>Ga0207686_10001292_pt1 | contig 14370 bp, 11 predicted proteins | sample KBSM24metaG_FD_184396 | JGI IMG/M metagenome (GOLD analysis project Ga0207686, IMG submission 184396) | Miscanthus rhizosphere microbial communities from Kellogg Biological Station, Michigan, USA - KBS M2-4 metaG (SPAdes) (version 2) | ecosystem: Host-associated > Plants > Roots > Rhizosphere >...
GAACCTTCTGGCTCCACATGTGATCGAGATAGCACGGCGATGTCTCGCCGATGTGATAATGCACGGCGAGCGCCGGCGTATCGAGTTCGTCGTCATCGACGACGACTGCATCGCTTGCGAGCAAGCCGATCGGGAACCATTGGCCCTGCCAGTTGGGTTCATCGAACTGCGTCGCGAAATAGACTTGCGCGTCCCCCGCGATCCCCTGGTCGTGGTCGTACCGGTTGGCGATGCCGAGTTGCGCCGTCCCGCCGTCGAAGAATTTCGGCGGACGAATCTCGAATACCTTCAATGTCGTTGCGCCGAAGATTTTCGTCGCGTTGAGCGTCAGGGTCGCGCTGACGATGGTCCGCGTGCCGAGAGGCGGCAACGTGAACTGCAGCAGCATCGACGAGGTTGTCTGCACGACAAGCGTCTGGCCGGTCAGCGGATACGACGTCGTCAGGTTGGCGACGCTGCTTCCCGAGCAGAGAACCTGGACTGTCGTCGAATCGCTCAACCTGAGCGCGATGACCGGGCGCAGCGCCGCAGTAACATTTGTGCGAGTCGCGACATAGGCGGCATTGGCGGTGCACTTGAGATACGCGCCGGTATTGGCGTTCGCGTACCAGCGTTGCACCAGCGGTGTGATCGTCGCCGAAGCCGGACCTGCCGCGGCGAACGTGATCGTCGCATAGGCGGACGAGCCCTGTGCGACCTGCGCCGTATCGCTCCAGTCGCCACCGGTGTTTTGCCACGGCAACTGGGCGCCGTAGTTGAAGAAATCCTTGCTGACGCCGCTCGGGCCGTCCCATAGCGCGGGCGGCGCGGACGTCGATGTCAGCGCCGATACCGAGGCGTCGGATGGTGACGCCGCAGCGGAGCTCAAATCTGCGGTGGTGGCAGCATCTTTGCCGGCGGCGGACAAAACTCGTGCAGGGAGAAGGCCTACCACGCCAGCACCGGAAAGGGCGGACAGGCGGCGCATTAATTCGCGACGTGTAAGAGTCATGAGTAATCCGGTCGAAAGTCATTGCGCGCGTTTGCGAGAGCGTGGCAAGGTGCCATGAGGCCGGGCTCGTGCCACTCCGATCGAGCATGAAGCAAGGCGGAACTACGGCCGTCGCTCGTGTTGCGGGACCTGTGCAACTACAGCGGTAGCCGGTGCAGCAGCTTCGAGTATGACGTTGTCATAGACAAATGTCAAGCAGTATTGTGCAAATCGTCGACAACAATCCAAGACATGTAGAAACGAAGACGCCTTCAGTCCCGCGACTCATGCTGAAGGGCCGATGTATTTGGTGGCGAACACGATCCGGCCAAGGCGCAGGCTCGACCGCTTTACCGGATGGGTCGCACCACCCAGAAAGATCGTCAGCCACGCCTCGTCGATCTTGATCGCCGGATGGTGGCGAAAACAAATCCCCGTCAGAGGCTTCAGCGTCGAGTAATCCAGCACGGGGCGCTTTATGCCATCGAGCCAGACTTCGATCATGCCGTCCGTGCGTCCAACGCCGTTGCCGAGAGCATCGGGGCTGGACAGGTCGATGCTGTTCATCTTGATGCGATGCTCGATCGTGTACGCCTTCCCCTTTTCCATCGCGGTCCCGCCAACGAAAAAAGTCTGTCCGGTGCCGGCATACTGACTCGATCCGGTTTGCGGCATCCCGGGCCAATAGACGTACAAGACCACGGGCGTGAGATCGCCGTAGGGATTGCCGTCATTTTCGAACCGTGGAAACCATCCGCGCGCCGACCATCCGGACAGCCAGTCGACAGGCACGCCCTTCGCCCCGGCGGGTTCGTGCTTGCCCGTCGTGCGATCGCCGCCGTTGCCGGAGAGTGGTTCGTAAAGAAGTGGATCCTGGTAGACCGGCCGACGGCCATAACGTCCGGCTATTCCGGGCAGCTTGCCGCCGTCTTCGGTCGGGCCCCAGTCGGGGCCGAAGAGGATTTGATACTGCAGAAATGCTTCCTCGAGGCCGTCGAGGCTGTGATCGCTTCGATAGTAGTCGAGGATCACCGGCGCTTCACCGTTGCCGATGTTGGGCGTGAACGCGGCTTCGATGCAGTTTCCCAACTGGGGATCCTGCTGGTAGCTGAAACAGCCCGCGGTCGTATAGCCCTGGTAGATGTCCTGCGGGAACGAGCCCGGCCAATCGTTCGCAAAAACGACATCCGGATTGGCGGCAATCTGCGCCAGCGTCTTACCCTGTGCGAGCCCTTGCTCGACCGGACCAGGTGGCATGATGGCAGGCGGGTCGATACGGTAGAGCGCGAATTGCGCCGGGCCGAACTTGAGCGCGCTTATCGTGAGTTGCGCATCCGCTACGTCGGCGGCCGCCAAAGTCCCGTAATCGAACTGCATGATCCACGACGTGCCTGCCCCGGGCGCCAATATCGGCCCTTGGGTGTCCGACAAGTCGGTGCTCGGTGACAGCACGGCGTCTGAAATGCAAGGGCAGATCTGCACAGACTTGTCCGGCCTGGTAACGACGACTACGGGGCGCAACGCGGCGTTCGGATCATGTCGCGATACGGTCTGGACCGCGCCCGACGTGCCGCGCAAGAGCATTCCGCTGTCGCCCGCCGCGAGCGACGCGACCACCAGCGCCTTGACGTCGACGTTGTACTGGGTCGTGCTGGACGTGCTTGCGATTTGCGCCAGCCCGTAGGACTGCGATCCCTGCTTGACGCCGGCAGCATCGACCCAGTCGCCGCCGGGGTTTTGCCAGGCGAGGCGCACGTGATAGTTGAAAAATTTGCGGTTCACACCCGACCCGGCGTCCGACAAGAGCAGCCCGGTTGTACTGGTCGGAGGCGGAGGGGAGGGCGGGGCGGGTGGCGCGGGCGGCGTGGGCGGTCCGGATGGGGAACTGGTCTCCGTCGATCCGGAGCTTCCACCTCCGCAGCCGCCGACGGATGCGGCGACGGTGCCTACACCCGCGATCAGAAACGCCCGGCGCGAAGTCATCGAATCAATTCGTCCCGAAACAGAGGGGATGTTGCAGAATTGTTACGCGCATCGCCGTTGCAGGTAGTTCTGAAGGCAGCAATCACGGTGGGAGATCTCAACGTCGACGAGTGTAAGCTCATAGATCGACAAAGGTTGGCGGGACCGACCTGCGGGGAGATTGAGCGGTTGAGCGGCACCGTGCTGGCTGTTCACGCTGCGCGCGGGAGCCATCGTGATTTGCTGACCGGGGTGTTGACGCGCTGCGAAAACTCGACCTGCAACGCGATCGCGCCTGGCTTTGTCGACGAGAGCCGACGACAGCGAGCTCTCACGCCACCGCTGCGTCGCGCTCTCGGCGCCACGCGGCCGGTGGCTTGCCGACCAGGCGCTTGAAGGCGCGCGTGAACGCCGCCTCCGAATCGTAGCCGACATCGAGCGCGATCGCGGCGATGGTCGCTCGCGTCTCGAGCAACAGGCGCGCCGCCGCCTGCATGCGCCACTGCGCCAGGTATTGCATCGGCGGCACGCCGATCAATTGGACGAAGCGTTCGTGCAAAGCCGAGCGTGACAAGCCAACGCGCCGTCCGAGCTCGTCGATCGTCCAGTCCTGCTCCGGCTGCTCGTGCATCAGCGCCAGCGTGCGACCGACGAAACGGTCGAGCAGGCCGGCGAGCCACCCTTCGCTTTGCGCCGGCAGGCGGTCGGCATAACGCCGTACGGCGTCGACAAACATCATTTCGCTCATGCGTGCCAGCATCGCCTCGCCGCCGGGGCGTCGTGCGTGCGATTCGGCCACGGCCTGCTCGGTGAATTTCGCAATCCATGCGTCCCCGTCGGACGCACGCAAATGTAGCAGGCGTGGCAGGGCGGCGATCAACGGGTTGAAGGGCTGCAGATCGCAACCGAGAAAGCCGCACACGATGGTCGTATCGGTGCTGCGCTCGACGGGTGGCGTCAAGCGCACCGCATTTTGGCCATTGATGGAAAGGCGTAGCGGCAACTGATCGACTTCGGCACTGGAGAACCAGCTCAAGTCGGGGTTGCCGCGCATTCCGGGGGAACTCGACACGACATGGGAGTCCCCGTGCGGAAACATCACCACGTCCCCGGCAAACAGCTGCACCGACGGTCCGCCCGGAATACCAGCCCAGCAACTACCCTGCGCGACCGCGTGGTACTCCATCACGTGCTCGACGCCGTGCATCAGCAGCGGCGCAATCTCCTTCGCGGCAGGCGCCTCGGCGGCCCAGTCGTTGCTGCCGGTGACATAAAAGAATACGGCGCCACGCAGGCGCACGCCGCGCAGGACATCCGACAGGGTGTCCTGGCTCATCTTACCGCCGCGGCGTCTCGATCAAGTCGCGCGGACGATCAATCAAGCTCTTCGATGGTGCGATAGCAACGACGGACGCGTAAACAAGCGCCAACGACGTGGGGTCAAGCAGCCGATCCAGCAATCCAAAATAATAGGCCCACTCGTCGCGATTGAATCGCCGGGTCTTTTTCATGATGGTGACGTCTGGGGATCACATGCATTCGCTGCCGTACCTTACGCTGGACAGGGATGTCCGGCAAGTGCGCCGGTCCGACATCGACGCTCTCGCGGCGCAGATTCGCGGCGCTGCGCTCGGTCCCTCCGGCGGCCGCGCTGCAGTTTCAGGAGGCGCTGTGAGCGGCGTCGACGCACGCGGGTACAGCATTTCCGGCGCCACACCGACGGCGCTGGAAGCCTATGAACGCGCGCTCACCAGCTTCCAGAGCTGGCGAAGCGGGACCCATGCACAGCTTTCGCCGGCACTTCGGGAGGCGCCTGGCTTTGTGATGGCGCATGTGCTTCAGGCGTACCTGCTTCTTTCCAGTCGCGATCCAGGGCATGTCCGGTTGGCGCGTCCGGTGCTGGCGCGTGCCTCCGAACTGCCCGCCAACGAGCGCGAACGATTGCACCTTGCCGCGATCTCGGCGGCGCTCGCCGATCACTATGAACGCGCCAAGGCACGGTGGAGCGAGTTGTTGAGCCGGTATCCGCGCGATGTGCTGGGGCTGCAAGTGGCGCATGCATTCGACTACATCACCGGTGATCTGGACCGCATGAATGACCGGGTGGCGGCCGTGCTCCCGGCGTGGTCCAGCGAACTGCCGGGCTACCACGCCGTGCTGGCGATGCACGCCTTCAGTCTCGAGGAACGCGGCGAGTACAAGCGCGCCGAGGACACTGCCCGCGAAGCGCTGACCCTGAACGCATTCGATGCGCGAGCGCATCATGTGATGGCGCACGTGTTCGAGATGAGCGAGCGGCCTGCGGCGGGCGTGCGCTGGATGAACGAGCACATCGCCGCCTGGGGCGTTGACACCGTCGTCGCGACGCATTGTTGGTGGCACCTGGCGCTGTTCCACCTGGCGCAGGGCCAGCTCGACCGGGCGATGGCGTTGTACGACGGACGCGTCAGAGCGAAGCACTCGATAGAAATCTCAGACATGATCGATGCCTCCGCGCTGCTGTGGCGCATCCATCTGCTTGGCGGCAACACCGGCACCCGCTGGACCGAGCTTGCCGATGCATGGGCACCGACGATAGACGACGGCTTCTGCAGCTTCAACGATGTGCATGCGATGCTGGCATTTGTCGGCGCGCGCGACTGGGATCGGGCGCGACGCCTCGAGCTCGCGGTGGCCGAAGCGGCGTCGCGGCCGACGCGCTACGGCGAGACCACGCGGCTGCTCGGCCTTCCGGCCTGCCGTGCGCTGATCGCATTCGGACGCCGCAACGACACCGTGGCGATTGCGCTGCTCGCGAGCCTGCCGGCGCTCGCGCATCGGCTCGGCGGCAGTCACGCCCAGCGCGACGTGCTGAACCTGACTCTGCGACATGCTGTCGAGCGCATGCGATGGGCAACTCGTCGATTCGGAACGGCACAGCTGCGGATCGCCGCGCCGCCCCCACGCCTGGCCCCGGCCTAGCCTGCCGGAACGGACCGTCCAGGCCGGATGCGCCGCGCAGCACCTCGAATTCCGGTCGCCGGCCGGGGCGTTGAAACAAACGAAACAGAAATGGCCTCGCAATGAAGTTCCGCTGCTGCATCGGCCCCGTAGACTCAACGCCCTCCACCACATCAAATCGCACATCGATATGGATTTCGGGTCCCGTTTCTGGGTGGTGGCGGCGCTGTCACTCGGCCCCGCCGTCGCCAATTCGTTTGCGCGATTCGCCTACGCGCTGCTTCTGCCCGCGATGCGCGCAGAGCTGAGCCTCAATTATTCCCAGGCAGGCTCGCTGAACACGGCTAACGCCCTCGGCTATCTCGCGGGCGCGCTGTTCACGATGGGCTATGTTTCGCGATTGGGCAATCGCCGGGTGTTCTGCGTCGGAATGGTGGTGACCGTATTGGCTCTGGTTGGCTCGGGCCTTGCCGGGGGATTTATCGCGCAATTGTGCTTGCGCGCGGCCGCCGGCATCGGGGGCGCGATGGTATTCGTCTCCGGCGCCGTCCTTGCAAGCAATGTCTACTCCAAGCGACCTGAGCTCTCGTCCAGCGCCATCGCCATCTATTTCAGCGGGGCTGGCGCGGGGATTCTGCTGTCGGGTGTAGGCATACCCTGGCTGCTCGCGGTCGCGGGCGACGACGCGTGGCGTACCGCCTGGCTCGCGATCGGCGGCGTCTCGGCTGTGTTCTCCGTGCTGGCCATACGGGCGGCACGGCAGATCAGCGAACCATTGAGCAGTGCTCCGAAGAGCCCATGGCAGATGAGGGCCTTCAAGGCAACGCTCGGCAGTTATTTTCTGTTCGGCGTGGGCTACATCGCCTATATGACGTTCGTCGTGGCGTGGATGGTATCGCACGGGGCATCGGCACTCGACGTCGCGTTGACGTGGGGGACACTCGGGATAGCCACGATGCTCGCTCCGATTGGATGGCGTGTGCCGCGCGCCCGGTGGTACCCCGCCAGGATGCTCGCCGCCGTGGGCGTGATCCTGAGTGTCGGCGCGGCTATACCGCTGGTCAGCACCTCACTGCCTGCAATGATTCTTTCCGCGCTCTTTTTCGGCGCGGCCATGTTTACGGCTCCCACGGCGGTGACCGATCTGGTCAAGACGTCGCTGCCCAGCACAGCATGGGGTCCCGCAGTCGCCACCTTCACCGTCGTCTTCGCGATTGGCCAGGCGATCGGCCCCATCCTGTCCGGATGGCTCGCAGACGCGACACAGTCGCTCTATGCGGGCCTCGCAGGATCGGTCGCCATTCTGTTGGCGGCGAGTGCGGCCGCCATGTTCCAACGGGAAAGCAAAAGCCGGCCGAACCACAATCCCGCCTTCAAGGAGATTCAAATGGAAAAGCGCAACGTGAACGTCCTCTTGCATCTTGCCAGACCGAGCATCGGAAACGACATTCGCGCTCTCGTACGCGACCTGACGAGGCTCGCCGGCGTCGCACGGGTCGCACCAGGCTCGCGCGTGTCCAACCTGCTTAGAATCGACTACGATCCCGCTCGCATCTCGCTGCGGACACTTCTCGCGCGCGCACGGCGCGGTTGGTCGGTCGTGCGTGGTCTCGGGACGCACGATCACGTTTCGCCGGCGCTAACGCCAGCGAAGACCAGCGTGCCGCTCTCGTAGGGCATCACGAACTGACCGAGCGGCGGATCGTATTCGGCGAGCCGGGCCCGCAGCAAGGGCTCGAGCGCCAGCAGACGCGCGCCGCGAAAACGCTTCCACGCGCTGATGGTCGCGTGGTGATCGTAGCCCCAGGCGTTCTTTCCGTCGAAGACGTAGACGTACAGGTAACCGTGCTCGCGCAGCCGCGTGATCCGGCGCCCGCGGCGTAGCAGATCCAGGATCAGCGGCGTGTCCTCGCCGCGCGCCAGCGGCGGATAGCGTCCGAGCGCGGCTTTGCTGCCGAGCAGCGTGCCCTGGACCAGGTTGAGCGGATGGACCTCCAGGTTCCAGTCGTCCCAGTACATCGTCCGGTCCGCGGCGAACAGGTGCAGCTGGTCGGTCAGAAAGCAGAACTCGCTGTTCTCGACGCGCATCGCCGCGAACTGCAATTCCAGCCGGCGCGGATGGTAACGGTCGTCGTCGTCCCATTGACAGACGATGTCGCCGCGCGCGGCCTCGACCGAGGCATTGCGCAGCTCGCCGAGCGTTTGTCCTTGGGGTTCACGACGAACGGTAATCGCCGCGCCTTGGTGCGAGGCGGCCAGCGTCCCGAGCTTCGCACCGAAAGCCTCATCGCCGTCGTGAACGATCACCAGCTCGCGCTCGGCCCAGGTCTGGCGCACGAAATCGGCGACCGCCCGCTCGAGGCTCGCAAATCGCGCTTCGCGCGTGACCGTCAGACAACTTATCATGGCGCTACCGATGGAAGATGCCGCCTATATTCTGACTTATCGCGAGAATGGCGACGGGGAGCGCCGCGAGAACCTGCTTGCCGTGCTGCGCTGGCTCGAGCGGCGGCCGCTGCTGGAGGTCATCGTTTTCGAACAGGACAGCGTGCCGCGAGCCGGTCTCTCGTCGGCGTCGGTCAATCGGCGGATGCTGTTCGGCTACAACCCGGGACCGTTCAACAAGAGCTGGGGATTCAACGTCGCCGCCAGGCAGACGGCGCGTCCGATATTGGTCTTTGCCGACGCCGACGTGGTCGTCGATAGTTCGCTCGACCGCGCAATCGAGCTCTGCCGCAATGCCGTCGACGCCGCCAAGCCGTATCGCCGCATCGTCGATCTGACCGCCGACGAATCGCGGCGCGTCCGCGGCGGAGATTGGGAATTCGTGCCGCAGCGACCGCCCGACACTCCGCCGAACCGCGAAGCCCGGCAGGAATTCGTCGTGTTCGCCGGCGGCATCTTCGTCATCGGGCGGGAACCGTACCTGCGCCTGGGTGGCTTCGACGAGCGCTTTCGCGGCTGGGGCGGCGAGGACGATGCGATGACGATCAAGCTTCGTCGCGCGGGGATGCGACTCGCCGAGTGCGGGGAGCGGCCGGCGCTGCATCTGTCGCATCCGCGCGGGCCGGAATCGACGCAGGGCCAGCCGAACTATTCCTCGAACCGGCAGTTGCTCGCGGACTACGAAGCATATCGCGACGACGAGCTCACGCGCCTGTGCGAGGTGCAGCGCCAGGTCATCGGCAATCCGCACAAATATTCGCCTGCGCATTGAGTGGCTCGCCGGAAGACCGCGTGCAAGCGGCGCCACGACCTGACAACCGCATGCGGCATAGCGCCCGTCTCGGCTAGGTATTTTTCGCGGCGTCGCTGGCGCGGATGCGGATATGCAGCTCGCGCAATTGCTGCTCGGTGACCGGCGAGGGCGTGTCGATCAGCAGGTCCTGCCCGCGTTGCGTCTTGGGGAATGCGATGACATCGCGGATCTGATCGACGCCGGCCATCAGCGCGGTCATGCGGTCGACGCCGAAGGCGATGCCGCCGTGCGGCGGCGCGCCGTACTGCAGCGCGTCGAGAAGGAAACCGAATTTCTTCCGCTGGTCCTCGACGCTGATGCCGAGCGAGCTGAATACCTTCGCCTGCACGTCTGGCCGATGGATGCGAACCGAACCGCCGCCGATTTCCCACCCGTTCAGCACGACGTCGTATGCCTTGGCGATTGCGCTGCCGGGATCGGTCTGGAAGAGCTCTTCGTGACCGTCCTTCGGCGCGGTGAACGGGTGATGCCGCGCGCCCCAGGTCTTCGATTCGTCGTTGAATTCGAACATCGGAAAATCGACCACCCACAGCGGCCGCCAGCCGGTGGTCGCGAAACCGCGCTCGTGTCCGACTTTGGCGCGCAACGCACCGAGCGTGTCGGAGACGACTTTCTCGCGGTCGGCGCCGAAGAAAATGAGGTCCCCGCTGGCGGCGCCGGTGCGGCGAAGAATCTCGGCCAGCGCATCGCGGCCGAGGAACTTCACGATCGGCGATTGCAGCCCCTGCTCGTTCGGCTGCGCGGCGTCGTTGACCTTGATATAGGCAAGTCCCTTCGCGCCGTAGACGGCGGCGAACGTCGTATAGTCGTCGATCTCCTTGCGCGACAGCGAGCCGCCGCCGGGTACCGATAACGCGGCGACGCGGCCCCCGGCCAAGTCGGCGGCGCTGCGAAAGACCTTGAAGTCGACGGTCTTCATCAGGTCGGTGAGCTCGGTCAGCTTGAGCGCGATGCGCAGATCCGGCTTGTCGGACCCGTAGTCGCGCATCGCATCGGCGTAGGTCATCACCGGAAACGGATGCGGCAGATCGACGCCGAGCGTCTCCTTGAACATCGACCGCACCAGTCCTTCCATCAGCTCGCGAATCTCGAGCTCGTCCAGGAAGGAAGTCTCGACGTCGATCTGCGTGAATTCCGGCTGGCGATCGGCGCGCAGGTCCTCGTCGCGAAAGCACTTGACGATCTGGTAATAGCGATCGAAGCCGGCCATCATCAGCATCTGCTTGAACAGCTGCGGCGACTGCGGCAGCGCGTAGAACTGGCCATGGTGAAGGCGCGACGGCACGAGAAACTCGCGCGCGCCCTCGGGCGTCGACTTGTAGAGGATCGGCGTCTCGATATCGACAAAGCCGTGCGAGTCGAGATAGCGCCGCGCGCTCATCGTCGCCTTGTGCCGAAGCATCAGGTTCTTCTGCATCACCGGCCGGCGCAGGTCGAGCACGCGGTGCTCGAGCCGGACGCTCTCCGAAATGTTGTCGTCGTCGAGCTGGAACGGCGGCGTCAGCGATTGATTGAGCAGCTCGATCTCGTGCGCCAGGATCTCGATCTCGCCGCTGACGAGGCTGGTATTGATCGTGCCCTCGGGGCGCGGGCGCACGCGTCCGGTGGCCGCGATGACGAATTCGTGGCGCAGCTTTTCGGCGATCGCGAACGTGGCCGCGCGGTCGGGATCGCAGACGATCTGCACCAGGCCTTCGCGATCGCGCAGGTCGATGAAAATGACGCCGCCGTGGTCGCGGCGGCGATGAACCCACCCGCAGACCGTCACGGTTTCGCCTAGTCGCTTGCGGTCGATCAGCCCGCAATAATCGGTGCGCTTCAAGCGGTTCTCCAAAGACCTGTGATTGCCGGCGCCGGACGATCGGGCGGCGAGATCCCGCGCGCCCGCGGCGTCATTCCGGAGGCCGCCCGCAGGCGCTGCGCAAACACGCGCCCGCCGGCCACTGCCGGCCGGCAGTGGGCCATGTGATCCGGTGCGGTCAATTTCGGCGATCGAGCGCGGGCGTGATCGTGCCCACGGGGATGGTCGCGTGCGGGCGCGGCGAGACGACGCCCATCGAGATGATGTATTTGAGCGCTTCGTCGACCGTCATGTCGAGCTCGTGCACGCGGGAACGAGGGATCATCAGGAAGAACCCGGACGTCGGATTCGGCGTCGTCGGCACGTAGACGCTGACGTGCTCGCTGGCCAGATGACCGGCGACCGCCGACGCGGGAACGCCGGTCTGGAACGCGATCGTCCAGCAGCCCTGATACGGATATTCGACCAGCAGCGCCTTGCGAAATGCATTGCCACTGTCGGAAAGCAGGGTGTCGCTGACCTGCTTGACGCTCGAATAGATCGATTTGACGACCGGGATGCGGGTCAGCAGCGATTCCCAGAGAAGAATCAGCCGCGCGCCGAAAAAATTCGCGGCAATGACGCCGGTGAGGATCAGGATCGCGAACGCCAGCAATGCGCCGAGGCCAGGAATGTGGAATCCGAACAGCGCTTCGGGACGCGCGCTCGCGGGCACCAGCAGCAGCGTCTGGTCGAGCGTCGACAGCAGCAGCTGCAGCACCCAGATGGTGATGCCGAGCGGAACCCAGACGAGAAGCCCTGCGATCAGGTAACGCTTCAGCGCCTCGACCGATTCCTTGCGCGTGGTCACGATCCTCCGGAGGTCGTGCCGGTGGCCGCCGGTTTGTCGCTTGCGCTGCGGGTTTCGCTTTTGCTCTCGCTCGTTTTCGTAGCAGACGATGCCGCGGGAGCATCCGTCTTGGCGGCGGTCGAGGTGTCCGATTTTGCTTCGCTGGCAGCGCCGGCGGGCGCATCAGCCTTGGCGTCCGGCTTGGCAGCGTCCTTCGCGGGCGGCTTGCTGCCGGAGTTCTTGAAGTCGGTGGCGTACCAGCCGCTGCCTTTGAGCTGGAAGCCCGCGGCCGACAGCTGCTTGGCCAGCGCGTCCTTGCCGCAGGCGGGGCAGGTGACCAGCGGTGCGTCCGAGAGTCGCTGCAGCGATTCCAGCTTGTGCCCGCAAGCATTGCAGCGGTATTCGTAAATGGGCATTGCCGGACCTCCGGTACGTCGCGAAACGTCTGAAAAGAAAGAGCTAATTATAGCTCAATGTCGGGGCGGCCCGTCGCCTTGCAAGCCCGTGGCGCCGGCCGCCCAAGGTAGTCGTTCCTTGCTATCCTTTGCCGCCTGAGGAGGGTCGATGGGCGATTATTGGATATGGTGGATTGCCGGCGCGGTGCTGATCGCCGCCGAGCTGGTCACCGGCACGTTCTACCTGCTGGTGATCGGACTGGCGATCCTCTGCGGCGGGGTCGCCGCGTGGCTCGGCGCCGCGGTCCCGGTGCAGTGGCTGATCGCCGCCGCGCTCGGCGTCGTCGGCACCGTGCTGTTGCAGCGATGGAAGCGCGGGCTCGCGGTCAGCACGCCGCCGCAGAAGGGGCTGGACATCGGCCAGATGGTGCAGGTGCAAAGCTGGGGCCCGGCCGGTACCGCTCGAGTCGCTTACCGCGGCAGCACCTGGGACGCCGAAGTCGCCACACCCGACACGCCGCACACCGAGACCATGTACATCGCCGGCATGCGCGGATCGGTACTGCTGCTGTCCAGTCATCGCCCCGAAAACGCCTGATCGATGGAGAACCTCATGCTCGGATCCTCGGCCGTCACGCTGGCGCTTTTCATTGTGGCGATCATCGTCATCATCCAGACGATCCGCATTGTGCCGCAGCAGCATGCGCTGGTGATCGAGCGGCTCGGAAGGTTCCACGCGGTGCTGGCGCCGGGACTCAATTTCGTCCTGCCGTTCATCGACCGCGTCGCCTACAAGCACGACCTGCGCGAAATACCCTTCGACGTCCCCAGCCAGATCTGCATCACCAAGGACAACACGCAGCTCCAGGTCGACGGCATCCTGTACTTCCAGGTCACCGATCCGAAGCTCGCCTCGTACGGATCGAGCAATTTCATGGTCGCGATCACCCAGCTCGCGCAGACGACCCTACGCAGCGTGATCGGCAAGATGGAGCTCGACCGCACGTTCGAAGAGCGCGACCACATCAACGGACTGGTCGTCGCCGCACTCGACCAGGCGGCCGGCAACTGGGGCGTCAAGGTACTGCGCTACGAGATCAAGGACCTGACGCCGCCGAAGGAGATCCTGCATGCGATGCAGGCGCAGATCACCGCCGAGCGGGAAAAGCGCGCGGTGATCGCGACCTCGGAGGGCGCGCAGCAGCAGCAGATCAACCTGGCCGCCGGCGCGCGCGCCGCCGCGATCGCGCAATCGGAAGGCGTCAAGCAGGCCGAGATCAACACCGCGCAGGGTCAGGCGGCGGCGATCCTGTCGATCGCCGAAGCGAACGCCAAGGCGATTCGCCAGGTCGCGGAGGCGATCGTCTCGCCCGGCGGCATCAACGCCGTCAACCTGAAGGTCGCCGAGCAATACGTCGCCGCGTTCGCCAATCTCGCCAAGACCAATAACACGCTGATCGTGCCGTCGAACCTGTCCGACCTGGCCGGGCTGGTGGCGACGGCGACGACCGTATTCAAGGCGCAGGAAAAGTAAGGCGCGGCGGCGGCCGGCGCCCGCATTGGCGCGGGCTCGCGCGGCGGCGGCCGATCGAATCGAACAACGGAGCAGGACGATGGAACTTCGCGGCAGCGTTTTTGTTATCAGCGGCGGCGCGTCGGGTCTCGGCGCCGCGACGGCGCGGATGGTCGTCGCCGGCGGAGGGAAGGCGGTGCTCGCCGACGTCAACGAGCGCGACGGCAATGCGCTGGCGAGCGAGCTCGGCGCGGCGGCGAAATTCGTCCGGACCGACGTCACCGACGAGGCGAGCGGCAAGGCCGCGGTCGACGCGGCGCAAAGCGCTTTCGGCGCGCTGCACGGCATGGTCAATTGCGCCGGCGTCGTGCACGGCGAAAAGATACTCGGCAAGGAGGGGCCGCATAACCTCGCCTCGTTTACCCGCACGATCAACATCAACCTGATCGGATCGTTCAACATGGCGCGCCTGGCGGCGGAAGCGATGGCGCGCAACACGCCCAATGGCGGCGGCGAGCGCGGCGTGATCGTTTTCACCGCGTCGGTCGCCGCGTACGACGGTCAGGTCGGCCAGGCGGCGTACAGCGCATCCAAGAGCGGCCTGGTCGGCATGACCTTGCCGATCGCGCGCGAGGTGGCGCGTAACGGCATTCGCGTCGTCACCATCGCGCCGGGCCTGTTCGAGACGCCGATGATGGGCA
>Ga0207686_10001295_pt1 | contig 14331 bp, 8 predicted proteins | sample KBSM24metaG_FD_184396 | JGI IMG/M metagenome (GOLD analysis project Ga0207686, IMG submission 184396) | Miscanthus rhizosphere microbial communities from Kellogg Biological Station, Michigan, USA - KBS M2-4 metaG (SPAdes) (version 2) | ecosystem: Host-associated > Plants > Roots > Rhizosphere >...
GTAGGTCCCAGTCAGGTATAATTTTTATAGTCCAGGGATATGGATAATAATAAACACACACCGGATAGTGAAAAGGTCATGTTCCTTGAGGGGGAGTTAAAAAGAATGGAAAAAGAACTGGCGCAAAAGACCCGTGAAGTTGAAGTAGAAAAAGCATTGGAAAAAGTAAGGGTCAAGGCACTGGATATGAGAAATAGTTCTGAACTCTCGGAGACTTCCACTATACTTTTTCAACAATTGAAAGAATTAAAGATCGATGCCATTCGATCAGGGGTCGGCATATTTGATGACGAAAATGATGCAATAGAGTTATGGGTTACATCTATTTCGCAAAATGGCAAATTATTTTTTGTATTGGATTATATTAATACAGGTGTTCATTCCGTATTTGAAAACATTATTGAAGCCAGGAGATCTCAAAAGTCTTTTGCACTTACCAAACTGGAAGGAAAAGATCTGTTGCATTACTATAAGACCATGTCCACCTATGCAACCATTTCTAAAAAAGGAGATAATCCTTTAACTGAGTTTTTTTATTCCTTCTTTTTTTCAGCAGGAGCGATCAATGTGGCTACGAATGAAGCATTAACACAGGAAGAGGAAGTGATCATGCTCCGCATGGCAAACGTATTTGGTCTTTTATATACACGGTTTCTTGATCTGAAAAAAATGGAAGAGCAGGCTATTTTGATAAACGAAGAAAAAAATGTGTTGGAAACGACATTGAATAATTTAAAAGCCATGCAAAACCAGCTAATCCAATCAGAAAAAATGGCGTCGCTTGGGGAACTCACCGCTGGTATTGCTCATGAAATTCAAAACCCGCTAAACTTCGTCAATAACTTTTCTGAAGTGAATGAGGAATTAATTAAAGAATTAAAGGATGAGGCTGTTAAAGGGAACCTGGAAGAAGTGAAAGCAATAGCAAATGATATTGAATTTAATTCAGAAAAAATTAATCATCATGGAAAACGGGCCGATGCAATTGTTAAAGGAATGCTGCAGCACTCAAGAAGCAGCAGCAACCAAAAAGAACTAACAGATATAAATGCATTAGCTAATGAATATTTAAGGTTGGCCTATCATGGATTAAGGGCGAAAGACAAATCATTTAATGCGACGATAAAAACCGATCTTGATGAAACGATTGGTAACATTAATATTGTGCCACAGGATATCGGAAGGGTCATTCTTAATTTAATTACAAACGCCTTTTATACTGTTTCAGAAAAAAAGAAGCAAGCAGGTAATGATTATGAACCAATAGTTACCGTCAGTACTAAAACTGTAAAGCCCCCTTTAGGGGGTTTGGGGGTTGAAGTAACAGTGAAAGATAATGGCAATGGAATTACTTCAAAGGTTTTTGATAAGATCTTTCAACCATTCTTTACTACAAAGCCAACAGGCGAGGGAACAGGTTTAGGTTTATCTTTGAGCTATGATATTGTAAAAGTACATGGAGGGGAGCTTAAAGTGGAAACAAAAGAAGGAGAAGGGTCGACATTCATTATTTATTTACCAACTTGAATCAATGGTTGTTAAATTTTCAATATTAATAGGTTTAAGTTTTTTTATTTTTTCTTTTAATGAGAAGCAAGAAAAAAATAATGCTGCGATATATAAAGCAATTTCTGAAAAAGATCTTTTTGAATCAGAAGAAATACTTTCAATTTCATTAAAGGGTAATATCCGGGATTTACTAAACGACAGAGAGGATAAATCAAAATATCGCCCCATCACTCTTTCCTATAGAAATAAGGATAGTAGCGAGGTAAACATTCCAGTACAAATGAAAACAAGAGGACATTTCAGAAAGCAAAAAGGAAATTGTAAATACCCTCCTTTGCAGATCAGCTTTCCTGCTGATGTTGATCGTTTATCAACTGTATTCAACGGCCAAAAAAAATTGAAGCTGGTGATGCCTTGTACCGGTGATGATTATATTATTCGGGAATGGCTTGTTTATAAGATCTACAATTTAGTTACACCAAGGAGTTTCAGAGCCAGGCTTGTGCGAATAGATCTTGATGACAGTAAAAGTAAGAAACAAGCAACGCCATTCTATGGTTTTCTGATTGAAGATGAAAAGCACATGGCTGCACGTAATAAAGCAATTGCAGTAGAGCAGAAACTCAGACCCGAGCAAACAAAGGAAGATGATTTTTTAACAATGGCTGTATTTGAATACCTGATCGGTAACACAGACTGGTCTGTGCAATATTTGCAAAATATCAAATTGTTGAAAACAGAATCTTCTACCCAATTAATTACGGTTCCTTACGATTTTGATCATTCCGGAATTGTAAATGCTCCTTATGCACAGCCGGCTGAAGAATTGTTGATGAAGTCTGTGCAGGAACGTCGCTATCGAGGCTATTGTATGCCGGATCTGAAAGCATTTGAAAAGCCGATCGCCTTGTACAACAGATTAAAAAGTGACATTTATAACTTATTTACTAAGTGCAGCTTGCTCGATGCAAAATATATTAAGTCTATTACAAAATATCTTGATGAATTTTATGCAACGATCAATGATCCCAAAAGCTGGCAAAAGGATTTTGCTTATCCCTGTGATAAAAATGGAACAGGTAATGTAGTGATCAAAGGATTGAAAGAAGATTGATCTAATACTCAGGCAGATTATTTATTTACCATTTCTTCGGTGCCTGTCCAGTTATGTGGCACACCTTCTCTCAAGTATTTTTTTGTATTGTTAAGAAAATAATGTGAAGTGAGGTCATCAGGATCAGTAGTTAGAATAGTTTGAAAGATTTGTAATGCATTTTCAAACTGTTGATCATGATAGGAGATCATTGCTTTGTTAAATTGTGAAAGTGTTTGCCTTTTTCTTTCAAATTGCAATTCATCAAATCCATTGATGCATTCAATAATGCTGAGCAGGTTGTTTTTCCCTTTTAGTTTTACGCTGCCAAGATGCCTGAAATGAAAATTATTCTGACCATTCAAATATTGAAGTGTATCATCACTTAACAACAAAGGAGATTTATAATATTTGGTCAGGCTTTCAATTCTTGCAGCCGTATTTACTGTATCTGATATTGTAGCTGCATCCATTCTGAATTCATCACCAGTAATACCCATGATAAGTGAACCAGTATGCATGCCAATGCCGGCCCTGATAGATGGAAGCCCGGTTTCTTTTCTTTCTTTATTTAATTCATGAACGGCTTTCTGCATTCCCACAGCGGCACGTAAGGCATCTTCAGGGTTTTCGGGGAAGATCGCCATGATCGAATCGCCGAGATACTGATTAATAAAACCATTGTTTGATCTTATTACAGGACCAAGTCTTGCATTGAAGGATGAAACGAAATGAAAATTTTCTTCCGGCGTCATCTTTTCAGAAAGAGTTGTGAAGTCACGTATATCTGTAAATAGAACGGTAACTATTTTTTCAACCTGGTCACCAAGCTTTACATCAGTCAATGTTTCTTTGCCTAATGACCTGATAAACTCATGCGGTACAAATTTCTTTGTTACTTCATGAATACGAAGCATGGCTTCTTCTCTTTCTCTCGCTTCACGAATATTCTTTTCATAGAGCATGGCGCTTTCAATAGCGGTAGAAGATTGCAAAGCCAGGGTTACTAATAATTTTAAATGTGCCGCAGAATATTGTTCAACGTTTTTGCCGGCGAGAATGATAGCACCCATTATACGATGCTTTACTTTCATGGCAGCATAAATAAGTGAATGCACATCATTTTCAATGATTCCTTTCTCTTTTAATAGAGACAGATCAGTAATGATCTCAGATTGACCGCTGAGACCTATCTTGAGCAGTACACCGGGATTGTTTCGAAGCTGTTCTTGATTAAATAGTAGCTCACCTGATCTTGCAGGTACAGCTAATTGTTTCTTTTCTTCATTCCATAATACAATTACCCCACTGTCTGAAGGAATGGAATGTATAGCTTGCTCTAGCGTTAATTGTGCAATAACATCCGGATCAATTGTCTGCGTTAACTGTTCAGAGAAATTATAAATGACATTCAGTTCCTGGTAAAGACCAAGCACCTCTGTTCCCAATTTCTTTTTCTCAGCTTCTTTTTGTGCCAGGTAAGTAATAAGGTTGGCAATCAGTAATGATTTTTCATCTCCTTTTATCCAACCGATAATTTCATTATCTAGATTTACAGGAAAGGAGGATCCAGGAGTTTCAGTTGGATTACCCAACAACAGTTTTCCATTTTCGTCTTCGATCCATGTGGCTTCCTTCAATTGATCCATTAAAGCCAGCACAGCAGAATTAATTTCATTCTTCTTACCGACTATATTTTTTAGACTAACTCTTGCCATAATTTCTCAGCTATATTGGTGTTGCTTGTAATTTTTTGATGGTTGGTCCGATTTTTTTTCTATCATTCAATGCCCAGAACTTCTTTTGCTTTTGATAGAATTATTTCGGGATCGAAAGGTTTTGTCATATAAACATCGGCGCCAACTTCCTGCCCTCTTTGGCGATCAAGTTCCTGTCCTTTTGCTGTAAGCAGAACAATAAAGACATTATTCAGTCCCAGTTCTTTTTTTACACGGCGACAAACTTCCATGCCATTCATTTTAGGCATCATCACATCCAAAAACACCAGTTTCGGGCTTTCTTTTTGAATAATGTCAAGAGCAATTTCTCCATTCTCCGCTGTTAAAAACTCCACGCCTTCGTCTTCCAGTTCTTCCAATGTTTGCTCTATCAGCATACGAATATGTGCTTCGTCGTCTACAATTAAGATCTTTTGTTCCATTTTTATTACTACTTTTTGTTTATAAGATTTTATTGATAAACAAGGAATAAAACATTCTCTAATCCTTTTTCAAATCGGATTGTTTGTACGATATCCTGTTTACCGGAAAGAACCGAGTTGATAATTATTATATCCGGTTGATTGGCGATCGCTTTTTCCAGCAATTCTTTTTCATTTGCTTCCATTACTGAATAACCTTTTGTCTTCAGTACTTCAGTCAGTGTATTAACTGTTGCACTATCCTGGTCAACTACCATCACTTTCTTTTTTGATTTACCCTGTTCAAGCAAACTTCCAATTTCACTGAAGAGCAAACCTGTATCTATTGGTTTAGTAAGATACCTATCCCCACCGATCCTGAATCCTCTTGTTTTATCTTGTACTATTGATAATACTATGATCGGTATGTCCATTGTTTGAGGATCATTTTTCAGAACAGCAGCCACATCAAACCCATTCATCTCCGGCATCATAATATCAAGAATGATAAGATCAGGTCGTTGTTTTCTTACAGCAGCCAATGCTTCTTTACCATTTCGGGCTTCTTCAATACTATATCCTGCATCACCTAATTCTTGCTGAAGTAAGGAGCGAATTGAATCATCGTCATCAACAATAAGGATCTGAGATGCTTTACCTATGATGTTGATATTTGATTGCGCAACCTGTTCTTTTAATTGTTTTACCAGGTCATCCAGGTGCATTGGGCGGGCAACACCATTTGTTTTAGTAATTGGCAGAGCAAAAGAAAAAGTGCTTCCTTTTCCAACTTCACTCTCCAACCAGATCCTGCCACCGTGATGTTCTACTATTTCTTTACAAATAGGCAAACCAAGTCCGGTTCCTTTTGGTTTATCAGTTAATGTATCTCCACCCACTTGTTTGAATTGTTCGAAGACAGCACCAAAATCTCCCGGGGCGATACCAATACCAGTGTCACTGATGCTGACAACGATCTCATCTTTTTGTTGAGAGACAGTACAAGTAACAGAACCTTTATCAGTAAATTTTACTGAATTAGAAATAAGATTGATGATCACTTGGATCAGCTTATCCCTGTCGCCTGTTATAGCGGGAAGATCGATATCAATATTTTTTACCAGCTTCAACGCTTTTTGATCGAATAAAGAAGTGGTGGCTGCTATGGCTCTCTCAGCAACTTCTGACATGGAAACACTTTCCTGGTTCCATTCCATTTTACCGGCTTCAATTTTTGCAAGATCAAGCACATCATTGATCAAGTGTGTTAATCGTTCCCCTTCAGAAATTACTACATGAAGATTTTCTGAAATTTGTCCAATAGTTTTTTCTGTCTTCGGATCTTTCTTATCTACTATCGGGAATATTTTTTCTTCCAGTCTTTTCCTGATAATTTTTGCAAAACCAAGAACAGAAGTAAGCGGGGTTCTTAATTCATGACTTACAGTAGAAAGGAATGCACTTTTTGCTTCGTTTGCTTTCTCTGCTGCTTTACCAGATGCTTCTGCTTCCATCTTTGCAAGCCTTACATCTTCAAAAAGTGTAGCATTGTTCAATGCAACGCCTACCGAAGAAGCAATGGTGGATAAAAGACGAAGATCATTTTCATTAAAACGATTTTCACTTTCTGTGCTTTGAACACTTAATACTCCTATGTTCTCATCGCCTACAGGAATAGGAACCCCAAGATAAGAAGCAGCTGGTACGCCTATTTGTTGAATACCCATTTGCAATCTTAGCTCTTGCAGATCTTTATTAATAAGTAATGGCTCGCCATTCAAAATAATTTTTGAAGTAAGTCCTTCGCCTAATTTAAGCGGAGCCATGTTATCGCCATATTGATAAGGGAAATTGATGATTTTGGTTTTGGGATTTAATAAAGCGAGATAAACAATATTGGCTCTGAAAAGATCCTTCAACTGGTCGCCGACCATTTTTATCAGGTCATTAGCATTAAGCTGTGAGGCCAGTCCTTTGCTAATGCTGTTTACTGTGCTTAATTCAGTAGCTCTTTGCTTTGCTTCGCTTAATAGCCGGTTTGATTCATCAAATAATCTTGCATTTTCTAATGCTACACTCATACTATTAGTAAGTGTGGTCAATAATCTGAGATCAGATTCAGTAAATGCATTTTCCTTTTCAACGTTTTGAAGACTCACCGAACCTTTCACCACATCACCAACTATCATTGGTACAAATAATCCGGATTTAGGAGGCAGTCCTTTGGTTACGCCAGGACTTCCATGTTTTTGAGCAGTTTCAATATAATTTTCATTAATAAGTAAAGGTTGCTTACTTTTTATGAGCAACTGATTTGCCCAGTTAAATGGACGGGGACTGCTGTACAATCGCTGACCCTTTTCTATTACGTATTGCCATTGTTCCTGGCCCAAACGATGATCGAAAGTCCGTATAATAACAGTTTGTGTATCGAACAATTCACAAATACGATTGCCAACAAGATCATAGATAGCCTGCATATTCATTTCACGAACAAGGCCTTCCTGTACACTATTAATTACAGCTAATTCTGCAGTACGTTGTTCTGTTTCTTTTAATAATCGATTTGTTTCATCAAACAATCTTGCGTTCTCCAATGCTACACTCATACTATTGGTGATCGTTGTCAGCAATCGCAGATCTGAATCCGAAAATGCATTTTCCTTATCTACATTTTGCAAGCTGATAGAACCTTTTACAACATCACCAACTATCATCGGTACAAACACTGCTGACTTGGGTGGCTGACCTGTGGTTACTCCTTTGCCTCCATGCTGTTTGGCTGTTTCTACATAATTCTCCCTTATGTCAATTGATTTTTTTGTTTCTATCAGGCTTTTGTTTGCCCACATGAAAGGTCTGGGGTCAACATATAATCTGGTTCCTTTTTCAATAGCATATTTAAAATGTTCTAATCCGGTTTCATGATCAAATGTTCTTATTACCAATGTTTGAGTATCGGGGAAAAGATCACAAAGACGATTTCCTACAAGATCATAAATACCTTGCATGTCTAATTCTTTAGCCAATCCCTCTTGCACACTATTTATTACAGCTAATTCTGCAGTACGTTGTTCTGTTTCTTTTAATAATCGATTTGTTTCATCAAAGAGTCTTGCATTTTCCAACGCAACACTCATACTGTTGGCCAGTGTTTCTAACAGGCGAACGTCAGCTTCGCTAAATGCATTTTCCTTATCTACATTCTGAAGACTTACATAGCTCTTTACTTTATCACCTGAAATAAGCGGTACAAATAAAAGTGATTTGGGATGCTCAGTACCCGGAAGGACTTTCATTCCAAACTTAGCAGCCGCTTCTTCAAAACTTTCATTTATAAGAATTTTTTGCCTGTTATCAATAAGGTATTGCCTTACCTTATCATAAGGCCGTGGCTTCAGATTAAAGCGTTCACCTTTTTCAATAGCATAATTAAATGTTTCAATTCCCGAATCCTGATCCAGGCTCGAAATGATCACTGCCTGTGCATTCACTTTAAATACATCGCTGATCTTATTTCCAACAAGGTCGTAAATACCCTGGATGTCCAATTCTTTTGCCAAACCTTCCTGCACACTATTAATAACAGCAAGTTCTGCTGTACGTTGTTCTGTTTCTTTTAATAAACGGTTTGTTTCATCAAAGAGTCTTGCATTTTCAAGTGCAACACTCATACTATTCGTAATAGTGGTTAGCAATCTCAGATCTGCGTCATTATATGCAAATTCTTTATCAACATTTTGCAAGCTTACAGATCCCTTTACTACACCTCCAACTACCATTGGAACAAAAATTCCTGATTTGGTTGGCTGACCAACAAAAGCGCCGGTACCTCCAAATTTTTTTGATGTTTCAAGATAATTCTCATTTATATGAATAGGCTTTTGTGTTTGTATCAACTGCTTGCTGTGCCAGGCAAATGGTTTGAGATCGATTATTTGCCTTTCGCCTTTTTCAACTGCATAGCGCCAGTTTTCTAGACCTCTGTCGTGATCGAAAGTGCGGATAACAAGATTAGGTGCATTAAATACTTTAATGATGCGTTCTCCAACAAGTTCATAGATAGCCTGCATATCCAGTTCTTTTGCCAGCCCATCTTGTACACTATTGATAACGGCCAATTCTTCAACGCTTTGTTTTAATTCATGAGTTCTTTGTTCAACTATCTTTTCCAGTTCACGATGTTTTTCATGAAGTTTTCTTGTACGCCAGCGAACAATTGCATAAATAATTCCAATGGCTGCGAGTGCATATAACACATAAGCCCACCAAGTAGCATACCAGGCTGGCAAAACAGAGAAACTGTAAATAGCATCTTTACTTTCTACATCATAAATATTTTTTGCTTTTACATGAAAAGTATAAGTGCCTGCGGAAAGATTACCAAACTCACGGAAGGTTTGCCGGGTCCATTCACTCCATCCTTTATCCCGGCCTTCGAGGTAAGTGGAAAAAACAGTTTCATTTTCTTTTTTAAAGAAAGGCGCTGCATAGTGAAATTGAACGGAATTCCATTTGTGCGAAAATTCAGCGTTATCAGCAGATAAAGTAAAACCTGAATAATAAACCGAATCTTCATTCAGGTTTATACCACGAATAATTGTATTAAATGAACCACCTGATGTTTCATCAAGATTACCATCATATCTTATTATTCCTTCTCTTCCGGAAAACCAGGCAACAGATTTACCATTATTATCAACTGAAGTGGTAATATTCCAGACCGGATAATTTTTACCCAACTCTCTAAATGGAGCATCAACAATTTTCTGGATTCCATTGGCTGTTTTTATTTTAACAAAAACGCCTTTGCCGAAATTGGCCCAGCTATTTCCTGACTGATCAACTACACTATAAGTAGTTCCATCTCCGTCAATGTCAATAAGGTTTTTTATAAACGAGGAAATGTCACGAATAAACCGATCCTGTTTTTCATCAAATACAAATACGGAATCCCTGGTAGAGAAGAAATAGGTTTTATTTTCAAACTCATTCAGAAGAATATTTCCACGAGGCAGACCCTTGGTGTAGTTATAAACTTCGAAGGATTTTTCATTTATTATTACCTTACCTTCTTTTCTTTCAGGTTTCACCAATTTCAGTTCACCCGGATTATCACCGACTATCCAAAGATTTCCATTTTTGGTTTCGCTTAAAAATCCCTGGGCTGACGACAAGCCATCAGCATAAGATTCAATATTATACTTACCAGATTCAGGATGATACCGTAGGATCGATAAGCCATTCCTAAGATCACAATACAGGACGGTGGTATCGATCTTTGATCGTAATATCTGGGTAACATGAAAATCATAATTAGCACCTGCTATCAGCGGTATCGCTTTATTTCCCGATAGTTTTAATAATCCCTTTTCAGCACCGCCAGTAAGATAATCATTACCGTTTTTTAAATACCCGGCGCCAGACTGACCACTGGTGCCTTGCATTTTTACAAAACGATTGCTCGACTTGTCGAGCATATATAATCCATTGTTTGTACCTGCATATATATATCCATTATCAGCGCCAACTCCAAAAACGGTTTTTGCAGGCAGGCCCATGGATTCACTATAATATGTGAGAGAAGAATGAAGATCGATCTTTGCAATTCCATTGAATAATGGCATCCAGAGAATGCCACGGCTATCTTCAAATACCTGGTCAACTGAGTTGTCTTGCAGCCCAACAGATTTGTCAATTCGTTGAATTAGTTTTCCTTGCTTATCAATGATCACCATTCCATCATTAAAAGTATTGATGGAAATAAGACCATTACTTAATATAAGACCTCCATACAAGCTTGTATTAAAAATATAAGGATCAGCCTCGGTTTTAAAAGGAGTAAAATCTTTTCCATCATATAAAAAAAGTCCTTGCGTTCTTGTACCAATAAGAATTCTTTTATCATCATAAGGAAGCATTGCATAAATACGTTCAGCCGCAAATTTTTCACCTGCGGGCACAACTTGGAAACTATCATTTTTTAAAATGGACAATCCTTTTGTCCAGATCCTGCAGTAATACTGGCCATTTACAACATTGCCAACATGAAATCCTTCTTTACTATCAATTACCCGAAAGGTTTTATAATCCCAGATAAAGACCCTGTTGTTTGACCTGAAAAGGATATTTCCATCTCCGAGTATGTTTGATTCCCACACAATACCAAAACTTCTTTTGTCTTCCGGCAATTTCTCTTTCAGTGAAATGAATTCTAATTTTCCTTTTTTACCCGGGGCCAAATAGCCAAGATCTCCGTTTGTTGCTACATAGATCTTTCCATCTTTACCCTTTGTCATGCTTCTTGTTTCTAAAATGCCCGGAGGTTTTACCAGGTCCCAGTGTTGCCCATCATAAATAAGAATGCCTTTTGAGTTAGCAAAATACATTACACCTTTCTCATCCTCTGTTGCCCACCAGTTCACACCGTCAGCATTATAATCCTGGTAGCGGTAGTTCGTGATAAATGGCAAACCTTTGGGATCATTCTGTGCAAAAATGGGAACTGTAAAGAGCAAGCCAAGGCATGCTATTAGAATATGACTACGTAAATAAAGCCGGGGAAAGGCTTTGCTTTTTTTCATAATAATAATTTAAGTAACCGGATTTTCAATGGAAAGGGGTCAAGTGGATTCGCAGGGGTAGAGACTATCTATTAGTCTCTAAATGTAGATAAAATTCTCTGAAACAAACATTGAAATATAGCGTAGGAAGATCTTTATAAACCGAGTATAGCCTTCAATTTTGGATAACCAGTTCTGCTTACCGGAACTTTTGCGCCCGAACGGAGTATGGCGACATGATTGTCTTTTTCGTAAGGATCAATTCTTGTGATCTGTTGAAGGTTTATAATATAAGAACGATGTGAACGGACAAATTGCGAAGGATCGAGCACTTGCTCAAAATGACTCATGGTTTTATTTTTCAAAAAATAGCCTTCTTTGGTAAATACTTTTACAAAATCATCAGCGGCTTCAAGATAGTGTACATCTTGAATAGGAATTATTTTGATCTTGCTTCCGTCTTTAATTACTATTCGCTGGTTTTGCGGCGCCGTTAATGAAACATCATCCAGTAATTGCTTTGTTTGCTTTTCACCCGCTGAACCATTTTTTTGTTCTCTCCATTTCTTAATTGCTTTTTCAAAACGATCCTGGTTAAATGGTTTTAATAAATAATCAATAGCATGTGCTTCGAAAGCTTTAATGGCATATTCATCAAATGCTGTGGCAAAAATTACAGCAGGAGGATTTTCGATCAGTTCCAGCATTTCAAAGCCGTTGATCTTTGGCATTTGAATATCAAGAATGATAAGATCGGGCTTGTATTGTTGAATGGCTTTCACCCCTTCATATCCATTGCTGCATACTTGTGATACGACAAGGTCAGGAAAATTCTGTATATATTCGATCACGATGCTTCTTGCCAATGGCTCATCATCAATGATTATTACTTTGCTGCTCATGCCTGTGGAATTTTAATTGTTGTTGTAAAGATATTTTCTTTTGCCTCCGTACTTACCAGGTCAGTTCTTGCGAATAATAAATACAATCTTCTTTGCACTGATTGCAAACCAAAACCAGTTCCTTGTCTCGGTGTTGAAGTTTCAGGATCAAAAGGATTAGTAACGGTTATTACTAAATTATTTTCTTCTTTCACAGCTTTTAAACTTATCTCGATCTCATCAACCGTATCATACAATCCAAATTTGATCGCATTTTCCATGATAGGTTGTAAAAGCAATGCAGGTAATTTTAATTCATCTAGAGATCCATCATATTCAATACTTGTTGCAAGTCGGTGACCAAATCTTACTTTTTCAATATCAAGATAAAGTTGCAGGTATTGAAGTTCTTCTTTTAATGTTACCCACTGATGTTCTTCTTTTTTTATAGTTCCTCTTAAAAAATCAGAAAGCTGTTGTACCATTTTTCTTGCTTCCTGCGGTCTTGAGCCGATCAGCGCATTGATACTATTTAAACTATTGAAAAGAAAATGAGGTTGCAATTGCTGGCGCAGTTTAAAAAGCTCGGCTTCCTTTGATAATTTTTCAGCATCCTGTTTTCTTGTTTCGTGTTCACTTTGTTCCTGCCAATTGTACCAAATGACACTGATAAGTATGACACATCCGAGCAAAAGAAAATCAAGACTACTGCGAACCCATATAGAGCGGTTGAAAAAAACTATATATTCATCATTAGATGCATAAATGGTTTTTAAAATAACTTTTGTAATTAAAATAACTATGACAGTAATTAATAAACACCATGTTAAAAGATGAAAATACTTTTCTTTTTGTGGCAAATAATAATGAAGCATCATGATCACAAGGAAACAAGCAAGTATCAATAATGCGTCATTTATTGCGCCATCAACTATTGCAATTGACCAACTTAAACCAAACCAGCGAAGCAATACTATATGATCAACAAATATTATTAACCAGCAAATGCTGAAGATGACCCTGAACCTTGTTACAGATAATGGAGAAGTTGACATGCTTATTTATACCAGTTGCAAAAGTTGATGTGTGTCTGAATGAAGAATGCCCTGTGCTTTTTTATTTATCACTTCAGTATACAGGTCGCCATTATCTTTTTCTTCAATGCGTGAATAAAGCTCTGCACCATCGATCATTTCGCCAATTTTATACAATTCACTTACATTGATGAATTGCCATTGCACCAATTCCTGTTTCAAGTTATAAAACTTCTCTTCTTCTTTTTTACCTGTTTGCTGTGCTTTATAAAAAGCATCTTCTTTAGTAGATGCATAGATCAGGCGAAGTTGTTCATCAAATTGTGCAGTGTGATCACCATCGCCACAAATTATCCGATAAACGATTTTAGCAAGATACCAGTTCATATCAGTAAGGTTATGGTTTATGATTAAAAGCTTTTTATCTCGATGCCGCCAAATATCACCGTTCCTCTTATCAGTAATATTTTTTCAGGAGTTTCAGTTACTGTCTGCATTCTTCTTTTGTCTTCAATACCGCCAAAGATCGTAACGGCTTCAGATTTTACCGACCAGTTTGATGGAATAAGAAGCTTAGAGCCACCAAAAATTGTAGTGAGTTCAATAACAGCCATGCCTGTAAAATCTGCCTGGGAAAGATCCAATTCAGTTCCGCCGAAAATATTTACAAGGTCACCACCTCTAAAATTCTTTGAGATGATTATTTTTTTTGCTCCACCAAAAATGGAAGTACTGTCAACAAAATCATCTTTTGTATAATCAACATCTTCACTAAAAAATGAATCACTTGCTCCTTCGGTTTTTTTTGTACCATCCCATTTCCATCTGCGACGTGGCCGCAGGATAATAAATAAGCCAACGACTATTAATACTACAGGCCATATGGTTTTAAATGAAAATCCCGGGAAGATATCTCTAAAAAGAAAAATACCACCAACAAGTAAAAGGATAAGCCATGCGCCACCGCGAAAATTATGGCGTATGACAATAAATAATCCAAATGCTATCAGCCCCGTATGCCAATCGAATACCCAGGCAGGAAAATCGGGGATCGTTGCTCTCATTAAAGCAACAATGCCAATAACAAGTATAAAAACTCCAGTCAATACAT
>Ga0207686_10001299_pt1 | contig 14317 bp, 11 predicted proteins | sample KBSM24metaG_FD_184396 | JGI IMG/M metagenome (GOLD analysis project Ga0207686, IMG submission 184396) | Miscanthus rhizosphere microbial communities from Kellogg Biological Station, Michigan, USA - KBS M2-4 metaG (SPAdes) (version 2) | ecosystem: Host-associated > Plants > Roots > Rhizosphere >...
AGGATCCGCTTGTAGTAGTCGTCGGTCCAGATGCGGGGCGCCCCGCGCGGCATGCAGTGGACGTTGGGATCTTCGTCCTGTGCAGCCGTCCGTTGGCGTACCAGTTCGGCGACACCCGGCTGGTAGGGCAGGCTGCCCGGCCGGCTCGCGGCGATGTTCATGAACTCCCGCGCGAGTTGAAAGTCGTTGCAGCGCGCGCCGCATTTTGCGGGCGTGTCCCAGCCCCACATGCCGCTCAGGTCCGGCCGCCCCTCCGCCGTGCGTGGCGCGGGCGCCGACAGGTCCGGCTGGCCGTCCGCCGTGCGCGGCACACCAGCGGTCGGGTAGTTCAGCCACTGCGCCGAGACCACGCCGGGCAGGGCAGTAATCAGGCACACCGCAATACCGAGCAGACGCAACCCGATCGTCATGGGTGCCTCCCCTGGGTCCAGTATACGTATCGGCGGATGCTAGGGCGCCAGCGCGTCGACGAACGACGTGACGAGCCGGTTGAACTCGTCGGGCTTCTCCATCATGACGAAGTGTCCGGTGCCCGCCACCTGGGTCTGCGAGTAGTGCGGCAGGACCTTCTTCGTCTCGTCCACGTTGGGCAGCTGCGGATTCGTGCCGGCCCAGATGGCGAGCGCCGGCATCGGCGTGACGTCGGCCTTCCTCAGCTCAGGGTCGAGGATCGAGAGCATCGCGCCCGTTGCGGTGGCCTCCGGCGCCTTGAGCATCATCGCCAGGATTTTCTGCTGCAGCGCAGGCGGCGTGTCCGGGGTGAACATCCCGCGAATCATGCCTTCACGCGCCTTGAGGCCCTCGGGCCCCGTCAGCGCCGGCGGCTTGAAGCCGTCGCCGAACTGGCGCATGTCGAGCGGGCCATCCACGGCCACGAGCCCCGCGACGTGCTGCGGGTACAGGCGGGCGTACTGCCGGATGACCGGGGCGCCCATGCTGTGGCCGACCAGCACGATCTTGTCGGCGCCTGTCTCGACGCGCACGGCTTCGACCGCGCGCGCGAAGAGGTCCATCGAGAACTTCCCGTCCTTTGGAGCGTCGCTGCGGCCGTGTCCCGGCAGATCGAGGGTGACAACCCTGTAACGGCTCGCCAGGACAGGCACCTGCGCGTCCCACGACGAGGAGTCGCAGGTCCAGCCATGCACCAGCACCACCGTGGCCTTGCCGCTGCCCGACTTCGCCGAGTAGATGTTCAGCCCGTCGACCGACGCGGCCGGCGCGCGCGACGCTCCGAGTGAAAAGACGAGCGCGAAAGTCAGCGTCGAAAGCCAGCGCATACGACCTCCCTGGTTGATAACGGCCGTGAGTATGCCAGAAAAGGGCATGTAAGGCCGAGGCCCGATGAACCTCAGCGGCGTCTAACACGTATAAACCTGAAATCGCTGAAAACCGGAGGTCGAACGATGAGGCGAGCCCTGATTGCCCTGGTGCTTGTCACCCTGTCTCGTGCCGTCTTCGCGCAGCCCCCCCAAAGCGCGCCGAAATTCGACGCCGCCGACATCAGCCTGCGGGCCCGAACAGGCACGACCAACCAGCCGACGATGACGGGCGGGGTGCTCCGCGGCGGCCGGTACGACCTCAGGAACGCCACGATGCTCGACCTCATCGCCACGGCGTATTCGGTCGCCGATCGCGATCTGGTCGTCGGCGGACCGGCGTGGCTCGAGCGCCAGCGTTTCGACCTCGCCGCCAAGGCGCCCCAGGAGACGTCGCCTGCCACCGTCCGACTGATGCTGCAAAGCCTGCTCGCCGAGCGTTTCAAGCTCGTTATCCACCAGGACAACCGCCCGATGTCCGGCTACGTGCTGACGCTCGGGAAAGACAAGCACAAGTTGAAGGAGGCCACCGGTCCCGGCTCGGGATGCCAGGGGAACCCGCCGCCACAGCCGCCCCCGCCCATCCCGATGCTGAACGGATCCTGCAAAGGCGTGACGATGGAGCAGTTCGCGCAGACGCTGCGCCAGATTGCGAACGGCTACATCAACACTCCGGTTCAGGACCAGACCGGGCTGAAGGGCTACTGGGACTTCGACGTGGCGTTCACGCCGTTCCCCGTCCTGTCCCGCGCAGGGTCGGACGGCATCACGGTGTTCGCGATGGTCGAACAGCAGCTGGGGTTGAAGCTCGATCAGGGCCGCGTGCCGACGCCGGTCTTCGTGGTCGAGACCGTGAACGCCGAGCCGACGCCCAATCCGTCGGGCGTGTCCGCGTCTATTCCGTCGCCGCCGCCGATGGAGTTCGACGTCGCCGAGATCAAGCTGAGTCAGCCGGATACCCAGCCGCGCACGCGGCTGATGCCCGGCGGCCGCATCGAGGCCGAAGGCATCACGATGCATCAGATCATGCAGCTCGCGTGGGACATCACCACCGACGAGCTGGCCGCCAACACGCCGAAATGGTGGGACGACACCAAGTACAGCATCGTCGCGAAGACGTCGACGGCGGTGAGCGGAAGCGGGCAGAACACCAATGTTGACATCGACGATCTCAAGGCCATGCTGCGGCAGCTCATTACGGAACGTTTCCAGCTGAAGTCGCATTACGACGAGCGTCCCGTGACGGCATACACGCTGGTGGCGGACAAGCCGAAAATGGCGAAGGCCGATCCGTCCAACCGCACGGGCTTCAAGGAGGGCCCGGCGCCCGGCCAGAAGGATCAGCGCAACGAGATGCTCGGGCGGATGGTCACTGTCCACAACATGTCGATGGAGCAGTTCGCCGAAGACCTGCAGCGCATCGCCGGCGGCTACATCCGGGTGCCGGTCGAGGACAAGACCGGTCTCGACGGCGCGTACGATTTCACGCTGACGTTCACGCCGATCGGCCTCCTCAACGGAGGCCGTGGGCGCGGAGGAGACGGCGGTCCTGCCCCCGGCGGCGGCGCGCTGGATCCGACCGGCGGACTCTCGGTGTTCGACGCGGTCAACAGGCAGCTGGGCCTGAAGCTCGAGATGCGCAAGCGCCCGATGAAGGTGCTGGTGATCGACTCGATCCTGGAGAAACCGACGGACAACTGATTACTGCGGGGGCATCCCCCGGCTGCGCGCCGAGGGATGCTCTCACTTCGAGTCTCGTGACCTCACCGACCCCGCAGGGTTACGGCGTCGGCGGGGACACGATCGTCTGCACGAAGTCGTGGAACTTGCCGTCGAGCACTCCGTTGTTGTCATCGTCGACAATCATGAACCAGTAGTACGAACCCGCCGGCAGGACGGAGCTGTCCGGCAGGGACGCGAGCGTCGTGAGCGGGAAGGTGGGCAAAGGGCCTGTGTACAAGATTGTCGGCGTCGCTGAATTCACGAAATTCCCCGCCTGATTGCGCCAGAAGACGAACGGCGGGAACGGAGTGAGCACGCCGACATACACCTCGGCCGGGTTCAGGATCCCTGACGCGCCGGCATCGAAGCCAAGTTTCACGTTCAGGGGATCGCCCGGTGCAAGAACCACCAGATCGTCTTGACCATTCGCCGTGACGTGGACGACCGGTGTCGCCGTTGTCTGGAAATGGACGAAGGTATCGCCGTGCGCCGTATGGAAAATCACGAAGTTCTGGGCGCCTGATAGATGAGAGAGCGGGAGCGCGTCGCTCGTCAGCAGAAGCGGCTCGTCGGGCGGGACGAGAAATCCGGACAGAAAGTCGACTTCGACGGACTCGATCGCCGCTCCCGCGAGGAGACCGCCTGGCGAAATCGGCCCGCCGATGATGAAGACCTGATCCGACCAGCTCCCCCCGACATCCACGAAATTGTCGAAGGTTTGCGCGGGTCCGGCTGCGCCGGCGGTCGCGGAAACGCCAAGGCCGGGAAACGACACCGAGAGTGAGAGCACGGCGTTCGGGAAGACCCCCGCCCTGGGATCGCCATTGGTGTCGGCGACGCCCGCGTTGAGGGTGTACGAGAAGTTCAGGCTGCTGCCCGCGGTGAATACCGAAGCGTCCGCGCCATTGGCGGACGTGACAGACGCGCTGTATGAGACCGTCGTCTGTGAGAAGGCGTTGGCGGCCGGGGCACCGACGACGAAGGCCAAAATGACGAGTGCTCTCTTCATCCGCTCCTCCATCTGCTGGCGGGCACAACGTGAACGTGAAGATGTGGGGTCGCTGGCGTGAAATCCGCGCGATTCTACAGCGCTCCAAAGTCGCGCACAACGACCCGGTGCGTGTCAGCGGAAGTCTTCCCCCGGGAAGACTCTCGCCGCATCAATCTACTTTGCCGCGCTGAAGACCACCCGCCCGCCGACCATGGTCAGCGTCGGCCGGATCTGCTTGATTTGCGCCGGCGGCACGGTCATGTAGTCGCGATCGAGCACGACGAGGTCCGCCTGTTTGCCGACTTCGAGCGAGCCGAGCGCGTTCTCCTGGAAGAAGAGATACGCGTTCGAGCGCGTATGCGCGATGAGCGCTTCCTCGCGGGTCAGCGTCTCGTCGAGCACGCGGTTGCCGCCGGCGTCGAGGCCGCTGACGACCCATCCCAGCGTGACGAACGGCGAGTAGTGCGAGACGATCGTGGCGTCGGTGCCCAGGCCGAACACGATGCCGCTGTCGGCGATCTTCCGAAGGGGCATGTGCGCGCCGGCCTGCATCGCGGCGCCGTGCACGCCGAGCGTCATCCCGAGCGCTTTGGCGCGCGCGATGTTCTCCGGCGAGATGTCGTAGACGTGGCCCATCGTCCAGCGCAGGCGATCGATGCGCTGGGCCTTGTTTACTTTTTCCAGCGTGTCGAGCAGATCGGTCACGGCGTTGTTGTTGATCACGTGCTGGTGGACGTGCCAGCCGGCGCGCGCGGCCGCTGTCGCGAGCTTGCCGTACTCGTTCATGATCGCGGCGGGCCAGGGATCCTTTCTGGGCGCCAGATCGAAAAATGGCCCGTAGAGCACTTCGCCGAGGCCGAAGATCCCGAACTGGCCGTCGAACCGGTTCGGGCGGGTGCGCTCGATGAGCGCCGCGGCCTCGGTCGCCGAGGCCGGGTCCGTGGCATTGAACGCCAGCGTCTCCCAGAGCCGGATCGGCAGGGGACCCTTCGCCGCGCGCGCGGCCAGGAACGCCGACTGGCCCAGGCTATAGACACCGGTGAGGCCGGTCGAATTGAGCTCCTGCATGAAGTCGGTGAGGTTCTGCTCGCGCTGCGCGGCTGAGACCGGCGGCATCGCGTCGTACAGCGCGTAGGGCGGCTGGAACGACACCAGCCCCGTGGCGTTGCGGCGCGCGCCATCGGCCGGGTCCAGTCCGACCGCTTTGAGCGCGAGGCTGTTGGCGTAGACGACGCTGTAGCCCTCCTGTACGAAGAGCGGATTCTTCGGCGCCACGCCGTCGAGCTCCGCAAGCGTGAACCCGCCAGGCGCGTCGGCGAACTGCCGCGGCGTCCAGCCGCCCTGCACCATGATCCAGCCGCCGGCCGGCGCGCTGGAGACTTTGGCCTTGAGAATCGCGAGCGCCTCGCGCCGCGATCCGACGCCTTCGAAGCGGGCCTGCTCGTGCCAGGTGTCGGCGCCGCGCGTAAAGTGGAAGTGGTTGTCGATGAGGCCGGGGATCACGGTCGCGCCGGCGACGTTGATCGTCCGGGTGCCGGCGCCCGCGTAGCGCGCGATCTCCTGGTTCGTGCCGCGCGCCACGATGCGGCCGTCTTTGATCGCCAGGGCCTGGACGATGCGGAAGCCCGCGTCGACGGTCAGGATCTTGCCGTTGGTGACGACGGTGTCGGCGTTCTGCTGCGCGAGCACTGGAATGATCGCGAGTGCCGCGAGGACGCCGATGGAGGCCGCCAGGCACACGAGCTTCGTGAGATGGCTGTCCGGTTTGTTCATAATGGTCACGTCAGCTCGCGCTCTCTTTCGCGGGCAAGTCCGCTATCTGACACGATAGCCGATCCTGCTCCGTGTCCGTGCTATTCTCGCCTCGATCCCGACCTGATGGAGGAACGACCATGAAGACGGCACTGATAGCGTCGGCGGTCGCGATGATGATGGGCGGGCTCATGTCGCTCGCCGCGGCCGACTTCAAGGCGCCGCGCACGCCGTGGGGCGAGCCGGATCTCGAGGGCACGTGGACGAGCCAGCCGGAACTGGGCGTCCCCTTCGAGCGGCCCGCGGAGTTCGGCACGCGCGAGCGGCTGACCGACGAAGAATTCGCGCAGCGCGAAGCCCAGGCACAGAACCAGTTGAAGAGCGACAACGCCGATTTCGACCCCGAATCGGCAGACACCTCGCGTGCAGGCCAGGTGGGGTCGGCCACATCGCCGCCCCCGACCTGGCTCGAGCGCGGCAAGACCTCCAGGCGCACGTCGATCGTCATCGATCCGCCGGACGGCCGGGTCCCGGAGATCTCGCCCGCCGGCGTGCGCCGTTTGCGCGCGGCGGGCCGGGGCGCGCTCGACAACGGACCGTTCGACGGCCCGGAGAACATGGGCCTCTACCAGCGGTGCATCACGCGCGGCGTGCCGAACGCGATCTTTCCGGCGGTCTACAACGCCAACACCCGCATCGTGCAGGGGCCGGGGTTCGTGGCCATCACCTACGAGATGATTCACGAGACGCGCGTCATCCCCACGACGCCCCGGCCGCACCTCGACGCCAGTGTCCGGCAGTACCTGGGCGACTCCCGAGGGCATTGGGAGGGCGCGACGCTCGTGGTCGACGTGACGAACTTCAACTCGAAGGACGACTATCGCGGGTCGGGCGCCGGCCTTCACCTGGTCGAACGCTACACGCGGACGCCCGACGCGGGCCTGCGGTACGAGGTGACCGTCGACGACCCGGACACGTGGGCGCGGCCGTGGACCGCCGCGCTCAACATGCGGCCGCAGGCGGCCGGCATGTTCGAGTACGCGTGTCACGAGGGCAACTACGCGATGAAGAACATGCTGACCGCGTCGCGCGCCGCCGACGTGCCGTCGGCCGGCGGGAGATAGGCGCTCGTCTCAGCGCTTGTCGAGGCCGTTTTCCGAAAGGAACTTCGACAGCAGATCGGCCACGGCGACGTTGTTCATGTCGGCGAAGGGGATGTGCGTGTTGCCCTTGAGGCCGGCGTCGGGCAGCATCAGCACCGTTGCCTTGCCGCCGTACTTGTTGATCTTCTCGGCGAACAGCTTCGACATCTTGATCGTGCTCGTGAAGTTGCCGACCTTGTCGGTGTTGTCGCCCCACACCATCTGCATCGGGATCTTCGCCAGCTTCTTGAACTCCTCGAGCGGTACGTAGATGGGCCCGAATCCCGTTGCCGGTCCTCCCGGGCCCTCGCCCTCCGGGTAGACATAGCCGACGTTCTCGTACATCACGATCCCGGCCAGGTTGTTCGTCTTGAGGCCCGTCAGGATCGCGCGCATGCCGCCGGCGGAGTTGGTGAGGGCGACGCTCGGACCGAGCTTGTCCATCAGCTTCGCCGCCGCGTCCGACTGGATCTGCGCGTTCTCCACCGTGTCGAACTCTTCGTAGCGTCCCCGTGATGCCTGGTTCCAGGCCTCGGCGTCCTTCGTCGGGAACTGCACGCCTTCGAACCAGTCCGGGTACTTCGGACCGAATCGCCAGGAGGTGAAGTTTCCCTGGTCCCGCCCGATGCCCGGCTTATACGTGTACTCCGCGCAGCCCCAGTTGGCACGGCCGACGCGCGGGCCGTCCCAGATGTACACGGGGTAGCCGCGGCGCAGGAAGATGCTTTGATAACCCTCGCCGCCGTCCCAGCGATTGAGCCACGCCGTCGCCGCGGCGCTGTGCCACATCACCAGGTTGATCCGGCGCCGGTTCACCGGAATCTGGTAATCGACGTAGCCGTGATCGCAGTGCAGCGATCGGGTGTCAGCGTCGCCGAGGACCTTTCCGCCCACCGCGAAGGAGCCTTGCTTCTCGATCGTGATGGGGGCGGCGGCTTCTCGCCGCCGGCCCTGGGCCGCCACGTAGCCGGTCGCGAGGACGGCCAGCGCGCACGCGACGAGAGCCATGCCCGGAGAGCGGCCAGGGCTCGCTGACATCGTGACCCTCACTTCTTGACGTCGTTTGCCGGAACGATGCCGGCAATTTTGAGCTGGATCGTGAAGACGGCGTCGCAGCCGGCGATGAACAGGGTTTTCCCGTCCCTTCCGCCGAACGCCTCGTTCGTCGCACAGACCTGCTTCTTCGGTTCACCGCCGTAGATGGGCAGGTTGATGGTGCCCAGCAGCTTGCCCTCGGGCGACGTGATGCGGATGATGCCGGGGCCGGCGCCGCTGCTCGAGTAGACGTTCCCCGCCGTGTCGGTCTTCTGGCCGTCGCCGATGCCGACGCCTTCCGTGAAGACGGTGAACGCGCCCAGCGTGCCGTCGGGGTTGACCGCGTACCGCCGCATTTTCCGGCCCGACGTGGACAGATACATCCACTTCCCGTCCGGCGACAGCGCGATGCCGTTCGGAATGCCGCCGAGATCGGTGCCGCTCAACACGAGGGTGGTCTTGCCGTCCTTGATCCGGTAGATGCCGTTCTGCAGCTGCTTGTCGGGATTCTTGCCGCCGTCGCGCAGGCCGAAATCGTTGTCGGCGAGATAGACCGCGTCATCGGCGGCGATGGCGATGTCGTTGGGACCGCTGAATTTCTGACCGTTCATGCCGGCCGACAGCACCGTGTGCGTGCCGTCCTTCTCGAGGCGCATCACCTGGCGATCGTTGTCGGCGCACCAGATCACGCGGCCCGAGTGGTCCATCCCCGTGCAGGACGGCCCGATGAGGAGCACATGGTCGCGGCCCGATCGCGTCTGCGTGCCGACGTGATCCGGATCGTTGCCGGTATAGCCCGCCTTCTCCATGAAGACGGAAACCTCCTTCTGCGCGTTGACCTTGTACAGGACGTTGGCGAGCAGGCCCGCGAAGATCCACGAGCCGCCGTTGCCCTCCGGCATCCACAGCCCGCCCTCGGTCAGGCCGAAGCCGCGCGCGAGCTCGACCGGCTTCGCATCCGGCGCGATGATCTGGTCGAGCGCCGGATCCTCTTTGGTGATTGAAAAGGGCCTGGCCTGCGGCGGCGGCCCGTCGCCGCGCATCTGCGGGCCCTGCGGGCCGCCCTGCGCGTGCGCGCTGGCGGACATGAGGGCGACGATGGCGATCGCGGCAGCTGTGGATCTGGGAAAGGACGGTTGCATAGTCAGACTCCCCGGGTGGTCAGGTTCTCGGCGCGTGGATGCGCTCGCGCGGGAGGATTCTACATCCACGCGCCGCCGAAACCGCTGCGTTACTTCGGAAGCGCGAAGGCCATGTAGTAGCCCTCCGGGCCCGGCGGAAGCGTGGGAAAGCGTGCGGGGTTCCAGCCGTTGGCGGCTGCGACAGGCACCAGGATGTACTGACGTCCACCCGCCTCATAAGACGCCGGCACGCCATCGGACGCGGCCGGCAGCGCATAGCTCCAGATCACCTGTCCCGTGCGCCTGTCGTACGCGCGGAAGGTCTTGTCCGATCCGGAAGCCGCAAACAACAGGCCGCCTCCGGTCAGCAGCAGCCCTCCGCGAGGCCAGTGCGCGCCGCTCGTGGGCGGGATGCCGATCTCCGGCGGCGCGGCGACGCTGCCGTGCGGCACCCGCCACGTGATGTCCCCGGAGTTGAGATCGTAGGCCACGATTTCCGACCACGGTGGACCGATCGGCGACAAGTACGTGCTCGTGAACATGAAGTCGTACGGCGATGTAAAGCGCACGGGCCCTTTCAGCAGGGCATCGCCGGCTTCCCTCGTGAGCCGCGCCGCTTCATCAGCGCTGACGATCGTGGGGCGGCCCGTACGCGAAGCGCCCGGCTCGCTGACACCGGGCATCACGAGCCTGATCATCGTGGGCAGCGCCTTGGAGAGGACGAACACCTCGCCGCTGCCGGGATCGGCCGCGACGGCCCCCCAGTTGGTGCCGCCGCTGTGGCCCGGCATCTCGATCGAGCCGCGAAAGCTCGGCGGCGTGAAGAGCCCATCGTTCCGATAGCTCCGCAGCCGCTCGAGTATTGCGGTGCGTTCTTCCTGCGGCAGGTACGGGTTGATATCGCTCTCCGTGAACGACTGCCGCGCGAACGGCGCCGGCCTGGTGGGAAAGGGCTGTGTGGGCCACGTACGTTCGCCCGGCACATCCGACTGCGGCACGGGCCGCTCTTCGATCGGCCAGATCGGCTCGCCGGTCACGCGGTCGAACACGAACAGGAAGCCCTGCTTCGTCGCCTGCGCGACGACGTCGCGGCGGCGCCCGTTCTGCCGAATCGTCAGGAGCTTGGGCGCGACCGGCAGATCGTAATCCCAGACATCGTGGTGGACGATTTGATAGTGCCAGAGCCGCTTGCCGGTCCTCGCGTCGAGCGCGACGAGGCTGTTCGCGAACAGGTTCTGGCCGGGCCGGTCGCCGCCGTAGAAATCGAACCGGCCGGTCCCGAACGGCACGTAGGCGATGCCGCGCGCCTCGTCGATCGTCAGCTCGCTCCAGTTGTGGACGCCGCCGTGGGCGGCGCGCGCGCCTTTCGGCCACGTGTCCGCCCCCGGGTCGCCGTCCGCCGGCAGCGACCGGAAGACCCAGCGGAGGGCGCCCGTTCGCACGTCGTACGCCTGCACGTCGCCGGGATTGGCGTCGTATCCCGGGCGCAATGCCGGCAGGCTGACGATGATCAGGTTTTCGAACACACGGCCGGGATTGCTCGTCTGGAGCGGGCTCAGGCCGTCGATCGACCGGCCGGTCGCCGCGAGGCCCGTGCGCAGATCGACCCGTCCGTCGCGGCCGAAGGTCGGGACGGTCTGGCCCGTCTTCGCGTCCACCGCCGTCAGGTAGCCGTCGGCGATGTAGATCAGCCGGCGATCGCGGCCGTCGCCGCTGCGCCAGTAGTTGATGCCGCGTGTCCCGACTGCACCCGGATGAGGACGGGTCCACACGGCGGCGCCGGTGGCCGCGTCGAGGGCGACGAGATCGTTCGCGCCCGCGAGCACGAACGCGAGCCCGTCGGCAATCAGCGGATTGAAGAGGAACGTCCGCTTGCCGGCGGGAAACCGCCATGCGACCTCGAGCGTTGACACGTTCGACGCGTTGATCTGGCGAAGAGCCGTGAACTGCGAGGAGTCGCCGCCGCCGAGGTAGCTGCCCCACGTCGTGTAAGGGGCGTTCGACGAGCGGGCCTTCGATTGAGCGGGGGCCGCCGGCGAGACCGAGACCAGGGCGCACGACGCGCAGACGGCGATCAGGAGCGGACGCATAGGCCGATCACTCTAGTGCCGGCGCTCATGAATTGCACCTGTCGCGTTCTTGCTATACTCGCCCGTACTATGAAGAAACCACACACGACCGTTCGCTTCCTGACGCTGATCGGCATCGCGTGCGTGGGATTGGTCACGATCGGCGCCCAGGGGCCGAAGCCCGGGTCCTCCCGGCCCTACGTCGTCGGGAAGAACGCGTACGGCCAGCCGAACCTCGAGGCCACCTGGTCGAACGACAGCATCACGCCGCTGCAGCGGCCCGCGGCGTGGGCCAACAAGACGACGCTCACCGACGCGGAAGTCGAGCAGCTGAAGAAGGCGAGCGCGAAGCTCGAAGAGGGCGGCGACGCCCTGTTCGGCGACGAGCTCATCATCGATGCCCTCGAGGGCAAGCAGCAATCCGCCTCGCACGATACCGAGACCGGCAACTACAACGGCTTCTGGCTCCCGAACCGCGACATCGACAACCGCACCTCGCTCATCATCGACCCGCCGGACGGCCGCATTCCGCCGGAGACGCCGGCGGCGCAGGCGCGGCGGGCGGCTGCGATCGAGCAGCGCCGGCTGCATCCGGCCGACGGTCCCGAGAGCCGCGGCCTGAGCGAGCGCTGCCTGACCTTCGGCGTCCCGCGTTTCCAGGCGGCCTACAGCAGCGTGTATCGGATCGTTCAGTCGCCGACGCACGTCGTCTTCCTGATGGAGACCATCCACGAGGCCCGCGTCATCCCGATGGACGGCCGCCCGCACGTGTCGGACTCGATCAGGCAGTGGATGGGCGACTCGCGCGGCCACTGGGAAGGCGACACGCTCGTCGTCGACACGAAGAACTTCTCGCCCAAGACTGCGTTCATGGGCGTGTCGAACAATCTCCACCTCGTCGAGCGCTTCACGCGCGTTGCGCCCGGCACGCTGCAGTACGACGCCACCATGAGCGATCCCGACACGTGGACGCGCCCATGGACGGCGCGGATTCTCTTCAAGCAGACCCACGAGCCGCTGCTCGAATATGCCTGCCACGAGGGGAACATCGGGCTGTTCGGGATTCTTTCCGGCGCCCGGGCGCAGGAATCCGCCGCCAGGCAGTAGTTCCGGCAGCCTTCAGAATCTCCAGCCGGCGTGAACGGCTGCGAAGAGGCTGTACTTCTGCTGGTCGAGCCGTTCGCCGGACAATGCGATGTCGTGGACATTGAACTGATACGCAGCCGAGAACCAGGGACTGACGTACACGTGCCGGCCGACGTCGAACCGATACCCGACACGAGGCCCGAGGCCGAAGAGGTTCCTGCTCGTGCTGTCCCCGGTGGCCTTCAATCCGTAGCGCTCCCGCGAGTAGTCGCCATCGGCGCCGACGAAGAGCCCCGCTGTTCTGTTCCCGACAAAGTGGTCGAACTTGAGGGTCACGCCGCGCGAGCGCTCCGAGAAGGCATCGTTGCCGACCAGGGAGGCTGGCACATCCGCTCCGAACACGCCGACTTGCAGCCGCTCCCGTCCACCGGGCTGTTCGCGGGCGACGTGCACCGAGAAACCGCCTAACGCATAGGCGAGCGGATCGGCTTCGACCTCCCATTGCGCACGTGCCGTCGCCGGCACGAGAATCAGCACCCCCATCGTCAACATCGCTTGCAATCTCATAACGCCTCCTTCGGCCGGCAGGGAATTCCGTGGCAGCCAAAGACGACGATATGAGCATGGTGAGGATCCCGGGGTGATTCGACGTGACAATAGTCGTGACTTTTCCTGTCACTCCGGGAATCAGCTGCGCCGGGTCAATGATCTGGCGACGCCTCGGAGGCACCGGCGCGGGTCTGGCGGAAAGCCGCCGGCTGCTGTCCTGTCCATCGCTTGAACGCTCGACGGAACGCGCTTGCCTCGGAAAAGCCCAACAGGAAGGCGATTTCACCGATGGCCAGTCGTGAGTCGCTGAGGTGTCGCTCGGCCAGTTGCCGTCGCGCATCCGCGAGGACCTGTCGGAAGCTGGCGCCCTCGCCCTCGAGCCGGCGGTGCAGCGTGCGGACGCTCATGTGCAACCGCCCGGCGACGCGTTCGAGCGTGGGTTCTCCATCGCACAGCTCCTGCGACAGGACGCCTCTGACGGCGTCCGCCGCCGACTCGCCGCTCGGCAGGCTCTGAAGCAACGCGCGGACCTGGCCTTCCACGATCGGCTGCAGCATCGAATCGGCGGCCAGCATGGGCAGGTGGAGAATGTGCCGCGGCCATGCCAGCTCGCTTCGCTCGTGACCGAAGCGCAGCGGCGCTCGAAACACGCGTTGGTGCTCGGATGTGTCGGCCGGCTCGGGAAAGGGAAACCGTACTTCAGCCGGCAGGCAATCCGATCCGGTGGCCTGGCGTGCGACGACCAGCCAACCTGTGAGGATGAACTCGGCGACCGTCCGCGGCGCGCCTCCAGGCAGCGGCAGTCGATGGCTCAGGACAGCGCGCTCGCCCTCCACCGTGAGCGCGACCTCCGCGACATCGTGAAAGACGAGGTGGTAACGGCACAGCCGCTCGAGGCCTCTGCCGAGAGTCTCGCTCGTCCGCAGGGCGTATTCGAGCGCGCCGAAGATTCCCGGCCGGATGGACTCGGCGACATGAATGCCGATGCTGGCGTCGCCGGTGAGCTGTTTCGCCGCGTCCCAGAGATCGACCGCCATGGCGTGCGGGATCCGCGCTTCGGAATCGTCCAGCTCCGCCGGGTCGATGCCGATGTCGTGCAGCAGTCTTGCCGTGTTGTACTCGCGCGCCGCGAGATACCCCAGTACTGGCCGTACGGATCGAACCGACACGGAGACGGGAACCGGCCGGCTTTGTGTCGCGGCCTGCCGCGAATGGTCACTGTTTCCGGCAAGTCCGGTCATTCCGTCTGGAGCCACGCGTCCTTCATCGTAGCAAAGCAATGCAGCGCCAGCCGTCGAGGTCGAGCCGGTGTATTAAGAAAGCGTAGGGACGCTGACGAGGCGACTACTCGACGATGAGCCGATATCCGTCGCCGTACGCCTTGCGGATGTAAGTGGGGTGGCGGGGATCGGGCTCCAGCTTGTGGCGAAGCCGCAGGATGAAGTTGTCCACGGTGCGCGTGAGCGGCGCGTCCGAGTAGCCCCAGACCAGGTGGAGCAGTTCGTCTCGCGTGACCACGTGGCCCGCCCGTTCG
>Ga0207686_10001301_pt1 | contig 14305 bp, 6 predicted proteins | sample KBSM24metaG_FD_184396 | JGI IMG/M metagenome (GOLD analysis project Ga0207686, IMG submission 184396) | Miscanthus rhizosphere microbial communities from Kellogg Biological Station, Michigan, USA - KBS M2-4 metaG (SPAdes) (version 2) | ecosystem: Host-associated > Plants > Roots > Rhizosphere >...
CGAGCCAAAAGTCGCTGTAAAGGTGGTGATTGCGCCGCTGGCAAAAGTCGAGCCCGGTATCGTCGCGGTAGCGATATCAGCTCCCGTGGGCAGGCCGCCGCTTGTGGCGCGAACCGAAAGCGTGAGGTTGGGCGGAGTAGCACCGCACGCACTACAAAACAGTTGGACATCTGCTTTCACGATCAGGCCCGTAACCGCTGGAATGAATGTCTGGCCGGTCCAGGCCGGAGTGCCAAAGCCGGTGCCGGTCATGGTGCCGGCGGTGTTCAGTTGGTCGATGAATGGCGGGTTCGATAGAGTCACATCGCCGGGACTGATGGTCAGATCGAGAGTGCTCGTCGCAGAGCCGGCGAGGAAATTGGACTGTGTGGTATCAGTCAGGCAAGCCGAATCGGCCGCGTCAGTCAGCGAGAAATCCTGTGTGGTTATGTTGCCGTCAGTGACGACGATCGATGACGCTGACGCTGACACGAATCCCGGGTTACTTGCGTCCATCGACGGGTACGTCCCTGCCGGAATACCAGTGAATGAGTAATTGCCCGATCCGTCGGTCGTCGTCGAACGCGCTCCGAGATTTACCGTAGCGCCGGAGATCGGCGCGCCGCCCGGATTGATCGTGACTGTACCGCTCACGGTGCCGCCGCCTCCAACCGGTGTGCATCCGGGAAAGGCGCCGATGCTACCGAACTTTGTCAGCCAGCGGTGATTGAAAGTCTGATCGGCCGGGTTCGCATACTCGGTCGTGTACCAGAATGTGCAGCCATCCGGATCGAGCGTCATGCTGCTGTAATCGCCCCAGCGGGTGGTGCCGGTTTGCGAAGCGGTTCCGGTAAAGAAGGTCTGCTCGGTCTGACTGAAAGTATTCACGGGATCGCCGGCCAGACGGCCGGCGTACCTGATGGAGGGAAAGATAGCCACGCACGTGGTGCAGTTTGCGGGCGGGCTCGTGCCAAGCGGCTCATTGACGGCGCTTGACACGCTATAGCCCATGGCCAGATTGCCAGTGCGATCGAGCGCCAGACTTGGCATGAAACGGTTTGTGAGGTTCGCGCCATCGGGATCCCATGTCGCTGCCTGCGGGAGACTCGCGGCGACTGTGCCGCCGGTAACGTTGACCTGATACCAGCGCGGCGCCGCAAGCCCGCTGATGTTCTGGCGTCGGACCGTGTGCGGCACCCATAACGATTCAGTGCCGCCGAAATTGGTGTACTGGTTCTGCACCATCGCCCTGATCTGCAGCACATCAAGGAGCGTTGCGGTTCCGGGCTGGCCGGAGTTTCCGACGGCTGCATTAGGCCAACTCGTCGCCGCAATCGGAGTATCGGGACCTGTAAAGGTCGACGACCCGATGTCGTTCCAGTCGACGTGGAACTTGTAAACAGTCAGAGCGTTGAGGAATAACTGTGTCGAGAGAAACAGATTCGGGCGGCCGGGCGGCGGCGTCCCGGTTTGGAGCCGCGCATTGCTGGGAATTACCGTGAAGTCTCCGCCGCCCACATCGAACGAGACGACATTGACTATTGGGCGGCCCGCATACATCTGGGCCTTATTGAAGGCCCACACGCGTGCACTTCTGAATGTTGAGCCTGCGCCAAATGAGAACATGTTGGCGGACATGTACAGACCATCCGGCCAGATGCCGAATTTCGGATAGTCGTTGAGATTGTCGGTAAGCTGGCGGGAATAGAAATTCCATCCGCCAGTCAGCGGATTGCTACCTTGCGACGCGGCTATACACTGGTAAGCAGGCGCCAGTACGTCATTGTTGCCGTCGAGCTTGAAAGCGAAATCAGTAATGATCCAGCGATCTTCAAACGTATCGTAGACGACTACCGGGTCGCCGAAGTTGTCCGTGTCGCAAAGGTTCCCGAAGTTGCCCTGGCTCATGAAGGTATTGAAGGTAAAGCCCGCCTCCATGAAGCCGTCGGTCTTACGAAAGATACCGACTGAAGTGTTGACGGTTTGGATGAAATAGTTTGGGCCAACATCCCCGTTCGTATCCGGTGGACTGCCGGCGCCCCAGTTAAGTCGATCGAGACCTTCGAACACGTTCGCCGGCGGAGGCGCAGGCGCGTTGGCCTGAGGCGTAATCGAAGGACCCTGCTCCGGGGTTTGACTCTGGGGTGAGACGCCGCCCGGTGGCACGTAGAATCTTGGATTCATCTCTGGCGGCTCAAGCTCGCGCCGCTCGCGCTGCGGAGGTCTGGTACGAGGGAGTCGTCTCAGATCGCCCTTGAACTCATGCGCTTTGATTAGCCGCTCTTCCCTGGGTTTGACGTCAATCGGTCGCTCCGGATTCTGATTGGTCGCAACCGACTCACCGCGCTGAACGCGTCCTGCGTCCTGCTCCTGGGACCGTTCACGATCGCGATCGCGCTCACCGCTATTAGCGGCCGCAGATGAATACGGAATTCGATCTGATCTTAAGACGGGCGAGTTCTGGCTGGATTGTTCCGTGTCCTTGTCGATGGTCATCTCGACGACTCGCGGAATATTCGCAGACCGCGCGACTGTCGTCGTTGGCTTATCAGGCACGATGCTCGATGAGGCCAACCTATTCTCGAGGCCGACTGAAATGCCGTGGTCCGTTGGTCTCAGAATCGCCGGATTAACCGCGGCGACCTTTGGCTGTGACGTTGGGCGCAAGTCACCAATCCTGGCCGCGCCTTTGTGCTGCTGATCAGAGGATGCGATCCCGCCGATTTTTTGGCGCCGAATGCCGATCGTTAGTCCCGTCGCGATTGCTGCGCCGATGAGAGCCACAAGTATGACGAACGGCAGGCTGGTGCGCTTTATGAATTGTTTGTTAAGACGATGGCTGTTTCGATTTTCAGCAGACGTGTTATACGGGTTGATAGTGGTCTTCAAGAATACTCCAGTAGTTAATTGGCAGTGTTGAGGCGCACGCCTATTGAGAGTGGCGACGCAAGTCGGCGGGCATTGGCCCTGTGGTTCGTCAGCTTTACGTTAGTTTGACGTTGGATTATTGCCGGATCGCGGGTCCTCCGTGGTTACCCGATCCGCAAGTAAAGCTATCTACGCTTCAAAAGCAGAAGCCCTTGAAGTGATCCAGCAGCTTAGTGTGGCGATTAAGTTTAGCGGTGAGACGAGTCTGCCTAATCGAGTTCTTAACTGGTTAAATCTCGTACTACTTTCTTCTCGATCAAGCCGGGAATGCGCCAGTGGAGAAAGGTGATTATAGGCAGCGTTCGCAAAACGTCAAGGCGACGAGTAGTGGTACGTTTTGCCGGGAACGCGGACGTCCTTGTCCGCAATCAACGTAAATTCGCAGTTAATGCGGACGAGGACGTCCGCGTTCCCGGCATTAGCTTCGGTGGTCTCAAAACGTACCACCACCAGGCAACGAGTCGCCTCCGGATGATGAGTTTCATCTGTTCCCGAATCGCTCTTGTCACTTCGCACGTGCCTTGTTACTATGCCTCGCGGTGGAATTCACTGAAAAGGCCCGCATCATGGATCCGGCGCGCATCAATCGCGCGCTCGCCCGTCTCGCTTCCGAAATCGTCGAAGAAAATCACGGCATCAATGACCTGATTCTGGTCGGCATTCGACGTCGTGGTGTGCCTCTGGCAAATCGCATCGCCGATAAAATCGCCGAACTTGAAGGCACGCGACCGCCGGTCGGGATCCTCGACATCACTTTGTATCGCGACGATCTTTCGACCGTCGGCGCCAAGCCGATCGTGAGCGGAACGGAATTGCCCGGAGACATTGAAGCGCGGACGATCGTGCTCATCGATGACGTGCTTTACACTGGCCGCACCGTGCGCGCGGCGATGGATCAATTGATCGATTTTGGCCGGCCGCGACGTGTGCAACTCGCGGTGCTGGTCGATCGCGGCAACGAACATCGTGAATTGCCGATTCAGGCGGACTACATCGGCAAGCTGGTGCCTACCAAGAAGAGCGAGATTATTAAGGTGATGCTCACCGACTTCGACGAAGACGAAGGAGTCGTCATCGTGGAGCGACCGGCAGCAGAAGCTGCAGCGTAGGAGCGGCCTTCGAGGCCGCTTTTTTATTGCATGAAACATCTTCTCGGCATTCGCGAACTGTCACCCGAGCAGATTATTCACCTGCTCGACACGGCTGAGACATTTCGCGACGTCTCCAGGCGCGAAATCAAAAAGGTGCCGGCCCTGCGCGGCCGAACCGTAATCAATCTTTTCTTCGAAGCGTCCACCCGCACGCGTACTTCATTCGAGATTGCGGCGAAGCGTTTGTCCGCCGACGCGGTCAACATCAGCGTTTCCACTTCCAGCGTCTCCAAGGGCGAGACTTTGCTCGACACGGCGCGCAACCTCCAGGCGATGGCGCCTGACTGCATCGTTATTCGTCATTCATCCTCAGGCGCGCCTTATCATCTCGCCCGCACTTGTGACGCGGCGATTGTGAACGCCGGCGACGGCGAGCACGAACATCCGACGCAGGCGCTGCTTGATGCGCTCACGATTCGCGAACACAAAGGAAGTTTCGACGGATTGAAGGTGGCCATCGTTGGTGATGTGCTGCATTCGCGCGTCGCGCGCTCGAACATTTATTTGTTGTCGAAGCTCGGTGCGACTGTCGCGGTCGCCGGTCCCGGGACCCTGGTGCCCGCCGAATTCGCCGGCTTGATCGAACAGGGAGTGAGACTCGAGCGGCGGATCGAAGACGCGATCGTCGACGCAGATGTCGTCATGATTCTGCGCATGCAGCGCGAACGGCAGACAGACGCTTTCTTTCCATCGATGCGCGAATACGCGGTGCATTACGGATTGCATCCGAATCATTTGAGCCTGGCCGCGCCGGACGCGATCGTCATGCATCCGGGTCCAATGAACCGCGGCATCGAAATCAGTTCAGAGATTGCCGACGGCGGCCGTTCATTGATTCTCGATCAAGTAACAAACGGCGTGGCAGTGCGCATGGCGGTGCTGTATTTACTGGCGGGCACTGGTGGGGCGGATGGAGAGAATAAACACGAACCGCCAGCTGAGGCGGAAGAGAGAAGCGGTTCGGTGAAAAAGCAACGCACGCGTAAACGATCACTGAGGGAAGAATAGGCATGTGCGCGGCTTGCCTTACCGATGAAATTGATTGAGGTCTTTTGTGTCGAGGCTGCGCCTCGACGCCTCAATTCCAGATAGGAGCGACCGGTAAGCCACAGGCTTTACCGACTGCGGAGCGGCAAGCGCTGTCTCGTTCACAGGGTTAAAATTCATTGCCAATTTGAGTTCATAAAACAAGAAGAGGAATGCGCTTACTAATTCAAAACGGATACGTCGTCGATCCATCGCAGGAGATGAACGCCGGCAAAAATCTTCTGCTCGAAGACGGCCGCGTCGTCGGCCTGATGAGCTACAGCGATCCGATTCCTGACGACGTGGAAATCTTCGATGCGACCGGGTTGATAGTGGCTCCCGGATTCATCGACATGCATGTGCATCTGCGCGAGCCGGGCCAGGAATACAAGGAAACGATCGCCAGCGGCGCCGCGGCGGCGGTAGCCGGTGGCTTCACGACCATCTGCGCGATGCCGAATACCAATCCGATTAACGACAATGCCGCCGTGACTCGTTTCGTGATCGAACAGGCCGAGCGCGCTCGGCTGGCGAGCGTTCTGCCCATCGGCGCAGTGACCAAGAATTCCGCCGGGACTGAACTTGCGGAGATGGGCGAGATGAAGGACGCCGGAATCGTCGCCGTCTCGGACGATGGCCGGCCGGTCCCGACGGCCGGAATGATGCGCCGGGCGATGGAATACGCGCGCGGCTTTGATCTTCCGGTAATTGATCATTGCGAAGACAAATCGTTGGCCCGTGGCGGCGTGATGCACGAAGGTCATTGGTCGCTCGTGCTCGGTTTGCGCGGCATGCCCGCCGCGGCAGAGGAAGTCGATGCTGAACGTGACTGTACGCTGGCGCAGTTGACGGGCGCGCAGATTCACCTGGCGCACCTTTCAACTAGCGGCGCAGTCGCAGCCCTTCGCCGCGCGAAAGCCGACGGTTTGCGAGTCACAGCTGAAGTGGCGCCGCACCATTGGACCTTGACCGACGCGGCCGTGGAGAACTACGACACGAACACCAAGATGAGTCCGCCTTTACGCAGTCAGGAACATCTCGATGCGATTCTCGACGGACTACGTGACGGCACGATTGACGCGATCGCCAGCGACCACGCGCCGCATCACGCAGATGAAAAGGACCTCGAATTTGATCAAGCGCCGTTTGGGATAATCGGTCTGGAAACGACGATAAGCCTGGCCTTCGATCGGCTGGTCCATCCCGGCATAATCTCGCTTTACCGTCTGGTCGAGTTGTGTTCGACGAATCCGGCGCGAATTCTCGCGCTTCATGACCGCGGTGCTTTTACCGCGGGCGCGCGTGCCGACGTGACGATTCTGGATCCGAAATTGAACTGGACGTACGAGGTGGCGCGAACCAGATCGAAGAGCCGGAACACGCCTTTCGATGGCCAACGGTTCGTCGGTGCAGCGGTTGCCACAATTGTCGCGGGCACCGTGGTGTATCTGAGGCCCGACTGCCGGCAGCTTTTTCAAACCTCACACGCGGCAGTCGCCCAGTGATTGGCAAAATGGTATTTGCCGCATATTGCGAATTTTCTGCTTGTTAAGTCTGCATTTCCTGTCATATTCTTGCGCTTCCCCGGCGCACTCTTTTTCAGGGTGCCGACTGCCACAAAGTTTTGACCCTACGCCCCGGCGGTACTTAAATTGCTCGTCGACACAGACAGTTGAATTCTAAAAGTAGGTAATAGCCCAATGACAAAGAATCCCCGTGCTCTTTCGCGAAGACGTGCGCTCAAAATTAACGACACTCGAAAGATTTCGCTGGCAGCAACCCAATCGCAGCGAACTCTCTTTTCCGGGAAGGCAAGCGCGCTCAGGGTTCTGTTGATACTGGCGAGTCTCGGCCTGGTCGCCCTGCTCTTAGGTCCGATCGGATTTGCGCGCAAGCCCGCGGCGCAAGATCGGACGCCTCAGGCGCAATCAGATTTCATCCGCCAATTTCCTTTGGTGAGTAACGACCTCGTCTTCAGCCCGTCGACGAATTTGCTTTTTGCAAGCGTGCCCAGTTCCGTTGGTCCGACCGGCAACAGCATCGTTTCCGTCGATCCGGCTACCGGGATTTCCGACGCGCCGGTGTTCGTGGGGAGCGAGCCTAAGAAGCTGGCGCTGTCCACCGATGGCAACTCGCTTTACGTTTTCCTTGACGGTTCCGCCGTGGTGCGGAAGTTCGATGTGCCCACCAAAACGCCGGGAGCACAGTTCGCCCTGGGGCAGGATAATTTTTTTGGCATCTACACGATGACCGACATGGCGGTCGCACCGGGCAATCCTGATTTGGTGGCGATCGCGCGCAGCTTCCGCGGTACCAGCCCGCCCGAAGCAGGCGTTGCCGTTTTCGATCACGGGGTGCAGCGGCCCACCACGACAGTTGGTCATATTGCGGCCAGCGATTTCCTCTCGTTTTCTGCTTCGCCGAATACGCTCTATGGTGGAGGAAACTTTAGTGGCCTCAACACTATGACCATCGATGCCAACGGCATCTCGATTACCAGCTCAAAGACCTTCGGCGCCGGCTCGAGTATTCGATTCGATAACGGCCTGGTCTATGGTTCGACGGGACAGGTGATAAACCCGGGCACGGGCGCGCTCGCCGGAACTTTTTCGGGCGTTGGATCCGGTCCCTTTACCACGGACTCGGGTGTTGGTCGTGCGTATTTCGTCACCGGCAGTCAATCGTCGAGCAATTACACGGCGACGATTCGCGCCTTCGACATGTCGACCTTTCTGAGCGTGGGTACCATTGATATTCCGGGAGTCAGCGGCGCGATCAGCAGTCTGGTGCGTTGGGGCTCGAATGGCCTGGCATTTCGCACCGACGGTGGTCAACTCTTTCTGATTCGCACTTCGCTGATTCCCTCGGGTGATCCAATTCCCACGCCTACGCCGACGGTTTCGCCTACGCCGACGCCTTCGGCCAGCCCGTTTGCTGCATTTGTCCGTCAGGTTTCGATCACCAACAACGACCTTGCATACAACGGATCGACACAGCTGTTTTATGCGAGTGTGCCAAGCTCGGTGGGCAGCACCGGCAACAGCGTCCAGTCGATTGATCCGGCGACAGGGACGCTCGGCAGTCCTGTCTTTGTAGGTAGCGAACCGACCAAATTGTCGATTGCCGATGATCTACAAACCATGTACGTCGCACTGGATGGCGCCGCCGCGGTGAGACGTTTCGATCTCAGCACCCAAACTGCTGGGATTCAATTTCCGATTGGCTTCGGTGGGTCCTCGGTCGGGCCGCTGTTCGCCAACGAGCTGGCGGTTTTGCCCGGTAATCCGAACGCGGTGGTGGTGGCTCGCACGAATCACGTGTCTTCGCCCAGTTCGGACGGCGTCGCTGTCTATGACAACGGGGTGCGGCGGACTAAGGCAACCACGACGTCAGTCTTTGCGGTTGAGACCTCGACTAATCCAAATCGCCTGTACAGCACCGGATCCAGTGGTGTCGATCGTCTGACGCTGGACGGCACCGGCGTCACTTATGTGGACACCGTACCGATGTTGGGCGGCGGAGACATCCGTTTCGAGAACGGTTTGATTTATGGAACGGGCGGCGGTGTTGTCGATCCGGAGGCGAAGGCAATGAAGGGAAGCTTCACCGGTTTTCCGCTCGGCGCCAGCCAGACCATGACCACGGACATCGCGAATGGACGCGCTCTATTTTTAAGCATAGCCGGCTCGTCGCAGGCTACATTGAAAGCCTTCGACCTCAACAACTTTACGCCGATCGGTTCGGTTACCTTCACGGTGCCTAACCCGGGCGCCACTAGCGGACCGACTCGGCTGACTCGTTGGGGCACTAACGGGTTGGCGTTTCGGACGGGGACACAGGTCTTCTTCATTCAGACGAATCTGGTAAGTTCATCGGGGTCGATTCCGGCTGCGACGCCGAGTCCGTCGCCTTCACCCAGTCCCACTCCGACGCCGTATATTCCGACATTCATTCGGCCCGTCGATCTGCCGGCAAATGATCTCGTCATGAGGAATAGCACCCAAACACTCTACGCGAGTGTGGCGAGTACAGCGTCCGCCAACGGCAACAGCATCAGCGGAGTTAATCCGGCAACCGGCTCGATTGTGTCGTCAGTTTTCATCGGCAGCGAGCCGAACAAGATGGCGTTCTCTGATGATAATCGCACGCTACACGTGTCCCTGGATGGCGCTGCGGCTATTCGCACTTTCGATTTAGAAACGCAGACTGCCGGTAATCAGTTTACCTGGGGCACTGCCAACCAGAGACCGGCAGCCATGGCGGTCGTTCCCGGCAGCCCGCTGGCCCTGGCGATCAGCGACGGTCAGGGCGGCACGGTCGGCATCTATGACAGTGGCGTCGTCCGTCCTAATAAGAGTAACGGCACCGCATTCGGTATCAGTGCGCTGGCTTTCGCCTCGCCGAGCCTGCTGTATGGTTACGACGGTTTCTCGAGCGGATTCGAGCTGGTCAAACTCGATGTGGACAGCAGTGGCGTGAAAGGCAACTTGATCGCTAATAATCTTGTCAGTGGTTTCTCGAGTGGATTGCTGTTCAACGGCGGCCGTTTGTACTCGCAGGGCGGACGCGTGGTTGATCCGGTGACACCGGCCATGCTCGGAACGTTTCAGAATACCGGCGGCGGGTTTTCTTCGGCGTTCACCGTCGACCCCGCTTTGCACCGCGCTTTCTTCATATTCGGTACCGGAACCTTGACCCTGTCAGCTTTCGACACGGACACGTTTTTGCCGGTCGGTTCGGTAGCTTTAACGGGCATCTCGGGGACGCCGGTGCGGCTGGTTCGCTGGGGGACGAATGGCCTTGCCTTCAATACCAGCAACCAGAAACAGCTCTACTTATTGCAAAGCCAGTTGGTCTCGTCGGCGGGGACGATCCCCACGAGCGTGCAAATGAATTCATCGAGCATCTCGACTTTCGAAAGCGTGGGCACGCTCAATCTCAACGTGAATCGAACCGGAGACGTATCTGGAACGACAACTGTCGACTATGCGACCAGCGATGGCACTGCAACCGCTGGCAGCGATTACACGGCAACCAGCGGCACGCTGACTTTCGCGCCGGGCCAATTGAGCAAGACGATCTCAATTCCCATCATTGACGACAGAGTGTTCGAAAACGGCCTCGAGAGCTTTACCATTACTCTCAGCAATGCCGGCGGCGGCGCAGTTCTCACTTCGCCGGCGTCTACGCTGATCACGATTTCGGATAACGAGAGTCAACCGTCAGTTTCTGTTCCCTCCACGTTCCGCGCTACCGAAGGCAATTCCGGCACGAAGGTGTTTACGATTCCGGTGACGCTTTCGAATGCTTCCGTGCAGACCGTGACGATGAATTACACGACTGCCGACGGCACCGCGACGGCGGGCAGCGATTACGTGGCCACGAGCGGTACGCTGACCTTTACACCCGGCACCACGTCACTTCCGATCAATGTGACCGTGAACGGCGACACAACCATTGAGCCCGACGAGACGTTTCAAGTGCGGATCAGTAACGTGGTCAACGGCTTTCTGTCGATTTCTCAGTCAAACGTCACAATTGCCAACGACGATAGCTCGTTCCAACTGAGCGCGGCCAGCCTTTCGGTCGGCGAGGGTGCGAAGTCGGTGACCGTGACCGTTAACAGATCGGGTGATCTCTCGGCGGCCGCGTCAGTCAATTACGCGACCAGCGACACGGCAGGTAACCAGGACTGCAACGTCGCGAATGGCAAAGCCTCATCGCGGTGCGACTACATCGCGGCGCTGGGCCGGCTTAACTTTGTCGCCAATCAATCGTCAAAGACCATCACTATTCTGGTCATCGATGATGCTTATCCTGAAGGCGACGAGACTTTCACCCTGGCTCTTTCGAATCCGAGCCTTGGGTTCCTGGGGGCAACGCCCAGCTCGACAATTACGATCACCGACAACGATGCCTCGCTGGGAACTAATCCCGCTGATGCGGCGGCGTTTTTTGTGCGGCAGAACTATCTGGATTTTCTGAACCGGGAGCCAGACCAGTCAGGTTTCAATTTCTGGACCGGTGAGATAACTTCCTGCGGCACTGACACCGCGTGCATCGAAGTCAAGCGCATCAACGTTTCCGCGGCGTTCTTCCTTTCAATTGAATTTCAGCAGACTGGCTATCTCGTCGAGCGCATGTACAAAGTCTCGTACGGTGATGCGCAGGGGACGTCCGCTCTGGGCGGCCCGCACCCCCTATCGGTGCCGGTAGTTCGGTTCAACGAATTTCTGCAGGACACGCAGCGAATTGGCCAGGGCGTCGTCGTCAATCAGACTGGCTGGGAACAGGCGCTTGAAAACAACAAGCAGGCGTATGCCTTCGAATTTGTGCAAACATCGCGATTCGCGAATGCCTTTGCCACAACGATGACGCCGGCCGAATTTGTCGACAAACTAAATCAAAATGGCGGCAATGTTCTTTCGCCGACTGAACGTACGGCGGTGATCGATCTGTTCAGTGGCGCAGCTGACAGCAGCAACCTGACCGCGCGCGCCAAAGCCGTGCGTCAGGTCGCCGAGGACGCGGACTTATTCAGAAATGAATCGAACCGCGCGTTTGTGTTGTCGGAATTCTTCGGCTACTTACGCCGCAATCCGAACGATGCGCCGGACGCGGATTACACCGGCTACGAGTTCTGGTTGAACAAGCTGAACGACTTCAACGGCGATTACATCGCTGCGGAAATGGTTAAAGCTTTCATCTCATCGCCTGAATATCGGCAGCGATTTGGGCAGTGAGTGAGGTTGAACCATTTCTGAATTCGAAAGAGGCGGCTTTGGCCGCTTCTTTCATTGGTAACGCAAACTTTTAGTTTGTGATGTGAATGACGTCGCGACAGATCTTTCAAAGATCTTTTCGTTGACGGATCGGGTAACAGTCACTAGAATCCGCGCGACTCAGTTCTATCATCTGCTTTCCGCTACGAGGAGAAAATATGAAAATCAAAATGATGATGCTCGCGCTGGTTGTGTTCTTAGCCGGCACGGTGGTGGCTTCCGCACAAAACCCCCATATGGGCACCTGGAAATTGAACGAGGCGAAGTCGAAATTTCCGAAAGGCGCGACTAAGAATCACACCGTCGTATATGAAGCGGCCGGCGACCAAATCAAGGTTACGGTGGATGGCGTCGATGGATCGGGCACCGCGGTTCATAGCGAGTGGACCGGCAAGTTTGACGGCAAGCCTTATACGCTCACTGGCGACCCGGCCGGTGATATGAGGTCTTACCGGACGGTCAATCGCCGAACGCTATCGCTGCGAAGCACTAAAGCCGGAAAGCTAACCACCACGGCCACCATCACTGTAGCGCCCAACGGCAAGACCCGTACGGTTACGGCATCAAGCAAAAACGCAAAAGGCAAATGGACGACCAGCACAGGCGTTTACGACAAGCAGTAATTCCCGAAGCGCGGCGGCCAGCGTCACGCGACGCCACCGTGGATTGCCTTTGGCAAATAATCCCAGGCGCCGTCACCTCCGTGCGCACTCCAAATAAGTTGAGCCGAGCGAATCAAATGATTCTGCTCGGCTCGATTTTCGAAGCAACAGTTTGAGTTGACCCGGCGGCGCGAATTCCCGCGACCTTTGCCGCGCCAGGTTTGATGCGAAACACGCCTCCGCCGCTCGCGTCCAACGATTTGTTATGCCGCGCTTTAGGTACATACTAATAGCAGACTTTCAGTCTTGTTTAGGGAATGAAAGTAACGCTAAAGCATTAGCTATCACAGCCTTCCTTGATCCCGTAGCTACGCTCCTGCGCATTGCGCGGACCACTTTGCCAAAATCCTTTTGCGCATCACTACTCTTGAGGTCTCCGTGTTTGTTTAAGAAATCTGCTATTTCACATACAACTTCGGATTCGCCGAAAACTATAAGTCTTGCTTTGATACCGTTCAGATTATGCGCAGCCACGGTGACACCTTCTCCGCCAGAGGCAAAGCTTTCAACAGAAAGCACGTGGGTCACGAAGTCCTGATATGCCTGTGCGCGCCTGTCCGTCTTTGGTACTTTCTTAGCTAGTCGTCGGTCTAATAACCCTTTCAGCACTGCGCCGATGACTGCGCCAACAAGAGCACCAACGAAGCTACTTCCCAAGAACTGAGTCAGGCTATTCATTAGTCATGTAGGAAGCGGCATAACGCTCGAATTAACCGGGCGCGAGCATATGGCATTCACGCGAATCGGAGAAAGACAACGATGAAAGGATTGCTATTGAGCGCTCCGGTTGAATGAGTTGTTGGGCAGCCCTTTCGCTGAAACACAATAGCCCTGTTTCTATTCCTTACCAAGATAAATCATCTTACACCAGAGTGACGGTTCAAATGGGTTGTACCGCCACGTTACGGACATAGGTGGCCTGGGGGGCGTATGTTTGAGACGGAGGCTGACCATCCGGGTGACGCTGTGTAAAGGTTCGCTTCAAGCGAAGTGCGGAACGCTTGGTGGCAACGAGCTCTTCCAAATATTATTCCGCCCCAAACAACCGACCGGGTGAACGCCGCAGCCGCTTGATCAGCAGCCGCGATCAATGCGGCGACGTGAGGGGGTGCTGGAGACCCGAGGATTGCCTGGCCTGTCCAACTAGGATCGAAGACCGTGACCCATGATGGCTCGGTTGTTCCAATAAGATGGATGCCGGGTGCGAGGACGCAGCGGTAGGTGACTTTGGCGTGCCATATTGCTCCCCCGCGATAGGTCATTTGACCAGCAAGAACCGGAGGGCAGACGACCGTGTTCGGGGGGCCTCCTTGAACCTGAGGCTCCTTGTCCGACATCAGACCAACGTTCGGTTCTTTAGCATTAGCTCGCAGCAACCGCTGTACGGCCTGATTCCCAATTGTGTGCTGCAAGTAAAGGATATGACCTGCGTAATGCGTCGGCCTGGATGTTGCCGTGCTCGACCGAGCAAAGCTGGAGGATACTTGCTCATGAGGTTGATTCTGCTTTTGTGCAAAGGTTCGCATAATTAATCTCCCATTGGTTAGCGGCCCAACGTTAGAGTTGACGCGGCGGCGCGATCTCATTCAAGCATCGCCGGACCAGTAATGATGCGAAACCCGCTCCCGCCGCTCGCGTCCAACGATTTGATAATCAATAGAGGCGGCCGAAAGCGAACGAAGTAAAATCCGTTGGCTTTACCAACCTTTCGACCAAAAAAGGAGGCCGCCTCTGATGAAGTTCTACTGCGGAATCGATTTGAGTGCAAGAGATTGTC
>Ga0207686_10001304_pt1 | contig 14285 bp, 8 predicted proteins | sample KBSM24metaG_FD_184396 | JGI IMG/M metagenome (GOLD analysis project Ga0207686, IMG submission 184396) | Miscanthus rhizosphere microbial communities from Kellogg Biological Station, Michigan, USA - KBS M2-4 metaG (SPAdes) (version 2) | ecosystem: Host-associated > Plants > Roots > Rhizosphere >...
GGACACCGCCTTGATACTGTACCGTCAGCGTTGTGGCGTCCGTACGCTTGGCGGTGCCATTCGACATTCTGGATTGAGACGCTGTCCCGTTGGTCATGCGTGAGGTCGATGCGCTGCCATTTGTCATGCGGCTCGGCGTGGCACCGGCAGGCTGATCCATCATGTAGCTTCCTTCGCCCACGCCCCGCAGCTCCTCCGGGAGAATGCCGATCGCGGATGCCCGCTCCGTCCCGTCGGGTTGCTTCACTGACGTTACACCGACGAAGCTCGTGTCCTTTACATGCGACAGATCACCGGGAACGCGGGCATAAAGATGGAAGGGCTGCACCAGTTTGACCGTCGTGACGTCGCTTCCGGTCCGCGGCTTGATTGCAAGCTCGCCTGCGGAGACGCGCTCGACCGTTCCGCTGATTGAAATCATACCGTCAGGGTTGTGCGCCGGAACATCCTGAGCCAGGCTTGAAAGCGGTGCCGAGAGTGTAAGCAAGAGGGCGAACGCGCCTCCCCGGGTTTTCCTGGAGACCACCGAGCAGTTCTCCAGCATGTTGACCATTCCTTTCGTTGGACTTTAAGCCGGTACTCTATCACTTCAAGGTAGTCGACACTCTCGAGGCATCCCCCGGATGATTCGATCGCATGCCGCAACACGCTGTTGTGGCATGCGAGCGCGTCGTGCATCGCGTGGGGAAATTGCTCACGCAGCGTCGTGCTGCCCTCGATATCGGTGAACAGAAAGGTGACGGTACCGGTCGGCAGCGTTAAATGCGGAGGAATTTTCGAGGATATATCCGCTCGCCAACGCGGAGTGACAAGATTTCGGAAGGCGATCAGCCCGAGCGTTAGCTCGGAAGTCAGCTCGAACGGCGCTGAAGAATACTCAGGGCGCCTTGTGTCCGACTCCTTTATGGCAGTCGGTGCAGGTCGCCTTGCCCTCGAGCACCGGCGCGTGGATCTGCCGCACCATTTCCTGCTGCTTCGCGAGCACTTCCTTGGAGAACTGGTGACAGCCGCGGCACGCGCGCGAATCGTTGGCCCTGTATTCCGTCCATATTTCCGTGGCCATGCGCATCCGCTCGCTATTGAACTTCTCCTCCGTGGAGATGATGCCGCGGATCTCCCCGATGACGTCTTTGGTGCCCGCCACCGCCTTGTACCAGAGAAGCTCGGGATATTCCCTGGGAATGTGGCAGTCGTGGCACGTCGCACGCACGCCGGTAAGGTTCGCGCCATGGATGCTTTCGCGGTGCTCCTTCGCCACCCATTGCATCGAGTGGCACGCGCCTCCGCAGAATTCATCGGTGCCCGTGACATGGACCATCACCTGGGTGCCGATGATTGCGATCGAGCCGATGACGAAGCCAGCGATGACGAGCGCAAGTACCGACCAGCGGGTACTCGGGCTGCGCAGCCGCTGCCATGCGCGTCTCAGCACACCGGGCTCGCCGCGTGTTTCTTCGGTTGCAAAATTCCAGCCATCGCCCTCAGGGCTTCGACGGCGGCGGTGGCGGAACGTTGACTACGGGAACGGTCGGCCTGAAGGCCGGGTCGCGCAGCGCGATCTGGCCCTGTCGCGCAAAGTCTATCGACTCGCCCAGGATACGCGCAGCCTCCTGCGGCGCATGGAAGCCCGTGGAATTTTCCGCCTCGACAAAGTCCAGGTAAAACTGCGAGCGCCGCTGCAGGTAGAGGGCGGTGAGCAGGTCCGCATCTTTGCGCCCTGCGGCCTTCGCCGCCTTGAGGTCGTCGATCAGCGCGACCACGGCCGTCATCGCTTTGTTGCGAAGCGCCCAGTGCCGATCCTGGATCTGGTAGACCCGGGCCACCAAGTCCTCCGCGGTGACCTTCTCTTCGTGCTTCTTGTGGCACCCGACGCATGCGGCTTGGGCATTGAGCACGGGACTGCGCACCCAGTGATCGGTGAACGAAGGAGAGATCGACGGCATGTGGCAGTCGGAGCAGGTGACACCGGCGCGCGCATGCGGTCCCTGGTTCCACGTCTCGAACTCGGGATGCTGGGCTTTGAGCGCGGGGGCGCCGGTATCCTTATGAGTCCAGTCACGGAAGCCGATTTCGTCGTAGTAGGCGTTGATCTCTTCCACCTTGAGGCCCTTCGACCAGGGATAGACGAGGCGCTTCTCGGCACCCTTGAAGTAGTACTCGACGTGGCACTGGCCGCACACGTACGCGCGCATTTCGGCGGACGAGGCCTGCTTGTTCACATCGTAGTCCTTCACGCCCTGCGAAGCCTTATAGGCCCGCATACCCTCGATGAACGCAGGACGGGTGACTCGCAGCGCGAGTGTCGTGCCATCGTGGCAGTCGATGCAGGCGACCGGATGGCTCACGAGCTTTGTCGCCTCCGTGTAGGGCATTGCGTTGATCTTTTCGAAGCCCTTGATGATGTCGCCGTTGCCCGCCTTCTTGTACGGGAGGTACATGGACCCGTGGCAGTTCACGCACGCGCCCGGCTGCTTCACGATCACTTGGCGCTTCGTGAGGCGCTGGTCCTCCAGCATGTAGGCATGGCCGCGCTCTTCGCGGAAATCTTCGGAGAAGGCGTAGCCCTGCCAGATGGCCTTGAGGCCCTTGTCCTCGTCGCTCTTGGAGCGCGCGACGACCGAGCGCGGGTCGGCCTGGGTGGGCGTGTTCGGCACGGCCTCGCTGCCGCCGTGCTTGGTGCGCTGCATGTCTTCCGTCTTCTTATAGGCCTCGTAATGCTTCGGAAACGCCTTGCCCCATTCAGCCGGGTCATCGATATTGTCGTTGAAGGGCGGGCGCGCGTCCTTCTTCGCGTCTGATTGTGGGATGCCGGTTGCGGGAAGGAGAAGAAGGATAGCCGCGAACGCAGTCAAGATTGCGCTTGTGAGAACTCGGAGCGGATATTTCATCTTGCCCATCATGCGATCCCTCGAGAGTCGTCGATGCTTGCTCAGGCATTGTATCCCTGCCTGCGGATTTTGAGGAGGCGACGCGGCCGCGCACTTGATGGGGCATTCTCCCCTACGTTGTGGCCTTACTTAGTTAGAATTGTTGCACCCGCCCTGTCTGGCGAAGGACTCCCCATGGTATCCGGTTCTGACTCCGCCCCAGCTGGCGCCATTGCAGGATGGCCGTTCGTCGGCAGCGGCCGCCGACGGCTTCCGTTCCACGTCCACATCGCCACTCTTTTCAGCCTGCTTATCATTGGTGCGGGCGGCGCAATCGGATGGCACAACCATATCCAGAACCGCGAACTGATCATTTCGGCATCGCACGAGATCGTACAGGCCATCGGCGGCAAGACCGTCGCTGGTTTCGAGGCGATCTACCAGCCGGTGGAGCTGCTGATCGACATGGTGGCGCATCAGCGCCTTCATCAGGCGCAAAACCTCGCCGACCGCATGGAGAGCGTCGGTTACCTTGCGAACGCGCTTGAGCACAGTCCATCAGTGTCCGCGCTCTACATCGGCTACGGCAGCGGAGATTTCTTTCTTCTGCGGCCTTTGCGCAATAACGCTGCAGTGCGCGCCCAGTTCAAGGCCCCGGCAAACGCTGCGTACCTCGTGCAAAGCATCGAACGAGGTGCCGGTGCATCACTGCGCGGAGTCTACGTCTTCCTGGACGACACGCTGATCACCGTCGAGCGGCGAGAAGTTCCTGACTATGTATTCGACCCCCGCACGAGGGGATGGTACCAACAGGCTCTCGCGACGTCGCAACAGGTCAAGACCCCACCGTATGTCTTCTTCAGCACGAGTGAGGTCGGCGTGACGTTTGCGCGCCGGTCCGATGGCGGCGACGCTGCCGTCGGCGCGGATCTGACCCTTCGTGATCTGTCCCGCGCTCTTCAGGAAGAAAAACTGACTTCATCGTCCGAGCTTGTTCTTTTCAACTCCGACGGTGTGGTGCTCGCCTATGACAAGCCAGAACGGATGGCGCTCGATCGCGGCAGTCGGAACGACCCACGTCTTGCGAAGGTCACCGAACTCGGTTCACCGGTGCTTTCACGCCTGATGGCAATGCCACGCGTCGACACCGGCACCACGAGAGTAACGCTGGACATGGCCGGACAAGCGTGGCAGGGCACGGTTTCCAGATTGCAGGTCCAAGGAGAGCCAGGCGGCGTCTATCTTGCAGTGCTCTCGCCAGAAGATGAGCTACTCAGGGAAGCCGGCCGTATCGCCCGCGAAACGCTATTGCTCACCTTGATGATCGTTCTATTCAGCATCCCGGTGGCGTGGCTGCTTTCACGCCTGATCGCCAATCCATTGCGCTCGCTGGCCCGCGAGGCACGCGCTGTGAGGGAGTTCGACTTCGCGACGCCGATCTCGACGCGATCGATCGTTGCCGAAGTCGATGAACTCGCGACAACGATGGATGCGATGAAGGTCACTATCCGGCAATTCCTCAATATCGCGGCCACGATTTCCGCCGAGCACAACTTTTCGCGCCTGCTCGAGCGGGTATTGACGGAGACGCTCTCGGTGGCCGGTAGCAGTGCCGGAGCCATCTATCTGTTCGATGAGGATGAGCAGGTACTCAGGGGTGCCGTTACGCGCACGGATGCTGGGGTCGTTGGCTCGCCATCGATCGCCAGCATGGGCAAAGCGCGTGACGACCACCCAGCGTGGCGTGCGATCGAGGAAGGGAAGACGGTCGTTGTCCCGCTCGAACCGGGGTGCGACGATCTGATGCGGCTGGTCGGACGGACCGAAGGTACCGCCGACGCCAATGCGCAGATCGTGATAGCGGTGCCGCTGCGCAACCGGGACAACGAGATCATCGGGGTCTTGTGTCTGTTGAACGATAAAGCCAAAGGTGTTCTGCCGCGCGAGCTCGTATCCTTCGTCGAAGCGTTATCGGGCACGGCGGCGATCTCCATCGAGAATCAGGGCCTGCTGCAAGCCCAGAAGGAGTTGCTGGATTCGTTCATCAGGCTGGTCGCGGGAGCGATCGACGCCAAATCACCTTATACCGGTGGACACTGTCAGCGCGTCCCCGAGCTCGCCAAAATGCTTGCTCGCGCCGCCTGCGACGCGAAGGACGGACCGTTCCGCGACTTCGCCATGAACGACGACGAATGGGAGGCGTTGCACATTGCCGCCTGGCTGCACGACTGCGGCAAGGTGACCACGCCCGAATACGTCGTCGACAAAGCGACCAAGCTCCAGTCCATCTACGATCGATTGCACGAGGTGCGCATGCGCTTCGAAGTACTAAAGCGTGATGCCGAAATCGAATGTTGGCGTCGGATCGCAGAAGGAGGCGATCCGGCCTCATTGAATGCGCAGCTGGCGACAAAATGCGGCGAACTAGACGCCGAGTTTGCCTTCGTCGCAGCCTGCAACGAGGGCGGCGAGTTCATGGACCCCGAGAAGATTGCTCGGATCAGGCAGATCGCCCGCCGCACCTGGTTGCGCACGCTCAACGACCGGGTCGGGCTGTCCGCGGAGGAGCGCGCCAGAACGGCAAATACACCAGCGCCGCGGCTGCCGGTTGTCGAACACCTGCTGGCCGACAAGCCGGAGCATCTGACCGAGTGGAGCGCGGTGGATCGAGTGCCTGAGGAAAATCGGTGGGGCTTGCGGGTGCAGGCACCCCATCACAAGCGCAACAATGGGGAGATCTACAATCTATGCATTGGCCGCGGCACGCTGACCGACGAGGAGCGTTACGCGATCAATGACCACGTCGTCCAGACAATAAGGATGCTGTCGCAGCTGCCATTCCCCAAGCATCTCAGGGACGTGCCGGAGATTGCCGGCGGCCACCACGAGAGATTGGACGGTACCGGTTATCCAAAGCGGCTGCGCGGAGAGGAACTGAGCATCCAGGCGCGGATGATGGCGATTGCCGACATCTTCGAAGCGTTGACCGCGCGAGATCGACCGTACAAGAAGGGTAAGACGCTGTCGGAGGCAATCGAGATCATGGCGCGGATGCGACGTGAGAGGCACATCGACAGCGAGCTATTCGAACTGTTCCTGACTTCCGGAGTGTACCGTCGTTATGCCGAGCGCTTCCTGCACCCTGCGCAAATCGACGAAGTCAACATCGCCGTGGGACGCTGAGCAGCCCTTAGGTACGGCACTCCTACAGCAGGGGGAGGTTCGGCCGCGTCCAAATGCAGGTTGCGCCGACAATTGAATCAGACGGCGTCCGATTCTTTTTGCACACGTATAGCACCTAGCATATTCACGAAGGGCTGCGGTCCAGATGGCGGCGGTCCAGGTCCACGATGCTTCGCGTCTGCAAATTAAGAAGGTTGGAGGCTATCATGTTGGGAAAATCCGCAACGTTTGCTGTCGCTCTCGCAATCCTCGCCGCTTCAGGATGTGCAACGTTTCCTGGCCGCGACCCAGCACTGGACGACGCCCGATTGTCGCTGGATGCAGCGCGACGTAATCCTCAGGTTGCAATGTACGCATCCGCAGAGCTCGACCAAGCGGCGGTGACACTCCGCCAAGCCGACGATCTCGCGGCTACCGGTCGGTATAACGATGCGCACGAGCTTGCCGTACTTGCGAACCAGCGCGCCGTGGCGGCGCAGAACGTGGCGCGCCTTCGTAGCGAGCAAGCCGCGCTAGTCGCGCAGCGCACGGCAACGAATGCGCGTATCCAGGCGGACGTCACCCAGCAACAGGCCGCAGCAGCGCAGTTACAAGCGGCGGAAGCGCAGCGGCAGGCCGATCAGGCACGGATTCTCGCGGCTGCCCCGCCGGCCACTTATGACTACCGACGCCGAGAGAACGAGCCGTTGTACGAGGCCCCAGTAACTTCGGTCCGCGCAGTCGTGGGGCCACCGCAGCAGCGCTGCTGGGTAGAGCGCCAGGTTGTGGACACTGGCTCATCGGGCGTTAATGTTCCGGGCGCCGTGGTTGGAGGCATCGTCGGCGGCATCCTTGGTCATCAGATCGGGAGTGGCCGCGGGCAGGATCTTGCAACCGGCATCGGCGCGGTGGGCGGCGCGGTAGTGGGAGCGAACGTGGGTCGTGACGCCCCCGGCACAGTCTATACGCAGGATGTACAGCGGTGCGAAAACGTGTCCACGGGCGCACCCCTGGACTACTGGGACGTCACGTACACCTTCCGCGGGTACGAGCATCACGTGCAAACCACGAGCCCGCCGGGGAGAACCATCCTGGTCAACGCGCAGGGCGAGCCACGGGTCTGACGACACGCTGAACTCGAACCGTACGCTACCCCTTCGTTACCGAGGGGAAAGCGAAACAAGGGCCTAGCAACGCTAGGCCCTTTTTTTGTTGGTTGCGGGGACTCGATTTGGCTAGACTCATCTACTCCATAACCAACACGTCTTCCGAACCGCTCGACAATGCCCAGGCAAGATATCGACTATTAGGGCCCCATGAGTGCTGCCGCAAAGATCATTGCGCTGAAAAAAACTCCTCGAGTACCCGGGCTGCCGTTGCTGGGCAGCCTTTTCGGCATGGCCAAAGGGCCAGCGGACTTTTTCGTTCACTGCTACCGCACTTACGGGCCGGTGTGTCGCCTCAGCATTCTCGGCGAGAAGTACGTGCTGATCTCCGGCGTCGAAGCCGCCAACTTCATGGGCACACGCGCCGGCAAAGATTGCCTGCGCTCAAAAGAATTCTGGGAAGGTCTGCTGGGCGAGTTCGGCGCCAAGCGCATGCTCACCGGTGAAGACGGCGACAGCCACAGGGAACTGCGAGACATCATGCGCAATGGTTATTCCAAGGAATCGATCAAGGGCCGCTACGACGAACTCGTCGCGATCACCGACGCCGCGTTCACGCGCGACTGGCGCATAGGCAAGAAAGTACCTGTTGTCGAAGCCATGCAGTACATGGTCGTCGATCAGCTCGGCACGATTCTCACCGGCACTGCGCCGCTGGAATATGTGAAGGACATCCGCACCGCGATCATTTACATCCTCAACGTGTTGGTCACGCGTCAACGCCCCAAGATTTTGCTGAAGCGCCCTGCATACAAGAAAGCCAAGGGCAGGGTCATTGCGCTGGGCCGCAAGATGATCAAGGACGCCAAAGCGCGTTATGGCACGACCAAGCCAGAAGATCGCAACCTGATCGACGACATCATGGCCGCGCACATCGAAACACCCGAGAAGATGCCTGAGAGCGATCTGATCCTGTGTCTGACTGGGCCCTACGTCGCAGGCCTGGACACCGTCGCTAACACGACCTCCGCCGTCATTTACTGTGTTCTCAAGCATCCGGAAGTCAAAGCGCGCGTGCTGAAGGAAGTGGATGAGCTGTTCGGAGCGGGCGAAGTGGACGAAGAAGGTCTTCTCAAGAAGCTCCCTTCACTCAACGGCGCCATCATGGAAACGATGCGTCTCTACCCGATCGCGGTCGCACAAATGCGCACTGCCAACAAAGACTTCGTGTTCGAAGGCCATCAGATTTATGAGGGCGAGATGATCTACATTGGCACCAGCGTCCCGCACTTCATGGAAGAATACTGGCCCAAGGCCAACACCTTCGACATCGACCGCTATCAGAAGCCACGAGCTGAGCATCTGCAGCCTGGCGTCTATTCACCTTACGGTCGCGGCCCGCACACCTGCCTGGGCAAGAGCCTGGCCGAAGTGCAAATGGCACTGTCGATGGCCCGTGTGTTCCACAAGCTCGATCTGGAATTGGAATCGCTCAACTACGTGCTCAAGATCAAGACCGCGCCAACGCCGGGCCCGGCGATGGACTTCAAAGTTCGTGTGAAGGGGTATCGGCACTAGCCGCATGAAACTTAGGGCACATCGCAATCCGACCGGGTCACGGCAGAACATGCGTTGCGATGACGAAAGATCGACCCATTCATGGTTTCGTCATATCTTGCAACACCAAAACATATACATTGACTTGAAGGTCTCTGGGTATGTTTCTTCGAATTGATTCCATGCATCAAGATTGGTGCCCGCGTCCTTGCTGGGAAACATTTCCGTAAAGCGAGTAAGCATTGCTGGAGGACATTCCATCTCGAGAAACCGGAGACCCAATTGGTCCAGGCAGCGCGCTATCTGCGGCAGAGTGAACTGGTGCTCCTGAACATGCATTACGAGGTCACGACATCCGTCCAGCGTGTAGAAGTCGCTGAAAGACATTACGTCTTTCGCTGGATGCCCGTCCGGCAATTGCATGATGGCGCGGCGACAATTGCGAATTGCGGTCGGCGTACGCGGATAATCTGTGTCCCCCGTGAGTTCCCTTGCCTTCCGAACGGCACCGCGAGCCTTTTCGCTGTAAAGCGCAATCTTCATCAGGCCATAGGATTCCAGCAGATCAACCAAGACTCGCCATCCTGCCATCACATCGTCGAGATGATGTAGCACTCCGCAGCATTCGACTACCGCAAAACGTCGATCCAAACTGCCCAGCTTGAGAATGTCGGCTTGTCGGTATGTGATGTTGGTGATTCCAAGCTGTTCCGTCATCCGTGCGGCATATGCGAGACTCGTTCGGCTCAAATCCACAGCGAGGACCTCGCTATCTGGATAAGCCCTGGCGATCAGGATCGGATGGTAGCCCGTCCCACAGCCGGCGATCAGAATCGGAACGGGGCTTGGATGAACGCGAATCTGCTGCCCTGGACGGAGTCGGGCCCAAAGGCTTTCCACTGGCCGGGCGGAGGGATTCGGTGCGCTAACCCATCGGGGATACGGATTTTCCTCGTATTGCTCACGCACTGCGAGGGACACTTCATCATCAATTGCAGTGACCGGCGAGAGCTGAATGGCGATCCCGCGCTCACGCTTTCGATTCTCGAGCTGCTCCTGTACGATGGGCTGAAACCACTCACTCCATTCGGCGATCGGATGCTCGAGCAGCAGCTCGTGGCCTTTCAAAGTGTCCAAGGGCTCGTAGAGTGATGCAATGGCTAGCGGTGCTTCCAGTGTTCGAGGGCTCACTTTCGCTTCGCACAACATCTGCTCAACTGCGTTGCGTAAAATTGTGACTCGCTGCAGCTCGTGCTCATCCGCGAAAAAGGCATAGCCCGAGAAAAAGCACTGTCGAGCCAACGCGCAGGTGAATTGCACCGGGATTTCAGTTTGCCCAACGTTCGAGGCGGATGCCACTTTGAATCGCAGCAAAGCCCAACGCCGCATGTTGGTCAGAACGTCTTCCAGTGCACCGTCCGAGATCGGGATACGCGGCAATGCTTCCAGTAGGAGCGGGTCCCGTACAAACTCTTCCACCGCGGCAACCGAATGAGAGAATGGGTCTTCGCCTCGTCGTGCGCTTTCCTGCAGGGCCTGAAAGCATTTGCTGTTCCTGACCAGTGTGACAATCGTTGGAACAAGAAACAACGCGTTGTTATCCCTGCAAAGGCTCAAGAGAACATTGCGGTCTCTTTCCACCATCTCGGCGACTGCCACCCCTTTCAGTGTCTCCGATAGAGTTCTTCGCAATTGGGTATTGGTGGGCTCAATATCCACCAATTCAAACAGCAATGGGATCGCCTCCGGTGCGTTTCCTCTATCCAGTAGAACCATCGCGAGATTGACTTTTGCTGAAGCGTAATCCGGCTTAAGTGTCAGCGCTCGCCGATAACTTTCCTCGGCCTCGAATAGTCGTCCAAGATCATGGAGGCTGATTCCAAGCCTGTACCGAGTCGTGGGATTGTCTGGCTCCAACTCGAGGGCGCGGCGACAATTGGCTACGGCCGATTCGTGTCGAGACATCTTTTGCAGCAACGGGATTGAGTTCAGCAGTGCGCCAACGTAGTCGCCGCGCAGGGCGATGGCCTCGTTGAGTGCCGACAGCGCGTCTTCATCGCGTCCGAGGGCTTCGAGAGCGCCGGCTAGACCGACACAAGCCTCAGGGAAATCAGGGCGAAATCGCAGTGCGGCGCGAAAGCTGATTTCCGCTTCCAGGTGTTGCGCCCGCGATAATTGCGCCAAGGCAAGGTTGTAATGCGCAGCAGCGTATGCCGGTTCAATCTCGATCGCCCGCTCATAGGATGCGATCGCTGCTGCAAATTCGCCTGCCGCCTGGAACCCAATTCCGAGATTCATGTGCGCTCTCGCGAATCGCTCGTCTAGCTCCAGAGCCTTACGGTAATACTCGATGGCTTCGGTAGCGCGGCCGGATGTCTCTGCGGCGATGCCACGGTCAAGAAGCTCCTGCGCCAACCGACGTTTGTCACCTGGCTCCGGCGCCCTTGCAGTCCCGCCCCTCAATAGGTTGCGTATCGAGAACGTCAAAACGGCGTCCCCGGAGGTGCGGCGCACGGACGAGTCGACACAAGGCGGTAGCGTTCCTCCGCCGCACCGACACCGGGGCGCAGCTCGCCCGCCCTAGGGCTCGAGTACCGCATTCTGGTCACAGCCAAGACACGCTCGGCAGGTCATAGTTAAGAAAACAAACGGCCCGCATCGCTGCGAGCCGTTGAATCGTTGGTTGCGGGGACAGGATTTGCACATTGTAGCGCAACGTGGAGACCACTCGTTTGACAGTCCCGGCGGCCGAATTGCCTTGCCAAGTCGCCTGTCCGATACTGGCGAGCCGGCGCGGGCAAAAGAAGGCCGCCCGGAGGCGGCCGTGTGTCGTGTTGCCGAGGGAATGTCACTCTGTTGGGTGCCTCAATGAAAAAAATCCAATGCCTGCTGTTCCTTTGCCTGTGCCTGGGTTTCGCCTCCAGTGCGCCTGCCGACGCGCAAGCACCGAGCGGTGCGGAAGCCGGTGCCAACGCCACGAGTGCTGCCGTCGACGAACAATCGCTGACTCTCGGCGGCGTCAACGTTGTCGTGTGGTCCAACCGGTCGGAATCCAGCACGCCGCAGCCGGTGGTTGTGTTCTCGCATGGCATTGGACTCTGCCCGACCCAGACGCGGTTTCTCACCCAAGCACTCGCCAACGCCGGATACCTTGTTGTCGCGCCAAAGCACGGTGATTCGAGCTGCGGCGATCTGGAGCCGTCGCTCCCTGATCCAACGGCACTCAAGCCGCCGCTGATGTGGAGCGACCGCGACTACCGAGACCGGGCAGACGACGTGCGCAATGTAGTCGCGGCGTTGAAGAGCGATGCGCGATTTCGTGAACGTGCCGACATGACACGTCTCGCGCTCGCCGGTCATTCGCTCGGCGGCTACACGGTGCTCGGCCTTGGGGGAGCGTGGCCGACATGGTCGCTGCCCGGCATCAAGGCGATTCTGGCGCTTTCGCCATATTCAGCCCCGTTCCGTGCCAAGAAAGGCCTGCGGAAGCTGCACGCGCCGGTCATGTACCAGGGTGGCACGCTCGACCTGGTTTTCACTCCCCCACTGCGCGCGAAAGGCGGCGCGTTCGACCTGTCTCCGCCCCCGAAATATTATGTCGAAATCGAGGGCGCCGCGCATTTTGCATGGACCGACACGAGTGGCGTAAGCAAGGATGCGATCGTGGCGTACGCGATCGCGTTTCTCGACCGCTATGTCAACGGTTTACCGGAGCCGGCGGCGCTTCACGCGAAATTGCCGGGCACTGCCGACTTCAGGCGCGTCCGGGCAGGCCACTGACTGGCGAAGGCAGCGGTCTGCCGCGACAGTTCCCGGCTGATGCGTCCGCAAGGGTTCAGCACCCACTCAAAAGCGGGCCGTACCCACCTAGCTTGTCGCGCCGTCGCGCAATGGCACGCACTATCGTCGCAACGCCCAATGGGTAACTATGGTCCAGCAACGAAATCAAAACCGAATTGGGTTGTGACTTTCGTCCCAGGTTCAGTTACCGTCTTGATACCCCCCGACTTGAATTCCGCGCCGGAGATGGTGCCTTCGAATGTAACGCTACCGGTGTCCGGCAAGATGGGAACAGATGCGGGGGGCGCGGGAAACGAGCACGTAATGGGCGCCGTTGCGGTTACGTCACCGAGGTTTAGCGCCATAGACAAGAAATACCTCCCACTCTGACTGACCGAGAGGCTAAAGTTGCTTTGCGGCAGTGTCTTCAGCTCTTGATTGATCGTAGCCTTTGCAGTGCAGACGCCGGCAGCCGTATCCTCGATGGATGCGAAGTCGACGCTGAGAGAGCCACTAGTCAGCGTATAGACGTACTGGCCATTGAGGGTGAACAGGTCGGACAATGCCCAGGTCACGCCCGTGAAGTTAATCAAATAGGTCTGATCTATGTGCGCGGCGCCACCGCCCACATCCGAATGCGAGGTGGCAGTTACATCGTAGGAGCCCTTATAAGTGTTGGGAGGAACGTATTTGGGGTGTTTGTACTGTCGCTGAAGATTGCGTGTTGAACTCCGGCCTGCGAGTGGCCCCACGCTAGTGGCGCGCGCCGCCGGCGCCTCGTTGAATGTGAGCGTCCCTTGGTCGACCGCGTTGAAGTTGAGATCCACCGTCCCAATGATCGTAGCGGTCGACGGTGGGTGATACGGGCCGGACTCCGTTTGTCCGCCGGCTATAAAAAGTAGATTGCCGTGATAGGTCGTCGGCGACGACAACGGGCCGGCCGAGAGGTACCAAACGGGGTTGCCGGCGTCGTCGTACATGAATCCAACGATGAACAGGCTATTGCCTTGCACCTCGATACTGAATCCGCTGCCACTTTGATTGGGATCCCACCACCAGCCCGATTCGGGTTGAAACGACGCCGGCGTGCCCGCGTCGAAGATGTCGCGGATGATCGGGATAGTGCCCCCTGGCCAAACGATTGTGCCGTGTATGTCGTCGCTGAAGCTCACCGAGACCGCCCCGGCGTCGACCAGAGTGGTGGGCGGGACGTAGGGTCCGTAAAGGGTCTGTCCGTTGCTCACCTCCGACAGTCGACCTGAAAAGTTGTACGGATCCGAATTGGCACCGCCTGCGATCAGCCAGCGCGCGCGACCGTCGTCCGCGTAGAAATACGCGGCCATGAAGAAGATGCCATCCTGGCTCTCGATGAAATAGCCACGACCGCTCTCGTCGGGGTTCCACCACCATCCCACTTCGGGCGCAGCATCAGCCAGTCCTATCTGGGCGGCGATAACGATCGCCGTCGCAAGTACGCGTACCCATGAAGCGATCGCCATGTTCGCCTCCCCGTTAGTAGATACGAGCGAAACTCGCGGTGAGTTTTCAATTCAAGCGTCAGCCACCGAGGGTTGTCAAGCCTGCATCGCTCCATCTTCTTCCGAGTGCACCTCGACGGTCCGGAGCTGACTACTTGCTGACAAGTGCCACTCCGTCAGCTTGCATGGACACGAAGGGGAGCCGGTACAAGCACGAAACTTTGGCGCGCACTAATCGGGCCGCATCATGACTCTTGCGCGGTCTGCGGCACACTTGGGCGAGGCGGCACGTGCAGTCACGGCAGTCCGCTCACGAGCTACCGCAAATGGACGCC
>Ga0207686_10001305_pt1 | contig 14269 bp, 19 predicted proteins | sample KBSM24metaG_FD_184396 | JGI IMG/M metagenome (GOLD analysis project Ga0207686, IMG submission 184396) | Miscanthus rhizosphere microbial communities from Kellogg Biological Station, Michigan, USA - KBS M2-4 metaG (SPAdes) (version 2) | ecosystem: Host-associated > Plants > Roots > Rhizosphere >...
GCAGAGGTTGTCCGCTGCAACGGCGCGGGCGGTGGTGATCGGGCGTCCCTGGCCCACCTGGGCCCGAATGCGGGCCGCGTCAGTGGTGACTAGAGTGCAGGGAGAGCCTTCCCAGATGACGGTCAGCAGCGGGTCAAGCCGCTTGCGGTTCGCGGCGATGCCTAGCAGGTGCACGCGCCACGGCTTGTCCTCGCCCGACATCAAGTTGCGGAGGTCCGCCGCGGAGAATGCGGCCTGATTGCTCGGCACGGATGCGGTGAAGTCTTCCGTGCCAAGTATCTCAATCACTGCCGCGTAGACTTCGCACGGCGGGAGCTCCCCTTTCTGAATGGGGATCAGCACGTCATGGCCGGCATAGATCAGCCGCCGCATCAACTCAGCGTGGAAGCGTAGGAGCTCCAGCGACGCGGCCTGATCGCCTATGACGTCAGGACCGACAATGTGCATCCGGCTCCCTTCCGCGTCGATCAGTAGCCGCTCATAGACGGCCGCCACGCGGTTCCAATCGAGGGCTTCGCCGTGGGTAAATGCGGTGAACGCTCCGGAGTCTACGAAGACCTCTCCGCCGCGCTGCGCGTAGCCGATCATAATATCCCAAGCGGTGCTGTCAGGCCGGAGCTCCGCGACCGACACGCCGATGGGGACGCCGCTCACGACGTATCCGCGCATAATGTTCGGTGAGGAAGCGCCAGAGCGGTAGCTCAATGCTACAGGGGATTTCATGGGGAGGTCCTTCTTGCCACCGGCACCATCGCCGGCAGCAAGGTGAATATACCAACATTCTGTTGGTATAGCTAGATCAATCGGTGTGGCGATGAGAAAAATCAGTGTCGGCACACTGCGGACGTTGCACCGCATGGCGGTTGAAGGCGTCCCGGCTTTTGAGGCCGCTCGACGGACCGGCCTGCCGCTTTGGTTCGTCGGTTATCGGAAGCGAGACCATGGCCTGCCGTTTCAGCCGATACAGAATCGCGGGCTTCCCGCGTGGCTCCTGCCAGAGGCCGCGCGCCAGGCCGAGGCGGCGCTCCGCGCTACAGTAGAGCGCGTGCACCGCTACGGTTGGGCTGTCAGTCCAAAAGCATTTCAATCACGGACAGCTTGGCCGCCTGGACCTTTCGGCCAGCTTCCCACGTCACGCCACACGACCACATGCGGCCGCCCTTGATGGTCTCGCCTTCGCTCATGTAGCGCGGACGGATGCGAAGACGCTTGAAGGCTTCCATCGCCTCGGCGTGACGCTCGGGGGACCATTTGAGGTAGTAGCCGCCGTGGCCGATTTGGGAGACGAAAAGCGCAGTGCCATCGGCGCGCTCGCCCATCTCCGGATAGTAGCCCTCTCCGGGCCCTGCGGCCCGGCGGTTGTCATTGGCAGTCATCGCATCATTCCTTGGTCCGGATGAGCAACGCCGCGCGAAGCGACGTGCCCATTCCGATCAATGGTTCAGTAGCAATAGGTGTTGCAGGTCCGATAATTGCCCGACCCGTAGCAGGTGGTCGTGCAGTTATAGGCGCTCGCCGGTGTCGTGGTGGTAATTGCGACGGTGGCAGCAAACAGCAACATCAAGCCGGTAACTATCAAGGTTCTCATGATTTGGTGTTCCTCAGTTCGGTTCCCTTGCTCCTGGCAAGGCGGAACGCAGCGGGCACCGTGAATTGCGCGCTGCTTCCGTCACGTCAGGTTTTGCGATGGGGAGCCGGGAGGCGCCCGGGTCAGGTCCCCTCAACCGGAACCGGCGTGAAGCCAAACGTGTCCACGACCATGAACTTGTCATCGACCTGGAAAATGTCCCCGACCATGGAGCTCCGCCGGCCGTAGCGCTTGTCGCGAACCTCATGGAAAGCGGGCTCTGCCGGCTGCAATCCCTTGCCGGGCTCCATGGACCAGGAGCTCTCGACGTTGTTCGTCAGATACCAGGCATGCTCAAGGTCCGCTGCGCCGGCGTCCGGCATTGTCGCGACGACCTCATAGCAACCGTTAAACATCATCGTGCCGGCCAGGAACGGGCGGAGCTCCGCCGCTTTATCGCCGGGCGAAGTGAGCCTGCACATATCGTCCCGCGGCGCGCTGTCCTTCAGGTGCCAAACTCTAATCATTTTCGGGTCTCCGGTTGCCACCGGCGCCTATTCGCCGGCAACAAAGGCATAATACCAACAGAATGTTGGTATCGCAAGAGTTATGTCGGATCAGTCATGAAAAAGGGCGCAGCCCGTGCTCACACTGCAAAGACTGCGCTGGTCATCCGATCTGGCCGTTGAAACTGCCGCTCCGGTGGCCGTGGCTTTTGATGCAATCGCTCCGCGCTATGACAGCGCGTTCCTTTCGGCGCGTTGCCGCATTGAGGACAGGCAACTCGCTGCCAGGCTCCGCCGATTCCTGAATGATGTGACCGGCAACGTGTTGGATGTAGGTTGCGGGACCGGCGCGTTGCTCCGGTTGAAAGTCTGGCCGGCAGTCCGTTACACCGGCCTTGATGTCTCCGCCGGCATGATCGCGGAGGCAAAAGCGCGGTATCCGCGCGCCGAATTCATTCAGGCGTCAGTAGAGTCCGCTCCGCTCCCGGATGCAGCCTATGACGCGGTGATTTCGACCTTTGCCGCCCTGTCCTATGTGAGCGCACCTGCGCGGGCGATGACAGAGATTCATCGGGTCCTGCGGCCGGGCGGGCGGTGCTTTGTGATGGCCTACACGCCTCGATGGTATCGCCACAACGTCGAGACCATGGGCCAGGTGAACGTCAGCCTGGCGCCGGCCGCCTGGACTGCATGGCAGGCTGTCACGCGGTTCCGCCAGGCCGGCTTCGATCCTGCCAGCATCCGACTGTCGGCGTTCTCCATCCTGCCCACACCGTTGATGAAGCTGGACGCGCTGATCGCTCGCCGGCTCCCGCAGTCCGGCCGCTACCTGATAATCGAGGCCACACGCCCATGATGATAAAGGCCCGCGCGCGCACCGGGCATGATGTCTTTGAGGAAGCCTTGCAACGGCTCACCGAGCTCTATGCCGGCGGCCACACCGTTGTCGTCGCCTTCAGTGCCGGGAAGGATTCCGGCGTCTGCCTTGAGCTCGCGATCATGGCGGCACGTGCCACCGGACGGTTGCCGGTACACGTCTCCATGCGGGACGAAGAGGTCATGCTCCCGGGGACCTTTGAGTATGCCGAGCGCGTCGCGCAGCGGCCCGAGGTTGCCTTCCGGTGGGTCGTGGCGAACCAGCCTATCGTCAACGTGTTCAACCGGCGTCAGCCCTATTGGTGGGTCTTCGATCCGGAGCTCCAACCCGAGCAGTGGGTCCGCCAGCCGCCGGCCATCGCCACACGGATCGACGCGCTGGACATAACCCGCATCATCTCGCGGGAGGTCTATCCGACGCCTGAGGGGAAGGACCTATACGCGGTCATCGGCATCCGCGCCTCGGAGAGCCAGAACAGGCGCTACAGCGTGTTCTCCGCAGGCGGCCACCTCACGAAGCCGAACGCCATGGGCACGCGGAATTGCCGGCCGATTTATGACTGGCAGGACTCGGACGTGTGGCGCGCAGTGCGTGACAACAAATGGGACTACAATCACGCGTATGACACGATGATCCGCTTCAACGTGCCGCTGTCGAAGATGCGGATTGCTCCGCCCACCTTGAACGGCGCGTCGGTGTTCCTGCTTGAGATGGCGCGCAAGGCCTGGCCGCGGTGGTTCGACAAGGTGGAGGACCGGCTACCAGGCGTGAAGACTATATCGCAGTTCGGCGCCCGGGCAGTGATGCCGCACCGCCGGAGCGGCGAGACCTGGCAGGACTGCTTCATGCGTGAGTGCATCAACGAGGCGCCGGCGCCGTGGATCGCAGAGCGTTCCTCCGCAGTGCTGCATGCGATCCTCGGCATTCACGGCCACCATTCGACAACGCCGCTGCCTGACGTGCGTCCCTGCTATATGTGCGTCGGCAACATGGGCGCCTGGCGATCCCTCGCGATGACGCTCTACAACGGCGACCCGTTCGCGCTGAAGACCAATGGGATCGGCGGCAACAAGCCGATTGAACCCGAATTCTTCCGGACCGGCGCCGGGAGTTGGGGAGGGCAGTCGCCCACCTGGTCATGACCGACTGGCACTACGCTTCCACCGGCGGCCTGAACTATCCGGTGCAGCCCGGAGAGGTGTGGCGCGCCGATCATCACATGATCGCCTGCGGTGACTTGGAGCGCGGGGACGGGCTCCGCCTGCTACAGCGCTTCGGCCGTGCTCCCGACCTGATCTACTCCGACCCGCCGTGGAACAACGGCAATTGCGCTGCGTTTCGCACGAAGGCCGGTACGCCGCGCAAGGTGGACTTCAATGACTTCCTGACCGCGCTGCTGACCGTCACGCGCCAGGCGCGCCGGGACGTGTTCCTGGAGATGGGCGTGGTCAACACGCCGGTTCTGATCCACCTGGCGAAGCTCCATGGCGGGGAGCTCATCGAGCAGTGGCCGATCACCTACTACCGCCGGCATCCATGCAGCCTCATTCAGTTTCGATGGTTCGGACGAGGGACGTGGGTCCGCGGCCTGGCGGGGATGGACGACGAGGATACCCCTGTCGCGGTCCTGCAAGCCTGCATGCAGGCGGGAGACGTCATAATGGACCCGTGCACCGGCCGCGGCCTCACCGCCGCCACGGTGGCCTCTGCGGGCGCCGGGGACCGCACTTTCATCGGCCTGGAGCTCTCGCCCTGGCGCATGTCCTGCACACTCACGCGGCTGGCCGCCCTAGGCTGCAAGATCGAGCTAGAAGGAACGTTGGATGGCCAAGAAAGTGAAGGCTCCGCCGATCAAGACGAACGTCACGCTGGAAGCGCTGACCATTGAATACGTGGACATCGAGTCCATTCAGCCGAACGAATACAATCCCAACCGGATGAGCGAGAAGGACTTTGAGCTCTTGCTCCGCTCCATGCGGGAGGACGGATTCACGCAGCCGGTCATCGTGCAGCGAGAGACGCGCAAGATCGTTGACGGCGAGCACCGCTGGCGGGCGGCCGCGCATCTCGGCATGAAGACGCTTCCGGTCGTGCTGGTGAACATGACGCCGGAGCAAATGCGGATCGCGACGCTGCGTCACAACCGGGCCCGCGGCGCGGAGGACCTGCAACTCTCCGCCGAAGTGCTGCGGGACCTGGAGAAGCTAGGCGCGCTTGAGTGGGCAGCGGACAGCCTCATGCTGTCCTCGGAAGAGATTGACAAGCTCCTGGCGGACGTGCCGGCGCCGGACGCTCTCGCCGGCGAGGAATACTCCGCGGCGTGGTCACCGCAGGCGCAGGGCACGACCGAGGGCCAGGCCTCCGTCACCGCGACGGACACGGCCGGCAGTGGGATCGTCATTACCTCGGCTATGTCGGTGAATGCGCTTGAGGCGCAGCGGCGCCAGGAACAGAAGATGGCCGAGGCGCGCACGGAGGAAGAGCGCGCCATGGTCCGGAAGGACGGGACGTTCTACCGGGTCAACCTCATGTTCAGCGATGAAGAGGCGGAGCTCGTGAAGCGGATTCTAGGGGACAAGCCGGCGGAGCGGTTGCTTCAGATATGCCGGGACCTGTCCCCTATGTCTCGGGCGGCTTGATGAAGCCCGGAGACAGCATCGCCATCGCCTGGGATAAAAACGGCAAAGCCGTCGTGCACCGGCTTGACTGCCCCGAGGTCCGTCGACTGGAAGAGCGGGGGGTGCCAGTCATCAAGATGATCGGGATACAGCGCGTGCCGCCGAAGGCGCCAGATGACATCACCCGTCATTCGTGCCTGGCGTGACCTCATCCCGGTTTATTATCCGGCTGGCTCGGATGTCGGTGGTCATGGCCCAATACTTGAAGCCGTCGCCTAGCTGAAGATACTTGTATCGCCGGCCGCCGAAGGTAGCGGCGTAGCCGTGCTCATGGATGGCATGAAACAAGGCGACATACGTCGCCTCGTTCTCAGGGGACCGCACAACATACCAGTGCGGGAATTCAGGCATTGTCTTGGCAAAGCGGAAACTGAGGCCTTCAACGGCCAGTCGAAGGTCCTCAATTTCCATCACGCCTCCAACGCAGCCGCGGTCAACCGGACCTCTCCGTTCGCGCTGCTACCGCGAAGCTCTATCATACCTTTGCGGCGCAGTGCACCGGTCAGCCCGGGAAGCTGGCCCTTGGCCAGATTGTGCGGCGTCTCGCTGTCATGGAGCGCCTTGTATCTGACCCACACGCCGACCCGCGCGTGCAGCGGCTTGTCGGCCAAGGCTTTGCAGTCGATGAGCGCTACCAGCAAGCGCGTCTGCTCGGGCGTCAGCGCGGAGCTCCCGGCAGGTGCAACGGCCGGCGTCGCCGGGACCTGCACCGCGGCGGCCTCCCGGGCGGCCTTCAGCGGCGCCACCGCTTCCGCCGCGGCCTTGCGTGCCGCCTTCTCGGGCGCGCCGTCCACGGCCCTGACTGGCCCGTGCAGGTTGGCCACCGAGACCGTCTCGCCGTTTACCAGGTTGACCGCCTGGCGGATGCTCGCCGGATCGTAGGTCAGTTGCTTCGGCGCCGGCACTGCCTTGGATAGCTCCGCCGCCTCCGCGAACGGGTCAATAGCGATGGGGCTCGAGTCCGTGACCCACTCGGGGACCGGCTCGTTGACGACGATCTGATAGCCGGTGGGGACTACCACGACCTCAAGTGCGTCAGCGGCATACTCGCCCTTGGCGACAGCCTTCTTCATGTCGCGGGTGGCATTGCTCTTGACCGTGTAGGTCTTGTCCAGGTTCAGGCTCATGGGGGGAAACTCCGGTGTCTACCGGCACCATCGCCGGCGGACATTCAGAACATACCAACATTATGTTGGTATGTCCACATCAATCGGTGGGATGATGCGATAAAAGTGGAGATTGATATGCCGGAGACGGTGCCGACGCAGGTTGAATTCGCGGCCCTTGAGGCGTGTCACACTGCGCTTGAGGCGCGCGTTGCCGCGCTTGAAGCGGGCAGCGTCGTTCCTCCTGAACCTATCATCCCGCCGGAGCCGATCATCCCACCGGAACCGATCCTGGACGGGGTGCAGGCCAAGCGCATCACGCACCTGATCGAGACGTTCGGCGTAAACACGTTCAGCAGCATGGACACGAACAACCGATGGGGAAGCTGGCCGGCGGACTACAGCCCGAACTCTACCATCGCTGCGCTGCGCTACATCGTAGGCGATAGCGGCTTCGCGCTCCGGCTCCGCGAATACCATTTCGCGAACTGCTACGACCTGCAGAAGCAATGGCTGCCTTTGATCGTCTCTGCCTTCCCTGGCACTCGTGTTGCCATCTGTCCTGGCGCCTATGCCACGCCGGCTGACGTGCCGACGATGGTCAAACTGGCCTCTGACCCGGCCAATGGCGTTGTGTGGCTCGAAGGAATCAATGAGCCGAACGGCGATTTTGGTCGAGGCCCGGTCCCCTGTGAGGTGACGCAGGAGATCCAGGATGAGTGCTGGAAAAGCGCCGCTTCGGTCACCGTCATGGGACCGAGCCTCGTAGCGGGATGTCCGCACCCCGAAGGTTGGGTAACGTCATACTTCGGCGCCGGCATGGACGCGATGAACGCGGCGATGCATCACTCAAACGGGCACTACTACCCGCCCGCGAGCCCCGACATCCCCCACACCGGCTACAGCGTAAATGAGTATGTGGGCGGGCTGTGGGGCGTCTACGCACAGCATGACGTGCACCTCACCGAGTTTCATCCGACGCTCTACAACATGCGCGGCAACGCTCCGGACAAGCCGGGATGGTCGGGCGAGCGCGACGCCTACTACACTCTGTTGACCTTGCTGCGCTGTGCAGAGAACGGCACAGCCGGGCTCTGGTGGTATGCGCTCTTTGACTATGGCGATAATGGTGGAAAGCCGATCTACAAGTGCGGCCTTTTCCCGAAGCACGGCGCCGACAATCCCCGCCCGGTAGCGGACGCGCTGCAAGCTCTCTGCGCAATCTGCGCTGACCATGGCGCGGACCTCCGCACGTTCACGCCGGGCAAGCTCGACATCACCGTGTCTGGCCTGACTGACCACATGGCGTTTGATGTCTACCAGGCCAGCAACGGTCGCTTCCTCGTGCCGATCTGGCACGCCGCGGAGGACGTGGGGCAGGGAGCCGCGGTGCAGGTCACGGTCAGCTTCGGCACGCACAAGCGCGTCGTGAACGCCTTTGATCCTTTGACCAGCATGGCAGAGGTCGCGAGCAGTGCGGACGTGCTTGATATGGTCATTGACCTACCGCCCGGCGTGCTCGTGCTAGAGGTGAACCCATGACACGATACCTGATCGCCGCCGTCACGGTGGCACTGCTCATTGGCTGCACGCCTACGCAGCAGACCGATGTGACAACCGGCCTGGCGACGGTGCCAGGCCAATTGTTCTGCGCGATCATAGTTGGTTCCGGTCAAATCGTGGCGCCGATTATCAGCGCCAAGGCAACGACCGCAGGGGGGAGCGCGGCCGGTGCTGCGGCTATCCTCGTGACCGGCGAGACAGCGGCGGTGGTGCAGCAGCAATGCGCCCTTGCGGCCGCATCGGTGGGAGGGAAGGGCGCCGTTCCGGTTTCACCGCCACCGAATGCCGGCGCCCTCGCTCCCGTCGCGATCTAGGCGCGGGCGGCCTTCCGAGCGTCAAGCCAGGCCTTCGCAGCGGCCTTGGTCGGGAACACGCCGGACAGCGGGGAGTGATGCGGGCCGCGCACCACGAGCCAGCCGGCGAGCAGCTTGTTAAAAACGATCTTGGGCATGGCGGAGCTCCTAGTTCTCGCAGAACGAAACCATCGGTATGCCGAGTTCATACCTGGTCACGCAGTTCTTGCCGGATGGCGGCGCGCACGCCGCCAGCAACAGCAGGATCAGAAGGACTCTCATCGCGGCCTCACGCGGCCACGTGGTAAACGTGGCCATCCTTCGTCAGCTTGCCGGCGCTGACCAGCGCGCTCATCAAGCTGGTGAACTGGTTGTAAGTGCAGCCCTGAGCCATCAGGGCCGCGTAAAGCACGCCGCCGGGGGCGCCGGTCGGGCCCGCTGCCTTAACGGCGTCAACGATAGCGTCCGCAATGGCGCGGATGGCGGCAATCTGGGAAGAGGTCATAGGGGAAGGTCCTTAAAAGTCTACCGGCACCATCGCCGGCGGACATTCAGACAATACCAACATAATGTTGGTATGTCCACATCAATCGCGCATGGACCTGAAATAAATCGGAGGGCCGGATCATGCAGCCGCTTCAGTTCCTCGCTGGCGTCCTTGATCCAGGCCTCCGCTTCCTCGCTGACCTTGGCGGACCGCCACCAAGCCAAGAAGCGCGACGCTTCCTTCTATGCGTCGCCATGCAGGAGTCGGGGCCCGGCCTTGAGGCGCGCTACCAGGGGAGCCCGTCCTCAAATGCAGGACCGGCGCGCGGGTTCTACCAGTTCGAATCAGGCGGCGGCGTCAGCGGAGTATTGACGCACGAGGCCTCATCGGACCTGGCGGCAAAGGTGTGCACTGCGCTCGTGGTGCAGCGCCAAGAGGCGGCGGTGTGGCGCGCGCTTGAGGGCAATGACCTGCTAGCGACGTGCTTCGCCAGGCTGCTTCTGTGGACCGACCCGCCTCCGTTGCCGACGACCGAGGACGAGGCGTGGGAGGCATACGCCGAACGCCTATGGCGGCCGGGAGCTCCGCACCGCGACGCCTGGCACATGAACTGGCAGACGGCCTCCGAGACGGTGGAGCGGGCGCCGCTCGTGGCATGACCGAGGAACAGCAACACGGCCTGATCGCCAACGTCAGCAGCAAGGTGATCGCTGCATTGCCGGGTCAAATGTTGCTCATGTTGCTGCTCAACGTCTGCTTTATCGGCGCATTGTTTTGGCTGCTGTCATCGCAGAACGCTTCGCGCGAACGCATTCTGGCGCCATTGCTTGAAGCCTGCTCCAGAACGATCCCGCTTGAGGCATTGCCGCATGGCCTAGCACCTGCCGCACCATCACAAGACTTCCATGCTGCTCCTAGACGGCCCTGATCCTAGGTGGCGGACGGAGACGGCGGCGGCTGGAATTTGCAACGGAAAGACGCGCTCTATGCGCTTGCCTTGGCGGCGGGCGTAGGCAGCGGCTTCCTCCACCAAGGCGCGGACGGCGCCGTTGAGCGACAGGTGGAAATCAACAGCGGGCGTCTCACCGCGCTCGAACAGCAAGGCAGTCCCGTCGTGCGCTCACTTGAGGCGTTGCTGAAGGCGGACGAGCAGCGGATCAGCGTGCTTGAGGCGGCGCAACGAAGTGCGGCCGAGGCGAGATTGAGCGATCTACGCGGCGGCGTGTCGCAGACCGCCTTGGACGAAGTGCGGCGCCGGATCGAAGAATATCACGCGGACAGCAAAGCGGCCGATCTTGATCTAAGCAAACAGCTACGCGAGGCGGTGGACCGATTGAGCGGCAGCTTGCAGACGCGGCTCAGAGGGCCGGAGCGATGAGATGGGTCATGCTGTGGATCGCTGGCCTTTTGTCGCTGTGGTTCCTCGTTGCCTGCACCGCCGCGTCGGCTCCCGTCCCGCCGCCTCCAATCGGCACCTGCACCGCCCTCGCGATATTGCCGCACCCTCCGCCACCAAACCGGCGCAGCGTGGCGATCCTGGTCGCATGGGCGAACACCGCCGCGATGGTCGCGAACAAGGCAATCGAAGAGCGCGACCTCTGTCGCGGCTCCTATGACCGGCTGAATGCGTGGGCACACTCGATCAGTGTCCATTAAGTGCGATGAGAGGAAGAGAAGCGCGACATGCCAGGACGCAAGCCTAAGCCGACTGCGTTGCTCAAGCTCATGGGCACCGCCAACGTCACACGTTTGAAAGAGCGGGGCCCGGAGCCCGAGGCGCCGGGGGACCTGCTCGTAGAGCCGCCCGATTGGTTCAGCGAAGGCCAGGCGGCCTCGTGGCGCTATGCCGTGGAGAACGCGCCGCTGCACATCCTGCGTCGTGTCGACCGCGGCATGCTGACCGTATGGTGCGAGGCAGAGGACCGTCACCGGCGCGCCACCGAGGCGCAAGCCACGCTTGATCGGCGGTCCCCGAAAATGCCGTTCATGATGGCGCGCAAGCGCAAGGGGATGGACGACCCGGACGGCAAGCCGACGACCATCACCGAGCTCACCATTTCCCCATACCTGGCGGTCATCACTGCGGCCGCGGGGACCATGGCCCGGGCCTCGTCAGACTTGGGCTTCTCGCCCGCTGCAAGGCCGCGCCTGGCGCAGAACAACCCGGGGGCTGCTGTCCCCAACGATTCGCCGTGGCACCGCCTGAAGGTGCTTCAGGGCGGCCGGAAGGACCCTGCCTAGCGGCCCATGGCAAGACGCTCCCGCAAAGCCGTCGATGTCTCCGGCTATCCGCCGGGCGTCGTGACGGCGGTTCGCTACGCCGAAGACCTGGACTCTGGTGACATCCCTGCCGGCAAGCTCGCGATCTGCGCGGCACGCCGCTTCCTGGACGATCTGCGGAAGGCGGAGCGCGGGCGCGGGGAATGGGAGTTCCGGCCGGGACCTGCCGAAGCGGCCATGCTGTTTCAATCGCTCCTGCCTAACATCAAGGGACCGCAGGCCGGCATGCCGCTCCGGCCGGAGCCCTGGCAGCAGTTCATCAATGCCAATCTGTTCGGGTTCTATGAGCGCGGCACGGAGGCACGCCGCTTCCGCCAGGCCATCGTCTATGTCCCGCGCGGCAACGGCAAGACGACGATCAGCGCGCCCATCGCGCTCTACCTGACGTTCTGTGAGGGGGAGGGCGGCGCGGAGGGATACGCCGCCGCGGTGACGCGGGACCAGGCGCGCATCCTCTTCGACACGGCACAGGAAATGGTCAAGCGCAGCCCGGAGTTCCGCGCGGAGTATGGCGTCGACACGCTGACCAACGCGGTCTTTCAGCAGCGGAGCGCCAGCAAGTTCCGGCCGGTCAGTTCCGACGCGAAGGCCTTGGACGGCCTCAACGTGCATGTCGTGGTCCTGGATGAGATTGCCTCGCACCGCACGTCCGCCGTCTATGACGTGATGCTCACTGCCATGGGTAAGCGGAAGCATCCGCTGCTCATCGCGATCAGCACCGCCACGTCTAACAACAGCGGCGTCGGGCGCTCGCTGTGGAATTACGCCGCCCGCGTCGTAGAAGGCCGGCAGGCGGACCCGCGGCTCTTCGCGCTGATCCATTGCGCGGATGACACCGATGACATTTGGGCCGAGTCCACCTGGATCAAGGCAAATCCGAACTGGGGTGTCTCGGTGCAGGCGGACGCGATCCGCGCCATCGCGCGGCAGGCGCGGAACAACCCGGTGCAGGAAAGCGCCTTCAAGACGCGGCACCTGAACCTCTGGGTCGGCGCTGATGACGCGCTGTTCTCCGTGCGGTCCTGGCGCGCGTGTGCGCGACCGGAGCTCCGGCTACAGGACTTTGCCGGGGAAGAGTGTGACATCGCGGTGGACCTGGCGGCCAAGACGGACCTGGCGGCGGTGCAGTTGACCTTCAGCCGGGAGGACCCGGACACACGCCAGCTTCGCTACGTGACCTTCGGCCGGTTCTACACGCCGGAGGCGGTCATTCTTGAAGGCCGGCAGGCGGAATACACGGCATGGGCGGCGCAAGGCCACATGATCGCGACGCCGGGCAATGAAATCGACTTTGCCAAGATCGAGGATGATCTACTGCGGGACTGCGAACAGTTCCGTGTGCGGTCCGTGGCCTATGATCCGTGGGCAGCGACGCAACTCGCACAACGGCTACTGGCGGAGGGCGTGCCGGTCATTGAGTTCCGGCCGACGACGCAGAATTTCAGTGAGCCGACGAAGGAGCTTGACGCCGCCATGCAGGCGAGCCGCATCGAGCATGACGGCAACCCGGTGCTGGAATGGTGCATCGGCAATGTGGTCGGCCACTACGATCCCCGCGGTAACGTCTATCCCCGCAAGAGTAGGCCGGAGCAAAAGATCGACGGCGCCATATCGCTGATTATGACCATCGGGCGCGCCATGAGCGCACGGGAAGAGGTCCCCTATGCGGACGGAGCGGGCCTCCTGATCTTGTAGGAGGCACGCCGATGGCGGGACGCTGGTCACGCATTGTGGACGCCGTATTCGGCAAAGACGCGGACGCGGCCAACGGTGGCGCGTCAATGTCAATGTGGGGCGAGTGGGGCATGTCCGACGCTGGCATGCCGGTCAACACGTGGTCCGCCATGCATCACGGGCCGGTTATGGCGGCGGTGTCCATATTGGCGGAGGACCTTGCAAAAATCCCTGTCGGCGTCTGGCGCCGGCGGAGTGACGGCGGCAAAGAGCCGGCCAAGGGCACGGACCTGTATCGGCTGCTCAAGCGGCCGAACGATTGGCAAACCGACTTTGAGTGGAAGGAAATGATGCAAGCCGCGCTCGTGCTTCGCGGCAACGCCTACAGCGTGATCGTCAGGAACAAGCGCGGGGAGCCGCTGTATCTCGTGCCGGTGCATCCGGACCGCGTGATGCTCTGGGAAGCTCCGGACGGCGAATACTTCTACCTGGTCACGCGCAACGGCTTGCACGAGATGGCGAAGCTCCGGGGACAACCGGCCTTCATCCCGTCCGAGGACATGCTTCATCTGCGCTGGCTTCAGCAGTGGCACAGCCTCATGGGGAGCTCCCGCATACAGTTCGGCCGCGAGCCCATTGGTCTCGGCATGAGCCTGGCAGAGCATCATGCGAGGTTCGCCGGCCAGGGCACACGGTTGTCGGGCTTCCTCTCCACCGACGCACGGATACCGAAGGAGGTCCGCGAACAGATCGCCTCTGATTGGCAGAAGGCCAAGGGGGGCCCGCGCAATGCAGGCGGGACCGCGGTCCTGGAATACGGGCTCAAGTGGGAACAGCTTGGGATGAGCATGGTGGACGCCGAATACATGGCGTCCCGTGAGTTCCAACTCCGCGAGGTCGCGCGGGTGTTCTCGATCCCGCCTTACAAGCTCGGCATCCTCGGTGCGGACAGCGGTCCGTCACTCGTGCAGCAAGGGCAGGAATATCTAAACGGCGCGATGTCCGGCTACTGCGAGCGGTGGAAGGCGCAGCTCCAACGCACGTTCGACATCGACGGCGAAGACCTCTTCGTTGAGTGGGATTACGCGCACTTCCTGAAGGCCGACATTCAGACGCGGTTTACCGCCTACCGGCAAAGCGTCGGGGCGCCATGGATGGCGGTCAACGAGGCGCGCCGCGCGGAAGGCCTGCCGGACCAAGAGCACGGTGACGAGGTCATGCAGCCGGTCAACCTGGCT
>Ga0207686_10001307_pt1 | contig 14268 bp, 13 predicted proteins | sample KBSM24metaG_FD_184396 | JGI IMG/M metagenome (GOLD analysis project Ga0207686, IMG submission 184396) | Miscanthus rhizosphere microbial communities from Kellogg Biological Station, Michigan, USA - KBS M2-4 metaG (SPAdes) (version 2) | ecosystem: Host-associated > Plants > Roots > Rhizosphere >...
CACCAGGGACTTTGGCATGTCATAGGCAACATGCTTTGGCTTTGGATGTTTGGTTATATATTTTATGATCTTACCGGTAACAAAAAGATAATTCCTTTATTTATTTATGGCGCTTTGGGTGGAGCAATTGCTTTTATGCTTGCCTATAATTTTATTCCTGCATTAAGTACAGTAAGTGCAACTGCTACCGGGGCATCAGCAGGTATTATGGCCATTGTGGTAGCCACAACTATGCTGGCACCAGGCTATCGCATCTTTCCAATGCTCAATGGTGGCATTCCGCTTTGGGTGCTCACTGCTATTTATCTTATCATAGACCTGGCACTTATTCCTGTAAGTAACACGGGCGGGCATATTGCGCATCTTGCTGGCGGCTTCACGGGTTTTCTTTTTATCTTTTTTATGCGGCAGGGTTTTGATTGGAGTGTTGGTATCAATAGTTTTTTCGATTGGGTCAATAATCTTTTCAATCCTAACAAGCCAAAGAAAAAAACAAAAGAAGAGTTGTTTTATAAAAGCGAAAGAAAACCTTATACAAAAACTTCTAACCTTTCGCAGCAACGAATCGATGAAATTCTTGATAAGATCAACCAGCATGGATTTCATTCTCTCACTGCTGAAGAAAAAGACCTGCTAAAAAAAGCAAGCAAAGAAGATCTGAAGTAATTACAGAATAAAAGAATAAATTTTCAAAAAAAATATATCAAGCAAATCTAAGTTCCCCCTTTAGGAGGACAGGGGGTTATTCGTAACTTGCACGAATGCCATCCCGCCTTCGGATCATTACAAGAAGAACTCTTGTCGTACTCAATATCATTACGGCGGTTTTATATTTACTATCCTGCCTGGCGCCCTACATTAAGCCTGCTAATTCCTGGGTGATCGCAGTTCTTGGCCTTGGCTTTCCCATTTTATTAGCAGTGCTGATCGGCTTTATTTTTTTATGGCTCATTCTTAAATTAAGAAGAGTTTGGTATTCTCTTGTTGTTTTATTGGCAGGATATAAAAGCATTAATGTTTCATGGGCCTTTAATGCACCTTCCGCATTTCAATATCAGAAAAAACCAAACCAAATACGGATCGCCAGTTGGAATGTGGCAAGATTTCTTGAATGGAAAAGAAACAACAACGAAAAAAGCCAGACAAGATTAAAGATGCTTGACCAGATACAAAAGCAGGCTCCTGATATCCTTTGCCTGGAAGAATTTTTTCATTCACCTGATTCCGCTTTTTATAATAATATCAGCGAGATAAAAGCAATGGGCTATCCTTATCATTATTTTTCTTATGATCCCGATGGAGATAAACAGTTTATAGGTGCAGCAATTTTTTCAAAATACCCGGTGCTCGACACAGGGCTTGTCCGTTATTTCCGTCCGAGCATGACCGAGGCGCTGGTGCATGCCGATATAAAAGTGAATGATGATACAATAAGAGTATTTGCCACGCATCTTCAATCTGTGCAGTTCAGGCAAAAAGATTATCAAGCGATCGATGAGATAAAAACCGCTAAAGACAGCCTGATCGATAATTCCAAAACGGTACTAGCTAAACTCCGCAAAGCAATTGTGCTTCGTGGCTCACAAGCTGAAATAGTACGCCAGATAATGGATGACAGTCCCTATCCAACTATCTTTTGCGGTGATCTGAATGATACCCCTAACTCATACACTTATTTTACTATCCGTAGAGATATGCAGGATGCATTCCTGGAAAAAGGGTTTGGTATTGGACGTACTTTTTCATCGCTTTCCCCCACACTTCGCATCGATTATATTCTGACCGATGATCAATTCAGTATAAAACAGTTTACCAGGATAGTAAAATATCTTTCTGATCATTTTATGATTATGGCTGATGTGGAGCTGAAGAAAAACTAATACCTTCATTTCATGATAAAACTCCCGCATGCACGATGTTGTTGTATTTCCTTTCACGGGGCGTAAGCCCTATTTTTGCCACAGTTTTATTTATTAACCGGGCTTTTTAATTACTATTAAACTTTCGTTGCGTCGCACTCTTTTACGTTCGGTAATTCTATTCATCAATCGTGAATGGTGAGTGATCAATGGTGAATAAAGATTTTCATGAGATTTGATCATTCACGAAAAGCTGAACAGAATTACAAAAGATGAACGGAGCGTCGCAACAAAAGTTCAATCAAGGCACAAAAGCTGATAACAAAAAAAAGAGGAGATTGCTTCGGCTTCGCCTCGCAAGTAAACATGAGCGAACTAAAAATATATAACTCGTATTCAAGACAAAAAGAAATTTTCAAGTCTATCACTCCCGGCCATGTAGGTATGTATGTGTGCGGACCGACAGTTAGTGGTGAATCGCATCTTGGTCATGCACGACCTTATATAACTTTTGATGTAATCTATCGCTACCTAATGCATCTTGGAAATAAGGTCCGTTATGTTCGCAATATTACTGATGCGGGACATTTTGAAGAAGAAGGTCGTGAAGCAGAAGATAAAATTTCGAAGAAAGCCATTCTGGAAAAACTTGAACCAATGGAGTTGGTTCAGAAGTACACCAACCTTTATCATTGGGCAATGGAGCAGTTCAATACACTTAAGCCAACGATCGAGCCAACTGCAACAGGACATATTGTAGAGCAGATAGGAATGATCGAAGAGATCATAAAAGCAGGATATGGTTATGAAGTAAATGGCTCAGTATATTTTGATGTAAAGAAATATGCAGCATCACACGATTATGGAAAACTGAGCGGAAGAGTGATCGATGATCTGCTGGAAACAACAAGAGAGCTGGAAGGCCAGGAAGAAAAAAGAGATACCGCTGATTTTGCATTATGGAAAAAAGCAGCGCCGGAACATATTATGCGTTGGAAAAGCCCATGGGGAATTGGTTTTCCCGGCTGGCATATTGAATGCTCGGCGATGGCCACAAAATATTTAGGAGCACAATTTGATATTCATGGCGGCGGTATGGATCTTTTATTTCCGCATCATGAAAGTGAGATCGCACAAAGTACAATTTGCAATCATGTAGCGCCGGTTCGTTATTGGATACACAATAACATGATCACCATTAACGGCAAGAAAATGGGGAAGAGCTATAACAATGTAATCAAGCTTACTGAACTTTTTAGCGGAGATCATCCTGCGTTGGAGAAAGCATATCACCCAATGGTAGTCAGGTTTTTCATTTTGCAAACACATTATCGCAGCACACTCGATTTTGGTAATGAAGCATTGCAGGCAGCGGAGAAAGGATTGAAGAGGTTGTGGGAAGCGTATAAAAAGCTGGGAGAATTGGAGACAGACTACAGTCAACAGATCATAGATAGTGAACTTGATGCGAAAGTAAAAAGACTCATTGCTGAATTCGATGAATTCATGAATGATGATTTTAGTACTGCGAAAGTAATGGCGAATATGTTTGAGCTTGTACCGGTGATAAACAGTATGAAGGATAAAACAATTCCAGTTTCTGCACTGAGTAAAGAAACTTTTGAATTGTTGCAGAAGCAAATGAAAGTTTATATAGAAGATATTCTTGGGTTAAAAAGTGTAACAGAAGCTGATAACGAAAAGTTGAAAGGTGTGATGGACTTGTTGATAGATATTCGCAAAGAAGCAAAAGGCAAAAAGGATTTTGCCACCAGCGATAAAATAAGAAATCAACTCACTAAGCTCGGTATAAGCTTAAAAGATGAAAGGGATGGGGGGATGAGTTGGAATATAGAATAAATTCAGAACCACGATTTTTGGGATTATTAGGATTAAGGGGAAATCTGGAAACTTTATTTATCAAAATCGTCTTTCTTCTCATCCAACAAAACTCTATATTTATTTCTTCATAATCCTTTTTAATCAAGGTTAATCGTGGTTCTATGCATTATGTCACTCATTTATCAAAAGATGAAAAATTAAAGAAGCTGATCAGGGATCACGGCACGTTCAAATTGAATAAGAAGAAAAATCTTTATTTATATCTCTGTTATTCTATCATGAGTCAACAGTTGTCTACAAAAGTTGCGAGTGTGATCAAGCAACGTTTTATTGATCTGTATGGCGGTGAACCAACACCACAACAGATCGTTGACACTCCTTTTGCAAAACTTAGAGGCATTGGTTTAAGCAATGCTAAAGTGAGTTATGTGCAGAATGTGGCAAGGTTTGAAATGGAAAAAGGAATGGATCACAAGAAACTTTCAAAGATGAGTAATGAAGAGGTGATCGATTACCTGACGGAGATAAAAGGTGTTGGACGCTGGACAACAGAAATGTTGTTAATGTTTGCCCTTGGCCGTGAAGACCTTTTTGCAATTGATGATCTTGGTTTGCAGCAAGCGGTAATTGGTTTATATGATCTGAGGCACCGTAAGAAAAAAATAATGAATGCAAAGATCCTGAAGATAGCAGAGCAATGGGCACCTTACCGCACTTATGCATGTATGTATTTGTGGAGGTGGAAAGATAATGTGCCGACAAAATAGTTACCGGTTCCAGTTGTGCCCGAAAACTATATACCATCCCCAACTATCCGGTCCTTTCGCAACATCTATTCCTGCTCTTATTCTGAATAATCTCGCAACAAGATACCGAAAGCCGCCTCCGAAATTGTAAGCTGTTTCTGCATCACCAAAACTTTCATTACGTTCCATTGCTTTTCCCAACCCTGCAAAAGCTACCGCACTCCATCGCAAACTAAGATCAACCCGTTGTTCTGTTTCGACCAGGGCAGTTGTGTACCCCTGGAACCTGACAGCCGGTACACCCCGTAATGCCAGCGATGGCAATGCATAAAAAGGAGGATCTCCAAACATAAAGTTTGTTTCTACTCTGAATCCGCTGATCCAATTTTTTTGCAGAGGGATAAACCAATTCAATGCTCCCGAAAGTTTTTGATAAGTAAAGTTACTTCCTGTCCAGTTATCGTTCGCATTGTACGCAATATTTATCCTTGTACCCTTGTCAGCTGTAAAGAAGTTATCCCGCTTATCCCAATCAATAAATGTTCCCAGGCTGGCAACATTGCTTTCGAATTCTCCCGATTTAATTGATGAAGGCAAGCTGTCTATAAACAACGGGGTCAATTTATTTTTCGAGAAAAAATATTGCATTCCAAGATAGATTTCCTGTTTGGATATTCTTTTAGACAAAGAGAAGACAAGCGGTGTAGCTTTAACGCTGAACTCAAATTCTTTTTCTCCTTTGTTGGCAACATCCCTGTAAAAAGATAAGTTCAGATCGGCAATACCACCTCCAACTCTGTATTTCAATCCTTTTGCCGGAATGCTGCTGATCCGCATTCCACCAACCATCCAGCTTTGATTGACGGTGTACATTGCAAAGCCTGCTGTAATATCAGGTGCAATATAACCAGTATAGCCAGGTGGTTTTTTTTTGGGAGTAAGAAATATGGGGACAACTGCTAAACCAAATCCGCCAACTGCAGGTTCAGTGATGATAAACGGAACAGGAATAAAACCTTTGGCATCTATTAAAAAGCTGCTGAAGTCAAACTTGCCATCAAGAGTATCTTTAAAAATTGCTTTGGAAGGTTTTGACTTAGGTTTTATTGTGGTATCCTCTTGCGCAAATACCGGTTGATGAAGGATGATCACTGATGCAAAAAGATATATGAACAATTTTAAGTACATGGATAAGGTTTCAATGGAAATTGAATTTAAATAAAAGTAGGTAATTGAAAAAGGGTTTTTTCTATGGCTTATTTTTCTTTCAGGTTCCACTCACCTCCCTTGAATTTATTTTTCTTGCAAAATGAAACATTGTTGGTCCTATATTATAAAAACAATGTTTGCCTCTATAATTCTATATAATTACTTTTTCCAATTTATCCAATTGTGATTGCTCAATACTTGCACCTAATCCCGGTGCATCAGGAACTTTCATCACACCATTGGCATGATATGTTAATCCGTCGGTAACTATATCTTCTGAAAACATAAGTGGTGTATCAAAATCACAATGAACAATGTGATCACTGCATAGCGCAAGATGCGCTGATGCAGTCATTCCTAATCTTGATTCAAGAAATGCGCCAACCTGCATGTGCATTTTTGCTTTGTCTCCCAACTTTACAATTTCATAAGCATTAAAAACACCTCCGGCCTTTCCTACTTTTATATTAAACATGTCACAGGCTTTCAGCTTTAGCAATCTTGCGGCATCATGCGCATCACCACAGCTTTCATCTGCCATTATGGGTATAGGGCTTTTCTTTTTTATTTTTCTTAATTGCATGAAATTCCATTTGGCGATCGGCTCCTCGCAATGTTCCACATCATAATCGTTAAGCGCATTCAAAGTTTCGATCGCTTCTTTTACACTCCAACCCTGGTTGGCATCAATGCGAACAGGAATATCATCACCCACTGCTTCACGTATCATTCTTATTCTTTCAACATCTTTTTTCTTTGACTCGCCCAATTTTACTTTAATAGAAGGATAACCCTGGTTCTTTATTTTCAAAGCATCTGCTGCCATCTTTTCCGCATTATCAAGACTCACCGTATAATCCGTTACCAGCATTTTATTGTTTTTGCCGCCATATAGTTCATAAAGCGGCACCTGCTTGTGCTGACCAATGATATCATGTAATGCGATATCAAATGCACTTTTGATGCTTGTGTTGGCATAAATTAATCTGTCCATTGCCGCAAGATTATCCTGCAGCTTTAATGCATTTGCTCCTTTTAATAATTTGGCAAAATATTGTCCGACGATAAAACAGGTATCGATACTTTCTCCATTTACAGGCATATAAGGGCTACTCTCACCAAATCCTGTGATTCCAGATTCGGTTCTTATTACGACGATCACATTCTCAACATGTGTTTCATAAGCCAGTGAAGTAATGAATGGCTCAATTAATGGCATACGCAGTTTATAGATCTCCACCTGCGAAATAACTTGTTTTTCTTTCATGAAATTATTTTTAGGGATCAGTGTCAAATAAAATTCTAAGGCCAAGATTAATTCCGCAAAGAAATGGCGCATGTGAATTGTTTAAAAGATACTTGCTTGGATAATCGGTTGTAGGTATATACATCCTTATTTCTGAATATATATAAATCTCATACGAAAAAGGAAATTCAACACCACCAGTAATATCAAATGTCAGTCTTTTAAAATCTCCCGCACCATGTACAACATTGTACTGTATAGTATACAGAGCGGTGTCTATATTGGTAGAAAATGTATTGGATGCATTCCCAAACATTACTCCAAAACCGCCAGCTGCATAAAGATTGAATTTTTCAAGACTATTAAATGAGCCGATCAAATATCTTTTGAATCCAAAAGATATATGTTTTAATTTCATTGTTGACTGATCAGAAAAAGAAATGGTTTGAGGTTGTGTTGTCTGCGATTTAGCAGTGGCAATTAGAGAGTTTTCATATTTCCCTTTCATAATGTTAAGCCATGCATACACAGTGTTCTTTTCATCAAGATGCCATTGAGGCATGATGGTTAAACCAGGCACGGTAAATTTTTGTTGTGGATCAAAATTATGTAATACAGAAACGTCGGTGGCGGCGCTAAATTTTACCTGCGCAAACAGGGAACTATTGCAGAGTAAGAAAAAAAATATTAAAGCATTACTGAATGACTTCACAAGAAAAGTTGTGATGCAATGTTAAGTAAATATTGGTTATCATATTTTATGTTGTTCTGAGCTAAATTCCTTTGATTTGCTTCAGCCCAAAAATTATTTTACCAGCTTCAGTTCCTTAATAATATTTGAAGCGCCGCCCAATTTATCAATACACCAAAGTATATAGCGAACGTCAACACAAATAGTGCGGTTAAGATCTTTGTCAAATGCAATTTTGTGACTCAATGCCTCATAATTACCATCAAAAGCAAGACCCAACAAGTTGCCGTTGGCATCTATGACCGGTGAACCAGAATTGCCCCCGGTTATATCATTGGTGGTAATGAAACAAACTACCAGGTCTTTTTTTAATTTATCTGAGTATTGACCAAAATCTTTTTTCCTCGCAAGCTCAATTTCTTTTGCAGGCAGATCAAACTCGTAATCACCCGGTATATATTTCTGAAGAACACCTTTCATGGTACATACGTAGTCATAGAACACTCCATCCCTTGGCCGGTAACTTTTTACATTTCCAAAACTCACTCTCATCGTAAATGTAGCATCCGGGTACATCATTTTTGCTTTTATGGTATCCATTTCCATAATCCCTTTCAAATACATCCTGCCATATTCTGCATTTCGTGTAGCAAACTGTTGATACTTTGCTGCATACTTGCTTTGGTAGTTATTAAGGAATGCACTTGCATGCGCATAAGCGGGATCATCCTGCAACACATTGCCATCAGGGTTTTTAATGAATGCATTCCATTTGGCATCATCAAAGATCATTGTCTTTTCAAAAACGTGTTTTGCATACTTATAAAATGTTTGTTCATCATTCAATTTCCCCCAGGGCTCCACTTGTGTTCGATAAAAATCTATTGGGTGTTGTTGCTTGTCAATATCATTATAGAACATCATTGTTATATACCCCAGTATCTTTTCATCAGAGATTTTGTTCTCGCTTTTAAGAAATACTTCTCTTGCTTTTACGGCTTCAGCTAATGCCTTTTTTATCTCAGCAGCACTTTTCCCTTGCTGCACCAATGCAATTTCAATTGGCTGAAGGCTGGCTGCAAATGTGAGCAATGGTGAACCAAGCAGGAAATAGTTATTTGATCCTTCATTTATATAGATCCTGTGTTTAGCATAAGGCCGCCATGCATCATAAACTTTTTCCCATTCATCAAAAATGGTAGAGTAACCCGGTTTGTTTTTAGCCCAATTGATAAAAGCTTCTTCTGCTTTTTTCTTTTGGCCATACACATCATATTTTAATAATTGTTTTGTTTCTCCATCATAAAATTTCCAGTAATTAGCAATACTTGCATAACTGGATGCCAATTGCAATTTGATCTCGGGATCTTTTTTCATTTCTTCAAACATATACTTTAGCCTGGCATCACGCAGCTTTACCAATGTTGGGTTTTCAATATCTGTTTTCAACTTTACTCCAAATGAAGTTTCATACCGGTTTGTGCTCCCGGGATAACCATAGATCATTGTATAATCGCCATCTTTAAAACCTTTTATTGATACCGGTAAAAACCATTTTGGTTTCATAGGAATATTGTCTTCGCTATAATCCGCTGGCTTACCATCTTTACTCATATATACACGAAAAACTGAAAAGTCGCCCGTGTGACGTGGCCATTCCCAATTATCAGTGTCGCCACCAAACTTTCCTACACTCTCAGGTGGTGCGCCAACAAGTCGAACATCTTTATAACGTTGATAAACAAAAAGTAAATATTGATTGCCTTTGAAGAGACTGCTGATCCTTGCTTCAATTAATTGTGAAGCATCAGAAAATTTTGCATTCAGGTTATTAAGTGCTCTTGTTTGTCTTTGTATTCTTTCGGCACCAGTTAATCCATTTAATGAATCCATCACCATCTGCGTAACATCTTCAATTCGCAAAAGAAATTGAACTGAGAGACCGGAAGGAATTTCATCAGTCCTGCCTTTTGCATAAAAGCCATCATGGAGATAATTATGTTCAAGAGTGCTGGCAGAAGCAATCGCATCATATCCGCAATGATGATTGGTAAAGATCAATCCTTCAGCGCTGACAATTTCCCCGGTGCAGCCGCCACCGAAAATAACAATAGCATCTTTTAGCGAAGGTTTATTGATACTATATAGTTGTTCTTTTGAAAGTTTTAATCCTCGTTTCACCATGTCATTATATACTTGCTGGCCGAGTAGTAATGGCAACCACATGCCTTCGTCAGCCCAGGATCTTAAAAGAAATGTGATAGAAAAGAGGAGGGTAAATAAGAGCCTTTTCATATTTTAAATTTTATCAGAACCAAACCTAAGTTAAAAAATACCAGTAACAAATGATGTGCCCGGATAAATCTTATTATTTTTATTAGTTAAACAATAAAGAATGATAACAACTACCACTCCTAATATTGAAGGCAAAAACATAGAACAATACTATGGGGTAATTTCTGCCGAAGTAATTATCGGCGCCAATTTTTTTAAAGATATTTTAGGAGGACTTCGTGATTTTTTTGGAGGTCGTAGCGGCACTTATGAAAAAGTGCTTGATGAAGCCAAACAAAATGCAATGAATGAGTTAATTCAGAAGGCACAGGGTTTAGGAGCTAATGCCGTGGTGGGTATCGATCTTGATTTTGAAACCGTCGGCGCCAATGGAAGCATGCTGATGGTGGTTGCTACAGGAACTGCTGTAAGGATTAACTAGATGTCTTTAACTATTGATTCAAGGTCTGCCACAAAAGATCTTTCAACTGGATCAATCCTTTTTGTGTAAAAGAAGAAATAAAAACATGAGGGATGTTCTTTGGTAATTCTTTTTCGATCGCTGTCACCAGTTCTTCATCAAGCATTTCGCTTTTACTGATGGCAATGATGAATTGCTTGTGCAATAATTCAGGATTATATTTTTCTAACTCACTAACTAAAATTTCAAACTCTTTTTTTTGATCGTTGCTATCGGCCGGAATTAAAAAAAGTAAAACAGGATTGCGTTCGATATGACGAAGAAAACGATGACCTAATCCTTTACCCTCTGCCGCACCTTCAATGATACCCGGCAGATCTGCTACACAAAAACTTTTTCCATCACGGTATTCAACGATCCCTAGTTGAGGATTGATAGTAGTGAAAGCATAATCGGCGATCTTCGGTTTTGCTGCAGTGATCACGGAAAGCAATGTTGATTTGCCTGCATTAGGAAAACCAACCAATCCAACATCGGCCAATACTTTTAATTCAAGAACCTTCCATCCTTCTATACCGGGTAACCCGGGTTGTGCATATTCAGGAGCCTGGTTTGTTGGCGTTGCAAAATTTGCATTACCCAAACCGCCTTTACCACCTTTTATCCAGATCACTTCCTGTCCATCATCCATGATCTCAGCTTCCTTTTCGCCAGTTTCTTCATCTCTTATAATGGTACCCAGTGGTACTTCGATATAAATATCTTTTCCATCACGACCACTCATATTGTTTTTCATTCCGCCTTCGCCATTTTCAGCCAGCACATTTTTAAAATAACGGAGATGAAGCAATGTCCAGAGATTGCGGTTGCCTTTTAAAATTATATGACCACCTCTTCCTCCATTGCCACCATCGGGCCCTGCAAGCGGGTTGAATTTTGTACGGGCAAAATGCCTGCTGCCAGCGCCGCCATGTCCGCTTCTGCAAAAGATCCTTATCTGGTCAACAAAGTTTGTTTTTTCCACTGTGAAAATTGAGCAGCAAAAGTAATGGTTCTTTATTTGGCGGTTGATATGACTGCGGGAACAAAACCTGATTAAGCCAGGACAGCCACTTTGCTATACTTAGCTCTGTATTCTAAAGGGGATAGACCGGTTATTTTTTTAAACACTTCCCGGAATGCTTTATCATCTGAATAGCCAACTTCATACATCACTTCAAAAATGCTTTTACGGCCCTTTTCTAAAATGCTTTTTGCAACTTCCACTTTTACACGCTGCAAATATTCTACCGGCGTATTACCGGTAGCTTTTATAAATCGGCGATCAAAATTTCGCCGTCCTGTTGCCAGTTTTGAGGCCAGCTTTTCAAAAGAAATTTTTTCGGCCAGGTTTTCTTCAATATAAGTTTGCGCCTGGCAAACCATTTCATCGCCATGATTCTTCTGCGCCTGGAAAATAAGAAATGGTGATTGCGATGTTCTTGCCATATCAATTTGAAAAATTTTTGAGCAATAGATAGCAGTTTCCCTGCCAAAATATTTTTCAACTAAGAAAAGTATCAGGTTCAAAAATGAATAGGCGCCGCCATTGGTATATATTCCTCGTTCAACAGTTATCAGTTTATCGATCTCTAGATGAATACCAGGGAATAGCCGTCTGAAATTTGCAGCTACATTCCAGTGTGTAGAACATGTCTTTCCATCTATCAAACCAGTTGCTGCCAGTATAAATGCACCTGAACATATCGTCGCTATTTCGGCACCGGTTTTATATTGTTCTTTTATCCACTTAATAAGTTCAGCATTGTCTTTAATTAAATTCTCATCGTAATTAACAGAAGGAATGATCAGCAGATCTGTTACTTTTATTTCCTGGAGACTGACAGGATGGATTGAAAAAAAGCCGCTATCTAATTTCAGCTCGGGAACAAAACCAGCTATACTTATTTCCATCTTTGGTTTGTTTCCCAACTTCTCCCAATATGAATTTGCTCTTGTCAGTATCTCGTACGAACCTGTGATACTGCTCAGGTTTGTTTTACCCTTTGGCACAACAATAGTGACATGCTTCATTGCAAATATTTTGGACAAAGGTATAGTGATATTATGTCCAAATCAACCCGTCACAAAGTCTATTTCACACCCTGCCAGTTTTTATTTAAGACAATAGCTTTGGGGTCTTAAATAACCTTTCAACTTTTAAAAATTAAAAAACTGAACAATGACAACAAAAGATTTTACCACAACAATATTGGTCGATAACACTCCCGAAGAAGTTTTCGACGCTATCAATAATGTTCGCGGATGGTGGTCAGAAGAAATTGATGGCTCAACAGATAAGCTTAACAGTGAGTTTGATTATCACTATGAGGATGTTCATAGATGCAAAATAAGAATAGTCGAACTGGTGCCAAACACAAAAGTCGTTTGGTCGGTATTGGACAACTATTTCAAGTTCACTAAAGACAAAAGTGAATGGAAAGGCACAAAAATTATTTTTGAAATTGCTGAGAAAGATAACAAAACAGAGATGCGTTTTACTCATCAGGGGTTAGTTCCGGCATATGAATGTTACGAGATCTGCAGGGATGCATGGACAGGTTATATACAAAAGAGCTTGCGCAATTTAATCACTGCAGGCGAGGGCCAGCCAAACGCAACCGGTAAACCATCTTATTAAATAACACGACAATGAAAGAGCAAGATCTTACAATTACCATTACAGTTAACGGGACAGCCCAGGAAGCATTCAAGAAGATCAATAATGTTACAAAATGGTGGACTGAAAACCTGGAAGGTAGTTCAGAGAAATTGGGCGATGAATTCACAGTTCGTTTTGGTGATGTCCATGTATCAACACAAAAACTGGTTGAAGTTATTCCCGGTAAAAAAATAGTATGGCTTGTAACGGACAGCCAGCTTAATTTTATTAAGGATAAGCAGGAGTGGACAGGTACAAAGATCAGTTTTGAGATAGTTGAAAAAGATAACAAGACAACTATCTGCTTCACTCACCACGGATTGGTTCCGGAAATTGAATGTTTTGATGCCTGCTCCAATGCATGGGGTGATTATATAAGTAAGAGTTTGCGCAACCTTGTAAATACAGGCAAGGGCCAGCCTACTCCAAAAGAGAAGTGACCGATCTCAATATATTTTTTAAAACTTATTAAAACGAAAACAATGATAACAACTAACAGCAAAGAAGTGAACGCAAACGAAATAATGATCAAAATGGTTTTAGACAGGTGGTTTGCACTCATAAAAAATTTTGACACGGTACTTGATTTACTCACCGATGATCAATTGCAAAAGGAAGTTTCTCCTACCAAGAACAGGGGAATATATTTATTAGGACATCTTACCGCTGTGCATGATGATATGTTGCCGCTCTTAAACTTCGGCGATAAGTTATTTCCATCATTATCTGAACCCTTTATTAAATCGCCGGATAAAGCAATAAGTGAGCTTCCTCCCGCAAAAGAATTAAGAGCAAGCTGGAGGAAAGTGAATGAGGTACTAGCTGAAAAATTTAGCACTCTGAAACCAGATGAATGGTTTCAAAAACATAATTCTGTTTCAGCAGAAGATTTTATTAAGGAACCGCATCGGAACAGGTTGAACGTCATCATAACGAGAACAACTCATCTCTCATACCATCTTGGACAGTTTATTTTGCTCAAATAAAGATCATAGCCCGGGGTCTGCCCGGATCATTTCAAATAATTTGTAAAAAAGTTTATGGGCAAGATCCTGTACGGAATGAAAAATCACAGCTAATGTCTAGGGTCTGCCGATGTACCGGCATTAGTATTCCTTATGATTGGTAAGTTAGGGATGATAAGCGAACGGGACGATCAGTATATATTCGTCAGCCAGCATAGCAGAAAACCCCATCCTATGTTTACAATTCAATAAATTCAGGTAGCAGAAATAAATTAAATTCAGAAAGAACAAAGAGCGGAATAAGACCGTAAAAC
>Ga0207686_10001308_pt1 | contig 14263 bp, 17 predicted proteins | sample KBSM24metaG_FD_184396 | JGI IMG/M metagenome (GOLD analysis project Ga0207686, IMG submission 184396) | Miscanthus rhizosphere microbial communities from Kellogg Biological Station, Michigan, USA - KBS M2-4 metaG (SPAdes) (version 2) | ecosystem: Host-associated > Plants > Roots > Rhizosphere >...
ATGCTCAAGAGCGAGGCCATCAATTTTGTAGTGGTTGTGACCCCCTCGGGCACCATCTGTGACCACTTCGTAGAAGACATGGGGGCCGCTGGCGTCCTCCTGTCGCGCGTCAACAGCGGCAGCGACCTGACCCGAATGGAAACCGAGGGTTTCGGTTTGAACGTGCACGGCCTCTGCCTGACGACAGGGATGCTCTTTGCCAACGCCAAGCGCGTCGCCAAGCTAATCAAGCTCAAGCGTGTCCTCCACGTGAGCGACGAAGCCCACCACAACGGCGAGACGATGGGGTGGGGCAAGGCGGCGCTCGCGGTGTCCGACGAGGCAGTGCTGCGCCTCGGCCTGTCGGGTACGCCCTACAGGTCGGACAGCGAGCGCATCGCATTCCTGCGCTACGAGGAAGGCAAGGGCATGCCGCAGTGCAACTTCACGTTCGAGGATGCGCGCACGGCTGGCATCATCACCGACATCTATTTCCGCAGCGTGAGCGGGTACGTCGCCGTGCTGGACACCTCCGTGTCCAAGAAGGCCATCCGCTACGACTTCGGTGACGATCTGGACGACGAGACCGCAACGAGGCGCTTGCGCTACGCGCTGGACTATCGCAGCCCCTACCTGAAGCGGCTGATAAAGGAGGCCGACAACGAGTTGCAGCGCATCCGCAATACCGAGCAACCCAACGCTGCGGGCATCGTGTTTGCCAGCGGGGTAAAGCAGGCGAGGCGCATTGATGAATACCTGCGCAGTCTGGGCCGCAAGGTGTGCCTTGTCATCGAGGACGCCGATGCCAGCAAGGCGGTCGAGAGGTTCAACGAGGGCGATCAAGAATGGCTCGTCCAGATTCGCATGGTCTACGAAGGGGCCAACATCCCGCGCCTGCGCGTCGGTGTCTACGCGACGACCTACGCGACCGAGAGCTTCTTCGACCAAGCCAGCAAGCGGCTGGTGCGCCGCCTGCCTGACGTTGACCCCGAGAGCATGCCTGCCGTCATGTTCATCCCTGCCGACGAAATCATCGAGAACTTGGCGGACGAGCTTGGCGATGTGACGCCGCACATCATTGACGAAAACGACATCGAGGGCAGGCGCGATGAGCGCGGGCCATTCGACATCAACGACGATGGGGCCATGGGTGAACTGGGCTACTTTGAAATCGTGGACGGCGATGCCTACCTGTCGTTCGCAATGGTGGACGGCAAGAAGTATTCAGCCGATGACATCGCGGCCATCGATGCCTATCTGGACGCCAACTTCCCCAAACTGGCGAAGCACTCCACCAGCTACCGCCTGCGGTTTCACAACATCCTTGCCGAAGCGGGGAAGCTGTGAGCGCGCTTGTAAACCTCCTGCGCACCTCCAAGCGCACCTCCAAGGGGCCTGCTGGGCAACGCAAGCATGAAGCGCTGGAGGCAGCGCTGCGCGAGCGCCTTGGTGACGAGGTGGTCAACGACGCGCTGGGGGCTTTGCCGAAAGAAATGGGGTACTGGACCCTCGACAAGTGCAAGGCGTCGGCATTGCTGTACCAGACGAACGCTGACTGGCAGCGGTACGCGCGTGGGGCCTACAAAGCTGCGCTCCGCAATGGCTGGCTTGACCAGTGCCGCGAACACATGGACATGAAGCTTGAAAGTTGGACCTTGGAAAAGTGCAAGGCTTCGGCTGCGCAGTACAGGTCGCGGTCAGCGTGGAAAGATGGCTCGAACGCATACCAAGCCGCGCGCAAATACGGCTGGCTCGATGAGTGCTGCGCCCACATGGAGGTGCTTCGCCAGACATGGACACTTGAGAAGTGCAAAGCGTCGGCTGCGAAATACCAAATGCGCGTCAGGTGGAACGAGAGTGACCCCGCAGCCTACGCTACCGCCTCAAATAAAGGCTGGCTCGATGAGTGCTGTGCCCACATGGTCAAGAAGCGGAGTTGGACCTTGGATGGATGCAAGGCGTCGGCATTGCAATACCCATCCCAAGCCGCTTGGAGGGACGGCGATAGCGGTGCCCTCCAAGCCGCACAACGCAACGGCTGGCTCGATGAGTGCTGCGCCCACATGGAGGTGCTGATGCGCAACCGTACCATCGAACTATGTATGGCTTCAGCACGGCCCCACCAAACTCGAAGCGCGTGGCAGAAGGCCGACCACAGTGCCTATCAAGCCGCCGTCGCCAACGGCTGGTTTGACGAGTGCTGCGCGCACATGTCTGTGATCTACCGTAGCTGGTCCCTCGAAGAATGCAGGGCATCGGCCAAGGGTTTCAAAACGCGCAAGGAATGGAGTGTGGGGCATGGCCCTGCGTACCAAGCCGCACGAAAGAATGGCTGGCTCGATGAGTGCTGCGCCCACATGGGGCCACGGAGACTCCCCGGCAGCGCTACGGTGCGCGCTGCCGCCGCCACGAGGACGACCTACACGCCCCGCGCGTCGTGGCCGTTTTGAGGATTCACCCGGGGTTCGGGTTTGGGTCTCGATGTCGAAAGGCATCGAGACCTTCTTTTTGGCCCCTAGAAGGCTCTGGAGCCGCATGACGCCCCCTACCCCTTACCGGGATCGCAGCGCGCTGCTGTGGCACTGCTGCGGAGGTCGCGGGCAGGGGTTTCAGCCCATATCGAAACCCGGTTTCGCTATCGGGACCAGCTTGTCCAGTCGCCAGCTTCGGCAGCGCTGCGGCGGGCCTTGTCACCATCCTTGAAGCGCTGGGCGTCCAGCTTGCGAAAGTCCAGCCTGCCGCGATCAACCAAACCGAGGAGCACACGAAGGCGCAGACGGAAGATGTCGGCAGCTTTGAAATTCAGCAAACACAAATAGGCTTCGCAATCCGGACTGTTGCACAGCCAGTCGTAGTCCTCGATGGTTTCCAGATGGGTCAACGCTTCAATGAGCACGGCCAGCACCAGTTGCTTGCACGCGAGGTCCTGACTATGCGGCATCGTCGCGCTCCTTCAACCTTTGGAGCAACGTGCGGACAACCGCGTTTTTCTGAGCCTCACCGGGCTTGGGCCTTGTTGCTTCGATAGGCACGACCTGATTGAGCAACGTGCGCGGCCTCAATCCGGTCTGCGCGCTGCGCTGGCGAAGGAGCGTCTCGGCGCGCTCTGCCAGAAGGCGCTCCATCGCGGCGCGTGGGTCGATGTAGCGGCTCATTTTTGAACTCCGAAGTAGTGAGCCTCAAGTGCCGCAACGTCCTGTTCAGACAACGCGTAGTTGAGCCCGGTCGGGACCATGCCGACGACGAAAGGCGCAGCGCTGATAGGCACCGATGCGAACAGGTGCTCGCGCTCGATGATCCACAGGTTGGGCAGGCCCGCGAGCGGCGAGGCCAGCGCGCCCATCGCAGGGTCGCCGTTCAACGGATCGCGGTTGGCCCGTGGATCGCCGTAGTCGTATGGCGTGGTCGTGTTCGGCGGGTCGATGGGCGCACGCGGGTCGCCGATGACTGCGGCACGGCTGTAAGCCATCATGCGCTCATAGGCTGCACGCTCGGCCTCGACCTCCTCGGGGGTCGGTGGCGGCGCGAGGCGCGCGAGGGTCTGCTGTACGGTGTCGGCCCCGTAGGCATGGACAGGAGGAACGATGGTCGTCACGGCTGCATCTCCGGTTGTTGCGCGTTCATGCGGCCCGCCTGCGCGCTGGCCTGCCGCACGGCGTTGGCGATCGGCTCGCGCAGGTAGGCGTACTTCGCGTGCATGCGGGCAAGCTCGCTCACCAGCTTGTCGGGGGCCAGCTTGGAGAGGTAGTCGATGGATGCGCGGCCCAGCCCGGGCAGGCCGTTGAGGAGGAGCTTGCTGCCCGCGCGGGTGTAGAGGATCGACGCGGCCAGCGTTGCCCCGGCAATGGGTCCGGTGATGGCAGCGCCGCCACCCAGCGCGGCACCCAGCAGGTAGCGCCCAGCGGTGCCGCTGTCCGGCACGCGAGAGGGCAACACGGCCTGCGCGGCGCGGTCGAACTCGGACGCCCTCTGACCATACGGGCCAAGGCTGCGCTGCAACTGGTTGGGGGTGAACACGCCACCTTGCGCGCTGGCCTTGTCGGCGGCTTTCACGATGGGCAGCATGTTCTTGTAGGCCGCGTTTGCCGCGTTGAGCAACTCCGTCTTGGCGGGGTCGCTGCCCCGACTCATCTCAAAGCGCCAATATTTCTGCAGTTCATAAAACGCATCCCCAAGGGAATGATCGCTTGGGCTGACCGAGCGGGAATACTTGCGCGCCATGTACCCAATCTCGGAATCGAGGGCCTTGGCCGTCTCGCCATCGAGATGGTTGCCCATCGAGGCTTCGCGCTCCAGCCGATGCTCGATGAAGCTCGTCAGCTTGGCGACCTGTGACTCGTCAAGCATCGGGGTACTCTGCGGGATGAGATGCTTGGCAGCGTCCGTCGCAAACAGCACGTCATCGGCGGGCATGTGCATGCCCTCCAGCCCGCGCTCGAAGGTCTGGCTGATTTTCTGCTGGGCCTGCTCCACGGCATCGATGCCCGCGCCCCCGACCGTTGACCCGGTGGGCGCAATGGCGTCATTGATCTTGACGCGGTTGAAGTCCCCGACGCTGCGCTTGCGGGCGTACTGGATCACATCACCGACGCCGGGTAACCCAGCGAGGCGATCTTCGGTGTTGCGAATGACGTTGCCTATCGGGCCATCGAACAACTGTCCGGGCGATGGGATGACGCCGCGCTCGATGAGTTGCTGCGCGGACTTGGACGCAAGCGGTTTCATGCCCGCCAGCGTGCGAAACAGCACGCGGCCTGCCGCAGCGCCGCCACCTCCAGTCAGCGCCGCCTCATCGACGCCCTCCATGACATCCCGACCCTGCGCGTAGTTCTCCGCTGCCTGCTTGCCGCCCGAGTAGGCAGCATTGGCAACGATGTCCCCGACTGCCGGGGCGTAGCGGCCAACGTTCAGCGCCCGGGGGAGCATCGATGCCCCGCGAGAAATCAACGCGCCGCCCTTGGCAATGGGGATGGCGGTCGCTGCAATCTCCGGCGTGATGTCGCCCACGAAGCCAGCGGTGCCCAACTGGTCCTTGGTGGCTTCGTACTGCTCGGCTTGATTGCTCCACTTCTGGCGGTCGGCAGCGTGCTCGGCCTGCGCCTCTGGCGGCAGGATGTTCTTGACACCCAATGAGGCATTGGCCTTGTCCAAGAAGTCATTGATGCCCACCCGGATGCGGTTGGCCCCGCCTTGGAACCCGGCAGCGTAGCGGCCCAAGGTGCCCGAGTCGGCATCGGGGTTGACCAGCGGGTGACTGCGGCCCTCGTTGGAGTAGTTGCTAGCGGCCTTCCCCTCACGGTAGGCACGGGCCAGCGTGGTCGCGGCCTCGGTGTCTCCAGCGGCATCGGCGTTGCGAAGTGCGCGCTCGATGGCGTCAAGGTCGGCCATGGTCATCTCCGGTCGTACTTGTTGACCAAATCGTCAACGCTGCGCGGCTGTGCTGCCGCTTTCACGGCATCGCGCACGGTCAGCGGTGCGCCCGGCGCGCGAGGGGGCGCGGCCGGGGCGGTGCGCCCCTGCATCTGCGCGAGGGACTTCGCGTGCAGGCGCACCACCTCGTCCAGCGCGGCGGAGCGCACATGCGGGGGCAGGTTGGTGTTTGCCAACTGGCCCGCTGCGTCCCTGTATGACTTGGTGTCGGCGTCCGACTGGGGACCCTCGAAGCGGGGCACCGACTTGAGGTAGGTGTCCGAGATGGGCTTCAATGCCTCGTCAGCCTCCTGCGCCTTGCCGCCGAAGATCGAGGGGGCCACGTAGGAGCCGACCTTGCGGATGTCGGCGCGCAGGCCCGAGGAGGACCCCTGCGCGAGGAGGACCTTGGCGCGCGCCGCCTCGTTGATGGCGCTCGTGCTGCGGTCGATGGCGTCTCTCGTCGCGTTCTGGTCCTTCTCGTTGCCTGCCGACTGCCGCCCGCCGCCGCCGACCGTGAGGCGCTGCCCCGTGAGCTTGTCCGTCAGGGTAACGGTGCCGTCCGTGGCAACGTCCTTCACGATGTCGTTCGCCTTGACCCCCGCGCGCCTCCAGCCCTCCACCGGCTGGCCGTTCTCGTCCGTCAGGGCAACGGAGGAGGAGCCTCCGCCCCCACCGGAGGAGGAGCCTCCGCCCCCGTGCACCAGTTGGGCAATATCGGCGCGCACCTGATTGTTCTGCTCGGTCTGCCAGCGCTTGAACTCGATGTCCTCGCGCTGCTTGCGGCGGTCCTCCGCGATCTTCTCCGCACGAGTCTGGGCACGCTCGGCGCGAGCTTCGACGCGCTCGGGTTCTTTCACGATCAGGTCCGAGGTGAGGGCATCACCGACACCAGCCGTGAGGGGGTTGTCCTTCAGGCCAGCGGCCCACTCCAAGCGGTCCCGTAGGCTTGGTTCCCGAGCAGGTGCCCCGCTGGTCATTGCAACGGGGGTGTCGCTGCCCGTGGTGTAGTCGAGGTGCCCCGGGATGGCAGGCGTGGAGGTGGGCATGGCAGCGAGCCGCCTGTCGCGGTCGGCCCGGGCGGCAGTGCGAAACCCGGTTTCGCTTTGGTCATACGCAGCCTGATCGTTCTGGAGTCTGCTCTGTGCCACCAGCGGGGTGAGGGCTTGGGCAGCTTGGCCCAGCGGAGCATTGACGATGCGCCCGGGGATGCGTTGCCCGGTGGACAGCGTGAACCCGCCTACCTCCTCGTTGTCGGGCTTGTATGGGGCGTACACCCCAGCGCGCTGCGCGGCCTGCGCGGCTTGGGCAACGAGGAGGGCCTTGCGACGTTGCAGCGCGGCATCCTGCGCAAGAAGATCGGGCTGCGTGGTGTCGTCAATGGGGGAATCGTAGAGGGCCATGGTGTCTCCTTCAGTTACCCAGCGCGGCCACGGATGCCTCGATGCTCTCGCGCAGGCTGGCGGGGGCGGACTCCCGCGCCTGCGTGGCAGCGCGGACATCCGGGGGGTCGTTCTCGGCCATGGTGGCGATCAAGCCATCGGTGATCCTGTCCGCGTCGATGCGTTCGACCGCCTCACGCATGACCTTGTACTTGGGCGAACCCATGGGGGCGCACTCGGGTTCGCGCGGCGCAAAGGGCATCGCAAGATAGGGCAAATCGTCTCGACCTAATGTCTCTCCAGGCAACGAGCGCTCATTGTTGAGGTGCCTGCGCATCAAGCGAAGGCTGACAACGAGGCCGCGCGCTTGATCGGCTGTGATCTCGCCATGCTCGACAGCAGCGTCGATGCGGCGGACAACGCCGGGTCTGGTGATCGAGCGGATGAATGCGGGGTCCTCCCAGTTGCCCGGGGGGACAGCGCTGCCGTCATTGAAATTGTCGGGGATGGGAACCCCGCTTGGGGTGCGGTACTTGGTCATGGTTGAGGCTCCTGCGTGGAGGTGGTCGGCCACTGGTCGAAGGGGCTGGTGACGGGGGCGGGTGGGGAAGGGGTGAGGTCGCCGCGCCACAGCAGCGCGGTCCTGACGCTGGCGTACTGGGCGATGTCCGAGACGATGGGAGCAGCGAGCACGGCAGGACCATCCCAGACGGTTTCGTGGGAGTCCCAGCGTGCGAGGACTACAGGAGGCGGCATGGGCCATTGTGAAGCTGGCTTCCATGAAAATCAATTGCAGCGTATAAGTCGATAGATTGTGTGTACTGCAATTGCCTGAGTGGGTATCGATTTTTTCTGGGGATTTTGCGCACACGTTCGCGGCCAAAAGGCAAGGCCCCCCTCCGCCCGGACACCCACCCCCACCCAAGAAAAAGAATGCTTACCCATCGAGGCATCAATGGGTTGCGGGCATGCATTGCGCGAGGCATTGCGACCCATTGCGCGCGCATGACCCGATGGCCTGCTGCGCTGGGAATAGGTGCCTGCCGTATTGGCATGCCTGCCTGCCGAATTGCCCTGCCGAAAAAAATCCCAGCCGCTGCCCGCAAGCTGGGACAAAGCCTCGGACATGCCTCTGCTCCGAGGAGAAACGAAACCCGGTTTCGGTCTGGCTATTCCACGGAGTAACAGCCAGCCCCCTCTGTAGAGGGCGATTTTGCTATGGACTTAGCTAGCAGGACGACCCGGACCAGCCCAAAACCGGGGTTCGGGCTGCACCAGCCGGGGCCGGAATGGCTCGGGAATGGGGCTGGGAGCCTGCGCCGCGATGCTGGGAGCGTCGATTGGGGGCTGGGTAAGGGGTAGGGCAGGGTCGGGGGCTTCGGAAGGCTCAAAACCGTCATCCGGGGGCAGCGCGCCCTCCTGATAGGCCAAACGGCGGGCCTTCAGCCACTCGGGCCAAGCTGCGGACTCCTCGGCATCGAGGTCTGGCTTGAGCAACGCGACGGTTTGCTCGGCAACGACCCGGCCCAACGTGCGATCCAGAATCAATGACGCGGCCTTGACAGCGCTGGCCGTGTCGCGGGTTTGGAGGGCAGCGCGAACCAACGCCCGCATTGCAATCTCGGTGAGTTGTCTGGGTGAATAACTCACCTTATCCAATTGGACAACATCACTCTTTACCCATAGCTCGCGCCTTGCCCGGAGGGACACCGTGGGAATGGCAACGTGCAGCGCGGCAGCGACCTCGGAAAAGGTCATTTCACTGGTTTCCCACTGAATTCGCGCCTCTTTCCATTGCTCTGGGTCTGCTTTGGGCATCGGGAGTGCTCCTCAATTAGCAGCAACTTTAGCAACGTGCCGGGGGCAATGCATTAATCCACATCTTTAGCAGCCCTCGCGCACGCGCGTGAACACCTCGGGGGTTTTGCAATCCCACCACAACCCAATATCCATGCGGGTTTTGGCCTTGCAAAAGGGTTTTGCAATCCCACAGGTTTTGCAACCCACGTTGGGGGTTTTGCAATCCCAGCCGCACGCTGGGATTGCAAAAGGGTTTTGCAAGGCCACAACCCAATACCCATGCGGGTTCGGGCTGGGATTGCAAAACCCAACGGGTCCCCCCGCGCGTGCGCGCGAGGCCCGCCGCGTTGCCCATCACAGCGACCATTGCCATTCGCTGCGGTTGTTCCCCGGGTCGCTGCGCTCGAACTTCGCGCCCATGACCTTCGCGGCGCGGCGCAACGTGTCGAGGCTGATGTCCGCCTTCTCGCCTGCCGCCGCGATGTCCGATACCTTGCGCGGCCCGTTCGCCAACAGCGCCTCCAACAGCGCGCAGGCGACGTTGCGCTTGGCGGGCCTGCCGCCCTTGGGGCCTTCGGCCTCGTCCATCAACGCCGTGCCGTCGCCCGTCAGGGCATCGCCCCACTTGATCCGCGTGTTCCTGATGACGCCGACCCCTTCGACCTCCATTTCGATCTTCTCGATGCCGTACTCGAAGCCCCCGCCCGTGGGCGCGATATTCGTCTTGCCCACGATGAGCCGGTACTTGCCCGGTGCATCCCTCACCGATGTCGTGCCGAACACCATGCGGGCAATCGCGTTGAACGCCAGCGAACCCGTGACCCGCTCGCCAAAGGCACGCCCGCTTGTCCCCTTGGTCAAGTGCGTGATGCCGATGCCCACGGCGTTCGTTGCCGCCAGCAGGTCCACCAGCGGCTGCAAGCTCTGGCGGACCTCGCTGTTCTTGTGGCTGTCGCCCTTGGTCGCGCTGACGATGGGGTCAACGATGACCAGCGCCAACCCCTCGATCTGCGCCAGTTCCTGCGCAAGCATTGCCATGTGTTCGGAAGGATTGAACGGGGTGGCCCTGCCATTGGCATGCGGCGCACCCGAGAGGAAGAACACATTGTCGAAGTTCGCACCCGCGAGCCGCATGCGCGGCTTGATGGCGCTCTCGTAGCTGTCCTCACCACTCCATATCGCCACCTTGCCCATCGGGGCGACAGTGCCGTCAGGGAACTTGCCGCCGCTGCTGATAGCAGCGGCCCAATCAAACGCGATAGTGCTCTTGCCGGTGCCTGCATGGCCCGCGATGAGGTGCAGCGCGCCCTTCGCAAGCCGGTCATCCCAGACCCATTCGACGTTCATTTCCTTCACATCATTCGCACTCACCAGCCAGCCGGTTGCCTGCTTAGGCTCCTCCTTGACCCGATGGCCTGCGCGCAACTTGTCAGCGTGCACCTCCCATGACTCCTTGCCGTGGCCGTTGGGTGCATGGGAGCCATTGAGGCCCTTGGCCTTGGCGGATCGCTGTCGAGGCTTGCCGCCCCGCTTGCGCGGCTGCTTGCCGTCATCGGTTGATGGGGTACTCATGTCGTCTCCAGAATGTTTTCGAGGAAGTGATGCAGCCGCCAAGTGGGGAACAGGCAATAGCGGCATTGCGTCTTGAGGGTGCCCATGCGGTCATCGAGGACGGCAAGCTCGTGATGCCCTCCTGGACACTTCACGATGTAGGCGTCGTGGGCCTGCATGTGGATGCAGCGCGAGGCGCAGCAGCGCAGCCAGCCAACGGTGCGGGCGTAGCGCTCGCGCTCCGTGGCCCTCATGGCGGCGAATCTGAGTGAAAGTCCCGCGTCGTCCAGCTTCTTGCTACCATGGCGTTTCATGTATTTCTCCTTGGGTGCCTCGGCGCGGGAAACGCCGGGGCGTGACGGATAGATTGGTTTGATGAAGACGGCCCCCATGCTGTGAAGCACCGGGGCCGTTGCCTTTTGGGGAAACTCGGTTTCGTTTTCAGCGGTGCCCCGGGGCCGCGCCGCCCTCGGTGCCCGGTGGCTTGGTGGTCCGGGGCAGCGGTCGCTGGCTGGGTGCCTTCGCGTCCAGCGGCCAATCGACAGCCGTGGACCTTGGCGGGTGCGTCGCATCCCACATTGCATAGATCGGCTGGACAACCGTCTTGAACTCGCTATGCACTCGGCCGTTGGGGGTGGTCCAGTGCTTCGTCTCGCGGTCGTAAACGGCAAACCCGACAATGGCGTCATCGTTGAGGTCCACCAGCGTGAGGGGCACCGGGGCATCGGTGATGTCCCAAGCGATGATGGGATAGTCAGCCGTCTCGATGTTCCCCTGTGCATCGAACCTCATGGTGACGAGGCGCAGCGTGGTGAGCGCGTTGCCGATGATGTGGGCCACGGTCACTTGCTCCCCATGGAAAAGGGCACGATGGCCCCGGCCCCACGCTTGCTGGCACGCCCTTCCTGCTCGGCAGCGTTGTCCTTTTCGCACTGGCGGAAGAAATCATGGCGCTCGCCAACGGCCTTCATCTGCTTGGCGAACTCGCGTTGCCTGCGTTCCATCGCCTCGGCCTGCGCCGCCTTCTGCGCGGCCAGCGTTGCGGTCTGGCGCTCGCTGCGGCGCGCTGGTGCGTCATCGAACCAGTCGGCAAGGTCAAGCAACGCGCCCTGCACGACCAGCGGGTCCCACAAGCGGGTACGCCCTGCGATGCACAAATGGGGCGGCAGCGGCAGGTCAGGCTCATCGCGTGAGGCATCGTCCAGCATCCGGCGAGTGCAGACAACGCCCCCGCGCTGGAGCGCGTCGGCGATGTCGGTGAGGGATTGCGGGCGGTCAGGCTCCAGCAGGCGCAGCTTACGCATGGGGGTGGTCCTCCATAGCAAAATCCATAGCATTCCCAGTCAGGCAACCCGTCTCCCTCGAATGAAACGGGTTTGCAATGGGCTGTTGCCTACAGAGACAACGAAGTGGTAGCATGATGTGTCCTTTCATTGATGACTAGCTGGACAACCCGAGGGTTTTCGGGGCCTCCAGACAGTCAGATTACCCCCTTTCCATAGCAAAAGGCATAGCGAAAATTATGAAAACCGCCAAGCAACTCACCGACGCCGCTGTCCTTGCCGCCCCCTTTGACTCCATCACGCAGGACCTGAAGCAGAAGGCGCTGCGGCTGGTCGTCTCGCCCAAGGGCAAGAAGGTCTGGGAGTTCTATGCGTGGAACCCGCAGACCAAGAAGCCGCTGCGAAAGTCCCTCGGGCTGGCGGGCGACGATGGCCTGACCGTCAAGCAGGCCCGCGCCGCAGCGGTCGAGATGGCTGCATCACTTGGCAAGGCCGACCCAGCGCCCACCAAGGGCAGCGTGCCGACCTTCGCGGAGGTTATCGATGCCTATTGCCATCCGTGGGTGCGTCGCGCCTTCGACCGGCACGCCCCTGACTGGCTGGGCAAGCGGCTCGATGCCATCACCCGCGAGGAGGTCGAAGCCCGCGAGCGCCGTATCAAGGTCGATGCGGGTGAGGAGTCGCGCTGGCGCGATGAGCGCGCAGGCAAGGAACCCAAGGCCAACGCGGGGGTCCATTCGGTCACCAACTTCGGGAAGGCCATGGTCAACGTCTACAAGCGGGCGCACGAGAAGCGTGGCTATCTGGGCGAGAACATGGGCGAGCGCATCACGCAGACGCCCGTGGAGCCGCGCCGCATCATCCTGAAGGCCGATGAGCGCGCAAGGTTCTTTGCCGCGCTGGACAGCCCAGCGCTCGCACCGTGGGCCAAGGATGCCTTCCTGATACTGAGCCGCAGCATCAGCCGCTGGGGCATCCTGCTCGCCTGCCGTTGGGAGTGGGTAGATCTCGATGCCAAGCGCATCACCATCCCCGGCGACAAGGCCAAGAACAGGGAGGAGAACTACATCGAACTCGATGATGTTTGCGTGGGCATCCTCAAGCGCCGCAAGGCCGAAGCCGAGAAGGGCAACCCGTGGGTGTTCCCCAGCGAGGACAGCGTAAGCGGGCACATCGCGGACATCAGTTACCAGTGGCGCACCCTCAAGGCGCTCGCTGACCTGCCAGCCGACCGACGCCCGCATGACATCAGGAGGACCGGCGGGTCATTGCTGGCGTCTGACGGGGAATCGCTGGCGGTTATTGCCCGGCTGATGAATCACAAGAACATTGCAACGACCGAAAAGTTCTACGGGCATATCCAGAACGAGGCCAAGCGCCGCGCACTGGATCGACTGGACCGGCTGCTGGGTTGAAACCGAAACCAAGGTTTCGGAATTGAAAAGGGGCCGCGAGGCCCCTTTTTATTTGTTCAATTCCCGCCGCGCTGTCGCCCTCTTGATTGCCTCACGAAGCCACTCAACGCCACCAAGCGCACGGTATTGCTCCCACTGTTTCCTAGTCAGGCGAATTGCCCCGTGAATCAACCTATCCTCCTCGGGAATACTTGGTCGCCCCATTTTCCCTCTGGGAGATGGTTGTTTTTGTGTATCGGTATCTGTCATTGCTGAAACTCCTATTTAATGTGGACAGTTATTGATTAATACAACATCAAAATTCTCAATTCACACGGCGATTACTTCTTGATCTACAATATGTCTATTCGCCGGGGGTTCTACCACTCAATACCCGGTGAGTTGATGTTACACAACAATTCCGTTGCGGACATCAGGCACCTTATTCGCCATTACCTTGATTGGAAATCATCATGAAGAAAACTCTCATCGCCCTCGCAGTCATCGCCGCCGCCTCCGCAGTCAACGCGCAGCAATATCAGGACGCGAACACCGCCGCATTTATGCGTTCACAAGCGGAGTACCGCGAAGTCGTGAATGCCGACAACGCCCGGCGCACTGCCGACGCGCTGGAATCCATCGCCCGCAGCGTTCGCTAAAGCCATGAAGCGACTCGTCATTGCACTGGTCGCCTGCGCCTCTCTCGGGGCGCTGGCTCAGACGCCAGACACGCGCTGCAACGCGGATGTTGTCCCCCAAGGCTGCGCGACCGTGCATGGCGACCGCACCGTCTACCAACCGGCCAAGGAGGCACCGTTGTGACCCAACTTACCGACGCACTCGAAGCAGTCGATACCGCCGAACCCGGCGCACCCAAGCTGCGCGCGCTAGGCACGCTCACGCTGGTCCTCCAGCACTACATCAAGGAAGCGGGCCACAAGATGAAGCCCGATGTGCTCGCTGCCTTCCACCGGCAAATCGAGATTGCCGAGGAGGACATCGTGGCCGAAATGGAGCGCCTCGACCCGGCACTGCGCGACACCCTTGTGCGCAGTGCCCACGGAGAGAACGAAGAACTCGCGGCCTTGTTCCTGTCGCAGCACGGGAACGCGCAATGACCCTCCATATCGATTTTGAAAGTTGGCGGCTCTGGCTGGGCATCGCCGTCTTCTGCGTCTTCCTTCTCCTTGAACCCAAATGAAAAAACCTGACTACTCTTGGCAGCAACGCTGCGTTGACGAAATCCTCGCCAGCGTTGCCGCTGGCAATCGTGCCTATCTGGTCAACGCCACCCCGGGCGCTGGCAAGACCCACATGACCAGCACGCTCGCAGCGCATATGCTCAAGAGCGAGGCCATCAATTTTGTAGTGGTTGTGACCCCCTCGGGCACCATCTGTGACCACTTCGTAGAAGACATGGGGGCCGCTGGCGTCCTCCTGTCGCGCGTCAACAGCGGCAGCGACC
>Ga0207686_10001312_pt1 | contig 14245 bp, 12 predicted proteins | sample KBSM24metaG_FD_184396 | JGI IMG/M metagenome (GOLD analysis project Ga0207686, IMG submission 184396) | Miscanthus rhizosphere microbial communities from Kellogg Biological Station, Michigan, USA - KBS M2-4 metaG (SPAdes) (version 2) | ecosystem: Host-associated > Plants > Roots > Rhizosphere >...
GACCCTGCGCGCCGAGATCCCCAACCCCGAACGGCTGCTGCTGCCCGGCCTGTACGTGCGCGTGCGGCTGGAACAAGCCCAGCTGACCAACGGCGTGCTGCTGCCTCAGCAAGCGGTCACGCGCTCGGCGAAGGGCGACATCGTCATGGTCGTCGGCCCCGACAACCACCTCACGCCCCGCCCCGTCAAGCTGGGCCCCTCGCAGGGCACCAGCTGGGTCGTGACCGACGGCCTGAAGGCCGGCGAGAAGGTGATGGTGGACGGCTTCCAGAAACTGCCGCGCGGCAAGCCCGGCGACCCGATCGTCGTGAACCCCGTGCCGTGGCAGCCGCAAGGCGCCCAGGCCTCCGCCGCGCCGGCATCGGCACCGGCCTCCACCCCTGCCGCCGCTCCGGCCAAGCAATAAGCACAAGGAGCGCGGCACATGGCCAAGTTCTTCATCGAACGGCCCATCTTTGCATGGGTCATCACGATCTTCATCATCGTGATGGGGGCGATCTCCATCAAGCAACTGCCCGTGGCGCAGTACCCCGCCGTGGCGCCACCGACCATCCAAGTGTCGGTGGCCTACCCCGGCGCCACCGCCCAGACGCTGGAAGACAGCGTTCTCGCGGTCATCGAGCGTGAAATGAACGGCGCCTCCGGGCTGGCCTACGTCGAGACGACCAGCCAGGCCAACGGCACCGGCACGATCGTGCTGAGCTTCGAGCCCGGCACCAACGCCGACCTGGCGCAGGTGGACGTGCAGAACCGCCTCTCGCGGGCGACGCCGCGGCTGCCCGCCGCGGTGACGCAGCAGGGCGTGCGCGTGGAGCAGTCGCGCTCGAACTTCCTGATGTTCGCCATGCTCACGACGGAGAACCCGGACGTGAGCATCGAGGCGCTCAACGACTACGCTGCGCGCAACGTGGTGCCCGAGCTGCAGCGCGTGGCCGGCGTCGGCACGCTGACGCAGTTCGGCGCCGAGCGCGCCATGCGCGTCTGGGTGGACCCGGCCAAGCTCAAGGGCTTCAACCTGTCGGTGGATCAGGTGACCGCCGCCATCCGCGCACAGAACGTGCAGGTCTCGGCCGGCAACCTCGGCGATCTGCCCGCGGCGCAGGGCCAGCCCGTGGCGGCCACCATCGTCGTGAAAGGCCAGCTGACCGACGCCGAACAGTTCGGCAACGTGGTGCTGCGCGCCAACACCGACGGCTCCACCGTGCGCCTGAAGGACGTGGCGCGCATCGAACTGGGCTCGCAGAGCTACAGCACCAGCGCGCGCCTGAACGGCAAGCCGGCCGTGGGCCTGGGCGTGCAGCCCACCCCTTCGGCCAACGCGCTGGCCACGGCCAAGGCCGTGCGCGCCAAGCTGGAGGAGCTCAAGAAGTTCTTCCCGCAGGGCGTGAACTACGTGGTACCGTATGACACCTCCAAGTTCGTCTCCGTGTCCATCGAGAAGGTGGTCCATACGCTGATCGAGGCCGTGGTGCTGGTGTTCATCGTGATGTTCCTGTTCCTGCAGAACTTCCGCTACACCATCATCCCGACCATCGTGGTGCCGGTGGCCCTGCTGGGCACGTTCGGCGCGCTGCTGGCGATGGGCTTCTCGATCAACGTGCTGACCATGTTCGGCATGGTGCTGGTGATCGGTATCGTGGTGGACGACGCCATCGTGGTGGTGGAGAACGTCGAGCGGATCATGGCCGAGGAAGGCCTGCCGCCGCTGCAGGCCACGCGCAAGGCCATGGGCCAGATCTCGGGCGCCGTGATCGGCGTGACCGTGGTGCTGATCTCGGTGTTCGTGCCCCTGGCGTTCTTCGCCGGCTCCACCGGCAACATCTACCGCCAGTTCGCCGCGACGATGGCGACCTCGATCGCCTTCTCGGCCTTCCTGGCGCTGTCGCTCACGCCGGCGCTCTGCGCCACGCTGCTCAAGCCGATCGACCCCGAGCACCATGCCGAGAAGAAGGGCTTCTTCGGCTGGTTCAACCGCTCGTTCAAGCGCACCACCCACCGCTACGAAGGCTGGATGGGCACGCTGCTGCGCCGCGGCGGCCGCATGATGATCATCTACGCCGTGCTGGTCGGCGCCGTGGCGCTGGTCTACTCGCGCCTGCCCACCTCGTTCCTGCCGAACGAAGACCAGGGCTACATCATCACCAACATCCAGCTGCCCCCGGGCGCGGCCCAGTCGCGCACCAACGACGTGCTGCGCCAGGTCGAGGACTACATGCTCAAGCAGCCGGAGGTCGAGAACATCGTCACCGTGGCGGGCTTCTCGTTCTCGGGCCAGGGGCAGAACGCGGGCCTGGCCTTCGTGATCCTGAAGGACTGGAGCGAGCGCTCCGGCGCCGAGCATTCCGCAGCCGCGATCTCCGGCCGGGCCTACGGTGCGCTGTCGAGCATCCGCGACGCCTTCATCTTCGCGCTGAGCCCTCCGCCCATCCCTGAACTGGGCACCGGCACGGGCTTCAACTTCCGGCTGCAGGACCGCGCCGCGCAGGGCCACGATGCCCTGCTCGGAGCGCGCAACCAGCTGCTGGGCATGGCTTCGCAGAGCAAGATCCTGTCGGGCGTGCGCCCCGACGGCATGGAAGACGCGCCGCAAATGCAGATCGACATCGACCGCGACAAGGCGAACGCACTGGGCGTCGGCTTCGACAGCATCAGCACCGCGCTCTCTACGGCGCTGGGCTCGGCCTACGTCAACGACTTCCCGAACCAGGGCCGTCTGCAGCGCGTGGTCGTGCAGGCCGACGCCGCGGCGCGCATGCGGCCGGAATCGGTGCTGGACCTGCCGGTGATCAACAGCCAGGGCCAGACCGTGCCCCTGTCCACCTTCGCCAAGACGCGATGGATCACCGGCGCCATGCAGACCGTGCGCTACAACGGCTATCCGTCGATGAAGATCGCCGGCGACGCCGCTCCCGGCTATTCGACCGGCGACGCCATGCAGGAGATGGAGCGCCTCGCCAGCCAGCTGCCACCGGGCTTCGGCTTCGAGTGGACGGGCCAGTCGCGCGAGGAAAAGCTCGCCGGCTCGCAGGCCACCGTGCTGTATGCGTTCTCGCTGCTGGCGGTGTTCCTCTGCCTGGCGGCGCTGTATGAGAGCTGGTCGATCCCGTTCTCGGTGATGCTGGTGGTGCCGCTGGGCGTGCTCGGCGTGCTGATGGCCACGCTGCTGCGCGGCATGTCCAACGACGTCTACTTCCAGATCGGCCTGGTGACCATCATCGGCCTCTCGGCCAAGAACGCCATCCTGATCGTGGAATTCGCCAAGGACCTGCAGGCCGAGGGCAAGAGCGTGTTCGAAGCGGCGCTGCAAGCCGCCCACATGCGCTTCCGCCCCATCGTGATGACCTCGCTGGCCTTCACGCTCGGCGTGGTGCCGCTGTTCATCGCCACGGGCGCCAGCTCGGCCAGCCAGCGCGCCATCGGCACCGGCGTGATCGGCGGCATGATCACCGGCACCGTGCTGGCCGTGATCTTCGTGCCCGTGTTCTTCGTGCTGGTGCGCACCTTCTTCAAGGGCAGCAAGCGCCAGCAGGAACACGACATGCGCGAGGCCCAGCAACACCTGCACGCGGGAGACGCACCATGAGGACGATGCCCGTGAACGCCACCCCAACCCAGGAGCAACGACCCATGCAATCCACCCCGTTCGCGCGCCCCGCGCTGACCGCCGTGGCACTGGCCGCCCTGCTGGCGGGCTGCAGCTTCATTCCCACCTACGAGCGTCCGGCAGCGCCGGTGCCCGCCACGTTCGGCGCCTCCGCCGACGCGGCAACCGCCAGCGCGCCGAAGGGCGCCGCCCGCGCGGCGGCCGACATCGACTGGAAGGATTACTTCACCGATCCACGCCTGCAGTCGCTGATCGACATCGCGCTGCAGAACAACCGCGACCTGCGCGTGTCGGTGCTGAACATCGAGCAGGCCCGGGCGCAGTTCCAGATCCAGCGCTCCGCCCAGTTCCCGGCCGTGAGCGGCATCGTCAGCGGCACGCGGCAGCCGAGCACCGTCACCGGCAAGTACACCAACCAGTTCCAGGTGGGGCTGGGCGTATCGGCATGGGAGCTGGACTTCTTCGGCCGCATCGCCAGCCTGAAGGAACAGGCGCTGGCGCAGTACCTGGCCACCGAGGAAGCTCGCAAGGCCGCGCAGATCAGCCTGATCTCTTCCGTGGCCACGGCCTGGCTCAACCTGCAAGCCGACGAGGAACTGCTCGGCATCTCCCGCCGCACGCTGGCGACCCGCGAGGAATCGGTGCAGCTGACGCGCCTGCGGCTGGAAAACGGCGTGAGCTCCGAGCTGGACAACAGCCAGGCCATCAGCCTGGCCGAAACCGCCCGGGCCACCTTCGCGCAGCAACGCCGCCAGCGCCTGCAGGATGAAAACACCCTGGCGCTGCTGCTGGGCCAGCCGGTGCCGGGCGAGATCCTCGCCAGCCTGAGCTCGGCCCGCCTCGCCGACGCGGCCCCCATGCAGCCGCTGCCGGCAGGCCTGCCTTCGGACCTGCTGATCCGCCGCCCGGACATCCGGCAGGCCGAGGAGCAGCTGATCGCCGCCAACGCCAACATCGGCGCGGCGCGGGCCAACTTCTTCCCGCGCATCGCACTCACCGCCAGCGTGGGCACGGTCAGCGACGAACTCTCGGGCCTCTTCAAGAGCGGCTCCTGGGCGTTCTCGCTGGCGCCGCAGCTCACCCTGCCGATCTTCGATGCCGGCCACAACCAGGCCACCCTGGACGCTGCCCGCGTGGGCCGCGAGATCGCCGTGGCGCAGTACGAACGCTCGATCCAGTCGGCGTTCCGCGAGGTAGCCGATGCACTGGCCGGCCAGGCCACGCTGCAGGACCAGCTGGGCGCGCTGCGCACGCAGGCCCGCGCCGACAACAAGCGCTTCGAACTCTCCGACCTGCGCTACCGCAACGGCGTGGCGAGCTACCTGGACCTGCTGGATGCGCAGCGCTCGCTGTTCCTCACCGAGCAGAGCCTGGTGCAGGTGCAGTTGCTCTCGCTGCAGAACCAGGTGACGCTCTACCGCGTGCTGGGCGGCGGATGGACCGAAAAACCACCGCAGCCGGCACCCGCTTCTTGATGTAGCGCAAGGGGGCGCGGGGGGCCGTTTTCCCCAGGGTTTCGCACGCAGGGCGACTCCTATAATGAAAAACACCCCCCCGACCACAGGCCCCCGAGCCCCCAAGAGGACGTCATGAGCGACACGCACGAAGAAGCGCACACCGGCCCCATCAAGAATCCACGCCAGCTGCTGGTGACGGTGCTTTTCTCCTTCGTGCTGCCGGTGTTCGCGATCATCGGGCTCGTCACTTTCGTGACCTCCGGCAACAAGCCGGCGCAGGGCGTGGCCAACCCCGAGAAGGCCGTGGCCGAACGCATCCAGAAGGTCGGCACGGTGGAGATCCGCGATGCCAACCGCCCGCTGCGCAGCGGCGAGGAAGTCTTCAAGGGTCAGTGCGCGGCCTGCCACGCCACCGGCGCCGCCGGCGCTCCCAAGCTGGGCGATGCAGCGGCCTGGGCTCCCCGCATCCAGCAGGGCTTCGAGGCCCTGGTGCATTCGGCGCTCAAGGGCAAGGGCGCCATGGCGCCGCAGGGCGGAGGCGACTTCGATGACATCGAGATCGCCCGTGGCGTGGCCTACATGGCCAACGCGGCGGGCGCCAAGTTCGCCGAGCCCAACCGGCCCGGCGCTGCCGAAGGCGGTGCTGCGGCGCCTGCAGAGGGCGCGGCCTCCGGTGCCGCGACGGCTCCAGCGGCACCCGCCTCCGGGAGCTGACGGCCCAAGGGGGCGGGCGTTACTCCAAGACCCTCGACCCGACAAAAAAGCCGGCTTACACGCCGGCTTTTTCACGTCTGCGCTTGGCGCTGCGCAGGGCTGGGCACGAAGCCGTAGCGCTGTGGCAGATCGGCCGAGAGCACGTCCTGCGGCGCCCAGCGGCCCTGCTCGATGGCGTCGGCCACCAACGGCACGTCCAGCGTGTGGACCAGGCCCAGCCCGGCGCTGCTGGCCAAATAGACGCGCCCGGCCTCGTCCAGCAGGCAGGTGCCGGCATCGGGCATGGCGAGGCCGGTGTGGGCCACGGGAACGCTCCCCGCATCATCGAGGCGCCAGACGAGCGGCGTCACCTCCAGTTCCACGTACACGCGCTGCGGCCCGTTCTGGAAGAACCAGCGGCCTTCGGCGTCGCACTCGTAGTTGCGGTGGATGAAGTCGACCAGCTTCTCGTGCAGCAGCCGCGCGCCCCGCGCCTGCGGGAACGGCCCCTGGGCCTGCGTGGCGTCGTCGCGCATGTACCAGTGGCCGCGCGCATCCAGGCCCAGCCAGCCGTAGCAATCGGGAACGTGGGGCCACTTGGCGATGGCCTGTCTGACGATGTCATCCATGCGCCGATTCTGCAACGGCCGGCAGCGCGGCCGCGTAGGCGGCGGAGCCTTGCGCCGCCAGCCAGCCGGCCACGGCCTCGGGCATGCGCCGCACATGGCCGGGAAAGGCGCCGGCGGGAAAGCCCACATGGCCGCCGCCTGCGGGCTGCCACAGCGTGACGTGCGAGCCTGCCTCGGCCGGCCCCGGCAGGCTGGCCGCCGGCACGAACGGATCGTTCAGCGCATTGAGCACCAGCGCCGGCACGCGGATGTCCGGCAGCACGGGCTTGGCCGAGGCGCGGAGCCAGTAATCGTCGGCATTGGCGAAGCCGTGCAGCGGCGCGGTGAACACGTCGTCGAAGGCATGCAGGTCGCGCGCGGCCAGCAGGGCATGGCGGTCGAAGAGGCCGGGATGCTGCGTGAGCTTGGCCAGTGCCTTGGGCACCATGGTGCGCAGGAAGATGCGCGTATAGACCTGCCGGTTGAATCCGCGGCCGATGGCCGCGCCGCTGGCGGCCAGATCGATGGGCGCGCTCACCGACGCGACGGCCGCCACCGTGCCCGCCGCCGCCCGCCCCGCCTCACCGGCCCAGCGCATGAGGGCATTGCCGCCCAGCGACACGCCGACGGCCCAGACCGGCGCGGGTGGGTGCGCCGCCCCGTCGCCGGCGGCCTCCGGCTGCGCCAGGCGCCGCAGCATCCAGTCGATCTCGGCATGGTCGCCCGAATGGTAGGCGCGCGGCCCCTGGTTGAGCGGGCCGCTGCAGCCGCGGAAATGCGGCACCGCGAAGCGCCAGCCCCGCCGCCGCGCCACGTCGGCGAAGGCCTCGGCATAGTGGCTGCGGGACGAGCCCTCCAGGCCGTGGAACAGTACCAGCAGCGGGAGCGGCCCCGTGGCAGGCGGGCCCTGCAGGAAATCCACCTCCACGAAGTCGCCGTCGGGCGTGGTCCAGCGCTCGCGCCGGTACTGCGGCCGCGGTCCCAGCGTGCGGCGCGAGAACACGGCGGGCCAGAGGGTCTGCGCATTCCCGCCGGGCAGCCAGGCAGGCGCTACGTAATCCATAGCATCCTGCGCATATGCTTCCTGGGCCTGCGGCCCCAAAGCCCTGTGCAAATCAGCGCACCTCACGACACCCGGGGCGGCATGCGCTCAGTGCAGCACCGTGGCGGCCTGCCCCGCTCCTGCCGCCTGCACGCCCTGCGCCTCCCGCACGGTGCCCGGGCTGGCGTGGTGCGCCACCAGGCGCCAGCCCTGCGCGGTCTTGTGATAGACGTTGGTGGCCTGCACGACGGCTTCGCGCGGGCCATCGGGCAGCATCACCTCGATGTGCTCGACCACGCTGTGCACCGCGCTGGCCAGCGCCTGCACGCGGTGGACCTGCGTGGGCCGCGCGCGCAGCGTGCCGTGCTCGAACATGGCGCTGAAGGCGGCGCGGATCGCCCCCGGCCCCAGCAGGCGCGGGCCGCCGGGATGGACGCAGACGATCTCGTCGTCGTCGGCCCAGCAGGCCATCAGCCGTTCGATGTCGCCGGCCTGCAGGGCCTCGTAGAAGGCGGCTTCGGTGTCATCGGGCGAGCCGCCGATGGTGGCTGCGCGCAGGGAAGGTCGTGTCATGGCGGGGCTTCCGGGATATACGTCGGGCAAGAGGGAAAGACGACGCGCGAAGGCGGCGAACGGCCGCATTGTCCGTGGCCCGGCGGGGCTTGTCACGGCACGGCCCATGCGCGGGGCGCATCCCTTGCGGCACTGCAGGCACAATGCGGATTGCCCCGGCGGCCTTGGCAGTGTCGCCGGCTCGCGGCGCCGGGGCGGCATCACCATGAAACGTCTTCTCCTCCTGATCGGTCTGGCCCTCTCCCTCACGGGCTGCGGCTACAACGACTTCCAGCGGCTGGACGAGCAGTCCAAGGCCGCATGGAGCGAGGTGCTGAACCAATACCAGCGCCGCGCCGACCTGGTGCCCAACATCGTCGCCACCGTCAAGGGCGAAGCCACCTTCGAGCAGGACACGCTGACTCGCGTGGTCGAGGCGCGCGCCAAGGCCACCTCGATCCAGGTCACGCCCGAGACGCTGAACAACCCCGAGGCCTTCAACAAGTTCCAGCAGGCCCAGGGCGAACTCTCCAGCGCCCTGTCGCGCCTGATGGTAGTGGCCGAGCGCTACCCCACACTGCAGGCCAACCAGGGCTTCCGCGACCTGCGCGTGACGCTGGAAGGCACCGAGAACCGCATCACCGTGGCGCGCAACCGCTACATCCAGACCGTGCAGGAATACAACGTGCTGGCCCGGAGCTTTCCGACCAACCTGACGGCCAAGGTCTTCGGCTATCCGCCCAAGCCCGCCTTCAGCGTGCAGAACGAAGCACAGATCAGCACGCCGCCGGTCGTCGATTTCAACCGGCCCGCGGCGTCCCGCCCCTGAGCCCGGCCCCGCCCTGCTGACCCGACGATCGAGTCCGATATGCCTCTGGCGCGCGCACTGCAAGCGCTGATAGCTATTGTTTTCCTCGTGCTCGCGCCCTGGCAGGCGGCGGCAGCGCAGACGCTGCGCGCCGTGCCCGCCCTCACGGCCCGGGTGATCGACGAGACCGGCACCCTGCAGCCCGCCGACCGGCAGGCGCTCGAAGCGCGGCTGGCCGCCATCGAGCAGCGCAACGGTTCGCAGGTCGTCGTGCTCATGGTCCCGACCACGCAGCCCGAAGACATCGCCGCCTACGCCAACCGGGTGGGCAACGGCTGGAAGATCGGCCGGCGCGACGTGGGCGACGGCGTGCTGGTGCTCGTCGCGCTGCAGGACCGCAAGATGCGCATCGAGGTCGCCAAGACGCTCGAAGGCGCCATCCCCGACATCGCCGCCGCGCGCATCATCGACGAGGCCATGAAGCCGCGCTTTCGCGAGAACGACTATGCCGGAGGCCTGATGGCGGCGGTGGACCAGATCGGCGCGCGCATCGCAGGCGAGGCCCTGCCACCGCCCGCAGCCGAGCAGCGCCCGGCCACCAAGGGCCATGGCGACGGCTTCGACTGGACCGACCTCGCGGTGTTTCTCTTCTTCGGCGTGATGGTGGCCGGGCCGCTGGCGCGCAGCCTCTTCGGCGGCCGGCTGGGCGGCCTGCTGCTGGGCGGCGGTGCGGGGGGGCTGGCCCTGCTGCTCACCTCCAGCGTGCTGGTCGCAGCGGTGGTGGGCGTGCTGGCGCTGCTCTACACCTGGCTCTTCGCCGCCAAGGGCCTGCCCATCGTCTGGCACGGTGGCAGCGGAGGCGGCGGCCCTGGCGGCTGGTCCGGGGGCTCATCGTCCGGCGGCAGTTGGGGCGGCTCCGGCGGCGGCGGTGGATTCAGCTCGGGCGGGGGCGGCAATTTCGGCGGGGGCGGTGCCTCCGGCGACTGGTGACGCGAATCCAGGCACATGAGGCACCCGGCATGAATCAACCCATTCCTCCCGTCGACGCGGCCCGCACACACGCAGCGGGCGGCTCCAGCGCCACGGCCGCGCACTCTCAGCCGCCGCAGCACCCCCAGGGCCACGGGCGTTTCCCGCCGCTGCTGCGCCGGCTGGCGCGGATCGTGCGGCACCGCTGGTCGGATGGCGCCGTGCGCAAGGCCATCCCCGCCGACCTGCTGGAGCGCCTGACGCGCCGCGTGGCAGCCAGCGAGCGGCGCCACACCGGGCAGATCCGCCTGTGCGTCGAAGGTGGCCTGCCCTGGTCCTACCTACTGCGCGGCGCCCGACCCCGCGAGCGGGCCGTCACCCTGTTCGGCAAGCTGCGGGTCTGGGACACGGAGCACAACAACGGTGTGCTGATCTATCTGCTGCTGGCCGATCACGCGATCGAGATCGTGGCAGACCGGGCGCTGGCCCGCACCATCGCACCGCAGACGTGGCAGGCCCTCATCGGGCAGATGCGCGCGGCCTTCCGCGAAGAGCGCTACGAGGACGGGCTCACGCAGGCGCTCGCCGAAGTGTCCGCGCTGCTGGTGGAGCACTTTCCCGCCGACCATTCGGCGCCGCATGAAGGCACGGCGGGCGCCAGCCCCACCAACGAACTTCCCGACGCGCCCGTGCTGCTGCGCCACGGCCAGGACTAGCCAAACGGCCTTCTCCACCGCCCCGAGGGCTGTCCGAGCCCCATAAAAAAAAGCCGCCCGATGGGGCGGCTTTTTCTTTGTCGATACGGGTGGTACACAGCACCTTCAGGCACTGCACGCCCCCGCCTCGCGAAGGCGTTCGTTCAGCGCTTCTGGCGGAAACGGCGCAGCGCGGCGATCTGAGCGGCCATCACGGCCAGTTCGGACTGGGCCTTGGCCAGGTCCAGATCGCTCTTGGCGTTCTTCAGGGCTTCTTCTGCAGCGGCGCGGGCGGCATTCGCCTTTTCGTCGTCCAGGTCCTTGCCGCGGATGGCGGTGTCGGACAGCACGGTCACACGGTCGGGCTGCACTTCCAGCAGGCCACCGGCCACGAAGACGAATTCCTCGTTGCCATCGGCCAGCTCGATGCGCACCGAACCCGGCTTGATGCGGGTGATGAGCGGCGTGTGCTTGGGCAGGATGCCCAGTTCGCCAGCCTCGCCCGGCAGCGCCACGAAGCGTGCCTCGCCGGAGAAGATGGACTCTTCGGCGCTGACGACATCGACGTGAATGGTGTTGGCCATGGATCGTTCCTAGGTTTGTTCAAGAAGGGGCTGTGGGGACACGGCAAGAGCCGCCATGAGGTGCACTGCCTGCGGCCACCGGCCATGTCCGAAGGCACGGCGGATGGGGCCGGTCAGCGCGCCCGGGGCGGCGCTTCAGTGGCCTCAGGCTGCCAGCTTCTTGGCCTTTTCGAAGGCCTCGTCGATCGTGCCGACCATGTAGAAGGCCTGCTCGGGCAGGTGATCGCACTCGCCGGCCACGATCATCTTGAAGCCGCGGATGGTTTCCGACAGGGGCACGTACTTGCCGGGCGCACCGGTGAACACTTCGGCCACGTGGAACGGCTGCGACAGGAAACGCTGGATCTTCCGGGCGCGGGCCACGGCCAGCTTGTCTTCGGGAGCCAGTTCGTCCATGCCCAGAATGGCGATGATGTCGCGCAGTTCCTTGTAGCGCTGCAGCGTGCCTTGCACGCCACGGGCCACTTGGTAGTGCTCTTCGCCCACGACTTGCGGGTCCAGCTGGCGGCTGGTGGAGTCCAGCGGATCGACGGCGGGGTAGATACCCAGCGAAGCGATGTCACGCGACAGCACCACGGTGGAGTCCAAGTGGGCGAAGGTCGTGGCAGGCGACGGGTCGGTCAAGTCATCGGCAGGCACGTACACGGCCTGGATGGAGGTGATCGAACCGACCTTGGTGGAGGTGATGCGCTCTTGCAGACGGCCCATTTCCTCGGCCAGCGTAGGCTGGTAGCCCACGGCGGAAGGCATACGGCCCAGCAGAGCGGACACTTCGGTACCGGCCAGCGTGTAGCGGTAGATGTTGTCCACGAAGAACAGCACGTCGCGGCCTTCGTCACGGAAGGATTCGGCGATGGTCAGGCCGGTCAGGGCCACGCGCAGACGGTTGCCCGGGGGCTCGTTCATCTGGCCGTACACCATGGCGACCTTGGAGTCTTCGAGCTTCTCGAGGTTCACGACGCCGGAGTCGGCCATTTCGTGATAGAAGTCGTTGCCTTCACGGGTACGTTCGCCCACACCGGCGAACACCGACAGACCGCTGTGGGCCTTGGCGATGTTGTTGATGAGTTCCATCATGTTCACGGTCTTGCCCACGCCGGCGCCACCGAACAGACCCACCTTGCCGCCCTTGGCAAAAGGGCAGACCAGGTCGATCACCTTGATGCCGGTTTCGAGCAGTTCCTGCGAAGGCGACAGCTCGTCATAAGCGGGGGCCTTGCGGTGGATGGATGCCGTGAGGGATTGGTCCACGGGACCGCGCTCGTCGATGGGCGTGCCCAGCACGTCCATGATGCGGCCCAGGGTCGCCTTGCCCACGGGCACGCTGATGGGGCTGCCGGTGTTGGACACCATGATGCCGCGACGCAGGCCGTCGGACGAGCCCAGCGCGATGGTACGCACCACGCCGTCGCCCAGCTGCTGCTGCACTTCCAGCGTCAGCGGGGAGCCTTCGAGCTTCAGGGCGTCGTAAACCTTGGGCATCTGGTCACGGGGGAACTCCACGTCCACCACGGCACCGATACATTGAACAATCTTGCCTTGCACTTGAGCCATTTGTTGCTCCAAAAATGTTTGTCTGTCGAGCTGCTTACACAGCGGCGGCACCGGCCACGATCTCGGACAGTTCCTTCGTGATCGCTGCCTGGCGCGTCTTGTTGTAGACCAGCTTCAACTCGCCGATGACGCTGCCAGCGTTGTCGGTGGCGGCCTTCATGGCAACCATCCGGGCGGATTGCTCGGACGCCATGTTTTCTGCCACGGCCTGATAGATCAGCGATTCGACGTAGCGAACCAGCAGCTCATCGATGACGCTCTGCGCATCGGGCTCGTAGATGTAATCCCAGCCGTGCTCGGTGGAGTCGGCCTGCATCTGCTCGGAAGACAGGGGGAGCAGACGCTCCACCACCGACTCCTGCTTCATGGTGTTGATGAACTTGGTGTAGCACAGGTACACCGCGTTGATCTTGCCTTCGGCATAAGCGTCGAGCAGCACCTTGACGGGGCCGATCAGCTTGTCGAGATGCGGCGTATCGCCCAGCCCGGTGACATGGGAAACCACCTTGGCGCCGACACGGTTCAGGAAGCCCAGACCCTTGTTGCCGATGGCCACGGCCTCGACAGACACGCCAGCGGACTGCAGTTCGCGCAACTGGGTCGTCACGGCACGCAGCACGTTGGTGTTCATGCCGCCGCAGAGGCCCTTGTCGGTGGTCACCACGATCATGCCGGCGACCTTGGCTTCCGTGTTCTCCTTCATGAAAGGATGCACGTATTCCGGGTTGGCCTTGCCGAGGTTGGCCGCGATGTTGCGGATCTTGTCGCTGTAGGGACGGGCAGCGCGCATCCGGTCCTGCGCCTTGCGCATCTTGGATGCGGCCACCATTTCCATGGCCTTGGTGATCTTCTTGGTGTTCTCCACCGATTTGATCTTGCCGCGTATTTCCTTGCCTGCTGCCATGAGGTTTCCTCGTCCGGTTTAGGCGAACGACTTCTTGAACGCGGTAACGGCAGCCGACATCTCGGCTTCAGCATCCTTGTCCATCGCCTTGACCTGTTCCAGCTTGGCGAGCAAAGCGCCATGGCTGGTCTTCAGGAACTGGTGCAGACCGTGTTCGAACTCGAGCACTTTCTTCACTTCTATGTCGTCCATGAAGCCCTTGTTCACCGCGAACAGCGTGGCACCCATCAGCGAGATGGGCAGCGGGCTGTACTGGGCTTGCTTGAGCAGTTCGGTCACGCGGGCACCGCGGTCCAGCTGCTTGCGGGTGGCTTCGTCCAGGTCGGAGGCGAACTGCGCGAACGCAGCCAGCTCACGGTACTGGGCCAGGTCGGTACGGATACCGCCGGACAGGCTCTTGATGATCTTGGTCTGGGCTGCACCACCGACACGCGACACCGAGATACCGGCGTTGATGGCGGGGCGGATACCGGCGTTGAACAGGCTGGTTTCCAGGAAGATCTGGCCGTCCGTGATCGAGATCACGTTGGTCGGAACGAAGGCGGAAACGTCGCCGGCTTGCGTTTCGATGATCGGCAGAGCCGTCAGCGAACCGGTCTTGCCCTTGACTTCACCCTTGGTGAAGGCTTCGACGTAGTCGGCGTTCACGCGGGCGGCACGCTCCAGCAGGCGGCTGTGGAGATAGAACACGTCGCCGGGGTAGGCTTCGCGGCCTGGCGGGCGGCGCAGCAGCAGCGAGACCTGGCGGTAGGCCACGGCTTGCTTGGACAGGTCA
>Ga0207686_10001313_pt1 | contig 14226 bp, 13 predicted proteins | sample KBSM24metaG_FD_184396 | JGI IMG/M metagenome (GOLD analysis project Ga0207686, IMG submission 184396) | Miscanthus rhizosphere microbial communities from Kellogg Biological Station, Michigan, USA - KBS M2-4 metaG (SPAdes) (version 2) | ecosystem: Host-associated > Plants > Roots > Rhizosphere >...
TTTTCGCGTCTATCTCGGCACCATTCCGAACTACGCTGACTCGAATGATGGATTGAAGCTTGACGGTGTGCGCGATGATTCGCCGGCGTCCAGGGCTGGTCTCAAAGCCGGCGACAAAGTGGTCAAACTCGCGGGCCGGGACGTGAAGAACGTTTATGACTACACGTACGCTCTCGGCGAGATGAAGGGCGGACAGGAATACGAAGTGGTGGTGATGCGCGACGGCCAGCGCCTGACCATGAAGATCACTCCTGAGACGCGCAAGTAATTTGGAGTGCGCTGGCAGAGCGAAGCGGCGACAGCGCTTTGGATTTAAATCTGCTCATCGAATTCTATCCAAAGCGCCGTCGCCGCTTCGCTCTGCCGGCGCACTGCAAAACAAAAAGGCAAAGATTGAAGTGGACGCTGACAGCGCCAAATCAGCTTTGCCTTTGATTTTTATTTAAGCCGCCGCAAGTCAACGACTTGCGTTACAGCTACCAGCGTGGTTCGCGATCGTTGCGACTGCCGCGTTTTTCACCACGGTCTCTGTAACGACGACCACCACCACCGCCGCCGCCATAACCACCACCGCCGCCGCCGCCATATCCACCGCCGCCACCGCGATTGCCGCCGTAGCCGCCGCCACCGCCGGGTCCACGGTCAGTCCGCGGACGAGCTTCGTTGACCGTCAGATTACGACCACCGAAGTCCTTGCCATTGAATTGTTCGATTGCCGCCGCGGCCTCTTCGGGCGTCGACATTTCGACGAAGCCGAAACCGCGCGACCTGCCGGTCATGCGATCCTCAACAACTGAAGCTGACTCAACGTTACCCGCCTTCGAGAAGTGTTCGCGCAACTCGTCGCTGGTTGTTTGGAAAGAAAGGTTCCCCACGTAAAGTTTCGTAGCCATTGATATTTCTTTTCCTTTTGCTAAGGGAGGTGCGGACGGATCATTCAATCGCTGTTGCTGAAGATAAAAACCTTCACGATTTCACGCGACGCATCCGATGCTCAAGCTTCGCGAGAGCGGCTCCTAACAGTTGACAACTAACCTCACTCTCTCTTCAGCCGAACGTCGTCGCCTTTCCAGCACGGGCAGGCGCCACTGTCAGTGTGGCGCGAGAGCAGGACTTAACGCGCGGCAGTATGACAGGCAAGCGCCGCCAAAGGCAAGCAGAGTTTGGGCAAAATACTACAGGCCCGGACCCTGTTGCTAACCCGCCCAACTCGTAGCATTAGAATCGCCGCCGCCGTCGCTCCTTCCGTTGGACAGCGGCGTCAAAGAGCCTTGCGGGATCGAGTATGATGATTTTTTCACCACCATGGCGCAGCAGGCCGGCAACGGCCCCCATCTCGGGGCCTGTCTGTGCTGAAGAAGGCTCGATATCTGCGGACGAAACGGTGATTGTTTCGGAAATGGATTCAGCCGCCAAGGCCAGTTGCTCGTCGCCCCGCAAGGCAATTATCGAGGTGAAAGATTGGCGCGGCGATGCTTCGTCCCCGGCGATGGCTCGCGGATCGATCAGGGTCAACATTCGGCCCCGCGCGCAGACGACCCCCAGGATAGGCGCGGGCGCATGGGGCAAAGGCGTCGCAGGTTTCGCCTCAGCAGTGCCATCGACCGATTCAGCCGGGACCCCAAAGGTGCGGTCTCCTATCGTGAACAAAAACAGATCTCGCAGTTGCGTCTGATCGTCGGTCATAAATTTGTTTGGAGTGTCCGGCTCGCGAGTGTCATTCGCCCAAGGGGTCGATTTTGGCATCAAAACACGTGAGCCAGTGGCTGTCAATAACGTTCATGACCGCGGGGCCGCCCGATTCTGGTAGCCGAGTGCTTATGGTACAGTGAGCGAAAAATCCGACGTCGCAACCTGCTACGTAGATTGAAAGGATCTGTGAATGGACGACTTTGATCGTTATCGCGCTGAGATGAATGAGAAGTTGCTGGGGACCGGGCATCTTGGCATCAAAAGATTCTTTGCCCTCGATACGCAGGCTTATGAAAACGGCGCGCTGGATAAGAAGACAAAGGAACTGATGGGGTTGACCGGTTCAATCGTCTTGCGTTGCGACGATTGCATCACTTATCACATCAAACAATGCGCCGACGCCGGTGTGACGCGTGAACAATTCGCCGATGCGTTTAATGTGGCGCTGGTGGTGGGCGGATCGATTACGATCCCGCATCTGAGGCGAGCAATGGACCGTTTGGATCAAATTCTGTCTAACGAAAAATGAACCACAGAGGACACAGAGAAAACCGAAAACGGATAAGGCTTCTTCTTTCGCTCTTATGTCTTGCTCTGTGTCCTCTGTGGTTAATCTTTTCTTCATCGTCATCGTCATCGAAATCGAAAGGTCTGGTTATGCCCGTTCAAGGTGGAAAGATTCGCGCGCCTGAACTCACGGGCGCGCGCGGTTGGCTGAACACCGACAAGCCGCTCACGCTTTCGGCGCTGAAGGGCAAAGTTGTGCTGCTGGATTTTTGGACCTACGGCTGCATCAACTGCATGCACATCATTCCTGATTTGAAAAAGCTCGAGAAAAAGTATCCGAATGAACTCGTGGTCATCGGCGTCCACTCCGCCAAGTTTGATAACGAAAAAGATACTGAGAATATCCGCCGCATAATTCTGCGTTACGAGATCGAGCATCCGATCGTCAACGATGCTGACTTTAAAATCTGGAACGACTATGCGGTTAACGCCTGGCCCACGCGATATTTGATCGATCCGGGTGGTTACATTATCGGCCGGCTGTCCGGCGAAGGTGGCTACGAAGCGCTCGACAAGGCCATCTCTGATTCGATCGCCGAATTTCGCAAGCGCGGTGAATTGAACGAGGCGCCGCTGAAGCTGGTTTTGGAAAAAGCCAAGGTCGGCGATTTGCCGCTGGCATTTCCCGGGAAAATTCTCGCCGACGAAAAGAACGACCGCCTGTTCATCGCTGATTCCGATCACAATCGAATTGTGATCGCCACGCTCGACGGCACGCTCGTCGATGTGATTGGCACCGGCACCCACGGCATGATCAGCGGATCGTTTGCCGAGTCCAGTTTCTTCCGGCCGCAGGGAATGGCGCTCGACGGCGATAAGCTCTACGTGGCCGACACCGAGAACCATTTGATCCGGCGCATCGATCTCAAAGCGCGCACCGTCGAGACGATTGCCGGAACGGGCCTGCAGATGCAGGAATACGGCCAGTCGGGCCCCGCGCTGAAAGTCGCTTTGAATTCGCCGTGGGATTTGCAGCTCATCGGTCGCTCGCTTTATATCGCGATGGCCGGACCGCATCAGATTTGGAAACTCGATCTCGACAAGATGGAAATCTCGACGTTTGCCGGATCGGGACGCGAGGCGCGCCACGACGGCTCGCTCGCTGAAGCGGGTTTCGCGCAGCCGTCCGGACTGGCGAGTGATGGACAAACTTTGTACGTGTCTGATGCCGAGGCGAACATCATCCGCGGGATCAATCTCGGTCCAAACGCCCAGGTGAGAACTTTGGTCGGCGGCGACTTATTTGATTTTGGTGATAAGGATGGCAGTGGTGATGGCGTGCGTTTGCAGCATCCGCTGGGGCTCGCGCGTTGGAACGACAAGCTGCTGATTGCCGACACCTACAATCATCGAATCAAGCTGCTTGATCCCAAAGCGCGCACCGTGAAAGCCTTTGCCGGACTGGGCAAACCTGGTCAGGCCGACGGCGCGGCGCCTTCGTTTTATGAACCGGGCGGCCTCAGCATCGCGAAGGGCAAGCTGTACGTGGCCGATACGAACAATCACGCGATTCGCGTCGTCGATCTGAACACGAAAGAAACCAGGACGCTCGTCATCAAAGGCCTGCAACCGCCGGCTGCGAATCAAGCAGTTGAAAGCGTTGAGGTCGGTCCGAATGCGGAAGAAATCAAAGTGCCTTCGCAGAAGGTGCGGCCGGGCGACAATTCAGTTTTGATCAATCTCGATCTGCCGGCCGGTTATCATCTGAATCCTTCGGCGCCGCAGCGTTACCAGGTCACGATCGATAACGGCGCTGATGCAATGGGGACCAAGTCGACCAATGCCAACCAGGGAGGCAAAGGCGTCTCGTTGCCGCTGCGCGTTCCCATCGGTTTCGGCGCCGACACCGGTCGCGGCGCCTACGTGGTGCACGCTTCATTCACTTTCGTTTACTGCCGTGACGACAACACCGGCACCTGCCGCATCAAGACGCTGCAATGGCAAGCACCCGTCGAAGTTGTTAACGACGCAGCCGCGACGAATGAAATCAAACTGAACGGCAAGGTAACTGCTGAGTAGACGATCAGCCACTTGCTCGCTCGCCGTCCGACAGGTAACATCTTCGCTTCCCCTTAGCTAATCAATGCACACATAAAAGGAGTCACAATTGTGGCCGATAAACCATTCCTGACTGACATCAAGACTCTGCGCGAACGCGCGCGCAAACACATCGAACAAGGCGCGATCACCGAAGGCTACAAAGTCGATTTGAAGACTGCCATTAAGATTTTGAACGAGGCTTTGGCGACGGAAATTGTTTGCGTGTTGCGTTACAAACGCCATTACTACATGGCTACCGGAATCCATTCCGAAGCAGTCGCGGCGGAATTTCTCCAACATGCCAATGAGGAACAAGGACACGCTGACGAGATTGCCGCGCGCATCGTGCAACTCGGCGGCGCGCCGGACCTGAACCCTGACGGGCTCACGTCACGCAGTCATGCCGAGTACGTCGAAGGCGAAACGCTGCTGGATATGATCACTGAAGACCTGGTGGCCGAGCGCATTGCCATCGACAGCTATCGCGAGATGATCAAGTATTTCGGCACGGACGATTCCACTTCGCGACGGATGCTAGAAGGGATTCTGGCGATGGAAGAAGAGCACGCCGACGATTTGGTAAGCATGCTCGGAGAATTGGGGAAATAATTTCAGCCGGCCCCGTGGCAGAATCCCGACAAGTCGGGATAGCGACGGGATCATAAGGCCACCTCAAAAAAACGCGTTGGCCGTCCCGGTCTCTCGGAAGCGATTTGATTGATCCGGTCGCTATCCCGACTGTCGGGATTCTGACACAATCCAAAGCGCCGTCGAGCCGGCGCACTCCAAATTTGCCTGATACTTCACCAAATTATTCCGGCCGGCCCAGCGTCTGTAGAAGTTGCGGTGCGCTGATCGGCGCGGGCGAAGCGGAATGTCATGTCTGTGGCGCGCCTTTGGCGCAAGCGGCGCCGCCGCAGATGGCTCTGCGCGATCGCTACAACTTAACTTACGCGCGCGCGGTGCTTTCGCGACCGTACATGTTCACGATCGTTTTTCTCGTGCTGAACTTCTTCGTCTTTCTGCTGATGTGGCAAGTCAGCGGCATGTCGAGCACCGTGCTTTGGACCGGCTTTCCCGAACCGGTCCTGCTGAGCTTTGGCGCGAAGACGAATTACCTGATCGGTTATGCCCATGAATACTGGCGGCTGGTGACGCCGGTTTTCATCCACGTGAATCTGCCGCACGTGCTCATCAACATGTACAGCCTTTGGGTGATTGGCCCATGGGTCGAAAAGCTTTACGGCTCGGCAAAGTTTACGGTGTTCTGGGTGGTTACCGGCATCGCCGGCGTCCTCGCCAGCTACTTGACCGTGATACCCGGATCGCACCCCGGCGTGGTGGTCAGTTTTCTGATCAAGAATTACGACACTCCTTCAGCGGGTGCATCGGGCGCTTTGTTTGGATTGGTTGGCGTGCTTTTCGTTTTTGGACTGAAGTACCGCCGCGAATTGCCGGAAGGATTCAAGCGCGCCTTCGGCACCGGCATGCTGCCCGTGATTATGCTGAACCTCGGCATCGGTTTCGTAGGCCGCGGGTTTATCGATAATGCAGCGCACATGGGCGGCCTTTTGTCGGGCGCGGCCCTCGCGGCCGTCGTGAGTTACAAGCGCCCGGGACAATCCGCGGGGATGACCATTGCCTGGCGCATCGGACAAGTCGTCGCGTTGCTGGTCGTCGTGGTGAGCTTCTATTTTGTCGCGCGAGATTTTGATATTACGTTATGAGAAGACGGTTAATCCGCAGATTACGCAGACTGAATAAGATGAAATGTGATCTGTTGCCTTGCTCGGCTTTTTCCAATCTGTGTAATCTGCGTAATCTGCGTAATCTGTGGACTTATTCTTAGGAGACCTATGGAAATTAAAAAAGTTGGCGTGCTCGGCTGCGGTTTGATGGGTTCGGGCATCGCGCAAACGGCAGCGATGGCCGGATTTGAAACCACCGTGCGCGAAGTGTCGCAGGAGTTGATTCAGAAGGGCTTTGCCGCAATCGAAAAATCGTTGGCCCGTTTCGCGGAAAAAGGAACCATCACCGCCGAACAGCAGAAAGCAGCGCGCGAACGTCTGTCCGGTACGACGTCGTTCAATGACCTCGCTGATTGCGACATCATCATCGAAGCGATTATTGAGAACCTTGATGAAAAGCAGACGACCTATCGCGAGCTCGACGCGGTGTGTAAGCCCGAAACGATCTTCGCTTCCAACACCTCATCGCTGTCGATCACGCAGATGATGGTGGCTACTTCACCGGAACGGCAACAGCGATTTATCGGCATGCACTTCTTTAATCCCGTTCCGATCATGAAATTGGTCGAAGTCGTGCGCACGATTCTGACCGACGCGGATGTTTATGAAGACGCGGTCGCCTTCGGCAAGCAATTGGGAAAGGTGCCCGTGCGCGCCAGCGACAAAACGGGATTCATCGTGAACCGTTTGCTGGTTCCTTACATGCTCGATTCGATTCGCGCGCTTGAAGAAGGCGTGGGTTCGATTGTCGACATCGACAACGCGATGAAGCTCGGCTGCGGTTATCCGATGGGCCCGTTGACGCTCGGCGATTTTGTCGGGTTGGATACGACGTACTACATCGCTGAAATCATGTTCAATGAATTTCGCGAGAAACGGTTCGCGCCGCCGCCGCTCTTGAAGCGGATGGTGCTGGCGGGGTTGTACGGAAGAAAATCGGGCCGCGGATTCTACGACTACACGAAGGATCCGAAGAACCCAACGCCAATGAATTTAGTATAGGAACGCCGCGAGCATCCTGCTCGCCTTCTTTCACGAAGCGACTCGCAGGGATGGGTGCGCTCCTATCGCGCCTGGTTCACGAAATCTTTTGTGCGCGGATCGCCCGGCGAATTCAAGATCTGCTCCGCCTTTCCCAACTCGACTACTTCGCCGCCCTCCATGTAGAGAAGCTGATCGGCCAGGCCTTCAAGAAATCCGATCGAATGCGAGACGATTACCATCGTGTGACCTTTCTCAATAAATCCGCGCAGCAAGGTTCGCAGACTCGCAGTACGCTTGGGATCGAGCGCGCTGGTCGGCTCGTCGAACATCAGAATCTCGGGGTGCATCGCGAGCGCACGCGCAATGGCCACCCGCTGCTGTTCGCCGCCCGATAACCTTTCCGGGTAGCGACGCGCTTTTTCTTTCAGGCCGACTGACTCCAGCAGCTGCAGCGCTTCGACCTCGGCGTCTTTGCGCGCCACGCCGCGCACATGCGTCGGCGCTTCGATGATGTTGCCGACTACAGTCAGGTGCGGAAACAGGTAAAGATGCTGAAAGACTGTGCCAACCTTTCGCCGCAACTCACTGACGCGGCGCGCATATTCCCGGGGCGAAAGCGTCGCATCCAGGTGAATATCACCACATTGAATGCTGCCCTCATTGATCCGCTCCAGCCCGTTGAGACATCGCAGCAGAGTAGTCTTGCCGCTGCCCGACGCGCCGATGATGCCGAGGACAGACTGGGCCGGCACGTCGAACGATACGTCGCGCAAGATGCGCGTGCCGTTAGCGGATTTGATGAGATTAGAAACGCGAATCATTATCAGATGTAATCATTGATTCATTGGATCATTGATCGATGACAGAATGAATCAATGAGCCGATGAATCAATGGATCAATCAAGCGACCTCGGCTTCGACAGCTTCGATTGCATCTCGCCGCTGCAGCTTTCGCTCAAGTCTCCGCGCCAGATGCGCCATCGGCAGACTCATCGCCAGGTAATACAACGACACCGCCACGCCCAGCATAAGAAATTGCCCCGAAGAGTTTGCCAGCTCGCGATACGCGGTCGCCAATTCCCAAACCGAGATGGCATACGCGGTCGAAGTATCTTTGAAGAGCGAAACAAAATCATTCGTCATCGGCGGTAAAGCGATGCGAAAAGCCTGCGGCAGAATGATGCGCCGGAAAGCGAGCAGCGGCCCCATGCCCAAAAGGTACGAAGCTTCCCACTGTCCGCGCGGAATGGCTTCGAGAGCTGCGCGATAGACCTGCGATTCGTACGCCGCATAATTCAGGCCCAGACCGATCAGCGCCGTCAGCCATCCCGGCATGGCTAACCCGATCGTCGGCAGACCAAAATATAGAAACAGCAGTTGGACCAACACGGGCGTACCACGAAAGAACTCGACGTAAATGGTGCAGAGCCATTGAACGACGCGCGGACCTTTCCATTGTCCAATCGCCAGAGGCATGCCCAGTAACAAAGCGATGAGCATCGAACCGAAAGCGATCAGCACGGTTACTACGGCCGCACGCGTCAGTCGCCATACCGCCTCGCGCCAATTGAAAGTCGACGACGTGATGTCGTAAGCGACGTCTGTATTTTGCTGTTCTGGTTTTGCCTTGTTCTTTTGCAATTCAAGTTGCGCGTCATTCCACAGGCCCCACTTGCGCAGAATCTTTTCGAACGAGCCGTCGTTGATAATCTGGTCGATCGCCGCGTCGATCCGGGTCTTCAATTCATCATCGCCTTTGCGTAGTCCGACGTTGTAGGTGCCGCGAAAGAAGGGATCGCACGCGCGCTTGAGGGTGGTGCTCTTGCTGACATAGAAGACCTCGGCGGGGACGTCCATGATGACCGCGTCGATCCGTTTCAGCTCGAGGTCGCGATAAGCCGTCGGCGGTTCTGCGTAATTCTTGAAAGGCACACCCTCCTTTTGCAGCAGCCGGGACGCAGCAGTATTGCCCAGCGTGCCGACGACTTTGTTCTTGCAGTCGGCGAGCGAATGAATCCGGTCATCGTCTTTTCTCACGGTCAACGCGAGTTGGAAGATGTAATACGGTTTGCTGAATTGAATCTGCTTCTGTCGATCGGCGGTCGGTTCGAGACCGTTGACAATCACGTCGAACGATTTTCGTTGGAGCGCGGAAACCAGCGTCTCCCAATCCGACGGCACAAACTCAGCCTGGCGTCCCATTGCCGCGGCGAGCGCGTCGACCATCTCCTTTTCGTAACCGATGTATTGATCGGGATGAGCCGGATCGTTGAAGACGTAAGGCGCGCCGCCGCTGGGGTCGGCGCCCCAGCGCAGCGGTTGCTGGGCCAAGACGTTCTGCGCCGACAGCATAATTAAGACGAACCAAAACGAGGCACACAGAGTTTTCATCTCAAGCAATAGTAAGGCTGACGCTGATCAGCTGCGCTTTCTTCCAATCGCGACTAGGCTGCAACCGGGTAGGTTGAAAGGCACGTATTCCTCGATAGCGGACAAGAAAGTAAAAGCCTTTTCGACGAATCTTGAGGGCTTATTAGAATCCAGAACAGTGCTGGGAAATAGATTAGTTACGGAGTGAATAGACTTCCAGCGGTCAACCACAAGATCGGCTCGGGCAAGATCGCGGGCCAGACCGCTCCGCGTATATAACTTGATCGGCATGTAAACGGGATCATCGACCTCACCCAATGGGTATTCCACGCAGGCAGCGTCCGACCACGGGATCAGAATGGGATGAAGCGCTTCCTTCACGGACATCTCAAAGCCAAGCTTCCCGCCGATCATGGAATCCAGCAAACCCCAAAACAGATCAAGGTTATATCTTGCGTCCACTTCGAGCAGAAAGGTACCTCCAGGCTTGAGCACTCGCGAAATTTCTGCGATGGCCATCTCATGATCCTGAATAAAGCTCAAGACACTGCCACAACAGTTTACGTGGTCGAAGTCACCATCAGAGAATTTTAGATCGAGTAGACTCTGCAATGAAAAAGTAGGCAATCGAGGAATCGCATTTGCGAACCATGCTCTGCAAAGAGATCCAATTCTCTGGTTATACGTATTAACGAACGGAAAATGTGACTCAAATAAATTCGCAACGTCCGGAGGATCTTCAATTTTGTTCTCAGCTATAGCTATCAAACCGGCTGAAATATCGACGCCGTGGACTTCTGCGCCGCTCGCGGCATAAAGAAACGATTGAAGTCCTGTTCCGCATCCGGCGTCGAGCACCCGGCGAGGCTTGGCGTCCCAATGACAAAGGACTTCTTTCGCGATGAAGAAATGTATTCTGCTAAACAGCCACGAATACCAAAGGTCGCGGATGTTATCGTAACGCGGCCCCATTTTGTCGAAGATGTATCGGACGCGATCGTCACTCAAACTTATCTTCATCGCCGCAAAAAGAATGCCTTTAGTGTCGTTAGGAACGGAGAAACTACCGGCAACAGCTCCTTCACGCTGGCAAACAGACCGAGCGCAAGTGCCACCGTCGTTATGAAGGCGACCACGAGCCTCCCCGTCGCTTCTCTAAAATTAATTGCTATGTAGCCGGTTTCTGGATCTCTTTCGATCAGCCCTTTGTGGATGCTTAATTTTGGAATAGGAACAGCGCCGGCCAATCTACGCTCGAACTCTCTATCGACATCTTTGTTGCTTCTCCGTATCACGGCCCTTAAGCCCAGTAAGTTTCTTAATAATGCGGCTAACCCCAAGGTGGCAGAGGCCGTATCTTCAACATCGCTCCAGTTGCCTTCCGAACTTTGGTTCTGTTCAAACCAACTGATCGTTTTTTCGACTAATGCATGATCGGCCAACGGAAATCTACTCGATAGGCACAAGCACCAGAGAATTTGGCCGTTGGCCCACGCCTCGCCTGCCCAAAGACGCTCAGCCTCGCTAACGCCGAGAGTCTCGATAAGGTAGGCTTGGCATTTTGCGACTGAGCGATCCAATAGGGCACGAACTTCATGGCCCAAAATCACTTTTCCCGAAAAGTGATTTATCAATAGGAAGTATGCCGTATAGTGCGGCGAAACTATTTTGCCGGAATCATCCTGGAGCGAGGCGAGCCACTGGATGGCTGCTCCCACATCTACTTTGGGTGGTATTCGTCCGGTCCGTAGAATTGCCAGCAGCGCCCACGAAGTTTCCCAGGGTTCATCATGCCAGTTGTTTCTTCCATTAACCGAGAAGAGACCGGCAATCCAACTAAGACCGTTCTCGACGCTCTTATGCCGTGATGAGACTTGAAGCTCCTTCAACGCGATAATGCACAGGGCTGAATCCCAAATCTCTTCACCCCAGGAGCCGCGAACCGGACCGTCGGTCAGCTGTTGCTCCTGCATCCAGGTCTTTACTGCATTAATCCATCTTGACGAGCCCTCTTCGCGTAGCTCTAAGCACATTGCGGCGAGGGCAGTACAACGAATTTCACTCCAGTGGCCCTTCTTACTCGCAACACTGAAGAGAAAACCGTAGGAGCTTCTCAGCAATTCGAAGATCGCTTCAATGTGATGACTCAAAGCGTCGTTCATAAACGAAAAAACCTGACTTGCCGCTGACCCCGATGCACGCTAGGGGATTAGAACCTGTCGCTTTCTAGCCGAATACCATTCCACCGGCTCCGAAAAAAGAGACTCCGTTCTTCTCTTTGCGTTGATTTGATGGGAGCCCCTCGGACGTGTTGCTAGTCAGACTATAGTACATTAAAAGCTTTATGTTGCAAGACAACCTGTTCATCTGAATACCAAGCATTAGCTGGTAATGATAGCCGGCTGTACCAATCCCTGAATCGAGACATTGGCGGTGCTAGATTCGTTCGATTACAATCTCGGCCCATGTGCATTGACAGACGAAATTTCTTGCGGGCTTCCGCCGGTCTCGCCGGCGCGGCCATGATGCCGTCGTTTGCCTTCGCTGACACCAATGAAGTCGAAGCGATTCAGCAGCGACAGGATGTTCCTGATTTGATCCGGAACCTGCGTCCGATGACGAAAGACGTCGTGCCGATTGCTGAAGAAGAACGGCTGGCGCGCATCGCCAAAGCACAGCGGCTGATGGGCGAACAGAAGATCGATGCGATTTACATGGAGTCAGGCGCCAGCATGTATTACTTCACCGGCATGCGCTGGGGGCTGAGCGAAAGAACGTTTGCGCTGGTGATTCCGCAGAAGGGCGAAGTCGCCTGGGTCTGTCCTAAATTCGAAGAAGAACGAGCGCGCGAACTCATCAAGATAGGCACGAACGACATTCGCACGTGGGAGGAAGATGAGAGTCCTTTCCTGCGCGTGTCGCAAATCATCAAAGACCGCGGCCTGCGTACCGGTCGCGTGGGCATCGAAGAGCGGGTCCGCTTCTTTATTGTTGATGGCATTCGGCAGGTCGCGCCCAAACTCGAATACGTCAGCGCGACGTCCATCACCGCCGGCTGTCGCATGTACAAGTCACCGGCCGAGCTCGCGCTGATGCAGAAAGCCAACGACCTCACGATCGTCGCGTATCGTGCGACCTGGGCCACGATGCGCGAAGGCATGACGCAACAGGAATTCGCCGGCAACTGCGCGACTGCGTTTCGCAATCTCGGCGTGCAGGGCGGCATCTTTGTCAGCTTCGGCGAGTACACAGCGTTTCCGCACGGCAGCAGCAAACCGCAGATCCTGAAGGAAGGCGACATGGTTTTGATGGACGACGGCTGCAGCGTCGAAGGCTATCAATCAGACATCACCCGCACGTTTGTTTTCGGCAAGCCGACGCAAAGGCAGAAGGATGTTTGGGAGATCGAACGCAAGGCGCAGGACGCAGCATTTGCCGCCGCCAAAGTCGGCGCGCCGTGCGAGGCCGTCGATTACGCCGCCCGCAAAGTAATCACCGACGCCGGCTTTGGCCCCAATTACAAAACCCCCGGCCTGCCACATCGCACCGGTCACGGCATCGGTCTCGAAGGGCATGAATGGACCTACTTCGTGCGCGGCAACAAGACGCCGATTCAACCCGGGATGTGCTTCAGCGATGAACCGACGATTGTGATCTACGGCGAGTTCGGCGTGCGTTTGGAAGATTGTCTCTACATCACACCGACGGGTCCGAAGTTTTTTACTGAACAGAGTCCTTCAATCGAAAAACCATTTGGCTGAGCGCACTTTGTGAGTGAGCCAAGTAATCTTCACCCGGCGAAGCAGCGACGCTTCACCACCCTCGCTCAAATTCCCGCAACTGTTCCTCCAGTCTCCACTGCAGCTTTGCCTTACCGCTGCCTTCGATGAATTGACGGCAGCTGCCTGAACTCAACTTCATCGTTGCCAGATCTGAACTGCATTGACTGACCGGGACAGTCTTCTTCGCATCGTTCCACAGACTGGCGCCGGCGACAAACGAATACTCGAGACTGTTGCGGGCCATCGCCTTTAATTGCGCGTAGTCGAGTTTTTGATCTTCTACGGCCCGCAAATACTCACGCGAGATTTCAGACCGGGAAACTCCTTCGTCATCGGTTGCCAGCGCGACCGGCACGCCATATTTCAAATATGTCGCCAATGGATGCTGCGATCCGCTGACGCCCAGAATCACGTCATTGCTTGTCAGACAGACTTCCAACATCACTCGGCGCTTCGCCATTTCTTTCAATAGTCCGTCGGCGTTTGTTTCATGCGTCACGTCCACGCCATGGCCGATGCGGTTCGCCTGCGCGATCATGACAGAGTCGCGAATGTGAAAGGACAAGCCATCGGGCGGCACGATGCCCGGCGCGAGTTCGCCGGCGTGCAGACTGAGGTGCGCACGCGGATACAGCGGCCGGAGAAATTGCAGCATCTGCATGTGGACCGGGAAATTCTGCATCGAAGACAGACCGTCTTCGGCTTGCACCAGATTCAAAGCAACGATTTTTGAATTCGGATCGTTGGACAGCGCAAAGCCGGTAACCATCTGCGCGAACACTGGTCCCAGGGCCGAGCCACGCGCGACTTGCGCGATGTAGCGTATGACGACGGCGCACCCGGGATCGGCTTGCGGGGTGCCGCATTTCAGGATGCGATCCTTTTCGGCTTCCTGATCGTTGAGGTTCTTGATCGACAGCGGCACGGCGGCATCGATCCCGTTGCTCTTCAATTTCGTCAGAGTGCTTTGCGGATTCCCGTCCCACCCGACTTTGTCGCCGATCTGACTTGAAAGCACACCCGTCGGCGTGCCGTCCGGCGTC
>Ga0207686_10001314_pt1 | contig 14221 bp, 11 predicted proteins | sample KBSM24metaG_FD_184396 | JGI IMG/M metagenome (GOLD analysis project Ga0207686, IMG submission 184396) | Miscanthus rhizosphere microbial communities from Kellogg Biological Station, Michigan, USA - KBS M2-4 metaG (SPAdes) (version 2) | ecosystem: Host-associated > Plants > Roots > Rhizosphere >...
AAGAGCTCGTTATCGATCGCGTCGATCTCGGTTCGCCAGTCCTCGATTGTCATGTGTTTGACACTCCTCTCTCTGATCCACTGCCTGGTTGCTTCGGCAAACAAAAAGAGAGCCGGTCGCGACTTCCATTCGGAGGTTGCGACCGGCTCTGCGAAACTTTGTTGGCGTTTAGTCTTTAGGTCTTACAGCTCTCACGCGCATTTCGCTCCGAACGCCCCTCTTTAGAAGGGTAGCGATACGTAAAAGCGAAGTAGTAAGAGCGAGTTCTTCTCATCCTTGATTAGGTTCCCGCTTCCGGCGACAGGAAACTTGATTACTTATACAAACAGCCCAGAGACCTGTCAAGCAAAGGTAGTGGCGCAGTTTGATGTGCGACAAAGCTTTAATAAGGCCCCGTCTTATCAATCGCGCAGGATTAGAGATTAACTTGGTCGTGTGTACAGATTAGCCCTTCTTCACATTTACTTTGTCGAGTGCGGCGCGAAGCCCGCGCGCCAGTTTCTGCGCGTCATCATTGGCCCAGAAGTGCATAAAGAACAGGTGCGGCGAATCCGTCAGCATGTGACTGTGGAGCGCAGTCACTTCAATGCCGTTATCTCGCAGAGCCTTAATTACCGGATTCACTTCCGTCGCCAGTAGCACGAAGTCGCCAGTGATGGCTGCCTTACCTCCGCCCGTCGATTGAAAGTTAATCGCCTGAGCCACACCCATCGCCGGTGGTATTACTTCCGCCTTGCCGTTCATTGCGGTGTCGGTGACATCGTCCGCCCGGGCAATGCTGTATTGGAAAACGACGCCGTTGAGTTTTCCTGTCTGACCCATGAGCTGATCGATTTGCTTCGTGTCGATTCCGCTGTCCGGCGCCTGGGTCGGCGGCGCGGTTGAAGCGGCGAAGGGAGTCTTGCTCAGGCTCAAGGCGTCATGAATTGCTTTGGCGATCTTAACGCCATCACCCATCGCGTGAATGTGCATGTACATGACGCGAGGCGATTCGCGCAGTACGTGGTTATGCAGCGCCGAGATTTCAACTCCGCCTTCCTCAAGCCTGGTTAGCACTGGCGTAACTTCATCTTCAGTGAGCACCAGGTCACCCATGACCATGGTCATGTCGCCAATCTTTTTGAAAGCGATCCACGACCCGAGAGCGAGCGCCGGTTTAAGTTCAACTCCGCCAACAGTGACTTTCAGATCACTGCGGGGCAGGCTGACTTTGTAAACATCTCCCGGCTGCATCGCGCCTGCTTTGCCCAATGCCTGCTCTACCGGCTTCCAATCTGTAATCGTTTGGGTTTGCGTCGAATTAGCTGGAGCATTTCTGCTCTGCCGCGCCGAATTTGCCTCGAGCCCAAAGATCGTGAGCAAGACGGCTGTGACCGTCACGATTACGACTCGTTTGATGGAACGCAAAGACATCATTTGCGTCAGAACTGCATTCAGTGATTTCGATGAATTCATTTCGTCCTACCTTTATCGTCTCGCTTCTCTATAAAGACACAGGGGTTGTACCTATGCTGGGGAAACTGGGGAACTCCTTCATGCTGCGCTCATCTGATCGACTTTGGTTTTTATTCCACCGAAATCGATCAATTGGCCCAGTCCATTGGTAACGGCCTTCTCGTAAACCGCGGCTGCCACGATCACGTCCTGCAAGGCCATTCCAGTCGAATCGAAAATGATAATTTCGTCTGGCGACGAGCGGCCAGATTTTCGTGGCGCCACGATCTCTCCTAACTCGCCGTAGACATCATCTTTCGTCATCAATCGCAGGTCGATAGCGTGATGTAACTCCCCGATGCTCGCGGCCTGCTCCAGGATATCGACCACGAGATTGGCCCGCGCCAAGAGTGCCGGCTCCAACTCGTGTTTGTCTTCACTGTCTGCGCCCACCGCCGCAATAAATGAGCCGGCTCGCACCCACGCGTCTTTCAAGAAGAATTGCTTCGTCGGAGTGCAAGTAACGATGACGTCGCTCTTTCTAACTGCCTGTTCCAGTTCCGAAGTGGGTATGAGCTTCGCTGTGGTTTCACCTGACAAATCGCCGGCGAACTTCTCGGCCTGAGAATGGTCGAGATCAAAAGCAAACACTTCTTTGAACGGAAACAAATTGTGTAAAGCTCTAAACGATACTCGCCCCTGATTACCGCAGCCGCAAATTGTGAGGGTCTCTGACTCAGGTCGGGCCAGATACCTCGCAGCCACCGCCGTCGCTGCGCCGGTTCGCTGGATGGTGATCTCAATCGAATCCATTACCGCCAGAGGATAACCATTCTCTGCGTCGCACAGAACAATGACTCCTTGTATCAGAGGCAAACCCAATCGCGTGGAGTTCTGTGGGAAGTTTGCGTTGACCTTCGCTGCGAAATAAGGTCGGTCGAGGTTCAGCATCCCGGCTTTGATGTGAAAGCCGCCGTCTTTGGCGTGAACGCCCAACACGCCCGGCGGTTGAGTCTTGCCTTCGCCGTACAACTTGAACGCTCGTTCCACTTCGAAAGTGCATTCATCGATCGTCAGCAGAGCGGCTACCTCACGACGGGTTATCACGAGTGTTCCAGTCGGTTTCAGATTCATTTCTCGGTCTCTCTCAACTAAAGAACTCGTCGAGGCGCGTACCGGGCGAAGCCTCAACGGGCTCAAGACCCTTGCGAAAGATTCGGGCGCCGGACGATCCTTTCAAGACAGTCACTCCATCTTCGAGTCGCACCATTGCGCCTTCGCGCAGGCCCGCTACGGGAGTCTCGTTCTCTTCGAGGAATTGTAGGATCCTCTCCTCCTGTGTCTCGCCCATGTGCGTTGAATTCGGATCGGGATCGAGGAAGTGCGGACTAATCTGAAAAGGAACGAGCCCCAGCGCATCAAACGACGGCGGTTGTACGATCGGCATGTCTTTGGTGGTTTTGATTGTTGGTCCGGCTACGTTCGATCCGGCGCTCGATCCGATGTAAGGCATTCCGTCATGCACGCGTTTTCGAATTGGATCGAGCACTCCAAAGTCGTACAAAGCTTTCAATAATCGAAACGTATTGCCGCCACCGATGAAGACAACTTCCGCCTCATCGACGGCAGCTTGAGGCTTCGAAGAAGTATGGATTGAGGTGAGTTCGTAACCCATTCTTTGAAAGCGCTCCTGCGCAGTCGCCGCATAAGCGTCGCGATCATAAAGCGCGTAAGGGACGAATAAAACGCTCTTCGCGTCACCGAGAAAGTCGCGAATCTCGGACTCCGCATGATCGAGATAACCGCTGCCATAGAGCGTCGAGTTGCTAATCAACAGGACTCGCTTTCTGTTTTCTTCGCTTGCCAATTGTGATTTCTCCTTAATTGTTTTCATAAAAGCGCGCGGGCCAGCGCGTATAGCAGGCCGCCAACCATCGCGGCGACTGCGACCAGCGCAACATCGCGCTTCAACCAAACGATCAATAAAAACGAAACAATCGAAATCACAATCGCGGGCCAGCCCACCAAAGCTTCGGGAATCAGTTCCAATGACACGACGGCGATCACCCCGACAACTGCGGCGCTCACACCTGAGAGGAACGCCTGGATGGTGTTGTTGTCACGAACCTTCTCGACATAATGAGCGCCGCCCAGAACGAAGACGAATGACGGGAGGAAGACAAAGAAGGTAGCGAGGATCGCGCCGGCAACTCCGCCCGCCATATATCCAGCGAAAGTTGTAAACAGCATGAACGGTCCCGGCGTGGCCACGCTCAGCGCGACGCCGTCCAACAGTTGTCCGTCAGTGAGCCAATGATGCTCAGCGACTGCGCCCTGCTGCACAAAGACAAGCGAAGCATATGCGCCGCCGAAGCTCAGGAAGCCAGTCTTTAAGAACAACCATGAAACCTGAAACAAACGCGAATCAATCACCGGAAGAATTAAAGCGACTCCAGCAATCGTGATGCGAAGTGAAGGAGCAGTCTTTCTTAGCCGCGGCCATCCTTCCTTAACCAGCAGATTCAAAGCGCCGGCGATGATTAGAATCAAGAGGAAGTTGATTCCCAGGAAGCGCATTCCCACAAACGAGCCGACCAGTATCAAACCGAGAAAGAAGTTTCGAATCGAAGCCCGTCCTAGTTTGATAATTCCGGCCGCGATGATGCCGAGCACGGCGGGCTTGAGAACGTAAAGCGCGTTGTTGACCTGCGGCAGCTTGCCGTACTTCACGTAAAGCCAGCTCAAAAAAATCATCACGGCGGCTCCTGGAATGATGAAAGTCAGTCCGGCGAGAATTCCGCCCAGGAACCTTCTCTTCAAATAGCCGACATAGATCGCCAACTGCAGCGCCTCAGGACCAGGCAACATGTGGCAAAAGCCCATGATTTTTACGAAGCGATCTTTCGTGAGCCACTTTCGCTTCTCGACCATGTGATTGAACATCATGGTGATCTGGGCCACCGGACCGCCGACGTTCACAAAGCCCAGAAAGAGAAAGTAAAGAAACACCTCGCGCCATGAAGGCATCTGGTGCCCCTCATCTATTGTCGCTTTCGGCTCTGGTGTTGCGTCCATCGACGAAGTCTTTCCTGAGGTTATTTCTTGCGCGCGATCTTTCGCGCCGATCGAGACCTGCTTCGCTTCTCACCTTGTTTATCCAGCAACCTAAAAAGACTATCGAAGATGACGGTCGCTTGTTGTAGGCGCTTGCGATCATCAGGGCATGTCTCACCCAATCCATTTATGACCGCGTTAACTCCGGCAGCTTCGAGCCGCTGAAATTTGTCGTCCTTGAGATCGACGTCATGAACTATCTCACCGAGTTCGCGGAGACCTTTGACCTCGCTCAAGCCGAATCGTTTGACCATCGTCTCAAAGGTGCAGTCTTCACCATGGTGTGTGAACTCAGCACCAAACATGTCGAAAGGAATTGCGTTCGGCGCCGTCTCGCCTTCCGCTACGAAGTAAAAGCGCGGGCGCTTGTCGATGAACTGTTTGATTAGCCAGGCCGAAGCAAGACGATCGATGTGAATGTTCCGCCGGGTCATCCAGCGACGGCCTTGATAGTCGGCGACCGGAAGAGTGTCACTCTTTCGGGACGACTTTGATTCTTTAGCATTAGGTGCTTGTGCTGCCCGAATAACTGTCTGACAGCGTTGATAAGAACTCAGTGCTGAGTCGCGGCCTTTTGCTTCAAAGAAGTCATTGGCAACTACCCGCTCAAGTTCTGCGTGGAGTCCGTCGAGTTCTGCTTCATGCGCGGCCAGACGCCCAGCCGAGAGATGTCTGCTCCGGGTCTGTTCGCGGATTGATCCCGTCAACTTATCGAACGCAGCCGTAATCTCCGCAAACTCATCATCGCGCGCTTTGCGGAAGGCAGCGATGATCTCTTTGTCGGTTGCTCCTTCGACTGAGTCCGCGCGAAAAATTGCAGCTTCACCACCGGCTGATTCGATCTCCTGTCTTAACCATTGAAAATCTTCATTGGTCCTTTCATTCGCCGGAAGGACGTAGACGGAATTCTTGATCGCCACCGCGCCCAGCTTCTGCAGTTTTCGCCAGATGCGCACGCGCAGATTCGTAGGGCGGGGCGGCAACTGATGAATTAGCAGTATCCACCTTTGGGCATTAGCTTCTATTTGTGTGGACAACGGAATCACAGTGTAACTAGTGTTACATTGCTGTGCAAGGCGAGTCGGGTGCATAATGAAGTCCGCGCAAGGAGAGTCGTCGAGTTGCTTTCGGATCAATCCCGCCTGCTAACGCTCATTATCGGCTGCGCAGTTCTTTGGACTGTCGAGACCTGGTTGCCGCTTTATCGTTATGAGACGCGTCGGTGGCGACGGGCCTTACCGAATGTTGTTCTTACTTTGCTGTTGGTGCTGGCCAATTTGGCCCTGTCATTTATAACTGCGGGAGTTTCTCGCTTCACGGTCAACAGTAGGTTCGGTGTGTTCTTTCTCTTCAACCTGCCGCTTTGGTTGACTGGCGTGTTGGGGGTTATGGCGCTGGACTTGTTCGCTTATTTCGGGCACGTCGTTCTGCATAAGTCGTGGCTCGGATGGCAGTTTCATCGCGTGCATCACTGCGACAACGAAGTGAACGTAACGACTGCATTCCGTCAGCATCCCGGCGAAACTGTATGGCGGGTTCTTTGGTACGTACTGGCCGTCGTTGTCTTTGGTCTGCCAATATGGGTCGTCTTGATTTATCTCGTAATCTCAACCCTGAATGCTCAACTCGAACATGCTAATACTCGATATCCCGCGTCACTCGATCGTGCTCTGAGGTTACTGGTGGTGACACCGCACATGCACAAGGTCCATCATTCTCGCGAACAGCTTCAGACGGACACAAACTATTCGAACATCTTCTCTTTTTGGGACCGAATCTTCGGAACTTATACCCCTACCGTTGATTTCAATCAATTGCGATATGGTCTTGACGGATTTGATGTGAAGAGCAAACAAAGCTTATTGGGATTAATACGCCTGCCCTTTCGAACCGACAACTAGTCTTCCAAGTCGAGAACGTTGAACATTACGTGACCGGCTAGTATCGTAACGCCTGGTATTCCACCTTCAAGACACGAATGGTCCAGGTCATCCGATTGCTGCTTTGGTCCGATGGTTTTGGCCCGCGCCAGCTTCACTGCTTTAGCTCAAGCCGGCTCATTACACGGCCAGGTTTCAGATCACAACCGGCGTTTCAGATTGCAGAGTCAGTTTGCACCGATTGTCTGTGTCTGCTGAGAGCGGTAACACGGTAGCCGTCGATTCGCGAACGCATCGCGTGTACTGGCCACTGCAAAGTGTCGGCGGCCAACCGGTGCTGAATCACTGTCCGGTCCGATGCAAAATGAAAGCTCGTTCGCATCTTTCAAACCAAAACGATCGCAAAGGACCAGTCCTGGCTCTGATTGCTGCCGCGCTATTTGGCGCCAGCGCTCCTTTGGCCAAGCTGCTTCTCAACCAGCTTTCGCCGATCCTTTTGGCGGCATTACTCTATCTGGGATCAGGCATTGGACTTTCTGGCTGGCTCTGGTTGCGTCGCTCCATCACCGCCGGCAAATCGACCGAGGCCCGCTTAAAACGACAAGACCTGCCCTGGCTGGGTAGCGCAATCCTCGCGGGAGGAATCCTTGGGCCGATTCTCTTGCTCATCGGGCTGCGCGGCACTCCTGCATCTTCAGCCTCGCTGTTATTAAACCTTGAAGGGGTATTCACGGTCTTGCTCGCCTGGTTTATCTTCAAAGAGAATTTTGACCGCCGCATAGCCCTGGGGATGGCGGCAATTGTCGCGGGAGGCGGTCTGCTGTCCTGGGCAGGTAAGCCCGAGTTTGGAATCCCGTGGGGCAGCATCTTTATTGCGGGCGCGTGTCTGGCTTGGGCCATCGACAATAATCTCACCCGGAGAGTCTCGTCAGCAGATCCTGTCCAGATCGCCGCGGCAAAGGGACTCTTTGCCGGAGTAGTGAATCTCTCGATCGCTCTCGCTTTAGGGATGAAGATGCCGCGACTAACAGTCATCACGTTAGCGGCGCTGCTTGGTTTTCTTAGTTACGGTGTGAGCCTGACGCTCTTTGTCTTGGCCCTCAGGCATATGGGAACCGCGCGGACCGGAGCTTATTTCTCGACTGGTCCCTTTGTCGGCGCCTTGCTGTCGCTCTTAATCTTCAGAGACCGCTTGACGCTTGCGTTGGTGGCCGCGGCCGTACTAATGGTCATCGGCGTTTGGCTGCACTTGACGGAACGGCATGAGCACGCGCATGTCCATGAAGAGATGGAACATGAACATCGCCACTCACACGACGAACATCACCAGCATCACGATGATCCGGCCTTGCTGGCGCAGACGCATACGCACGTGCACCGGCATGAGAGACTGCGGCATGCTCATTCACACTACCCGGATATACATCATCGTCACGAGCACGAATCCACGGCAAAGTGAAAATCAGTCCACTCATTCGCCAATCTGCCTTTGTTGCCGGCGTTCTTATTGCGTTGAGTGTAGTTAGTTCGGCGCAGACTGTAGCGACGTGGCATCAGGCGGGAAACATTTCGCGCCCGGCGGCTGCTGAAAAGTCAACTGGGAGAATTTCTCAACAGAGTAAGGCGGCCACCTCACAGTCCCAACCCGAAAGCGGCGCGCACCGCATACGCATACTCCGCATCAGCGATCCTATTAAGATTGACGGACATCTGGATGAACCCGCGTGGTCGCAGGCGGAAGCGGCTACTGACTTCCGTCAGGAGAGTCCGACCGAAGGTGCGCCGGCGTCGGAGAAAACAGAGGTCCGCGTACTCTACGACAACAAGAATCTCTACATTGGCGTCCGCGCCTTTGACAGCGAGGCGGCGAAAATCAACGCCCGTGAGTTGGTTCGCGACTCATCGTTCGGTACCGATGATCGCATCGAGATCATCCTCGACACCTACCATGACCGGCGCAATGGTTTTCGCTTTGCCGTTAATCCACTGGGGACTCAGCAGGACGCGCTAATAACCGACGAAGGCAAAGACATCAATCTGTCTTGGGATGGTTCGTGGATATCGTCGGGACGTATCGAGGCGCAAGGCTACACCGTCGAGATTGAGATTCCTTTGACCACGCTGCGCTTCACTGAAGGGATCGACACATGGGGATTCAATGTGTCGCGCGTCATCCGCCGCAAGAACGAAGAGAACCTTTGGAGCAGTTGGCAGCGATCGTATGGCCTTGAGCGAATCTCGCAGGCGGGCGAACTCGCCGGCGTAGGAGAGATCAAGCGCCGACGGTTATACGAAATCAAACCTTACGCCGCTGGTGGATGGCGCCAGGGCGTTCCGCTGGTAGGCAAACCGGGTTTTGATTCGGGGTTAAACGGCAAAGCCGGATTGGAAGTCGCCAAGATCGGCATCACGCCTTCGCTGACTGCGGAGTTCACCGCCAATCCCGACTTTGGCCAGGTGGAAGTTGATAATCAGGTCGTGAACCTGACTCGCTTTTCCGTCTTCTTTCCTGAGAAGCGGGATTTCTTTCTCGAGAACTCGGGCATCTTTCTCTTTGGCCGTGAAGGAGAGAATCAGGCTTTCTTCACGCGACGCATCGGATTAACTGACGATGGCGCGCCAGTCCCAATCGACTACGGCGCAAAAGTCACCGGCCGGATTGGTGCTTACAACGTCGGCTTTCTGCAGGTCCAGACGCGGAAACTCGGCGAAGCTTCAAGCCCTTTCAGGATTCCACGTGATCAATTTACCGTGCTGCGGGTTAAGCGTGATGTGCTCAAGCGATCCTACGTCGGAGCCATCTTCGTCAATCGCCAGGGCGCAACGTCCGCAGGCGGCCCCAGCTACAACCGCGTAGCCGGCGTCGATTCAGAGTTCAATCTCACTGACCATTACAAAGTGACAGCCTTCTGGATGGGGTCCGCCACGCCCGGGGTTCATTCCGGCTACGGCTCGTCGCGGCTCCAGTCGATCTTCGAAAACAGTCTGTACCGATTTATCACCGTCTATGAAGATGTCGGCTCAAACTTTAATCCAGAGGTCGGGTTCATCGAGCGCAATGCGATTCATCAGTACTTCGGACAATTCGCCTACAAGCCGCGGCCAAAGTTTATTCCGCACGTGCAGCAGATGGAGTTTGAAACGCAGATTGAATACTACACGGATCGTCACAACAAATTAGCTACCCGGCAGACCGAGCTTTCATGGGACACGATCTTCAAGAACTCGTCAGAAGTTTTCTTTCGTCCAATTGAACCTGTCAACGATGTTCTGACTGAGCCATTCCAGATTCGACCGGGGATTACAATTCCGGCCGGTACATATCAATTCAATCGACCACAGGTTTCTTTCACGAGCGATCTCAGCAAGAGGATCATTTTCACGGCTCGCGAGAAATGGGGAAAGTTCTATACGGGCACGCGCTATGAAACTTCAGGCGGCATTCAGTGGCGGCCCAACGCGCATCTGTTTTTTGATTTCGGCGAGAGCTACAACAAAGTACATTTGCGCGAAGGCGACTTCCATACCAGTCTTTTCACCGGACGCTTCAACTATAACTTCTCGCGCAAACTGTTGACGTCCGCCTTCGTGCAATTAAACTCGGCCGCGCGTCTTTCGCTTATCAATGTGCGGCTGCGTTACATCTATCGACCCAACAGCGACTTCTTCATCATCTATAATCAGAGCACCGGTGCCGGACTGGAACGATCTTCTTACAGCCTGCAATTCAAGCTGACTCGCGATTTCACCTTCTGAGGACGCGGCCTGAGTAGCCGGCTTGATTCATTCAAAAATCGGATCATCAATCGGAGATGGGCCGTTTGCGGCGTGGCGAGTCACGGATTTCGTAGCAATTTCTACGGCACAAGAAGCCACGCGCAACGGGGTGAAACTCCGTTTTCCCGGTAGCATTAACGCGAGTTTGAATCTCGCCGCTGCCCGTTAATGCCAGACAAATTGTCGAAAGGCTGAGGACAATCGAAGAGATAAAAAGCGGCGTAAAGGCGGGGTTTGGTAGGCAGCCACCTTCGCGCCACTCTTTAAGTCTCCCAGATCAAATCACGGCTCGACGTTGCGATCGCGGCGAGCTATTTGAAGACGTTGCCTAACAATCCGGCAACGTTGGCGCCGCCTTTGAGTTTGACGAATTGAGTCATGATGGGCAGGAACTTGGTGGCCATCTCGGGCGATAGTCCCAGCTGTTTGAATGCGCCTCCGGCTTGAGCTATCGCGCCGGCCTTTCCTGGCAAAGCTGAACCCATCTGGCTGAGCGGGTCTGATCCGCCACCGAGTTTCGGCGCTGCCTTGAGGAGCCCGTCCATACCCGGCACCGCGTTAGAGACTTTGAGAAAGTCTTCAGCCTTCATTTTCGTCTTCGCAACACCGAACAACGCTCCGGCGCCGCCGATCGCCTGCTCGGGCTTAATGTTGAGCTGCTTGGTCAACTGTCCCACCAGTTCGGGACTGGGATTATTTCCCATGGGATTCGTTCCCAAGCCTGGCAATTGCCCGTTGACGACGCCGGCCGTCGCAAACAGAGCCGAGATCATCAGGAGAAAAATTAATCGTTTAGACATATCGCAAATCCTTTCATTGGGTCGCTATGACGTTCGCTTGGTGCGCACGCCTTCAGTTGGCAACGCGAATCGAAACGGGGCTTATGACGGTGACTTTGGTGATTCTAGGCTGGTGATTGGAAACTTCGTACTGTCATCTTTGACAGGTGCACCGGTAACGGCGAGGCGGGAAATCGAGTGCCAAATCTTTCGTCCCAGCTTTCCGGCGCCGGTACATTCCGGTAAATCTCTATCTCACAAATCGGATGGATTGCTGCGAAAATGGGACTAGCCGATCCCAAAATTGAAGCGTGAATCTAACTCTTCAAAGCAATGGATGACGTTCTATTCCACCGGTATTCGACCGAAACTATCGAAAACTGAGGTCTTATCGCGCCTCAGCTGAGTTTGGGGGCAGGTCCAGGCAGTTGTTTCGCAAATGGCACGCGGCTTGACAAGTCTTCAACGGAAAACTACACGCGCGCACGCTGCGCTTTTAGAATTAAGGTACGACGGCAAGCAGCATGGATATCAAGCGAGCTCCCAAAACAAAAATTAAAAAGCGAATTAGGACTGGTGTCTTCATCGTTATTGGCGTGGCGGCCATCGGGGGGATCACTTATGGCTTAAGCAAGATGAAACCGGCGGCGCCGACGCTCGATCGCTCGACTGCGATCATCGGCACGGTTAAGCGCGGCGAGATGGTGCGCGAGGTTAAAGGCAACGGCACGCTGGTGCCGCAGGTAACTCGGTGGGTCCCCGCGCCGGCCGATGGGCGGGTGGAAAAAATTCTGGCCCAGGCGGGCATTGAAGTGAGCGCCGGTACGGTGATTGTCGAGTTGTCGAATCCACAGATGGAGCAACAGGCGGTCGACGCATCCTTGCAGGTAAAGACGGCCGAGGCCGACCAGGAGAATTTGAAAGTGAAGCTGGAAAGCGACTCGATGACGCAGCAGTCGCAGATTGCCAGCATCAAGGCCGAATACAGCCAGGCAAAGCTGCAACTCGATACGGACGAGGCTTTGGCGAAAAAGGGTCTGGTGGCCGAATTAAATCTGAAAATATCGCGCGTCAAAGTTGAAGACCTCGCAAACCGTCTGCGGGTCGAGCAGGAACGCCTCGCGATTAGCGGCAGATCAACCAAGGCCCAGATCAATGCTCAACAATCGCGCGTCGATCAGTTGCGAGCGCTCGCTAAATTGAAACAGGAACAGGTCGATGCCTTGAAAGTGCGCGCCGGCACCAACGGTGTTCTGCAGCAGGTAATCGTGCAGGAAGGCCAGCAGCTTACCCCGGGCGTCAACATTGCGCGCATCGCTGATCCCGCATCTCTCAAAGCTGAATTGAAGATCGCCGAAACGCAAATCAATGATGTGAGAGAAGGACAGATCGCAGTAGTTGATACCCGCAACGGTCTCATCCAGGGCCGCGTTTCACGGATCGACCCGGCGGCGCGCGAAGGCACGTTTACGATCGATGTGACGTTCAGTGAGGCGCTGCCGCAAAGCGCGCGTGCCGACCTGAGCGTCGATGGCACCGTTGAGCTGGAACGCCTGCGTAACGTTTTGTATGTCGATCGTCCCGCCTTTGGCCAGGCGCAACAGACAATCGGGATGTTCAAGTTGACACCGGATGGCCAGGAAGCGGCGCGTACCCAGGTGCGGCTGGGCCGTACGTCAGTCAGCACCGTCGAAGTTGTCGACGGCCTGCGCGAAGGCGATCAGGTAATCATTTCTGACACGACCACCATGGATAATTACACGCGGATTCGCGTGCGATAGCGCAAAGATCACTAGATTTCCGGAAACCAGTTCTGAAGGAGAACACGATGAGTTCAACGGACCCCCTTATTCATCTTTCCGATGTGAAGAAAGTCTTCTACACCGACGAAGTCGAGACGCATGCTCTGTCGGGCATCCACCTCGACATAAAAAAAGGTGAGTACCTCTCGATCGCCGGGCCGTCAGGCTGCGGCAAGTCGACCCTGCTGTCGATTCTCGGACTGCTCGATACACCGACGGACGGTGAATACGTTCTGAATGAGCACCCGGTGGAAAATCTTTCGCTGTCCGAGCGCGCGCGCATACGCAATCGCGAAGTTGGATTCATCTTTCAGAGTTTCAATCTGATCGGCGACTTGACCGTTTACGAAAACGTCGAGTTGCCTCTGACTTACCGGGGAATGCCTTCGGCCGAGCGCAAGAAAAGAGTGACTGATGCTTTGGAGCGTGTAGGTATGGGCCACCGGGCGAAGCACCTGCCCAGCCAGCTCTCCGGTGGTCAGCAGCAACGTGTCGCGGTCGCGCGGGCGGTAGGTGGTCAGCCGAGCATCCTGCTGGCGGACGAGCCCACGGGAAATCTTGATTCGACGAACGGTGAACAGGTGATGGAGTTGTTGCGTGAATTGCACCGCGGGGGCGCGACGATCTGTATGGTCACGCACGACCCGCGCTACGCGCAGCACGCCGACCGCATCGTCCATCTTTTCGACGGCCTGATTGTCGAGGAAGAGGCCGGAGCCAACCGTCGCCAGATCGAAGAAGCCAAGCAGGAACTGCGAGAAAGCGGGTTCACCGAAGTTCAATGATAAGTCTGCGCCACGTCGAAAAATTCTTTGCTCAGGGGATGACGAAAAACTATGTGCTGCGGCGCGTCGATCTCGACATCAAGCCCGGCGAGTTCGTTTCGATCATGGGCCCGTCCGGGGCAGGGAAGTCGACTTTGCTGCACATCCTCGGCATGCACGATCAATCCTGGCACGGCGAATATCACTTCGACGAGGTGGCCGTGCACTCATTGAAGCCGAAGCAGCGCGCCGATTTGCGCAATCGCAACATTGGGTTCGTCTTTCAGAGTTATCACCTGCTGGACGACCAGACGGTGTTTGAAAATCTCGAGTTGCCGCTTTCTTATCGCGACGTCAGCCGCAAAGATCGGCAGTCAATCGTCTGTGACACGCTCGATAAATTTCAGATCGTCGGCAAAAAAGATTTGTACCCGACACAGTTGTCAGGCGGCCAACAGCAGTTGGTGGGCATCGCCCGCGCCGTGGTCGCGAACCCGCGATTGATCCTGGCCGATGAGCCGACCGGCAATCTTCACTCGGCGCAGGGCAAAGAGATCATGGAACTGTTCAAGCGTCTCAATGAAGAAGGCACGACCATCATCCAGGTAACGCACTCCGAAACGAATGCCGCTTACGGCAACCGGATTGTGCGACTGGAAGATGGTTGGATC
>Ga0207686_10001316_pt1 | contig 14210 bp, 7 predicted proteins | sample KBSM24metaG_FD_184396 | JGI IMG/M metagenome (GOLD analysis project Ga0207686, IMG submission 184396) | Miscanthus rhizosphere microbial communities from Kellogg Biological Station, Michigan, USA - KBS M2-4 metaG (SPAdes) (version 2) | ecosystem: Host-associated > Plants > Roots > Rhizosphere >...
GCGTATCAGCGGTGCGGTTCATCTTGATGCGGTAACAGCGGACCAATTACCGTTGTTGGGTGCGCTTGCCGATGAAGGTTTGGTCGTCATCGATGGGCCTTCTGTTCGGTTCTCGCACGACCTCATCGGCGATTGGGCCCGCTATCGAAGCTTGGTTTTTTGGAGCACCGATTCGGCTAACAAGATCCTTGAATGTTCGGCGATCCCGAGATGGGCTCGCGCGATTCGACTGTACGCGCAAGGCCTGGCGGAACGGGGCACAGGACTGAATGCTTGGCGGTCTGTCGCAGCGCAAATCGCAGGCGAAACTATTGAAGCGCGACTGGCGGCCGATTTATTTCTCGATGGGCTCTTGTTTGCGGCAAACTCGGCAGTGCTGCTCGAATGGGTCTGGCCGGATCTTGTCAAAGACAGGGCCGAGCTACTCGCCCGGCTTCTGAAGCGGCTTCTGCATGTGGCCTCCCGGCCGGACCCACGCCTTCGGCTGTTTGTCGGACTCCAAGTTACTGAGCAATCGGAAGCGTGGCTTCGCCTTCCTGAACCCCATTATTGGTATCCGGCTCTTCTTGTTCTATCGCGGCATGCAAGCGATGTCGCGACCCACGTCCTGTTGCAGGCAGCAGAAGTTTGCGCCCTGTGGCTTAGAACCATGCCCGAAGGGATGCCAGGACGGCGGGAAGCCAGCATACTGGCTTTGGAGCTTGCCCGAGAAACGCAGGCGAAGTTGGCCGAAGGGTTGAATTTCGGGGAGCATGACCGTCCGGTCTACGAAGCGCTCTTATATGCCGCGCCGGAGTGCGCCGAAGAGGTAGCCTCCATCGCGCTAGAGCTTGGAGCACGGCGGGATGAACCTGCACCTGCCGTCGAGCGTCGGATGGCGTTTCGGAAGGAGGAAGCGCGACGACAAGCAGAGTGGATTGAGACTCACTCGGAGGAGGCAGCGAGACGACGTCAACTCCCCCGGCCGATTTCCTTTCCGGAGGGGCCTATCCGGCCACCGTTCAAGGACGGGCCAAAGCGTCGGGTATCGGAGGGATTTCGTTCGGCCGTGCTCGATACGCCGGCTCTGGACGGGCTTGTGCGATGCCGTCCCATGATCGCCAAAGAAGTGCTCCTAGCGTCGTGCCTGGACGAACCGAAGCCTTGGAATCCATACCGAGAACGGCACCTTTTGTCAGACAGTCTTGGCCTGGCGCATTGGCAACGCGGCTACCCTCCGGCCTACTGGAAAGGTCCCTTCTTGAAGTTTCTGCAAACCGCACCGCAAGAGGGATTGGAAGCCATCGTCGCGCTGGTTAATCACGCCACCGAGCGATGGTTGGAGGTTGCCGCGGGTCCGAAATTCACCCCGGAGACCAGGAAGCGATACGGATTAGAATTTACTGTCGAGGCAAGTACCATCGGTTGGATTGGAAACAGCCATTTGTACGGCTGGCACCGACAGGTTCCTCTGGGCGGGACCATGGTCGGGTGCGCCCTGATGGCCCTGGAGCGATGGCTTTATGACGAACTCGCACAGAGTCGCAGCATCACATCCCCGTTGCGATACGTAATGACGCACGGGGAGTCTATGGCCTTCGGGGGTGTCTTGGTAGCGGTGGGCCTCAAGCATCCAGGATTATTCACCGGGGACCTTCAACCGCTACTAGGCAATATGACTTTGTATTGGTACCAGGAGAACTGGAGCGGCGCCGAGCAGCGGGGTGATCTATCTTTCGAGCTCACCGAGGTGCAGCCTTTCCTGAAGCTGGCGCAAGACTGGCATGCTATGCCCCATCGTCGTTACGTGCTGTGGGACGTCGCAACAAGCCTCATGCTTCAGGATCACGGCACAATGGCATATCTCACGGAACGACGGAGCGAATGGTCGAAGCGACTTGAGGGCGCGGGTGAAGATCGGGAACGGCTCGAATTCTTTCTGGCGCGCTTCGATCCTGCGAATTACACGCACACACCACTTCCGGACGGGATGGTCAGAATTAGCATGCGTTGGCCTGAACATCTGGAAGCAGTTGTTCAGAAATCAAGCGATGAGCGGGCCTTGAAAACGCTTGCTCTCACGATGCAATCCCAGGCGAGGCAGTGCTTATCGGGAAAGGCGCACGTCCTGCCGGAACAACTGGCAACTTGGTTTAACAAGATTGAGCGGCTGGTGGTCTGGGAACCGGCTGAAACCGATCAATCCCTGGATCAATACAGGGTGAATTCGGTCGCCGGAGGGCTCGCGGTCCTGGTTGTGCAGCATGGTGAGTGGCTGTCGCAAAGGCCGGATACTAAGCAGTGGTGCATGGAGCGATTGCGAGAGGTCAAACCTCCGACCGGATCGGAATTTGACTCGACGCATTCCATGCTTGACCACACGGCGGAGTCCTTTCTTGGCGAGGCTGGGGTCGCACTGCTTGCTGAGAGCCGTGAGGAATGGATTCTGGCATTAGCGTTTGAAGGTGTCACCGGGTTCTATTACTTGTCAACGCTCCAGGTGATGTGGCGCGCCTATGTCCTTCGCGAAAGACTTGGATCAGCATTCGACGAACTGGTGAACCTCGCTATTGGTTGGTCGGCCCTTAGGCGTGGGGCAGAGCGCGAATCCGGCTATCAAACAGATCGTGACTTGCTTGCAAAGTATAAGCGTACCCTTTTTCGACGCTACGTCGCGGGTGACTTGAAAGGCCCGCTGACGTCGCTGGAACGCGCCGAGTTGCTAGGCAAACGGATCGTCGAGCGCATCGCGTATCGTTCATCCTCACCCACAGACCGGCAATCAAGCGAAGCCCACGAGCGGTGGATTCGTGAGCGGAGTCAGTCAGAGCACAAGCTCTACAGGGAGCACCCGAAGCTCGATACGGAGGTGCTGCGAAAGGGTTTCGGGTTTCTCTTTGCGATGATCCGCAACCCGCTCCCGACGGACGAAGTGAGAGTGCGGGATTATGTGCGTGCGTTATTTGATTTGGAGATGCGGTCCCTTCCGCGCTCAGAGCGCGCTGAATTCGAGGAAATCGAAGGGACGCCTTACCAATTCGATGTTTGGATGATGGAGCGAGTGGCGGAGTACCTGTCACAAACCTCTTCCGCAGATGAAGCGCGAGAATACTATGAGCCGATTCTCAGATTGGGTCCGTCCGGGCGCTACTGGGTCGAGGATTTCCTTCAATCATGGATCATCGTAGGCCTTGAAGTAACCAAAGATAAGATAGCTTTCGTTAAGCTATGGCAGGCGATGGTTGCGTTTACGGAGTCGCTCCCTGTCTGGTCGGCGGGCGAAGGGAATTACTGGGCTCGTGCGGAGCCGCTCGCGATTGATTTAATGGGCCTGCACAAAGAAGCGGCTGCGATTCTGGGGCAAGCAAGGCACAAAGACGTCGTCACGGCGATGGCACCTACCTTCGAGCGATGGGGTGCGCGCTGGCTGAAGTTCGGGACAGTAGCTGCGTGGTTCGCGGCATTTCTGGCGACGGAATCAGGACAGGTTTTGCTGACGACGGCGATCAAGCAACTGGCGGATGCCATCGGTTCATTTCAGGATCGAGATTGGCACAGAGAAGGCCTCGGCGGGTTATTGACGGAAGTGCTTGGCACGTGTTGGCGAGTGCGACGCCAGGACCTGAGGTCTGACTCTAAGTTGCGAAACGCGTTTCTCACAATGCTGGGCCATCTCTGTGCGCGCCAGGTCCCCGAAGCCTTGCATTTGCGAAGCAAGGTAGCGGAAAGCTTCGACGAGGCACAAGTTTAAGGACCGCGCGATTATAACGGATGTGTCCAAGAAACAGTGTCGGAGGAACTTGCGCATGTATTCGGAAAGCGTGCTGCCCATACAAGTGAGGAAGCTTTGGTGCGAATAGACTATTCCACAGCGGTCGCCACAAGTCCTGCCAACTCCTTAGGGCTTGTAGATCGCCACCGAGGTCGGATAATTGGCATTTGGTGGCGCGTTTCATTGGGGGCGATTCGCCGACTTCACCGCTAAGCGATCTGCCCAACAGCCAACTTCTTACGAATCTGGTTTTGGGCCACCGCTCTGGACCCCCCTGTCAACAAAGCCAACCTGTCAACTGGAGAGAACGGAGAGAAAAGCCCGTTTGGGCGGTCCGGACCGACATTCAGTCCGCAGCCGGCCGGGCACATGGTCTCTCTTCGGGAGAGCTTGCTCGGCCGAGAATCTGCGGAATGATGGGGTTACGACCGGGGTTTTGAAAAGGCGACCCTGTCAACAAACTCGAGTCAGAGTTTGAACTTGAAAGTAGTGGCTCCCCGGCATGGATTCGAACCACGATTCACGGCTCCAAAGGCCGCTGTCCTACCATTAGACGACCGGGGAATGGGCTTGGTGGGAACGGACAGAATCAGTTTAACATGTCCACTTAACATCACCCGTTCCGGAGCACCCTAAAAAAGAAACCGGGTACCAGGCAGTCGTCGCCCGATACCCGGTTGAATTTCTCTTAGTCTTCTTAGAACGTAACGCGTCCGATCAGGGTGCCCGAACGAGCGCCAGCCGTGCCGCCGCCCGGCACTACGGTTCCGAAGCCGCCCGTGTAAATGCCGTTCACGATCGTCGGAGCCGAGCTGAAATTTCCCACGTTGGGAGTAGGCAGCCGCAGGCGGTTAAACGCATTCGCGAATTCCGCTCGGATCTGCACCGTCATTCTTTCCTTCACCCGGAAGTTGCGGCTGAAGTTCACATTCTCCTGAGGCGCCCGGAAACCACGGAAACCTCGGATCGAACTCTGCTGCGCGCCCCACTGCCCATCCGGAATGTTGGCCCAGGCATTCTTATTCAGAACGATGGTCTTGGTCGGATCGAAGCAGTGGCAGTTGATGTCCAGCGGATCGGTGTGATGGACGCCGTCGTAATCCGTCCAATCGGTGGACCACAACGACTGGCCATCAATCAATTGAGCGCTACCCGGCCCGCGGCCCAGGAACTGGCTGATGGGCGTGGTGCTGGTCGAAGTGGGTCTGGCGAGTATTCCAGTAATGGGGATCAGGGCGCTCTGATATGACAAATACCAACCCATGCCCCAATCGCTGAGCACCGCCGAAACGAACTTGTTTCCAAGCATTCCGTGGTTCAGCTTGGGCACCGTGTATTCGGCCGACAGCCTGAATTGATGCGGCAGGTCGATCGCCGAAATATCCTTGCCAAGGTTCCGGTTGAACACGTCAGGAGAGCTGCTCAGGTCCAAGGTCTTGGAGTAGGTATAGTTCGCATTCAGGGACAGTCCGTGAGACAGGCGCTTGGTGATTGTCACTTGCAGCGCGTCGTACCAGTTCTTACCCAACGGCGCGCCGGTCGGAGAGATCCCACCTGTAAACTGCGGGAAGGGCAGTAGATTCTGGCGCATGATTTGAGTGTTCGGGAATCCACTATATGGGAACAGATTAATGCCCCTACCCTGTAGCGTTGTTTTCTGAGCTGAAGAAAGGTTGGCGATCGTAGTGGTCAGGAGCAGGGCGTCCGCCTTGCTGGCGGCGTCACCGCTAAAGTTGGTGAACCCATACTTGGCCAGGACGTCTTGCGAGAGCGAATTATTGGAGACCAGGCCGCCGCCGCCCGACCACACCACGCGGTTGGCGACATAGGAAGCTTCCAGAACTAGATTGCGGTTGAACTCGCGCTGCAGGCCTAGGCTCCACTGAACTTGGCGAGCAGGCCGGCCGGCGTTTGCATCCAGAAAAGCGGGGGCTGCTGAGATCGCGCCGGGCAGGACCGCATTGGCCGGGTCAAAGGCGGGCCAAACCGGCTTGACACTGGAGGGCAGGCCGTCTTTGAGCTGGAAGAGCCACTGGTTCGTAGCCGCGGTTCCGGCATTCGCACTGTTGGTGGCTGAGCCCGTCGCGTTACTTGTGGGGCTGTATACCACGCCCAAGCCGCCGCGGATTACGGTCTTGGTGTTGATCTGATACGCCAGCCCCAACCGGGGCCCGATGGCGAATGGATAATTATCGGCAAACTTGCAACCGCACTTGGACTCATAAATGGTAGCGCCAAGACGGCCGCCGGCGGATGGATCTGGCGTGGTAGGTGAGAAGTTCCCGAACCGGCCATACTGTTCGTTCCGGTATGTGCCGTAATCCCACCGCAGACCCATATCCATCGTCAGTTTCCGACTAATCTTCCATGTGTCTTGCAGGAAGAGCGCCCACTGTTGCTGCCCGGTGTGCGACACCACCGGTACGCTCACGCTACCCGCAGTCGCATCACCCAACAGGAACGTCGCGAGTTGGAATCCCGTCGTGCCCTGCGACGTAGTGACTCCTTGAAGAGAGGTCTGGGTTGTCGGGCCGGAACCGAAGGTGTAGCTACCGGCTGTACTGCTCAGACCGTAGTTGGGATAGCCCGTCGAACGCCACTCACTACCGATCTTGATGTTGTGGCTCTTGCGGACCCAATTCAAGCTGGCATTGGCGCTCGGCTTCTGTTCAAAATTGAGGCTTTGAATGCCACCCGAAGTGCCCAATGCAGACATGCCGCCTGTGGCCTGGGCGGAGCCAGTCGTGAAGTTAGGAAAGTTCCTCTTCAGAGTCGCGCCCGTCAAACCGAGCTGCGCAACCGCGTCGTAATCGGTGGTCGGAGCATGATCGTCGAAATTCTCGTTCCAATACCCAGCGCCTAAATGCAGCAGCATGGTCGGTGACAGGGTGTGGTCATAGTTCAGGCGGATGGTCCGGGAGTGAATGAATGTGCCTCGCGCGGCCGTAATCGGCTCAGGGAAGCCTTCCATGTTGCCGTTGGGCGAGGAATACTGCGATTCCGTTCCTGTGGTTCCGTAATACAAGGCCAGGTGACCCTTCCCCATGCTTTCATCCAGCTTCAGGGATGGGATTTCCGTGGTTCTATGTGTAATCCAAGGATTGAAGTAATTCTGGCCAAGGGTTGTAATGTTTCCTTTGGGCAGGGGAACCAGCGCCAGGACCTTTTGCGCAACCGGATCAAGGTACGTGGCGTTTTGCGGAATCTTGTTGCTCGTAAATTGATCACGAACCTGTACGTTCGCGCCGTTGGTACAGTCTAGGCTGAGGGCTGCGCTGCACACCACGGTTCGCTCGCTCTTAGGATCGAAAATCGAACCTGATTGGATGAATCTACCGAGGGGGTCGAGGTAATTCCTTTGTGTCGCGCCGCTACCCACCAAAACATTGCGTGGAACGCCGTTCTGACCAGACGCAATGATCAGTGGACCGAAGTCGCCGGCCCGGTACTCCGGAATCGGAACCGTCGGATACCCGCCGGCCGGCGCCGCGGTCACTAGTGCGTTTTCACGGAACTGTTCGAAGCTCCAGAAGAAGAACGTCCGGTTGGCGCCGTTGTAAATTTTGGGGATCGTAACCGGTCCACCGAAGGTCCCGCCGTAATCGTGGCGTTTCTGGGCCGTCTTGTTGCCCGTATACGGCTGCGCCGCGTTCAGAACTTCATTGACTGCGTAGTCATACGCGTTGCCGTGGTACTGGTTGGTGCCCGACTTCATGGTGACGTTGAAAATGCCGCCTCCCACGGTGCCGAACTCCGCCGCATAGTTGCTGGTTTGAACGGAAACTTCCTCAATCGCATCCACGCTCGGTTGAACGCGCTGGGTATAAATGACGTTGGCGTCATTCATGTTCGCGTCCTGTCCTTCCACGCGAATCGAATAGCTGGTGGTGGAGCCGTTGATGCTCATGCTGCTGTTGGAATTGAACTGCGTCCCGGGGATCAGCAACACCAGGGACCAGGGGTTGCGAACACCCGAAGTCGCTGTCGTTCCATTGCCTGCTACCTGCAGGATGGGGAGGTTCTGCATCTGCGTCACTTTGACGTCATGCGCCAGCTCGGAGTTCTCGGTCTTCAGCAGCGTGGCCTCGGCCGTCACCGTCACCGTCTCGGAGTTCGATCCTACTTCCAGCGGAATATCGAGCCGCAGCACTTGCGCCGGCGTAATCGTTATATTCTGCCGTGCGTATTTCTTGAAGCCCGCGACGTTGAGCGCCAGCTCATACCGGCCGACGGGCAGGCCGTTGATAGCGTAATTACCAGTCTCGGTTGACGTCACGTTGTAGACTAGACCAGTTTCTGAGTTCTTCGCTTCAACGGCAGCGTTGGCGATAGCCGCGCCGCTAGGATCGGAAACGAAACCAGTAATTGTTCCAAGGCCGGCTTGACCGACGACCATGACACCAACAAGCAAAAGGCAGGCGAAAAGCGAGAGCGAGCGCATTCGAAGAGACCCCCTGTGAGTGAACGCAGCTTAACCGACTGCGTATCATGCATATACTACCGCTTAATGAGGATTTGTCAATGAGATTTTTGCGAGCCTTTAACGTTGGCGGGAAAATTCCAAAAATAGTAGTGCTCAGGGCGCTCTTAACTGTTTTTGGTAGCATATAAAGTTGTCGCCCATGCCGGCTCCCGCAGCATATTGCACCTTCGTAAAACCCAGTACTTTCATGGACACTTCCGGGCGCTCCGGCAGAGCGCTGTTGGTCAGTAGAATCCCTCCCGGCTTCAGCATCGCAGCCACATTGTGAAGCGCTAAGGCCTGTTCGAACTCATCGTAATACACGAAGATGTTAGTGCCGACCACCACATCGAAGGTCTCTGGATACTGCCCGAATATAATGTTCAGATCTACCGGCTCGCTGCCTAAAACGATCGCCGGCCGGACTCTTACAGCGCGAGTATCGAGTCCCTTGAGCAACGCAGGAGGCTGCAGGGATGTCGCCGGCGCCCCGATTTGATCCCCGAAGCTGCGCCAGTACTGGACCACCGGAGCCAGCCATTGGCGGGTCGGATCGCGAGGCAGTTGCACCACATAATCCTGTCCGCTTTGGGCGCGCTGGCGTGCCCGCCGCAAATGGTCGAGCACGCGCGGGCTGATGTCCAGCACCGTGATCCCCGCCATCCCTTTTTTCGCCAACCCCAGTCGCAGCAGCGAATCGTGCACCGCGAACGGCTGCAAGGTTTGCTGCGGGTAGTAGTCATACCCGGAATCCCAATCGATGAAGTCGAGACCCGGCCCGATCACCGCGGCCCGTTCCACTCCGCCCTCGCGCAGCACTCCCCGGGTCTTTAAGTCGCGCAGCGTTTCTTCGATTCCAAAGTTGGGAAGTATGGAAGTGTCCAGCGAAACACCGCGGTCGCGGAACAGCCGCGAGCGTTCGATAAACTCAGGCGTTGCATCCGCCGGTCGCCTAGCTTCCTCAGCCCTCTGGGCATACGTTCGCAATTCCTTGAGCACGCGCTCCAGATTTCCTAAGATAAAGACGCCGATCTTCTGCGCTCCTTCTGCGGTGTCGGGATCCATCCCTTTTAGGCTCACTAAGCCGCGCAGGAACACCAGCCGCTCATTGCCGGCCGGGGCGCGCAGACCCTTCATAAGGTCGTCCAGCCGGGCCCGCAAGACGCCGCTCTTCGAAGCGTAAACAATCTCCTGGATCTGAATACGTGGCTGCTTGGTGAAGGAGGTTCCGAACAGCAGCAAATTGACCAGCGAATCCAGGTCGCCCTGCTCGAGACGCGCGCGAATCGCAGCGTCTTCCTTGCGGCTCCACGCGTCCCATTTGGCTTCATCGGGATTGACGAGCTCGAGTGGCAACTGGTCCCGCATCGCCTCCAGCACCGGTTTCACGCTGCTATAAGGAGCCCGCACAGCGTCGGCCGCGGACGCGACCAAGGCCATGATCAACAACGCAGCTAGAGAGCCAGTCCGCACAGGAGCAACTTGATTGGGATTATACCCCGCTGTCCGCCGCATGTGCGCCTAAAGTCCGTTTGAGCATCCTGAAATTTCTCCAAAGCGCAATACTCTAAATCGAGTATTGACCGCATTTTGGAAGCCTGCCAAAATCGAGTCACGCCCGGCGTTTGTTCATCGCTTCGCTGAGCAAGTAGGGGCTTGGCATTGATCCTCTTTCCGCTGGGCCCCATTTTACAGTCCAGCCCCAACGGTCCTCACGCTCTATCCCTGCTACCATTAGGTCACCTTTTACCCCCGGCCTTTCCGGCGGCCGATGATTCCAGTCCAATCATCCAACCTTCAGTCGAGCTCGCGGCTTCTACGCCGCAGATTAGGCGTTTTATATGCAACTCCGAACCGGTTATGAACTCATCTACAGCTTTCCCCAACCGACGCCTATCATCCTCCTCGTGAACATCCACGAGTCACGGGCCTCAGACATCGTCGTTCCCGATGCCCTTACTACAGAACCGGCCATTCCAATCGTCAGTTACCACGACGCCTTCGGCAACCAATGCAAGCGTCTTCTCGCGCCGGCCGGCCGTCTGCGCCTCGCGGCCGACGGAGTGGTCCATGACAGCGGAGCGCCCGATGAAATCTTGACCGATGCAGGCCATGGCACGGTTCAGGACCTGCCGGACGAAACCCTTGTATTCCTGCTGGGCAGCCGCTATTGCGAAACCGATCTGCTCTCGCAATCGGCCTGGCAACTCTTCTCCGGCACGGCCCCTGGGTACCCACGGGTGCAGGCCATCTGCGATTTTGTTCACAACCACATCGCCTTCAATTATCAGAATGCCCGCGCGACCCGCAGCGCGGCGGAAGTCTTTCAGGAAAGGACGGGCGTTTGCCGCGACTATGCCCACCTCGCCATCGCCTTTTGCCGCTGCATGAATATTCCGGCGCGCTACTGCACCGGCTACCTGAGTGATCTGGGAACGCCGCTTCCGTTCCCCGACGGTGATTTCGCCGCCTGGTTTGAGGCCTGGATCGGCGGCCGGTGGCAGCTGTTCGACCCGCGCAACAATGTCCCGCGCATTGGACGCGTGCTGATGGCTCGGGGCCGCGATGCTTGCGATGTCGCCATCGCCACCACCTTCGGGCCCAATGTCCTCGAAAGTTTCAAGGTTTGGACCGATGAGATTCCCGGCAGCGAGAGTCCTGGGATAGCCGCCTGATGTCGTTTCTGACCGTTTGCCACTCCACCGTCTACCGTTATCGCGAGCCGGTCGGCTTGGGGGAGCATCGCATGATGTTCCGCCCGCGCGAAAGTCACGATCTGCGATTGCTTCGGACGCACCTGGCGATCACGCCGCGGCCTGCTCATCTGCGCTGGCTGCACGATCCGTTCGATAACTCTGTCGCGGTCGCGACGTTTGAGGGCACCACCACGGAACTCTCCTTTGAGAGCGCGGTCACCCTGGAGCATTTCGAAAACTCGCTGCCTGACTATCCGCTGGAAGAATACGCGCGCACATATCCCTTCCGCTATTCCGATGAAGACTTCCCCAATTTGGAGCGCGCCCTCGCCCATCACTACCCCAGCGAAAGCGTATCCAAGTGGGCTGTGCAGTTTCTCGATCCCTCCGATCGCACCGGGACCATCAAGATACTGAGCGCCATGACACGAGGCATTCGAGAACAGTTCAGCTACGCCCGCCGCCCCGAGAAGGGTGTGCAAACTCCAGCAGAGACTCTGCAAAGTGAGCGCGGAAGCTGCCGCGATTTCGCGGTATTGATGATTGAAGCCGCCAGGTCCCTTGGTATCGCGGCCCGCTTTGTCAGTGGATACATCTTCGTCCCCAACAGCTCCGACGTCACCGGTGGCGGAGCTACCCATGCATGGATGCAAGCTTTTCTCCCCGGCGCCGGTTGGATCGATTTCGACCCCACCAACAGCATCGTCGGCAACCGCAATCTCATTCGCGTCGCCGTCGCCTGGACGCCCGAGCAGGTTTTGCCACTCTGGGGGACCTACGAAGGCCCTCCCAACGCCTTTCTCTCGATGGATGTTACTGTGACGGTCCAGGAAGCCGCCGGTGCCTAAGACACTTCGCCCCAGCGGATCGAGCCCCTTCGTTCTCTTTTGCGATCACGCCAGCAACTTTGTTCCAGCGGAGCTCCACGACCTGGGTCTCCCGCCCTCTGAGCTCGCACGCCACATCGCATGGGACATCGGCGCAGCCGGCGTGACCGAGGTGCTCTCGGAAATCTTCGACGCTCCCGCCGTCCTATGCGGAACCTCGCGCCTGGTCATCGACTGCAACCGTCATCTCGACGCGCCGACTCTCATTCCTGAAGTCAGCGATGGAACCGTGATCCCCGGCAACCTTCACCTGGATGACGCGGCGCGAGCGAACCGCATCGAACGCTGGTTCCGTCCGTATCACGACGCCGTTGAAGCCATCTTCCTCGCCCGCGAAACCCGAGGCGTGCCATCCATCGCCATCTCGATCCACTCCATGACGCCATCCCTCGGCGGTGTTCCACGGCCCTGGCAAATTTCTCTCTCGAGCCACCTCGACCGTACTCTTGCCGACCCTTTGCTCGCATCCCTCCGCCGCCCTGGTGACATCGTTGTCGGCGACAATCAGCCCTACAATCTGGATCCGAAGATGGACTACAGCACTCCATTTCACGCCCTCCGCCGGGGAATCCCCCACCTCCAGGTGGAATTCCGTCAGGACGAGATCGCGGATCCAGCGTCCCAGCACCGCTGGGCCGTGCGCTTCCGGGAAGCACTGCTATCCTGATCAATCCTTCCCCCCGAAAAGCGCCAGAGCCGTGCGTGCCCGCTTCCGCATCATGGATTCGAAGGATACGCGTGGTACGTCGATCAGCTTGCGGACCTCGGCGCTTCGCAGCAGGCGCTGGGCACCATTAGGCATCCGGCCAGCGGCGCGATCAAAAGCGCCGGAAGATGCCGCGAGCATACCTGCGATGGCGCGATAGTAACCCTGCTGCCCCGGCAATTTTTGGGAGCCAACCACCAGAGCCTCCAAGACCTCATGGCGGTCTTCCAGTTGCGCCACCACGCTTCCCCAATCATCCAGAAACGGGCAGAGCGGCAGTAGAGTGGCTGCCGACTGGCGCAGCGACCTTACGGCACGGAGTGGATAATGCCGGTGGCCTTCGCTCGAAAGGCCGGTGTGTTGATAGATGCGGACCGCAACCTGGAAGCGCCCGCGTGTTGCGAGGTGCTCCATCAGCAGTGAATTTTGGGGAGTCTTCTTCCAAAAGCCCATGCCTTGGGTAAGATCGCCTCGATTATGCGCAAGAGTCATCGAGAGGCGCAGCAGGTCCAGTTCCGCGTCCCTTTCGGCGGACACTGCATTGAATACGGCCTGTTGCCGATCGATCTCTTCTTCGATCGCCGCCTGCGCCTCATCCGCGGAAGCCGTGTCGCCGAGTTCCTGCAGCCGTCCCAGTCCTCCTGCGATCGCGCTCCAATGCTCGCCATTGTGACCGCTCACCGCGCGAACAGAGCGCACCGAGATGCCGTCTTCCGTCCAGCGGCGCGCCGCCAGGGCCAGGCGCAGCATCGGCCGCAAGACGTCAGGGTCGCGCGATTCGCGCCACAGAATCCCGCGGATCTTGGTATCGACATCGGTGGGTACGAATGTCGCCACCGTCGCGTGATGACAAGCCAGGCACAGTGCGAAATAACCCTGCAGCTGCTCCTCGCGGGTGAGGCTCGCGCATAAAAGGTTTTGCCAGTTGGCGAGAATTCGTAAGTAGCCGTCGGACGAGTTGCCTAGCTCGATCAGGGAGCCTGGTTCAGCGGCGCGGGCTTCTAGGAAGGGTGCGGTGTTGCGGACCTGCTCCAGCAAAGTCTGTGGGGAAATCCACTGAGCCCAAGCGTCTCTGGGCGGTTTAAGGGGGGTGTCGGACAATCTACTAGTATGTCGCTTCCTCGGCCTCGCGCACGGGCAAGCGAAGGCTTCGAGGTGCCCTTACAGCTCGGATTCGTCCTCTTCGGTCTCACCCAAGTCAGGCTTGCGGCCCTCGATCTCGATATCCTCGTCCGCCCAAGCGCGCTGCTGATTCTCCAAGGGCTCTTCGGAATGTTGTGTCTTGTCGAGCTCTGTCTTGTTGGGCTTCATAGTTCTTACTCCTGGCTCAAGTATCAACATAGAATCCAGCCGAAGGCAACGTGTCAAATCCGTGCGGGCCTCTATTCCGCCTCTAAAATCCGCGGGAGTCACAATCATCCCTCCTCAAGCCTTCCCGAGATTAACATTCCGTAACTCATTGTCATTAAGGATGATTCCGATGGTCACTAACCGGTCACTGACCGCTGGTTGACCCCTGAAGCGCACGGTTTTACGGCACTTGCATGCTACTCTCCTCAATCCGGCCGTCCCCCGGTTAGATCTTTAGGAGAACTCTGTGATTAAAATCTGCCGCTTGGCAATCATCTGTGGGATTGGCTGCCTAGCCTTCAGCCAGACCATTTTTGCCCAACAACAACTCTCGATTTCAGGCACCGTGAAGGATGAC
>Ga0207686_10001319_pt1 | contig 14188 bp, 11 predicted proteins | sample KBSM24metaG_FD_184396 | JGI IMG/M metagenome (GOLD analysis project Ga0207686, IMG submission 184396) | Miscanthus rhizosphere microbial communities from Kellogg Biological Station, Michigan, USA - KBS M2-4 metaG (SPAdes) (version 2) | ecosystem: Host-associated > Plants > Roots > Rhizosphere >...
TTCGATCCTAAGAAATTAAGTAACAGCTAACCGTGGAGTGTCGAGCCTGAGGTGCTCATCAGAGTGCCGTTGCAATAAGTGACCAGTTCCGGCAACGGAAAGGTTCGAGGGCAGTATCAACAAAACCTATGGTGCTGCGTTATTGACGCAAGCCCCAATTAAAACCCTATGCCCCTCGGTTAACCTAATAAAGCTATAGGCTGAAAAGTCTCGGATAGAACCATGGTTACCAACAACCAAGCTGTTGCTTTAAAGTTCGCGGAGCGACTCACTAAATGAATGCCAGCGGAAAGTATGCTGATAGCCCAACCAGCTGCTCATCGCCCTGTTGCTAGTCACTGCCTTGGAGCGAACGTTGCTGCCGTGGCCCACCCAGGAGAGGGCTGCTTATCACAGCAGCGGCCGCGTAGGGTGAGGTATGGGTTTGACAACCCCTTTCATAGAACGGTTTCACGCATCTTTTCGTGCCGCTCATCACCGGGCTAAAGCCCGGTGTGAATGGGAGGAACTATTCGCTTTTTGAGGCAAAGCCCCCTGAGTGTTTGAATCTTGTCCATCCGCTAAATCCTGTCTATTACTATTCGTAGCGCAGGCACTCAATCGGATCCAGCCTCGCCGCTTTGCGCGCGGGCCACACGCCAAAAATCAATCCGACGCCGACGCTCACGGTGATTCCCGAAGTGACTGCCCACATCGGCACTGACGCAGGTATGCTGGGGATCAACAACATGATCAGCTTGCTGGTCCCGACCGCCAGCGTCACACCCAACATCCCGCCGAGGAAAGTAAGGGTCATCGCTTCAAACAGGAACTGGTTAGTGATGTCGCGGCGCCGCGCCCCCAACGCTTTGCGAATGCCGATTTCCTGAGTTCGCTCGGTGACGCTTACCAGCATGATGTTCATCACGCCAATACCGCCCACCAAGAGGCCCAGGCTCGAGATCGCAATCGCCACCAAACCCACCATCGCGAAGATGCTGTCGAATTGTTTGACGAAGTTGTCGGCCGTCTTGATGTCGAAGTTGTTTGCGTCGCCGAACTTCACGTTACGACGCCGGCGCAGAATATCTTCTGATTGGGTCAGCGCCTCGCTCAATTGTCCTGAACGCGCCTGAATAATAAAGAGGATCCAACCGCGCGCCGGGGCAACCTTCTGCGCGGTACGAAACGGAATCAGCACGGCGTTGTCTTCCTCGTTCTCGCCAAAGAAGCCGGCCTTGCGCTTTTCCAAAACGCCGACGATCTCAAAGTTCAAACCGCCCATCCGCACTTCCGTGCCCACAATGTTGTTTTGTTGAGTGGGGAAGAGGGCCTCAGCAGCATTCACGCCGATCACCATCACATTGCGTCTCTGTTCCTCATCTGATTCAGTGATGAATCGGCCTTCCTTAAGGTTGATGTTGACGATGCCGGCATAGTTTGGCGTCACGCCCTGGGTGTTTCCCCAACGATAATTTTTTCCCTGATAGGTAATGTTGTCATCGAAGGGCCCGCCGGTATAGCCAACATTGGGCGCGATCACAGCCAGGTCTTCGACTGAACTCGCTTGCGCTTTGACCGCGTCGGCGTCAGCTACTGTTAAAGGTTTGCGCAGGCGCTCAGCCCGATCGGTTGTCGTCCGCGGCCCGGTGGTTAAATGAAAAGCATAGATGTTGTTCGTGCCGTATTCTTCGATAATTGAAATGATGCTCTGGCGCATGCCGGTGAGAATCGAAGCCACGACGATCGCGGCCATGACGCCGATGACAATGCCCAGCACGGTCAGGAAGCTGCGAAACTTGTTCGAGCGCACGTTGTCGAGCGCCATGGCCAGTGTTTCGCGGGGAAAGATTTTTGGTAACCGAAGTTTCATTCTCTACCGATGGTCTTTGATCCTGGGCCTTTGATCTTTGAAGCCGGGGCCCGACGAGGTCAGTACCATCTGCGTCAGCAGATGGGATAAGGAAGCTCATCTCAAAGAAGCCACGAGACTTCTTTATCCCATTCGCTCACGCGAATGGTACTGACCCGGTCACAAGACATGGCCCTGAAAGAAACAAAACAAAAACCCAAGACCAAAGACCAAAGTTCTCTCCTACGTTGTCTTCGTCAGCGCAATAATTGGATCCAACCGCGCTGCCTTGAACGCCGGATAGATTCCCGCAATCATGCCAATCACACTGGATACAATCAGCGCCAGCAAAATGTATCCAATTGTGATAGTCATGGTTATTCCCGCCAGCGAGGTAATCAGTGTCGTTACTCCGTACGCTGCCAGCAGGCCCATCACCCCGCCGAACGCGCATAACATTCCTGACTCGATCAGGAACTGGAGCAGAATCTGTTTCTTAGTAGCGCCGACAGCTTTGCGTAAGCCAATTTCAAAAGTTCGCTCAGTCACGCTTACCAGCATGATGTTCATCACTACAATTCCGCCCACCACCAGCGTGATCAGCGTTATCGGTATTACCACGGCAGCGATGCTGCCGGTGAATTGATCGATTTGATTGTTCAGCGCTTCCACATCGACGAGACCGAAATCGTCCTCTTCATTGCCCTTTAAGCGGTGCTTGTTCCGCATGGTCATGCGCGCGTCTTCGATCACTGGTTGAAAGTTTTCGCGCGTGGCAGCTTTGCCGTGAATCTGCAAGCCGTTGCGTCCAAATATCTGCAGGTGCGTGGTTGCCGGAATGTAGATATGCCGGTCGAGCGAATCGCCAAAGAACGCACCGCGCCCTTCTTCAATACCAACGACGCGCATCGGTACGCCACGTACTTTTAAGTCCCGTCCGATCGCCTCGGTGTTGGGAAAAAACTTCTCTTTGATCTCGCTACCGAGCACGCAGACGTAGGCGGACCTTTGCACTTCATCGGGCGAGATAAAGCGGCCATCGGCAATTGTCTTATCCTCGATCTCGGCCATATTTGAAGTCACGCCAAAGACGACGGCGCCGGGAAATTCGATCCCGTCCTGCTTCAAATCAACCTGACTGCCAACCTCAACGCCAACTTCCGCGCACGACGTGCAATGATCCCTTACCCATTCATAGTCGTCCCAATTCAAACGCTTGTTGCGGCGATTCATGCGCTCGAATTCATCATCCGTCCGGCGCCCCTGAAACGCCATGCGCGCCATCATGAAATGATTTGCGCCCAGCAGCTTCGCCACCTTGTCCGTGACGTAAGTATTGAGGCCGCTGACCGACGCCCCGACCACGACCGTTGCCGCAACTCCAATAATGATGCCAATTAACGTGAGAAAGGCGCGCAGCTTATGCGCCAGGATTGACTGGAGCGCGATGCGCCCTGAATCGGCATAAAATGAAAAGAGATAACGCATGTTTCCTTGAGGTCAGAATTCAGTACGACGCTCGCCGGTTAAAAGTTTGGACACAATTCCGCAGATATTGTTCCATCGAGAAGACGCGCACGGTGCCCAATCTATTAACAGTGAATGTGTCAGAAGCCCGACCGTGAGGGAGGGCATTCTGGCCTGACGAGCCTTGGATCGATTAACAATAATCTGTTAATCAGGAGAGAGAGCGCAGTTACTGGATGAATCCCTTCTTAATCAGCCACTCACGAACGACATTCTTTTTGTCGCGCTTGGCGCCATCGACTTCATAATTAAGTTTGCGCATTTCGTCGGTTGGCAGGGCCCCGCTGAGTTTTTGCAGGATTTCACCGAGTATGTTGACTCGAGCCAGAGTATCCTTCCGCGTGAGAAAAACTCCTTCGTATGGTGGGAAGTAATGCCGATCATCCGTGAGTTGGACCAGATCCAACGCCGCAATGCGTCCATCGGTCGAATTGCCGGCGATCAAATCAACCTGGCGGGACGCCAGCGCCTGATAGGTTAGATCCAGGGACATCTCGTTGATTCCGGCGAACTGTATTCTGTAGGTCTTCGAGAAACCGGGATAACCGTCGGGCCGAACCACAAAATCGTGGCCAAAACCCGCCTGCCACTTCGGCGTAAATCGCGCGGCATCGGAAATCGTTTTCAAATTGAAGCGACGGGCATCTTCCCCTCGCACGAGCATCGCAAACGTATTGTCAAAGCCCAGCGGTGCGCTGACTTCAACGTTAAATTGGCTTTCGTACTCGCGCTTAACCTGATCATAGACGGCCCGTGGGTCAGTGATGGGTTGATGATGAAGAATAGCTGTGAACGAAGTGCCAGTATATTCGGGGTAGAGATCGATCTGACTGCCCACGAGCGCACTATGCGCAAGGTTTCCGCCGAGATCGAACTTACGATCGACTTCAACATTTTTCGCCTCCAGCATTTGCGCCACGATCTCAGCGAGCAGAATCGATTCCGTGAAATCCTTCGAACCCACGGTTACATGGGCCGCACCCGAGGATTCCGAACGCTTTTGCCAGCCGCGCCACGTCACATAACCTATGATTAGAATGCCAATCATTAAGCCCGCTAAAGCAAGTGTGCGAAAAGAACTGCCTTTTCGTGATCCACCTTCGGCGAAACGTTTTTCGATCAGGCCGAAACCAAAATCAGCAGCCAGGGCCATTAGGGCCGAAGGCACGGAGCCGGCTAGCAATAAGCGGTTGTCGTTCAAGCGCAGGCCGCGAAAGATGTATTCACCTAAGCCCCCGGCGCCGACTTCGGCCGCGATGATCGCGACTCCGATCGTGATTACTACGGCTACCCTCACGCCCGTCAGGATCACGCTCATGGCCAGCGGCAACTCCACCTGAAGCAGCACCTGCCGGTCCGTCATTCCCATCGCGACCGCAGCTTCGCGGACGTTACGGTCGACTCCAAGTATTCCGGTGACGGTGTTACGGATGATTGGCAGCAATGCGTAAAAGACCAGGGCCACGATCGCAGTGCGCGGACCAATCCCGCCGATGAACGGCAGCGGAATCAGGAAACCAAATAGCGCGAGGCTGGGAATTGTCTGCATCACATTGGCGATGCCCAGGACCGGCCCGCGCAACTTCTGGCGCCGCGAGATCAGAATGCCGAGCGGCAGAGCGATGGCCACGGCGATCGCAATCGAGATGAAGACAAGCCAAAGGTGCTGCGCGATGTGCGTCAGGATGTCTGACCAGTTGGCTTTGAGGAATTCCAGCATTAATTTATCCGCAGATTGGAGTCAGTACCGGGAGCGGTAGCGACCGGGTGAATCGTTGGCCCGGTCAGGCTTTGTGCGATACCCGGTCGCTATCGCTCGCGGTACTGACCTCAGTCTGCGATCAAAATTGGTTTCGCAATGTCTCAAGATAAGCCCGAACGCGCGCATCTTCGGACTTAACAAAGGCCTGAGGCGTCTCCAACAGAACGATTTTTCCCGCATCCATCAACGCGATTCGTGAACCGAGCATTAGTGCTTCACGCACGTCATGCGTCACAAAGATCACTGTCTTACCAAGCCGTAACTTCAGTTCGTCGAATTCCTTTTGCAAAGACGCGCGTGTCAAAGGATCGAGCGCGCCGAACGGTTCATCCATCAGCAGCAGCGGCGGATCGGCCGCCAGCGCGCGCGCCACACCAACCCGCTGTCGTTGGCCGCCGGATAATTCGCGCGGGTAGCGATCGGCGAATTTCGCCGGCTCGAGCCCGACCAGCGAAAGCAATTCTGAGACGCGGGCCGCGATTTTGTTTTGGTCCCAATTCTCCAGCGAGGGAACGATGCTGACGTTCTCGGCTACCGTAAAGTGCGGAAACAGGCCCGCTTCCTGGATTACATAACCTGTGCGACGACGCAACTGAATCGCATCCCAGTTGGTGGTTGCTTTTCCTTCGACTTTGACTTCGCCCGAGGTTGGAGTCAGCAGACGATTCACCAGGCGCAGCGTGGTCGTCTTGCCACAGCCGGATTCGCCCAGCAGCACGAGGGTCTCGCCGCGCGCAACTTCCAGGCTTAGCCGGTCGATGATTGGCGGACCACCGCTGATTGCGAAACCGACTTCGCGAAACGAGACGAGGGCTGCGTCTTTGTCGTCAGCAGAGAGAGACATAGAGAATCGTGTTCATTTTCCCTGGGCGGAATCAAAAACCAGCTTACCGCCAACAAAGGTCTTTAAGACGCGGACCGAAAGAATCTCTTTAGGTTTCAGCCGACTCAGGTCCCGATCAATGACCGTCAGGTCGGCGAGTTTTCCTTTTTGGATAGAGCCTTTCACTTGCTCTTCAAACTCGGCGTACGCGGCTTCGATGGTGTAACCGCGCAGGGCCTCTGTCAGGGTCAGGCGTTGCTCGGGATACCAACCGTTCGCCGGGTCGCCATTCGGATCCTGACGCGTCAACGCAGCAAAGATTCCATAAAAGGGATTCAGAGTTTCGCCCGGAAAGTCCGAACTGAGCGGAAGGTGAACGCCCGTCGACAATAGCGAGCGCCACGCGTATGCGCCTTTGATGCGCTGCGGGCCGATCCGTTTCTCAGCCCAGGCCATGTCGGAAGTACAATGAGTCGGCTGCATCGAAGGAATCACCCTGAGCCTGGCGAAGCGAGGGATGTCCGCCGGCGCCAGAACCTGGGCATGTTCGATGCGCAGTCTTGAATCACGAGTCGCCGGCGACTCCTTGAGTGCCCGCTCATATGCATCGAGGGTCAAATGGTTGGCGGCGTCGCCAATCGCATGCGTGCAGACCTGAAATCCTTTTTGCAGTGATTGATGAGTTAATTCATAAATCCCGGCTTCGGGAGTTGTAACCACCCCCTTCGATTGTGGCGCATCGCTGTACGGTTCAAGCAAAGCGGCGCCGCGCGAACCCAACGCGCCATCAGCGAAGAGTTTGAATGAACGGATGGTCAGGCGATGCCGCGGATCAATCTCCGGTCCGCGCGCCAGCCATTCGCTGGCCAGCGCGGAATCTGCTCCATCGAGAATCGCGTAAATGCGCAGAGGCATCCGGCCCTGGCTAATTAGGTCGCGCAATGCCTGCAGCATGATGGGTGAGACACGCGCGTCATGAACCGACGTCAGTCCATTTCGGACGCATTCGCTGGCGGCCAGTTCAATCGCTTTCTCAGCCTGATCCAACGACAAGGGTGGAATCTTGTTTTCAACCAATTCCTGCGCGCGGTTGAGCAGGATGCCGGTGGGCTCGCCAGATTTCTCGTCGCGCAGGATTCTTCCATTCTCAGGATCTTTTGTATCTCGGCTGATGCCTGAAACTTCCAGAGCTTTCTTGTTTGCCCAGGCAGCAAAGCTATGCAGGCCGACGAGAAAGACGGGATTGTTTGGAGATGCATCACTGAGGGCTTGATTGTCCGGGTAATGCGCGGCCCATTTTCCTTCGTCCCAACCCCAGCCAACGATCCATTCGCCTGCGGTTGCGGTGGCTGCTCGTTGTTTGACGATCGCCACTGCCTGAGCTTCATCGGCTACGTCTTTGAGGTTGAGTCGCAGCAGGCTCTGGCCCAACGCGAGCAAGTGCACATGCGCGTCAATCAGACCCGGCAAAACAGTTGCCCCGTGCAAGTCGATTATCTGAGCGGCGTCGGGGAAACGCCGCCGCGCTTCGGCCGTGGTTCCGACCCACGCGATGCGATCTCCCTGAACGGCGATCGCCCCAGCTGCAGGTTTGTTTCGATCGATGGTAACGACGTTAGCATTAATTAAGAGCAGGTCCATCTTCGGAACAGAGCGAGATTGCGTGGCCGGCCCGGGGGCATGAATTAGGAGAGCCGCCAGGATCGGACGAAGGATCGAAAGGAGCTTTGACCTGGGCATCAGGTCGCCCAGTATACACAACCGTCTCGTGTACCGCAGGCTGTCCAGCCTCCGGCGGTCACCATCGTAAACCAGAGCGCAGACCAGACAGTCTGCGCTACGGTTGGCGCGCATCACTTAGCTTCGCTTCCTCATGTGGTGGATGTTAAAGTCTTCGCTCAATCCGTTGAAAAAACAGAGATCCGCATGAGCAAAATCGATCACATCCACGCGCGCGAAATTCTGGATTCGCGCGGCAATCCAACTGTTGAGGCCGACGTGCTTCTCACGAGCGGTGAACGAGGACGCGCGGCGGTTCCGTCAGGCGCCTCCACCGGCGAGCATGAAGCCGTTGAGTTACGCGACGGCGATCCGAAACGTTATGGCGGCAAAGGCGTGCTCAAGGCCGTCGGCCATGTCAACGATTTGATTGCCCGTGAGTTGCAGGGAAGCAACGCGCTCGACCAATCGGCGATCGACAAAATGTTGATCGACCTTGACGGCACTCCGAACAAATCGAATTTGGGCGCGAACGCAACCTTGGCAGTTTCGATGGCCTGCGCGCGCGCGGCTGCGAACCACCAGGGACTTCCGCTCTATCGCGCGCTCGGCGGTGACAACGCCAAAACCTTGCCGGTGCCGATGATGAACATCATTAACGGCGGCGCGCATGCCGACAACAACGTCGACTTTCAGGAATTCATGATTGTGCCGGTCGGGGCAAACCGTTTCAGCGAAGCGCTGCGCGCGGGCGCCGAGATTTTTCATACGCTGAAATCGGTGTTGAGAAAAAAAGGATATGCCACCGGCGTTGGCGACGAGGGCGGCTTCGCCCCAAACTTGAAATCCAACGAAGAAGCGATCGAAACAATTTTGGAAGCAATCGGTATCGCCGGTTACCACGCGGGCCGCGACATTCTCCTGGCCCTGGATCCAGCCGCCAGCGAGTTCTATGACGGGCAATCATATGTCTTCAAGAAATCCGACGGGCGCCAGCTCTCGAGCGCCGAGATGATCGCCTTTTGGAAAGACTGGGTGGATAAATACCCGATCGTTTCGATTGAAGACGGCATGGCCGAAAATGACTGGGATGGATGGAAAGCCTTAACCGATGCTGTCGGCGAAAAGATTCAATTGGTCGGCGACGATCTGTTTGTCACCAACACCAAATTCTTGAAAAAGGGAATCGACCTGGGCGTAGCGAATTCAATCCTGATCAAGGTCAATCAGATCGGTACGTTAACTGAGACAACTGAATGCATCAGGATGGCGCAGGACGCCGGGATGACTGCGGTAGTATCTCATCGATCCGGGGAGACTGAAGATTCGTTCATCGCCGATCTCGCCGTGGGCACGAGCGCGGGTCAAATCAAAACCGGGTCAGCGTCGCGCAGCGATCGAATAGCGAAGTACAATCAGCTGCTGCGGATTGAGGAAGAACTGGGGGACGCGGCGCGTTATCCCGGCAGGGATGCTTTCCGTCAGAACCGCCTGCGGTAGCGGGCGGTTGATCTCCCTCCAACCGGAACTTAATGATTTCAGAGGTGAACCACCCGCTACCGCAGGTCGTACTGACAGCATAATGAATATTTCAGACATCAAAAATCTCTTTGACTACACCGAGTGGGCCAACGCGTTGGCAATGGACGCTGCGGCGAATTTATCCGATGAACATCTTCGGCGAAACGTAAACATCAGCCATCAATCGATCTTCGGTACGCTCGCACACATGGCCGGCGCGGAATGGATTTGGCTTGAACGCTGGCACGGGCGTTCGCCGGCAAAGGCCGAAGCCTGGTCGATGTGGACCACTGAATCCTGCGGCGACCTGAGCGTCTTGCATGATCGTTGGCAGGATGTGATCGACCGACGCTCGCAGTTCATTTCGGAATTGGATGAAGAGCGCCTGGCGGCTGAATTGGCTTTCAAACTTCTCAGCGGCGATCCCAGTTCCATGAGGCTGGTCGATCAAATGCAGCATGTTGCCAATCACGCGACCATGCATCGAGGCCAGGTGGTGGGAATGATCCGGCAACTGGGAATCGATCCGCCTTCGACTGATTTGCTGTTCTATTTGCGGCGAGATATTTCGCCGAAGTAATCACCTCCAAAACCAATGTCCGATACCTGGCAGCGCGACGATTACGAAATCAGCACCGACCTTTCGCGTCTCAATCTCGATCTGATTCATCAATACCTTTCGACCCGGACTTATTGGGCCAGCGGTCGGTCCCGCGAAGTAGTGCAGCGGTCGATCGAAAACTCATTTCCTTTTGGTCTCTACAAAGGAAATGAGCAGGTCGGATTTGCTCGCGTCGTCACCGATTACGCGACCTTTGCCTGGATCGCTGACGTTTTTATTCTGCCGGAACATCGCGGGCAGGGATTGTCGAAATGGATGATGGAAGTGATGATCGAGCATCCGCGACTACAAGGATTTCGGCGCTGGGTCCTGGCAACCAAAGATGCGCACGGGCTTTATGAAAAGTTTGGATTTATCAACCTCCACCGGCCGGAGCGCTGGATGGAGCGGCCCGATCCGAACATGGAAGAAAGTCCGGATTACTGGCAGTAGGGTACGCACGCCTCTGGCGTGCCTCAGCACGAATTCATAAATAGCGGACATGAATAGCACGCCGGAGGCGTGCGTACCGGTATGCCACAAAAGACACCACTGGCGCTGATCATTCTTGACGGATTTGGCTATCGTGCCGAACGCCAAGGCAACGCGATTGCTTTGGCGGATATGCCTTTTTACGACGAGCTGCGCGAGAAATACCCCCACACTCTGATCGAAGCTTCGGGCGAATGTGTCGGCTTGCCTCAGGGCGTGATGGGAAATTCGAACGTTGGTCACCTGTGCCTCGGCGCCGGCCGCGTTTTGCGCACCGACGTTGAACGGATCAATCACGAGATCGCGAGCGGAACGTTCTTTCAGAATCTCGCGCTCGCTGCCGCGATGGATAATGCCGTCAAGCACGATCGCGCGCTGCACATCATGGGCCTGCTCTCAGACGGCCTGGTCCACTCGTCGCAGGAGCATGCCTACGCTTTACTGCGCATGGCTAAGGAAAGCGAAGTGCGCCGGGTGTTCGTGCACTGCTTCCTCGACGGGCGCGACACGCCGCCGTCCTCTGCTGAAAAATATGTCGCCGCCATGCAGGAAAAGTGTAGAGAGATTGGGGCCGGCGAGATTGCCACCGTGGTCGGCCGCTACTATGCGATGGATCGCGATAAGCGTTGGGAGCGAATTGAGCCCGCTTATCGCCTGCTGGTTCATGGCGAAGGCGAGCGCGCCACCGACCCTCTGGCCGCGATTCGAGCGTCCTACGAACGTAATGTCACCGACGAATTCGTCGAGCCCATCGTCATGACTCGCGAGGACGGTGTTCCGTTGGCGACCATCCGGGACGGTGATTCAGTAATCTTCTTCAACTTTCGCGCCGACCGCGCGCGCCAGATTACCAGCGCCCTCGCCGTCCCCGGTTTCGATGATTTCGCCACGCCGAACCGGCCGCATACTCACTATGTTTGCTTCGCGGTTTACGACAAGACCTATCCTTTGCCGGTCGCTTTTCCGCCTGAGCTGCCGCGAAACATCCTGGCGGATGTCTTTGCGGTTGGGCGGATCGACAACTATCGCATGGCTGAGACTGAGAAATACGCGCACGTCACATACTTCTTCAACGGCGGAGCTGAGCGCGAGTTTCCGCATGAGAAACGCCTGCTCGTGCCTTCGCCGAAGGTCGCGACCTATGATCTGGCGCCGGAGATGTCAGCGTTCAAGATTACGGACAAACTTCTACGCGCTATCGAAGGACGCGAAGCAGATGTGTTCATCGTAAACTTTGCCAACACGGACATGGTTGGTCACACGGGCAAACTCGATAAGGCCATCGAAGCCTGCCAGTACGTTGATACGTGCCTGGGTTGGGTCAGCAAAGCGATTCGCACGGCCCGCGGCACCATGCTGATCACGGCCGATCATGGGAACGCTGAAATGATGATCGATCCGAAAACCGGCGAACCGCATACGGCGCACACAACGAATCCCGTCCCGTTTCATCTAATCGACGAAGATTCAAAGGGCGTGAAGTTGCGCGAGGGTGGGGCGTTGGAAGACGTGGCGCCGACGATGATTGGATTGTTAGGACTGGAAAAGCCCGTTGAGATGACGGGAAAGGATTTGCGGGAATAGGGGTTCTTCCAGGCACGGAGATCGCAAAGAGACTCAGAGAAATGCAAGACCGGCGTTGCCTCAAAAAGCGAATAGTTCCTCTCATTCACACCGGGCTTTAGCCCGGTGATGAGCGGCACGAAAAGATGCGTGAAACCGTTTTAACGGTTTGCCCTCTTGACAGATTCACTGAGTGGTTGAGCCCGAAGAAGTTATGTAACCAGCCGGCCGAGAAACCGTTGAAACGGTTTCTAAACGTTTACGGCGCTGGGCACACCGGGCTAAAGCCCGGTGTGAATGAGATGGGCCGCTTTCAGACTTTTGACGCAAGGTCTACAAGAGCAATGTCCGCCGCTACTGAAACAATCAAAGAGCAAACTCAAACGCGCGCGATCTCCCTGCGCTGGATCATCAGCGCACGCGAGGATCTCGTCTGGTTCATCGGGTCCGTTGCCGCGAGCTACCTGCTGTTGGTTCTCTACGTCACCGGAGTTTTGCCCTTGATTCCGATGGTGGCCGGCTGGGCCATTCTCATCGACGCGCCGCATGTCTTTGGCACTCTATCGCGCACCTACTTCGATCGATCAGAATGGAAGACCCGCAGCCGCCTGCTGTTGGGTTCGTTGTTGTTCTTCGCAGTTGGCCCGATCCTGGTTCTGCTCGGACTTGGTTTCACCTTCTTCTTCGTAGCTGCGCTTTGGGCCTACTACCATCTGGTCAAGCAGCACTACGGCTTTATGGTGCTCTACAAAAAGAAGAACAACGACCTGGCGCCCATCGACAACGCGCTGGATCGTTTGCTGTTAATGTTTGCGTTCAATTATCCGTTTGTAGCTTTTATCGCAAATGATCCGACCGCCATGGCGCGGGTGCCGCCGATGCTTCGCGGGGGAGTGAATGCGGTAGCGATGCTGCTTTTAATCGGAACGATTGTTTTGGCAATTGGCTGGTTGATTAGACAGATTCAAAGAGCCATCAGTCGCGAGCCACTCAATGTGCCGAAGTATCTGTTGTTGACTGCGGCAATCCCGATGCATTGGGTTGCGCTGGTGACGCCAATGCCGGCGAAGCCGATTGCGCTGGTCGCGATTCTGACCATCTATCACAACCTGCAATATCACCGGCTGATTTGGTTTCATAATCAGAAGTACGTGGGGAGGCGCAGCCTCCCTATATCAAGAGAGACTGCCTTGCCGGAAAGGCAGAGCCTTTCCGCACATCAGGGCGGCAGAGCCGCGAACGAAGACGTTCGGAACAAGTATGGCCCCGCGGCGGTCATCAGTCGCCGGCTGATTTTCTACATCGCGTTTGGGATTCTGTTCGGCATCATTTACCAGGGGCCGCGCCAATTCCTGGGTTACCTCAATCTGCACACCGGCGATTCGCCGGCGGCGCTTTCGACGCCGATCCAATTGGGCATCGCCTTTCTCTGGGGCTATGCCTTCATTCACTACTATCTCGATTCGAAAATCTGGCGCGTGCGGAGAGATCCAGCGGTGGGCAAGGCTCTGAAGATGAACTAGAATTCCAACTCGCGTGTCTAACAATTTTGCCACAATTGCATCCCAATTAGTCGAGACGGCTGCCGGCTTTTATGCGCGCGGCTGGGTGCTGGGCACCAGCGGAAATCTCAGCGCGGTAGTGACGCGGGATCCGCTGCGCCTCGCGATTACGCCGAGCGGCGCCGACAAAGGCGCGTTGCACGCCAACCAGATTATCTTGATTGATGATCGTGGCCGGACGGTTGAAGATGCGTCTGCCAGGCCTTCGGATGAATGTCCGTTGCACATCAGAATTGCTCGAGAGCGAAATGCCGGCGCGGTGTTGCATAGTCATTCCGTCTGGAGCACGATGTTGTCGAATTTGTATTTTGACGATGGTGGTTTGACCATCGAAGGCTACGAAATGCTGAAAGGACTGGCCGGCGTGAAAACGCACGAGCATCGCGAGTGGTTGCCGATTCTCGAGAATTCCCAAGACATGCCGGCGTTGGCCGATCGGGTCGCCGAAGAATTGGCGGAACAACCTGACGCGCATGGTTTTTTGCTGCGGCGTCACGGACTCTACACCTGGGGTAGCGACCTGGCGCAGGCGAAACGTCACGTTGAGATCCTCGAGTTCCTGCTGGAAACCTTAGGACGAACTGTTTTAGCGTCCTGGTAGTGATGCAGTTTGATGTCCGACAAGCTTTAGAGCCTCTTGCAAAAGTCAGTGTTGAAATAAAAGAAAAAGACATGGGTGTGAACCTGAAGTCTGTAGAATGAAGTTGCGAAACAAACATCACAGACAGAAAGGACACAGACCATGTCTTTGGACGGAACGCTATCACAGTTCTGGTTAACGGTACAG
>Ga0207686_10001320_pt1 | contig 14178 bp, 16 predicted proteins | sample KBSM24metaG_FD_184396 | JGI IMG/M metagenome (GOLD analysis project Ga0207686, IMG submission 184396) | Miscanthus rhizosphere microbial communities from Kellogg Biological Station, Michigan, USA - KBS M2-4 metaG (SPAdes) (version 2) | ecosystem: Host-associated > Plants > Roots > Rhizosphere >...
TGTCACCACGGCCCGGTCGCTGCGCGGCAGCCCGTTGCGGCGGATCCAGGCTTCTTTCAAGTGCGTTGTGGTGACAGCCAGTACGTCGCCTTCCCACTTTCCGGTGGAGAAGCCCATGGCCGTGTGCAGTGCGTAGTCCGGGGGATGGGGACGGCCATCCATCCAGATCGTACGCTCCGTGCTATATGCGAGATGATGGATGTGAATGGCGACCAGTTCCTGGGTGTCTCGGTCCAACTCTTGCCAGATCCGGATGCCGGCAAAGCTGGGCGCGTAGTCCGACGGATGTACGCGGCATTGATACTCGGGTACAGTAAGAAGGGAGGCGTCCCAAGCATCCGCTCGATAGCGGGCCGCATTCTTGATCGGCACGCCGAGATAGTCGCCCAATTCCGGACCGGGCAAACGCTCTGGCTCGTCTTCGTGAAGAATTTCCAGATTTCCCCACGAGCCATCGAGATTCACTTGGGCAGCTGCTGGAGCTGGTACCAGCAGGATTGGGAACAACCAGATCAAACCAGCCATTCGGCGGAATCTTTCCATAAAACCTTCCTTTTCTGGGCCACCATGCCTCGATCGCCGGATGAGAGTAGCGCTCTCAGGCGCCTGAGCAGGGCTTCGGGCGAGTCCAACTTCAACCCTGCCGAAGCGGCGTTGCACTGATGACACCTAATGCAGTTTGTCGCTAAAATCCGTTGGATATCCTTTCGGAAATCGGCTTGCTGTCTCTGTAGAAGACCCCAGCCCGAAGCCATGGGTGAGCCGAGAAACTAGTCCATCACTCATAGGTCCCGACGGTTCGTACGCTTAATCCATGATCTGCCCGCCCGATAGTAACAGCAATAGGACGGGAGTGATCACACGGTGAATGGTCACGTGAATCAATCTGCCAACGAGGGCGTTCCAATTAAACGCGCGCCAAGCCAAATTTTGCCGGCGGACAAGGGGACCTAATCCCAGCGCTCCCCGAAGCCGCCGGCTTCCGTAATGCCAGAAGCTGGTCAGAATATCAGCTTTAGGCCAAATTGAATCTGCCTTGGGGTGCCGACGTACGAGGTGATCTGCGGCGCAATCGTGTTTGGAGCACCGCCTCCAGTAAAGAGTCCCGTGCCGATAACGTTCGGAAGTCCCAGATTCGTATGATTGAAGATGTTGAAAAACTCCGCCCGGAACTGGAGATTTACGTTTTCGTGGATTGGAGTCATCTTGATCACAGCCAGATCGGTGTCCCAGAATGCGGGGCCCCTGAGTGTGTTCCGGCCGAGATTCCCAAACGTTCCCGGCGCCTCAAGCGTGAAGCATTGGGGGTTGAACCACTCATTGACCTTGCCGATGTCCACTTTACATCCCGGAACGACGTTGGGCCGCGGCGCCAGCGTGACACCATTGCTCCCTCCGCTCGCCTCATCGTAACCATCCCCTATGTTTGCTGGATAGCCGGTACTAGCGGATTCGATCCCGCTGATCTGCCAGCCCTCGATGAGCCTATTTCCGTGGAACGGTAGCGTGACAAGACCGTTAATCCGCAAGACGTGGTTCAGGTCCCAGGCGCAGGGCGCCCAGTCGGCGCGTGCATTGTACGGATTCGTGAAAGAGCCGGTGCTGTTGGCGTTAAGAGAACCCAAATATCCGCCGTTGTCCATGCACCGCGACCAGGTGTAGGACGCTTGGAACTGGAAGTTGTTTGAGAACCGCCGATTCACCGTAGCGACCCCCGAATTATACCGGGAGTTGGCAAAAGGACCCAGCGTGTTGAAGCTGCTGAGGTTGGGATTGAGCAACTGATTCCCGACGACGTTGCCCGGCGTCCCGGATCCGAAGTAGCCATCGGATAATCCGTTGGCTAGAGTCGGATTGGCGCAACCCGGGCCCTGTGCGATGGAGCAGACCAATGGTGGGTTCTGCTGGTTGCCCGTGAGCAGATCGATGCCGCGCGAGCCGACATATCCGAGCGTCATCACAGTGTTGTGAGCGATCTCGCGCTGGATATTAAAATTCCACTGCATAACGTAAGGGCTTTTGCTTGTTTGGTAATACCATCCGGGAGCCGAACTCGGTTTGCTGAGACCACTGGTCGGCAGATTCGGATAAACCGCACCGAGGAAGCCGGGAACAACATTGAGCACCCACGGCGGCAACGTCCAGAACCCAGGACCGTAATCGCCCGTTGAGATCAATTGGTGGAAGATGCCAAAGCCTCCTCGGATCGATGTCTTGTGATCGCCGAACACATCGAAGGCAAATCCGACTCGAGGATCAAGATTCTTCAATGAGGGATTACTCGCCATGACGTTTGGAACACGCGAGAAACCAGTCGCGGTGGCATAGTTCAGGACTTGGTACAAATTGCCGCGAATCTCGGTCGGATTAGTTTCGAACTCATACCGCAGTCCGAGATTGACGGTCAATCGCGAGTTCACGCGCCAGTCGTCCTGAACGTATGGCTTGAATTCTGTGTAGCGGAAGTCGCGATTGGGATAAGATCCGAGCGGTACAAAGATCAAAACAGTGGGAACACCACCCAGAAGTGGGAACGGGCCGCCGCTTAAACCGGTGAACTGAAACTGACCACCATCGAAAAAGGGCATGAACGTGTTCACCTGAATTCGCGAAACCGAAGCCCCCATTTTCAGAGTATGTGCTCCGTGCGTCCAGGTAATGTCGTCGGCTCCGGTGAAGCGATTCATGGTCGTGTTGAAGGGTAGCTGAAGGGCGCTACCGATACCCGAAAGCCCACCAACTGCCACAATCCCATCGGGGCGTCCGCTGCCAGCAGGGAAGAAACTCAGCGGGTCTGCACCGTTAACCAGTCCGCCCGGCTGAGTCGGCGCCTGATACTCGTTCGTCCATTCACGGGAGAAGCTTACGCGCGCAATGTTAACCGCGTTCGGGCTGAGAATTCGCCGCCACTCCGTTGTAACGAATTGAAAATGCGAAAAATCCAACTCCGGCCAGTTGGGAATTGGGCCTCCTGCAAAATTGCCGCCTCCGAAGGGCTCGTTGAAATTCGATTTGTCGCTGATGTAACGCGCAAACAAACTGTCCTGCGCCGAGAGATTGTAGTCGAAGCGGGCTAGGAGATAGTCCTCGTGTGCCAACTGAGATCCCTGCGTGAGCGCTTCGGGCTGGCCGTTAACAATCGTTGTCGCGGCGGGGTAAACGGCAAGCGTATTCCGGATCGTCTGGGGGTTCTTGGCACTAGCTAGGGGAATGCAATTTGGGTTGGAAGGACCTAAGCCAGGCAGCGTCTCGAAGGGAGAACAGCCGGGCACGATAGCAGTCCTCGTTTCCCCGAGAAGCTGGCGTGTTCCTTCGTAATTCACAAAGAAAAAGGCCTTGTTCTTCTTCAGCGGTCCGCCCAGCGTTCCCCCGAACTGGTTCTTGCGGAAGGCCGGGATCGTGGCCGGATCGATGAAAGCACGAGCATCCAATGCGCTGTTTCTTAGGAAATCGTAAGCGGAGCCGTGGAACTTATTGGTCCCGGATTTACTTACGGCGTTAATCACGCTGCCGTTCCCTCCAAACTGTGCGCCATAAGTATTCGTGAGGGTTTGGAACTCCCCGATGGCCTCCACTCCTAAAGAGGATCCAGTTACCGATGCCATGCCGGTGTTCCAAAACACCTGGAGGCTTTCGTCGTCGAGGAGGAAACTCTGACCTTGAGGCCGCGATCCAGCTATGGAGAATTCAGGCGCTCTTCCGCCAAAACCATTGCTTAACATGGTGTTGCCCTGCATCGTGGCTACACCGGGTGCCAGTTCTATGAGTTGTTGGAGGTTTCTACCATTCAACGGCAGGTCCCGCATCTGTCTCTCATCGGTTAACGAACTGACGGCGGAACTGGTAGTTTCGACCTGCGCGGCAGCCCCCTCGACGGTTACCGTCTGTTGCTGCTGGCCGACTGCGAGAACAAAGTCGACAACCACCTGAGCTCCTACGGTCAGCGTAATGCCAGACCGAAGGACCGTGGCAAATCCGTCTTTTGATGCTCGGACCTCATATTCGCCCACCCCAAGTTCAGGGACTCGAAAGCGGCCTTGGGCGTCGCTGATCACGCTCTGGCTGACTCCCGTGCCAACGTTCTTGATCTCAAGACCGGCGTCCGGAATTGCGGCGCGAGAAGCATCCGTCACCGAGCCCAGAACTGTTCCCGTTGCGGCCTGCCCCCAGAGACGAACGGACAAACCCGGGCCAAAAATAAGAATAGCGCCCAGCACAAACGAGGGTATGCGCGCCGGCAGCGACCGTGCATTCTTCATCATATAGGTAATGGGCCTCCTACCGACCCGATCGTGCTCCGAGGTTATTCGAGGCACCGACACATCTACTCGATTCTTAATGAGCGCTCGATGTACCAGCCGATGCTACCTCAGCCTTCAGCCAAAACAAGCAGCGGGCACGTGAAAGAACGGTTCCGTTCACGTGCTCCCACCGGTGCGATCTAGCGTTGGCGAACACTGCTGCTTTGAGGGAAGCGCCATCCCTGACGCCAGTCTTTGGACGAACACGAGGCACATGCGAGGTCTCTTGAATTTTTCGCTCAGATCGTCGGCTTCCGGCAGGGGATTGTACCCAAAGGAAGCCGATTTCCTCACCGGCTTTTCTTCAAAACCGACGGCGCACAGTTCCCCGCCCGCCGGAGCTCCAGCGGTACCTACGAACGGAAGCTAATGGGCATTGGTCAGGTGGCGTCCTTCCGATTCCCCTGCCTGACGGCACCTATCTTTGCATACTGAACCCTAGTCATCCCCGCGCCGCGAGTATCGAATCAAGACTGCGGGAACCTCTCGTCTTTATTGGGCAAGGAGGCGAGCCGGATGAAATAAAAGAGATTGGCAAGCTGTTGAATCGCGAGGCAAAGGCCAGCTACAAAATTGACTACATGCAGTATTGTGTGGTGTAGATGATACCCTCAAAACATTGAAACAGAAGGGCTTATATTTTATAATCAGGCCTACCCATGCCTTGGGCGCAGAGGGTCGGGTGTTCGAATCACCCCGTCCAACAAATGGCCAATCACCTTAACGCTCGAAGCGTCCGTTCTCGAAGTGTATCCCGGCAAACGATCCACTTGAGCGTCTAGTCGGCAAATCGTAACCGTGGTCGAGGTTAGCGCTGACGTTGGCAGTGCGGCTTACAGAGTTCCAAAATCTCAAAAAACTTATGAGCACCCTGCGCATTGCCCCGACTTCGTTCCGCGCCCTACCATCATAAATCCCTTATAGTCTGTGCTCTAGTACCAAGTTTGTGCTCAACTGGCTACTATCCTCGCTTCTTCGTGCCGGATTTCTTTTTGACCGATGCAAGGCGTTTCTCCGTACGTTTCTTCGCAGCTGCAAGTGATGCTTTCTTTGCCCGAGCTGAGCGTTCTTCAGGAGTGGCGTTACGAGCTGCCTTCTTTCCACCTTGCCTGCCGTATTCACGTGCCAACGCTGTCATTGCTGCTCGAAGCTCTTCCGAAATCTTCACGCCCATAGGTTAAGAATACACCTGACGGGGTACGGTGAGAATTTCATGAGATTTCATTTGACACCGCAGGGGGTACGGTGTATTCTAGGCGTGCTTCCTAGTGTTCGATTAGTAAAGGGAATCAGACACTAGACCAAGACGGGACCGCGACAAGCTACGAACTTGCCGTGGCCCCTAAACACCAAAGTTGAGGAAACAACTTCGATGCCTAGCACTGAGAGTACCGCAACAGATAAACGGGACGTGTACGCAAGCGTGACGTCCCAAATCGTCAATGCAATCGAGCAAGGTGTGACTTCCTGGCGGATGCCCTGGCATACGTCGGGCAAGTTTGCCTTCTCGCCAATCAACGTAACCAGCAAAAAAGCGTACAGGGGTATCAACACGCTCTGCCTGTGGGCTGCTGCGCAAGCGAAAGGCTATGAGCGTGGTGAGTGGGCCACGTATGCCCAGTGGGCAAGAGCACGGTGCCCAAGTGCTCAAGGGCGAGAAGGCCACGACGGTGGTGTTCTGGAAGTTTGCGGACGGTGCCGGCGCGACGGACGACGACGGTCCGCCCAAGAGCGGGTCACACCTGCTGTTCACACGGGGCTATTCGGTGTTCAATGCGGCCCAAGTCGAAGGGTACACGCCCAAGGCTGAAGTGGAGCCGCTCACGCTGGACCGCATCGAGCAGGCCGAAATGTTCTTTAGGAACGTCGGGGCCGCGGTGCGGCACGGCGGAAACCAAGCTTACTACGCGCCCTTCTCCGATCATATTCAGATGCCGCCGTTCCAGGCGTTCGTCGAAAGCGTTTCCTACTATTCGACACTCGCCCATGAGCATACGCACTGGACAGCCAATACAACCAGATGTGATCGGCAGCTAGGCAAGCGATTCGGCGATAACGCCTATGCTGCTGAAGAATTGATAGCCGAACTCGGGGCTGCGTTCACCTGCGCTCATCTCGGACTCAGTACAGAACCACGGGCGGACCATGCCGCCTATATTGATTCGTGGCTGAAAGTGTTGAAAGCTGACAATCGTGCAATCTTCACGGCAGCCAGCAAGGCACAGCAGGCGTGCGATTGGCTAGTCAAACGGGACGAACTGGGCCAGGTTACGGAGCTGGCAGCATGACTATCGAATGCGCCATTATCCTTAACCCAGTAACGCTTGATAATTGCCTTAGATCGCGGTTCAAGTGCGAACTGGATCAAATCGAGTACTGGGACGGAATGATCGCGCTCAGTGCCAAACGTGAATCCATCTCCGTTAAGAGAATCCGGGTTCGCACAGAATGGGAATCCGAGCTGTGGGCTGAAGCTTGGTGCGTCGTGGTGTCTGAATATTTGGTAGTCAATCGGGCAGACGGGTATTGGACTGTTACACACGTCCCAACTGGGCTTGCTGCCGGTTCCACCTCCAGTCTCAAGGATGCTGTCAGAGTCGCGCACGACGTTTCGCACTGGCAGGAGTGGGCCTTCTTGCAAGGGAAGGACGACATCACGCCCGAGTTTCGTCGCAAGGCAAGCGATGCGTTCAACGCGGTGGCGCCATGACCATTGCGGTTACTGGTCCAGCACAAGAAAAGGGGGCGGACATGGTTCCGCCCCCCTCGCTAGAACAGGTCCGGGCGTTTATCCGGGCATCCAAGGCGGATTCCACGTTGAGGGGGTACAAGAGCGATTGGCGACACTTCTGTCATTGGTGCGAGGGCCATGGCCTTGGCGTCCTTCCGGCATCTCCAGAAGCAGTCGCCTCATACATCGCAGAGTGTGCAGCTCGGCTGAAGGTTGGGAGCATTCAGCGGCGACTAAATGCGATTGCCGAAGCTCACAAGGCTGTGGGGTTGGAATCGCCAACAGCCACTGGGATAGTGCGGAACACGCTGAAAGGCATTAAGCGGAAAATCGGGACGGCCGCTGTCCAGAAGGCAGCCGCCCTCACGGATGACATTCGGGCCATGTTGGAAGCTACGGATGCTGGATTGATCGGCTTGCGCGACCGTGCCCTGGTGCTGCTAGGTTTCGCCGGTGCATTTCGCCGTTCCGAGTTGGTTGGGCTGGACCTGACTGACTTGGGCTTCAATCGTGATGGCCTGACGATCACGCTGCGCCGCAGCAAAACGGATCAAGACGGACTTGGCAGGAAGGTCGGCATTCCTTACGGCTCCAATCCTAATACGTGCCCTGTCCGTGTGGTTCAAACCTGGCTGGAACAGGTAGGCGTAATCCACGAGCCCGTCTTTAGCTCGATCAATCGCCACGGGCAACTGCAGGGTACGAGGCTCTCACCTACCGATGTCGCGCGAATCGTGAAGAAGCTTGCCGTCCGAGCAGGTTTGGATGCCACGAAGTATGCCGGGCATTCTCTCAGGGCGGGACATGCCACGAGTGCGGCGATAGCAGGCGCGTCTGAACGGTCCATCATGAACCAAACTGGGCATCGCTCTGTCCAGATGGTACGGCGTTATATCCGGGATGGGAGCTTGTTCAGGGAAAACAGCGGGGGGAAGTTGGGCTTGTAACGAAAGATGCCGTGGTTGGGGAAATATGAGTCTAGGACATTCAATAAAGGAAGAGAAAGAGGATGAAGACCATTAAGCGAGACGAAATCGGAGTGAGGGACGAAGTTGAACGAGACGAGCATGGGCATCGGCTGATTGATTGTACGGCCTGCGACAGAAAGCGTACGTCCCAAGGCGCATTCGGCTTGTGCTACGCCTGCTACCGCCGTGAGAAGCGGGCGAAAAAGCGCGTGACGAATATGCACGCTCAAGGGCAGCAGAAAGAACAAATCCGAGTCACCAAACTGTACAGCCAGATGGTGACGGCTGCTATCAGTCTCGGGATGGACGAAGACGACATCCGGCAACTCCAGATGTTGCTACAACCTTACTTGCAGATTGTTCCCAGACTCTTGAACACGGCCGACATCAGCTTCCTATTCGTGAAGGACTTAGGTGAATCGGATTCTGTGAACGGTTCACTAGAGGTTGCGTGATTGTTGTTCACTGCAACAGTCATAATCTACAATACCCGCGACGATAAAATTGGCATTTTTCAACCGTAGGTGTCCGCTGGCGTTGCCCTCTGTTTGCATAGTTGGGTAAGAATGGCCTGGAGACGGTTGGAGAATCCTCGGTTTGGTTTGGCGAATCGGATCAGTGATGCGATCGCTGCACTCGAGTGGCGTGAGCCTGGATCCCTACTTGATGTCCGTGAGAGCCAAGAATTCCTACTCGCCTGCGACTTCGCTGGGGCGCATGCTGAGGCGCAGCATGAGTCGTTTGCGTTCTTGCTCGGCGCAATCGGCCAGACCGGCCCTTGGATGGAGGCGCGCGGAGAGGTTCGCGCCCAGTTGCTTAGCGGAAGGGGGGAGATCTCCTACAAGGGTCTCAACGATGCGCGTCGTCAACGGGCGCTCGCACCTTTCCTAGTGGCCGCGAATCTGTTCCCTGGGAATCTGGTCGTCGTAATGGTCAGCAAGAAGCTCAAGCGCCTTTTTGACAATCCAGGGGAACAAGTGTTCTTTCCAGAGCTGATTGTTGCAGTCAGGAATTGGAACGTGAAGTCCTTTCATCGCCTCTTGCTCGTCGCTACGCTCGGAGCCTTGCTCACTTCGGGCTTGGCAGCGAGTTCGCAGGATCTTCTGTGGGTAACCGACCAGGATGAGATTGCACCGAATTCCACAAAGCATGACGACGCGGGTCATGTGATTCACCATTGCCTTGAGCAGTATGCGCCAGACTTTCGTGGAGTCCTCACGTTTGCCACTACCGAGGCGAACGTTGACAACTTTTTATTACGTGACGCTGTTGCGATCACGGACCTGGCGGCGGGGTGCTTGGTAGATGCATTTGGCGCATCAAATCGTGGGTCCGAACGCGCTCTGTGGGTCAGCCCGGCGTCCGCGCTAACGCGCAAGGCACAAGTTATTCTTGATTGGTTTGCCCAGCGGGACCACAAGCTGCGTCGTCTCGTGATTTGTCTGAATGAGTCGGATGACGGCATCGATGTGTCGGTCTTCCAACCCGTTCGTGTCGATCGAGGGCAGGTGTTTCTGCTCCGCTAGGCTCTTGGGGCGCGGCGGATCGTACCAGCCCTTTTTGAGTGTACGATCTCGGGGTCCCATCCCATCAATCGCGATAGTGCCGTTCTTGCGTGGGGCTAGCCAAAATCCCGGATTTCGTGCCAACTGCAAGTTGGCACAAGCCGGACTGTGGGAAGCTGGCCAGCGGGCGACCTGAAGCGAATACCTGCCTGCCAATCCGGCCACCTGCACTTTGAGCGCGAAGCGCGAGCGGCGAAAAGCTGAACCCTTCACTGCCTCGGCACCGTCAACCGAAACATTCTGATAGAGTTCTGTTGTGGCTGTCGAGTATGACGAGATCGGTATTTGGTCGGAAGTTAAACTGGCCATAGTGCGCGAATACGCAGCTGCCTACTCGAAAATCATGGAAGCATGGCGTCGCGACAAGATCAACCGCCTCAGTTGGATCTATATCGATGGGTACGCCGGACCGGGGTATCACGTCTCCAAGGCAACCGGCGAGGTGGTGGGGCAGCCCGGTCATCGCCATGAACATCGTGCCCGCCTTTCACGAGTATCACTTCATCGATACCGAACCAGCCCGATCACAACAGTTGCGGGACATCGCCGGGGACCGGAAGAACGTGTACACGTACACCGAGGACTGCAACACCGTCCTGCTGCGCGACGTGTTCCCACGGGCGAAGCACAGCGATTACCGGCGAGCACTCTGCCTGCTGGACCCGTACAACATCGATCTGACCTGGGATGTTATAGAGGCGGCGGGGAAGTCGGGATCCGTCGACATGTTCCTGAACTTCATGATCATGGACATCAACAGGAACGCGCTGCGCAAGCGAGTGGAGAAGTCCCTGCAGAGCAAGGTCGACCAGTTAACCCGGCTCGTCGGGGATGAGTCCTGGAAAGAGGCAGGGTATCGTAAAGTAGAGACGCTCTTCGGCGAGGACTACCAGAAAGTATCGAACGAGGAGTTCGCAGAGTGGTTCCGCCAGCGGTTGATCACGAAGGCGGGGTTTAAGCATGTGCCGAAACCGATGCCGATGAAGACGAAGAACAACGCGGTGATCTACTACCTCTATTTCGCGTCGCAGAAGCCTGCCGCGCTGAGCATCGTCAACAGCATCTTCAAGAAGTACGGGCAACGATAAAGCCATGGCCACCAATTCCCCCATCGAATGGACCGACGCGACCTGGAACCCGGTAACGGGCTGCGACAAAATCAGCCCAGGTTGCAAGCACTGTTACGCCGAGCGGATGGCGAAGCGGCTGAAGGCGGCACGGAATCCCAACTACAAGAACGGTTTTGAACTTACGCTACAGCCACAAATGCTCACCCGTCCCTTGGAGTGGAAAAAGCCGAAGAACATCTTCGTCAACTCGATGAGCGATCTCTTCCACGTCGATGTTCCCCTGGAATACATCCAACAGGTTTTCGACGTAATGAACCACGCGAACTGGCACCAGTATCAGGTGTTGACCAAGCGCGCTGAGCGGGTCCACGAATTGAGTAAACATCTGAAATGGGCTCAGCATATTTGGATGGGCGTGAGCGTCGAAAGCGAGAAGTACCTCGACCGCATCGATCACCTGCGGAAGACCGGCGCGCATGTGAAGTTTCTTTCGCTAGAACCGTTGCTCGGCCCACTTCCCAAGATGAACCTGCGCGGAATCGACTGGGCGATTGTCGGCGGCGAATCGGGACCAGGCGCGCGCCCTATGGTCGAAGAATGGGTGCTCGACATCCGTGACCAATGCCTTCGGGCAAACGTCGCTTTCTTCTTCAAGCAATGGGGCGGTGTGTTTAAGAAAAAGACTGGACGCGAGTTAGAAGGCCGGACCTGGGACCAGATGCCGGAACTCGCGGTTATTTCCTGATGTCGCGCTGGGTAGTCCACTGCAAGAAAGAGCCTTACGACGTCTACATCGGGCGCGCGGTTCCCAGGAGTGGTTTCAAGGCATCTATCTGGGGCAATCCGTTCAAACTCGGGAAAGATGGGACGCGAGAAGTAATCATGGCGAAGTACCGCGCATGGTTGCCTACTCAGCGTGATTTGATTGCGCGTCTACCCGAGCTGAAGGGGAAAATCTTGGGGTGCTGGTGTGCGCCGGAGGCGTGCCACGGCGACATACTCTCAGAGTTCGTAAATCGCTAAAGCTTCCCGAGGTGTGTGTTCAATTTGTGCTCGATCTGGTTCTCGTAGGAAGCCAAGTGTGGATATAGCGGAGAAGCGGTGCCACGTGCGGTGACCGAGGTGCTAACGGATGCCAAGTGATCCCCGACAGCGGATGAGTTTGACGCCGCCCACAGTTCAATATCAGCAGGTCGCCGGCTGTTCCGATTTTATCCCTAGCGGGCATTGGAAGCGTCATTGGAAGCCCGAATCGTTGCCGTATGCGGATCTCGGCTACTCCGGAAGGGTACGGAATTTCCGCCCTCAGGGCGTTTTGTTTGTATGGCTTAACAGTTATTTGCCGTCCAAGATCAGCTAATTGCCCCGATTCACACTACAGCGCGGAAGCCTATTTACATCTGAGGCAACCGTTTAAACTCCGTTAGTTCGATCCCGGCGGAGTTGCAGGAAGCTAATGCTTGCGGGTAAATCCAGGTCTACAACGCTTGGACCAGGCTCCCAGGCGGATCAGTAACGCATATAGCGTCGCCCAGCCAAGCACGATCGGGCCTCATTTAGCAGATCAAATGCATCGAACTCTCAACGCCGTACAATACATGACGCCCATCCAGAATTTGAATGTCCAATGCACTATAAATTAGATCCTTCGTCTGCACATTATGCAATCGAATTTTCTGTCACGCCGTAGTGAATTACGCAATCCTACCGATTTGGATACTCCTTCAGTCAGCGTGTATTACTCTTGCCGTCCTGATCACGACCATGCCAGCTTACGCACAGGCGCCCCCGGACGAGCCGCAGCCAAGCTGGAGGATGACAAGGGCCAGATGCTTCCCACTGACTCGCTACAGAGTGCTCCAGTCATCATTCATCCTGTAATCAGTCTCTCCCGGAAGCCGGATCTCACGTTCCTATTCTCAGACGATGGTCCTTGGGCTGGAAATCCGCGTTAGGCGTTGCAACGGTCGTTGAACGAGTAAGAGTAAGAGACAGAGTTAAAGCTAAGCTTCACCAAATATATACTTAGCTGGGGGCCAGAACTAGACCCCTGTTTTAATCCCTATTCCGTATAAACCGTAATTGTATTCACAGCGTAGCCCAGCCAAGTGAAGATTCGCTTTGAGACATCCCATGATTAGCTGCCCTCGATTTCATTTGGTTCGACGCCGGCTAGTTTCCCCGCCTTCTTCTTGAGTGCATTCCTTTTTCGGTATCCCCGTATCGCCTGATACTGCCCACAAATATGATCGCAGTAGATCTTGTTGAACCTCCCGCCCTGAATCGGGAATACGGTCTCACACTCAGGCCTTGCGCACTTTCGATGCTTGGCTTGTCTCCACTTATCGATCTGAATCGTGGCCATCAGCGCGCGGAACGTGAAACCAGCCGAGATCACCGCAGTCGGGGCTTCTCCGCTCCAGTCCATCCGAAAATGCGGAAGCCCCCTCCACTTCATATAGTGAAGCAGCTTCCCTGGGAATCCCTTGCCCATCCCCCTCCATTCTGCGGGATCTGATATTAGGTACAACCTAACCAGGGACTGAAACTGCCGCAATTCTTCAGGATTGGCGGGGCATGTGAACTCCTTGCCGGTAGGAGCGTTGACGAACATACCGGTCTGGTTCAGGAAATCTAACACAGCGGGAACGTCCTCCGGATCCAAATCCAGGAACTCCTTACGAACAAACCAGCCATCCAGCCGAGTTTTGGCCGCCTGCATACTGTGCAAACAAGTGAATCGACCAGAATTGTCTAGGCTCCAGTTGCCGGAAGTAGCATTCAATTCAACAGATACGGAAACAGACTCTAATTTTTGAACCGGCATTTGTATATATGAAGCGCTTATACAAATATATACCATTTACTGGGATCCTGAAAGTATGGGGGACATTCTCCCCCTAAAAGGACCCAGCGCCGACGGTTGGATCGTCCTTAATCAAACAGCCGGATAAGGATGACTATGCAGTCAGCAAAAGAAGTGATAACGCGTGTGGACGCTTTGAAGAACCTGAAAAAGATCGCAAGGGAGTTCGCACGGAGTATCGTCAGGACCCTTCCAAAGGCGCGCGCTCTGGAGGAAGCCTTGACCGAGCTTGAACGGCTTTTCCCAGGGGTATTTAAAGCGATCAAGAGCGGACAGGTAAAGGTCCGCGTTGTTAACGGAGCGTTGGAGGTGACTCACTCCACGGAGTACTTGGAACAACTTTGTTAGAGCAAAGTTGAGGCGACGTTGAAAGCGGCGAGAAAAGGGGCGTGGCAGTCCGGCGCGCTCCTCAGTGAGGAGAGTAGAACATCATGAATTTTTCAAAGGAAGGTTTTTAGTGATTAAGACAAAAGATAATTTGCTCGATGCTGCGTTGGGTTATGCAGCAAAGGGCTGGAGAGTTCTCCCGGTACACGCCATCGTAGATGGTGGCTGTTCATGTGGGAACGCAGACTGTGCATCTATGGGAAAACATCCTCGGATAAGCCAATGGCCGCAGAAGGCGAGTGCAGCGAATACAACCGCTGAATCGTGGTGGGGGGAAACTTGGCCAGAGT
>Ga0207686_10001327_pt1 | contig 14110 bp, 7 predicted proteins | sample KBSM24metaG_FD_184396 | JGI IMG/M metagenome (GOLD analysis project Ga0207686, IMG submission 184396) | Miscanthus rhizosphere microbial communities from Kellogg Biological Station, Michigan, USA - KBS M2-4 metaG (SPAdes) (version 2) | ecosystem: Host-associated > Plants > Roots > Rhizosphere >...
TATTGAAATACTGTTTGATGATATTCGTGTTAACCCAAAACGATATACCGGTAGTGTGATATTTAACAGAAAAGATAAAACAGGCCCTTTAACTTCGCCTGCGAAAAAAGATTCTATTCCGCAAGGCAAACAAAAATGACCCCGACAAAATTTTTTCGGTTCTTATTCGTCTTGTTTCTGTTTACAAGTCCTCTGATTATTTTTTGCCAGGAATTACCAACTACAAAAACATTTACACCAGCAGATACAGTTCGTACAATTGAAATTCTCCCCGGTTCAAGAAAATTAGAATACCGTAAAATTGATTCTGTTACCGATGTAACAATAATCGCAGGCAATGTAAGACTAAAGCAAGGGACCACAATATTCGAATGCGACAGTTGTGTGATCACAAAAAGAATTAATCTTTTCGAGGCATTTGGGAATGTTCACATTAATGATTCAGATACGGCAAACGTGTACTCCGATCATCTTCGCTATCTCACTGACAGAAAAATTGCTTATTTAGATGGCAATGTCAAATTAACTGATGGTAAAGGAGTACTTACAACACCGACGTTAGAATATGATATGAATACTAAAGTTGGTATCTATCGAAATGGCGGCCGGGTTGTAAACAAAGAAACTGTATTAACAAGCGATGAAGGTTATTACTATGCTGATATAAAAGATGTTTATTTCAAAAAGAATGTAAAGTTGAAAGATCCATCTTATGATCTTCAATCCGATTCATTATTATATAATACGGGAACGGAGATAGTAAGATTTATTGCAGAGACACTTGTTAAGGATAGTACAAACAGAACTATTAAGACAAGAGAGGGCTATTATGATAAAAGAACTGGTAAAGCTGAATTTGGGCAGCACCCAATTATAACGGATAAGGACATACAGGTAACTGGAGAAAGGATAATAAGCGACGACAGCGTGGGTATTACACAAATATTCGGCAGAGGGATAATTGTGGACACCGCAAATAAAACAACAGTGATCGCTGATACCATTTTCTATAACAAAAAGAATGAATCATTTCTTGCTTTTGCCAAGCCACTAATGATCGTCGAGCAGGATCAAGATTCCATTTTTATTGCTGCAGACACTTTATTTTCTGCCCGGCTTACGGACTTGTATGGACCAAAAGATTCGGTTGCAAAAAAAGATACCTTGAAAGAAGTAAAAATTATTGATACCAAAACAAAGGACAGTACGAACAGGTATTTTGAAGCATTCAGAAATGTAAGAATTTTTTCAGATTCATTGCAGGCAGTTTGTGACAGTATGTTTTATTCATTTAAGGATTCCGTATTTAGATTGTATAATGATCCCGTTGTTTGGTCTCAAGAAAACCAAATAACTGGAGATACTATTTTGCTTTTTACTAAAAATAAAAAAGCCGACAGGATGCAGGTTTTCAAAAACAGTTTTATAGCAAGCTTTGTAAAACACGAGATATTCAACCAGGTAAAATCAACCAGGATGGATGCATATTTTATTGATGGCAATATTGATTCTGTCAGGGCAAGAGGTTCGGCAGAATGTGTTTATTATATACAGGATGAAGACAGCGCATTTACAGGCATCAATCAATCAAATGCTGAATTGATGGATGTTTATTTCAAAGAAAAGGAGCTTCAGCGTGTTGTTTTCCGAACTGCTGTGAAAGGAACCATTTGGCCAATGAAACAAAAAACTCCAAAAGAAATGCATCTTCAAAACTTCAAATGGCGTGATGCGGAAAGGCCGAAGACAAAGTATGAACTGTTCGAGTAGATACTGGATACTAGTTCCTTAAGCCAAATTGATCAATTATCAAGTATCCAGAATCCAGCAACTAGTATCCAGCATCAACTTTTGCATTTCCTTTAAACTTATCTGGCACCCTTTTCGTTAAACCAAGAGAAAACATTCCGCCATGAAGAAATCACTCCTTTTTTTTATTGCAGCGATCTTATTTTCCGCCAGTCAATTAAAGGCGCAGGATTATAAAACAGCCCTTGGCATCAGGCTTAGCAGTAATGGCCCGGCTGTAAACAATTCTGTAAGCATTAAGCATTTTATGAATCCCAAACTTGCTATTGAAGGGCTTTTTACTTTTGATAATAAAGCCGCTATCGGCGGGTTATTCGAGATCCATAATGCAATACCATCAACTGAAGGATTGAAATGGTTCTATGGCGCCGGCGCCTATCTTGGTTTTGACTCTGATAAAAATAATCCTGACCGAGCATTGATGGGTGCACAAGGGATCATTGGTCTTGATTATAAATTTGCAAACCTTCCTTTAAATCTTTCACTTGATTGGAAACCTGAACTAAATATTATTGACAATATCAATTTTGAACCAGCGGCAATTGGCTTCTCCATTCGATTTACTTTTGGCAAAACTCAAACTCAAACTGTTTCGGATCAATAAAGTTTATAAATTAGTTTAGATAACCCGGATGCTTGCAGCACTTCCGGGCTTTATTTTGTCTTTTGCTGAATTGCGTTTTTTTTGTGCGGTAAAATGCAGGAAATAATCATTTGCCATTCAATTTTTTCCTTACCTTCATTTTCACAAAACTATTGCTCATGCGAAAATTTTTACGATCGCTAACGATCGTTCCATTTATTATTATTTCCCTCTGCTCATTGGCACAGGAAAAAACAATTTCAGGAACTGTTATCTCTGGAGAAGACAACAAAACTCCCCTCAATGGTGTTACCATTAAAGTAAAAGGAACCCAACGCTCTGTTCTTACAGATGCAGTAGGATTCTTTTCTATTAAGGTAAATTCCGGAGAAACACTTCAGCTTACTTATGTTGGCTTTCAGCCAATGGAAATTAAACCCGGAGCAAATAATACGCTGAATATAACCTTAAAGCCTGCTGATAATACCTTGGGTGAGGTTGTTGTAACAGCAATGGATATAAAAAGAAATCCAAGGGAATTGGGATATTCGGTTCAAACCGTAAAGGGTTCCGATCTTCAACAAACCCAAAGAGAAAATTTTTTAAATGGTCTGCAAGGAAGGGTTGCAGGACTTACTGTTACACCAACATCTGGTGCAGCAGGTGCTTCAACGGGTATTGTGTTAAGAGGTTATAATACTTTATCAGGTAATAATCAGCCATTATTTATTGTAGATGGAATTATTATCGATAATCAAACCTTAAATTCAAACTCACAAAGTGGTAGTGGTATTGGTTTGGCTTCTGATGGAAATAACAGGAATAACGACAATACAAATCGAATTGCAGATATTAATCCTCATGAAATTGAGACAGTAACTGTTTTAAAGGGACCTGAAGCAACTGCTTTATATGGCAGCCAGGCAAGTTCCGGAGCAATCGTAATTACTACAAGAAAAGCAAAAGGTACAAACGGCAAAGTACTTCTGAGTTATGATAATAATTTCCGTTTTCAAAAGATCACCCGCTTTGGAGAAGTAAATAATGATTACGGTCCGGGTGGAAGCAATAATATTCCTACAGCGCCACCATTATTAGGACAGTTCACTTCTTTTGGGCCAACGTGGAAACCCGGAACTACTTTATATAACAATATTGATCAATTTTTCGAAACAGGATTTTCACAAACACATAATTTAACGGCAGAATATGGAACAAAAAATGTTGGCTTTCGTGTTACAGGTCAGTATTTTGATAACTCGGGTGTAGTACCTTTTAATACTTATACAAAGTATAATTTTAAAATATCGAACACTACAAAGATTGGAAAATACATTTCCATTACTCCAACACTCGCCTATATCAGCGCAGATAATCTCAGGCCACTTAAAAGTTCAACTTCAGGGTCAGGTGCTGGTGGATATATGGTTGAATTATATGAATGGCCTGCCAATAATGATATAAGAAATTATCTAGATGCCCAGGGCCATAAGCCTGTTCTCTTTAGTGCAAACCGAAATTCTGATTTTGATAATCCGATATGGAGTGCAAAATATAATAGAGCCTCGGATAAACTCAAACGTTTTGTCTCAACTCTTGGAGTTGACATTAATCCTTTCCCGTGGTTGTCAATAGCTGGCAGGTTTGGTTATGATACATACAAAGATGATGGATATGTATTTATTCATCCCGAATCATTTCAGCTTACAGCTGCTACCGGTGGAAGCCTGGATAACTATTATAGAACTTATAAAGGATATAACCACACTATTACAGCAACAGCAAAGAAAAAATTCGGAGACTTTAATACCCGATTATTAGTGGGTACCATGTGGCAGGATCTCGAAACAGATCAATTTGCTATTTATGGTACAAACCTGAAAGATACTTTGGGTACCGACAGCAGTAACACAACCCTCAATACAAGAAGACGCTTATTGAGAAATAATTCCGGATTACCGAATGTAAACATCTTTAGAGGTCTTGCTTATTTTGGTGAAGTATCTGTCGGTTATAAGAATTATGCGTTCTTGACTTATTCTCATCGTTTTGAAGAGTCATCGCCTATTCCAAAAGCAAATAGAAATTATAATTACCCGGGGGCAAGTTTAAGTCTAATTATTTCCGACATGTTCCCTGGATTAAAAAAAGGAAATATTCTTAATTACTTTAAACTGCGAGGTTCATTAGCAAATACTGCCAGGTTAAATGATCCTTATTCAAATCAATCATTTTTTGTAAACAATTTTAGTAGTACAAACCTGCCGGTGACCTACACTTATGGTTTTACCAATGCTAACCCTTACCTGACTCCTGAAAACCAAAAAACCTATGAGATAGGAACAGAATTAAGATTCTTGAATAGCAATATATCACTTGAAGCAGCTTATTACAATACACTTTGTACAAACCAGATCGCACAAGGATACCGGGCTAGCTATGCAACAGGTTATATCTTAAATACAACCAATTCCGCTTCACTGCGTAACCAGGGTTTAGAATTAACACTGAACATAAATGCGATCAGACAGAAGGATTTTGACTGGTCAATCAACTTTAACTTCAATCACATGTGGAGTGAAGTATTAACACTCCCGGAGTCAATTGGTATTTTGAACGACTTCTATAACTCGGATACTTATATCTCCAATGTAAGAGGTGGATTGATAAGAGGACATTCTACAGGAACAATTACTGGCTCTACTTATACAAGAAATAATGCAGGACAAATACTTATTAATCCTTCAACAGGTATTCCTCTGGTAACTGCAGGTAATTCTTTGATCGCAGATAGAACTCCGGATTTTACTTTAGGAACTTTAAATAGTTTCAGATATAAAAACTGGAGTTTGAATTTCCTTTGGGATCTGAAAGTGGGGGGTGATGTTTATAATGGCACAGACCAGATTCTTACCGGTATAGGCAAAAGTGAAAGAACAGCAAACCGCGGTACACCAGTAATTGTAGAAGGAGTGTTGAATGATGGTCTTCAAAATACGGCAAATCCAACAAAAAATACTTTGACAATTGTTCCGCAGTATCTAAGTACTTATTATACCACCATGCCTGATGAAGAGTTTATACAAAAAGATGTGAACTGGTTTAAGTTAAGAGACATCACTTTGAATTATTATTTTCCAGATAAATCATTAAAACGCCTTAAAGGGCTTAAAGGATTAAGCGCTTTTGTAACCGGAACAGACCTCATACTTATCACTAATTACTATGGTGCAGATCCGGCAGTTAATGCAAACAATCCGGGTACAAATGGAGTGGGTGGTTATGGTATGGACCTTGGAAGTGCTCCTACCCCAATAGGTATCAGCTTTGGGCTAAGGGCAAATTTTTAATACTAATTAATGGAAGAAAAAATAATTTATATGCAAAAGAAATTTCTAAACTCATTGCTTTTTCTCGGGATATTATGCTTGTTTAGTATGATCTCGTGTTCAAAAAAAATTGATGAGGCTTATTTAAATCCCAATGCTCCTGTTGTAGTTGACGTTGAAACCATATTACCAGGAGTTATCGGAGGATTCACTGCATTTAATGCTGCAGCAGGTTCAAACTATGGTGTTCAGCCAGATGATGTATTGTTAGGACGCTACATACAATATTGGGGATCTACAACCAACGGAGAAAATTATGGCCAAATGGGTGGCACAATAGGTAGCGACAACACTGGCGCAATATGGGCTGCCGCTTATTATGGCCATGGGCAGAATGTTAATAGAATTATTGAATGGGGTATCCAACAACAAAAATGGGACTTCGTGGGTGTTGCTTATGCTGTAAGAGCCTGGGACTGGCTTGAACTAACAAACCAGTATGGAGATGCGATCCTAAAAGAAGCTTTTAATACAAGCCTCTCACAATTTCATTATGATACACAGCCTGAGTTTTACGATAGTTGCAGGGTTATTTGCTTCAGGGCTTTGAGTTATCTTAATAGGACTGATGGCAACGTAAGCCCTACCAATCTTGCAAAAAGCGATGAGTATTTTAATAAAGGAAATTTAGATAAATGGAGAAAATTTGTTTATGGTATCCTTGCCCGCTCATACATTGATCTGAGTAATAAGTCAAATTTTATATCCGGCGGCTTTGCTGACTCAGCCATTAAATATGCAAGCCTTTCTTGTCAGACAAATAACGATAATATAATAGCAACATTTTCGGGTGCTAATAGCAGTAATGGCTTTAATAGTTATTTCGGGCCTACCCGTTCCAATATCGGAACCATAAGACAAGGCGGTTACATTGCTAACCTGATGTCGGGTGCTAATGACACTGCATTTAAAGGAGTAAGTGATCCAAGAGTATGGTATATGCTGAGTGAAAATGCAAATGGAACTTTTAAGGGAGTAACTCCATGGCTGGGTGTAACAGAATATCTGAGCGGCACCACGCCAACTGCAAATTATCCAAAGAATTTTTGGAGACATCCTACACAAACTTCAACTACAGGAACAAATGACAGCACAAGGTATGTTTATGGAAATACAAGCCCCTGGCCAATGATGACTGCTTCTGAAATGCAGTTTACAATTGCTGAAGCAGCTTATCGTAAGGGAGATAAGGCAACGGCGCTTACAGCTTACACAAATGCTATAAGCTTAAATTTCGACATGTTGACAACAACATTCGAATTTAAGATCCCGGCAGGTCGTTCGATAACACCTGCAGCGAAAGCTGCATACCTGGCAAATACTGCTATTGTGCCAGCTACCAGCGCAGGCCTAACAATGTCGCATATTATGTTGCAGAAATATATCGCCTTGTATGGCTGGGGAACTCACCAGACCTGGACAGATATGCGCAAATTTCATTACACTGCTATTGAATCAGCAACAGGACACCAGGTGTATGCGGGCTTTACTCCCCCTCCTACTTCACCTACCAATTTCCTGACAAGTACAAACAATGGTAAATGGGTGTTTAGGTGCAGGCCAAGATTCAATTCTGAATACCTGTATAATATTCCTGAACTAACAAGACTCGGTGCTCTGAATACAGACTATATTACTAATGAGTGCTGGTTCTCGATCCCATAACAGTTATAAATATTAAAACAACAACAATGAAATTTTTTAGAAAAATAAATATACTAATTTGGATACTGGCTGCATCTGCTCTTTGCATGTCATGCACCAAAGAGACTCCACACATAGCGCCGAGAAATACTGATCTCAGCAATTCTGCAGCAGTGCAGGTTTTTAGCGCAACAGTAAAAGCAACCAGGAACTATATTTATGTTGATGGTACCCCGGTTTCAGGGATAGCATTAGCGTATGGAGGTATATTTCCCGGCACAGCTTATTCCTTTAAAGTGAATGCGGGATCAAGATCTTTTACAATAAAGGACACACTACCAGCAACAACACAAGTACCACTAACATTTACACAAACTATGGATGCTGGAAAAAGTTATACCATCTTTACGTATGATACAATAACCAGTACAAAACAAGCAACTGTTACAAATAATATAGTAGTTCCTACAGACACTTCTTCAAGGCTTCGCTTTGCAAATTTCATTTATAATACTACGCCTGTTGCTAATGTAGATGTTTATTCTTTCAAAAAAGGGACTGGCGCCCCGCTATTCGCCAACGTGGCAACCAACCAGGTCACGGATTTTATACCTTATGCTTCATTGCAAACAGATACTCTTTATGTATATGCCGCGGGGACTATACTAATCAACTTTACTACATCTCCGCCTATTGTAAAACAGGTTGTTACCAGCACGGTACCGACAAGAAGCTACACTTCTGTTTATAATGGAAGTTATAGAGGTACAAAAGCAGTTACAACATTTGCCACTTATTAATACGAATAATAATTTTACAGAAATATCTTTAAAAAATGTCCCGCCTGTAGCGGGACATTTTTTTGGATAGCTATATAGAAGAACAAATTACCCAAAGAACATATAAGCAAGGAGGATCGAAGTGATGATTCCAACCAGGTCAGCAAGTAACATCACTTCTACTGCATACCTTGTATTTTTTACAGATACTGCCCCAAAGTAAACAGCGATCACATAAAATGTAGTATCAGAAGAGCCTTGTAAAACACAGGCAAGCCTGCCGGCAAATGAATCTGCGCCATAAGCATTCATTGTATCGATCATCATCCCTCTTGCACCGCTTCCTGTTAATGGTTTTATTAATGCGGTTGGCAATCCATCAACAAATCTTGTGTCTGTGCCTAATGCAGCAAAAATATTTTTTATACCGTCAATGATGATCTCAAATGTTCCGCTGTTGCGCAATAGGCTTATTGCAACAAGTAATCCGACAAGATATGGGATGATGCGAATAGCAGTTTCAAATCCCCCTTTTGCTCCTTCAATAAAAGCATCAAAGATGTTTATCTTTTTATAAATAGCTCCGAGTATAATTAGAAAAAGGATCAGCAAGAGAATACCATTACCTAAAATACCAGAAACTAATTGCAGACGATCTGAACTCAATGAAGTAAGATACCAAACCAATGCTGCAATGATGGCCGAGATACCGCCAACCCATGCAAGAATAACAGGCTGAAAAATATTTATCTTTTGTTTAATCGAAACCATAAACATAGCAGCCATTGTAGCCACAAAAGTGGCGATCATACAAGGCACAAAAATATCTGTAGGATTTGCCGATGGAGGTTTGACAGCAGCTCTTGCTGCAATGATAGCCACGGGTATTAATGTTAAACCTGCCGCATGAAGACACATGAACATTATCTGCGCATTGGTGGCTCTGTTTTTATCGGGATTTAACTCCTGCAAACTTTCCATTGCTTTAATACCAAATGGCGTTGCTGCATTATCAAGGCCAAGCATGTTAGCTGAAAAATTCATCATCATGTGTCCCATTGACGGATGACCTTTTGGTATATCAGGAAAAATTTTTGAAAAGAAGGGACCAATGATCCTTGATAAAAATCGAATACCTCCTGCTTTTTCCGCAATGGTCATAAAACCCATGAACAAAGCCATGATGCCAATAAGGCCAATGCAAATATCAACTGCTCCTTTACAAGTATCAATGATACCATTTGATGGCAATAACCGAAAAGCCCTATAAGATGATCCTTCTTTTATAACTCTTTCTTTATCCCACACAGCAGTTTTTTCAAATTGAAGCTGTTGGATAACAGTAAGCGGAATACTTGCAGAATCTACAAGACGGGTAGAAACAGTATCTGTATTTTTTCCTGTTACTAATTGGCTGAATATTTTCTGCTGACCAGGCTGAAATGCATATTTAATAGTTGCCACTAAAATAGCAATGATGATAAATGCTGACCATATCCTGCTGAGAGCCATAGCTAATTTTAGATTTAAGATTTCTGATCTTAGATTGGATAAAAGTTGAAGATTACTGATTTTTAGCGATTCTCCAAAAGCATCTTTTCACATTTCGTTACTAAGCCTTGAGGCCTTATCTTTGCCGACTTAAAAAATGCAGATAAAGAGTGTGTACTTGGTGAATAGCGAACAGAAAGTACAAGAGTGCGATGCAACGGAAGTTTTATAGTCATTCATTTGCTGGGCTCAATATCCCAAATCTGCAATCTAAAATCTAAAATCAAACCATGGGTTTACAAGCTGGAATTGTCGGGTTACCTAACGTGGGAAAATCAACTTTGTTTAATGCAGTAAGTAATAGCGCAAAAGCACAGGCAAGTAATTACCGTTTTTGTACAATTGATCCGAATGTGGGCTTGGTTGATGTGCCGGACCCACGATTGAATAAATTAGCTGAACTGGTTAAGCCTAACAAAATAGTGCCAACCCAATTGGAGATCGTTGACATTGCAGGATTGGTGCGTGGTGCAAGTAAAGGCGAAGGACTTGGTAATAAATTTTTAGGAAATATTCGTGAAGTAGATGCGATCATTCATGTGATCCGTTGTTTTGAAGATGAAAATGTATTGCGTGATGAAGGAGCAATTAATCCTGTGAGTGATAAAGAGATCATTGATACCGAACTTCAGTTGAAAGACCTTGATGGTATAGAAAGAAAGATCCAGAAAACTGAAAAGCTGGCTCGTGTGGATCCGAAACTGAAAACTGAATTGGAAGTATTGATCCGTTGCAAAGAACATCTTGAAAAAGGAAAAAGCATTCGCGAACTGAAATTAAGGAAAGAAGAAAAGGTTGCGGTCTCTGATCTGTTTTTATTGACCGATAAGCCGGTTTTATATGTTGCCAATGTAGATGAACCATCTATGCATACAGGTAATAAATTTTCTGATGCATTAAAAGCAGCTGTAAAAGCAGAAGGTGCTGAAATGATCATTATGAATAATTCTATTGAAGCACAAATACAGGAAATGGAAAATCCGGAAGACCGTTTGTTATTCATGGAAGAATATAAAATGACCGAACCTGCACTCGACAGGCTAATACATGCTACATATAAATTGCTCGGCTTATACACTTACTTCACTGCTGGTGTGCAGGAAGTAAGAGCCTGGACAATACATGAAGGCTGGAAAGCGCCTCAAGCTGCGGGTGTTATTCATACCGATTTTGAAAAAGGATTTATAAAAGCAGAAGTGATCGGCTATGATGATTTTATAAAATATGAATCAGAAGCCGCTTGTCGTGAAGTTGGCAAATTAAGGATTGAAGGAAAAGAATACTTGGTGAAAGATGGAGATGTGATGCATTTTAGATTTAACGTATAGAAACATGATTTGCATGATTACTGAAAGGATTATGAGGATAATTATGTAATCGTCTTTTGTAATTCTTATCATCATTCCTTGCGTCGCACTCTTGTACTGTATATCCCTGAGCAACACATCCAGCTTTCCTCTTAATCCATAAAAAATCCTAAAAATCGTGGTTCTAAAATAATGCCCTGATCGCTGCTCTTCCGATATGCACCGTTCTGGCATCGCCCGGTTTTCTTCCTTCATACGTAAAATTCAATTCAAGATGATTGAGTAAGCGTTTTGTAAGATCAATGCTCCAGAGATAATTACTACCGGGTAATAAACCATCAAGCATAATGTAGCTTACCGTTGTGTTAGCAGGTGATGTGTAATCAATATTACTAAAAGTGAATTTCCCGGTAATCGAACTGTTTGAAAGCACATTGTATTTTGTTTCGATGTTGATGGAGTTTGAAGTCGATACCTCACCGCCATACAAAGCATTGTTCTTTTTGTTATCAAATTTATAACCGGTTGCCAGGCGGAATTTTGTTCCCTGGATAAAAACTAGCCGCGGCTCAATATTATAAATATCCAATTCATAGTTACGATTCGCAAAGCTTGGCGTGTATAAACCAGTTAATCCTTTTTTACCGCTAACATCAAATGTTATAGAACGGCTTAGGTTCAACCTGAACTTTATTGTCCAGTCATTTATTCGGCGACTTTCATAGCCATAAGTCAGCAAGATCTTCCCTTTGTTTCGCAGGTTACTAATATCAAAACCCCATTTGCTACTAAAACGATTGAATGAAAATGTATTCAGGAAAACTGTATTCAATGTCAGCAATGCAGTATCTGCCAGTTCATATTTAAAGGGATTAAATTCTGTATTCCCCTTGGCTATAGATTTTTTAGATACTTGTAAAGAAGATTTAAGATTAGTGCGTGAAATAAGTTTTTGAATTCCTTTTATATCGCTCTTGTTTAATACTGATTTTGGATTTAACTGGAAGCTATAATTGAAAGTTGTGTAATTCGCTTTTACAAATTGATTGGTAGGGGTAAATATGCGAATGAACTTTGCCTGGTCCGGGAACAAAGCTTCTTCAAATTCATTTAATTGCTGAATACCGTCATTGTTATAATCGTTCCATGCAAACTGACCAGTACCCGCAGGTACTTCCAAGTAAGAGAAATCCCTTTGCTGCTCCTGCCCTGTTCCTAATTCATATAAGACATTTCCCATCAACAATCCTTTCCATTCATTAACGATATATTCAGCTCTTCCAAGAATTGTTTCATCTTCTTTTTGTTTGGAAACACTATTCAGCACTTTCAACTTTCGAAATGTAGTATTCACCAGGAACTGATGATGCTGGTTGGATAATAACTCTGTTTGCAGGTTCAGATTCATGCTTCTGTCACCACGACTAAAATTTTTGCCAACAGGATATTTATCAGAACGGGTAAAAAAAGTGAGCCCATATTTATTCTTCTTTTGTTCTGAAGATCTCAGGTAGGCTGAATATGTATCAAAAGAAAAACTCTGGCTCGTTAAGGTATCCGAAACTTTATCCTTTGTCTTATTTTGTTCCAATGCATACCTGAACCCAAGTCTGAAATCCTTTAATTGTTTTAATTCTTTACTAATATCCAGAACGGGTTTTATAAAACTTCCTTCCGTGAGTTGTGTCTTAAAATTTGTAAAGAAAAGCTGGTTATTTAATTGCCATCCACTTAACTTTTGATATTGCTGAATATTATTTTGAAACCCATTGTAATCATCACCCCGGTGATAATTCATCAACTGGTAACTAAGCGAATTATTTTTTGCATTTTGCAATCTCGCAGCTGCTTTAATGATATGTTCATCTGCGGGTAAAGTTGACAGCCCAAGTCCCCAGTCTCTTGTAAATTCCACGCTTCGTATTCTCTCCAACGGCTTGAATTTTCCTTGCACAAATTCATAATCAAGACTCGTGATCAATTCCGTTTTCTTGGCTCCTGAAGATTTCATCGGTGATGTATTAGCAAACTGAACTTTAGCAGCAATTCCTGCATCATCTCCATTGTCTTTTCCAGAAAATGTGTTTACATCATAATTGCTTATAGCAAGCTCTGTTTTCAATGATGTGTTTTTGCTGATCTTATAATCTGTTCCCAAAGTCATCACTTGTTGCTTCTTTGGAGTAACAAGTAGGATCACAGGCTCATAGCTTCCCTGTTTCACACCGGCAACGGGCATAATGAATTTATATACTTTACCATTGGCTCCGTTCAAGTCGGGAACATAATCACCTTTCCCCTCTCCCACAGCACTAAAGGCAAGACTATATTTTGCCGTAAGCGGGTCATTAGAATATTGGTAAAAAGAATCTACACCTGAGCCGGGATTATAATAAAGCTTTTCATACAAAATCTTTCCCGCATCAAATACTGTATCAATGACTGCTGAGGGATAAAATGCATTTTGAACACTATCGCCAATATTCGATAAAAATGATTTTTGTTTGTCATCCAATGTTTGATTGATCTGTGAATTCTTTGCATCATTGTTATTAAAAAAGCCGACAAATATTTTAAATTTGTTACTCATCGTGAATTCCTGCGATACATAAAGATTTGCATTCAAATAATTTCGGTCAGCATATTCAAACTCCACTTGTATACGGCTGTCTTTGGTGATCATTCTTTGAGGTGTGAATGTGATCTCAGCCGTGTTATAATTGATCACATAATCCTGGTCTTCTCCACGCTGTAATACTTCACCATCAATAAAAACTCTTTCTGTTCCTGCAAGAACGATAAAGAAAAATTCATTGTTGGCGCCTGTAAGCCGGTAAGGTCCCTGGTTACCTTCCAATCCCTCGAAGATATTGCGGGTAAATTTTCCTTTAGCAATTGATCCGCTTAAGAAAGTCCTTGAAGCAGTATTTTTTGAAATGTAATTGTTTGTTTCAAATGAAATTCCCTGTAATCGTTTATAAAAATTAAGAAAGTAACTTCTATTCTCACGGATATCAATATCGCCAAGATCAAGTTTCCAGGTTCTTT
>Ga0207686_10001330_pt1 | contig 14081 bp, 13 predicted proteins | sample KBSM24metaG_FD_184396 | JGI IMG/M metagenome (GOLD analysis project Ga0207686, IMG submission 184396) | Miscanthus rhizosphere microbial communities from Kellogg Biological Station, Michigan, USA - KBS M2-4 metaG (SPAdes) (version 2) | ecosystem: Host-associated > Plants > Roots > Rhizosphere >...
GAACAGCTTGATGGTGTCCATGGTGGCCATGGCCAGGCCAGCGCCGTTCACCAGGCAGCCGATGTTGCCGTCCAGGCTGATGTAGGCCAGGTCGAACTTGGAGGCTTCCACTTCGGCCGGATCCTCTTCGTCCAGGTCGCGGTAGGCCACGATCTCGGGATGGCGGAACAGGGCGTTGGCGTCGAAGTTGAACTTCGCGTCCAGGGCCATCAGGTCACCCTTGGAGTCGCAGTTCAGCGGATTGATTTCCACCAGCGACGCGTCGGTTTCCATGTAGCACTTGTAGATCTTGGCGAAGATGTCCAGCGCCTGGTCCACGGACTTGCCGGTGAGGCCAATGGCTTCGGCAACCTTCTTGCCCTGCTCGGGCGTGATGCCGGTGAGCGGGTCGATCATCTCGGTGACGATCTTCTCGGGCGTGGAGTGGGCCACTTCCTCGATGTCCATGCCGCCTTCGCTCGAAGCGATCAGGGCGACCTTCTGCGTGGCGCGGTCGGTGACCAGCGAGACGTAGAGTTCGTTCTTGATGTCGGCGCCGTCTTCGATGTAGAGGCGGCGGACCTTCTGGCCTTCGGGGCCGGTCTGGTGGGTCTTGAGCTGCATGCCCAGGATCTCGCCAGCGAGCTTCTTGACGTCGTCGATGCTCTTGGCCACCTTCACGCCGCCACCCTTGCCACGGCCACCGGCGTGGATCTGGGCCTTGACCACCCACACGGGGCCGCCGAGCTTCTGGGCGGCTTCCACGGCTTCCTGCACCGTGAAAGCAGGAATGCCGCGCGGAACGGGCACACCAAAATTGCGCAAGATTTCCTTGCCTTGGTATTCGTGAATCTTCATGAGGTCTCTCTCAGGAAAGGATGGTGTTTACCCGTTTGCCATGATGTTGGAATGTCTCTGGCCGCGGGCTTGGGACATGGCAACCGGCGACTGTATCATGCTGCGGCGCACCATCCATGTGGATACAACTTACGTCCCCACCGCGGCCCCCGCCGCACTTTTTCGCAGGAGTCCTCCCCCATGTCTAAAGTGTTCATCGACGGCGAAGCCGGCACCACCGGGCTGGAGATCCGCGAACGCCTGCAGGCCATGCCGCAGGTCGAGCTGGTGAGCATCGCGCCCGAGCTGCGCAAGGATGCCGCCGCCAAGCGCGCGCTGATCGCCGGCGTGGACCTGGTCGTGCTGTGCCTGCACGACGACGCCGCGCGCGAAACCGTCGCGCTGGTGGACGCGATCACCGCCGAGACCGGCCGCACCATCCGCATCATCGACGCCTCCACCGCGCACCGCACGGCGGACGGCTGGGTCTACGGCTTTCCCGAACTCTCGGCCGATCAGGCCCAGGCCGTGAAGAGCGCGCTGCGCGTGTCCAACCCCGGCTGCTACGCCACCGGCGCCATCGCGCTGCTGCGCCCGCTGGTCGATGCCGGCCTGCTGCCCGCCGACTACCCGGTGGCGCTGCCCTCGGTCAGCGGCTATTCGGGCGGCGGCCGCCCGATGATCGAGGCCTACGAAAAGGGCGAAGCCGCGCCTTTCGAGCTCTACGCCCTGGGCCTGTCGCACAAGCACCTGCCCGAGATCATGAAATACACCGGCCTCGCGCGCCGGCCGATCTTCACGCCCTCGGTAGGCAACTTCCGCCAGGGCATGCTGGTCCAGCTGCCGCTGCACCTGGACCTGCTGCCCGGCACGCCCCAGGTGGCCGACCTGCACGACGCGCTGGCCGCCCACTACGCGCGCAGCAACACGCCCGACCAGTGGGTGCGCGTGCTGCCCCGCACCGAAGACGGCAAGCTCGAACCCACCGCCGTCAACAACACCAACCAGCTGGAGCTGCGCGTGTTCGGCAACGACGAGCACCGCCATGCCGTGGCCGTGGCACGCCTGGACAACCTGGGCAAGGGCGCCAGCGGCGCCGCGGTGCAGAACCTCAAGCTGATGCTGGGCCTGTAACGGCCCATCGCTGGCCGAGGCCTCAGCCCCGGCCCATGCGCTGGAACAGGCCGCCCGGCAGCCGGGCGACCTGGCCATCGAGCTCCAGTTCCAGCAGCGCGACCTGCAGCCCGGCGGTGTCGCGCCCCGTGCGCGCCTGCAAGGCATCGAAGCTCACCGGATCGAAGCCCAGGGCATCCAGCAGATCGGCATACGGGCCGTCGGCGGCCCCCTGGCCATCCTGCGATCCCGGTGCGGCCTCGTTGTCGCCCTCCGCCACCGGCTCCACGCCCGTCCCAGCGCGGCGGCGCGGCGCTTCGCCGGCGATGGGCACACGCAACTCCTCCAGCACGTCCTGCGCCGACTCCACCAGCTTGGCGCCCTGGCGGATCAGCGCATGGCAGCCGCGCGACTGCGGCGCGTGGATGGAGCCGGGAATGGCGAACACCTCGCGCCCCTGCTCGGCCGCCAGGCGGGCCGTGATGAGCGAGCCCGAGGCCAGCGCCGCCTCGACCACCAGCGTGCCCTGCGACAGGCCCGAGATGATGCGGTTGCGCTTGGGGAAGTTGGGCGCCAGCGGCGGCGTGCCCAGCGGGTATTCGCTCACGATCAGGCCATGCTGGGCGATGCGGCGGGCAAGGTCCAGGTTGCGGCGCGGATAGACGCGGTCCAGCCCGGTGCCCACGATGGCGATGGTGGCGGGCACGGACGGATCGCCGGGGTCGTCCAGCGCGCCTTCGTGCGCGGCGGCATCCACGCCCAGCGCCAGCCCCGAAACGATGCCCAGCCCCGCGCCGCGCAGGGCGCGGGCGAACTGCTGGGCGTTGTCCGTCCCCTGGGCCGTGGGGTTGCGGCTGCCCACGATGGCCAGGCAGCGGGACGAGGGAAAGGGGTCGAACTCCCCGGTGACGAAGCGCGGCGCGCCCATCACGTAGAGCAGCAGGGGCGGGTCTTCGGTTTCCAGCAGGCTGCGCGGGTAGCGCGCATCGCCCAGGGTGACGAGGCCCCGGGCCGGGCCGCCGGCCTCGGCGCCGGGCAGGGCCAGCCACTGGCGCACGGCCTCGATCCGGGCGGCCAGCGCCTCGGGCGCGCTGACGAGGGCGCGGGCCTGCGCGGCGGTGGCGCCGCAGGCCTGCAACGCGGCCTCGGTCTGGCCGAAGATGGCCTGCGGCAGGCCGAAGGCGGCCAGCAGGCGGCGGGCGGTGGTGTTGCCCACGCCCTCGGTGAGCGTGAGCCGCAGCCAGGCGGTCAGTTCTTCGGAATCCATAGGCACGACGACGAAGGCCGCGACGGCGCCGGACGGGCCGCGCTTACTGGGGGTTCACGAGGCGGTCGCCCACGCGCACGCCCTGCTGCACGCGCAGCAGCAGCGCGTAGGACACCCGGTCGAAGGTGCGGAACACCATGGCGGTGCCGTTGGCCTCGCTGGGCAGCTGCAGGGAGATGCGCTCGCCGCCGGTCTTGTCGGTGATGCGGGCGCCCTGGGTGAGCACGGTGAGCACGTAGCCGGCCTCCATGCCGTCGCGCGTGCCCTTGTTGATCGCGATCACCTGGTTCTGCGCGGCGAAGGCGAGGGCGCTGCTGCCGTAGAGCGACACCACGCGGGCATCGACCGGCATCTGCGGCTCGCGCGGGGTGTAGCTGGTCAGCACGCGTTCGGGCGCGGGCAGCAGGCGGTCGCCGGCGCGGATCTCTTCCTTGGCCGAGCGCAGGTCCACCGTGGCGGGCACGATCGCCTCGGTGGTGCCGCCCTTGCCGTCGGGCGAGGATTCGACCGACTGGCTGCGCACCAGCTCGGCCAGGCCGACGTACTGCGCCTCGTAGCCCAGGATCTCGCCGGTGACCGGGTCCTTCATGGGGGTGGCGCTGCGGAACACGCGGTATTCGCGCGGCGACTGGGGCGTGATCGTGAGCGGACTGCCCTCGGGGCCCATGGCGTAGGCGCGGTCGCCGCTGGCCATGAGCACGCGCGCCTGGGTGGTGGCGACGATGCGCGGCGCCTGCGAGAAGGTGAGCTCATCGACCACCAGCGGCTCGACGAGGAAGGGCTCGATCAGGTGCGGAGGCAGCGTCGGCAGGGCGCTGGCGGCCAGGCTCTCGGAGCGGGTGCGCGGCGACAGGCGCACGGTGTCCGTCGGATCGCCGGAACGGCTGGTGCGCAGGCGGGCGTAGCCGTCGACCTTCTCCAGATAGAGAGTCTGGCCGGGGTAGATCAGGTGCGGGTTGGGGATGGCCTGCAGGTTCATGCCCCAGAGTTCGGGCCAGCGCCAGGGGCGCTGCAGGTACATGCCCGAGATGCCCCAGAGCGTGTCGCCGCGCTTGACCACGTAGGTGTCGGGCGCGGTGGGGGAAAGCTCGGAAAGGGGAACGCCCCGCGTAGCGACCTGCTGGGCCGTGGCGCGCTGCGCGCCGGTGACGGGGTAGCGGCCGGCGGCGGTCTGCGCCGCGGCGGGAAGGACGGCCAGGCATCCGCTCAGGAAAGCCAGCGTGCCCAGCACGTTGCGGCGCGCGCGGATGGATGCCCTCATGTCGTTCCTTGTGTAATGCATTGGAAAGGGAAGAACCGCAGGAAACGATCGCCGTTGCCATCGCTGCCGCCCGGAAATCCCAGGCCCCTGCATTCTGCTTTTTGTAACGAATGACACAGCTGCCGAGACGTTCAAAACCGTTTGTGATTCTCTGCGCAAGCCCTTTCAGGGGCAATGATTATTGACAGCGCGCCCCGGACACCCGGGGAAAGTGGCGAAAATAGCGACATATTCCCCCCGCGCCATGGCCATTCTTTCCATTCTCCGCTACCCCGATCCGCGCCTGCACAAGGTCGCCCAGCCCGTCCAGCAGGTGGACGACCGCGTGCGCGCCCTGCTGGACGACATGCTCGCCACCATGTACGACGCCCATGGCATCGGCCTGGCCGCCACGCAGGTGGATGTGCATGAGCGCATCGTCGTCATCGACGTCTCCGAAGAACGCGACACGCCCCTGGTGCTGATCAACCCCGACATCGTCTGGGCCAGCGCCGAGCGCGTGACGGGCGAAGAGGGCTGCCTCTCGGTGCCCGGCATCTATGACGGCGTCGAGCGCGCCGCCGCCGTGCACGTGCGTGCGCTGGACCGCGACGGCCAGGCCCGCACGATCGAGGCCGAAGGCATGCTGGCCGTGTGCATCCAGCACGAAATGGATCACCTGCTGGGCAAGGTGTTCGTCGAATACCTCTCGCCGCTCAAGCGCAACCGCATCAAGACCAAGCTGGTCAAGCAGCAGCGCGAGGAACGCGCATGACCCAGCGCGGCGGCAGCTGCGAAAGCCGCATGGCCGCCGGCCTGCCGGTGTTCGCCCTGCTCCGCGCCCGGCCCTTCGCCCGGTGGCTGCCCCTGGCGGCCGCGCTGCTGCTGCTGGCCGCCTGCGCCGCAGCGCCCACGCAGATCGCGCCCGGCACGCCCCGCGCCGCCGTGGCCGCCCAGCTGGGCACGCCCTATTCCGTCTCGCCGCTGCCCGGCGGCGGCGAGAGCTGGCTCTACACCACCTACCCGATGGGCTTCTATGCCTATCACGTCGATCTGGACGCGGCCGGGCGCGTGGCCCGCACCGAGCAGGTGCTGACCTTCGAGCGCTTCGCCGCCATTCCCGTCGGCCGCTTTACCGCCGCCGACGTGCGCGCCACCTTCGGCCCGCCCTTCGTGATCGAACGCGTGTCCAGCTTCGATGGCGACGTGTGGACCTACCGCTTCATCGCCGACATCAATCTGCGCCGGCTGGCCCATGTGCATATCGACCCGGCCGGCGTGGTGCGCCGCGTGATGTTCACCGACGAGCCGATGTCCGACGACCGCCGCGCGTTCTGACTCCCCGGGCCGGGGCCATCCCCCCGGCCACTCCTGGCGCCCTGGGGCGCATTGCAGAATCTCCACCATGAAGATCGTTTTCGCCGGCACGCCGGATTTCGCCCGTGTGGCCCTCGAACGCCTGCTCGCCGCCGGCTTCACCGTACCTCTGGTGCTGACCCAGCCCGACCGCCCCGCCGGCCGCGGCATGAAGCTGCAGGCCTCGCCCGTCAAGCAATGCGCGCTGGAACACGGCATCGCCGTCGCCCAGCCGCGCAGCCTGCGCCTGGACGGCAAGTACCCCGATGAGGCCGCCGCCGCGCGCGAGGCGCTGCTGGCCGCGGGCGCCGATGCGATGGTGGTGGCCGCCTACGGGCTGATCCTGCCGCAGTGGGTGCTGGACCTGATGAGCGCCGCACGGCCGCCCGAAGGCGCGAAGGCCCCCCAGGGGGGCAGCGAACCACGCACCGCGGGGAGCGTGGGGGCCCACGGCCTGGGCTGCCTCAACATCCACGCCAGCCTGCTGCCGCGCTGGCGCGGCGCCGCGCCCATCCACCGCGCCATCGAGGCGGGCGACGCCGAGACGGGCGTGACCATCATGCAGATGGACGCCGGCCTGGACACGGGCGACATGCTGCTGACCGAGCGCCTGCCCATCGCCGCGCAGGACACCACCGCCACCCTGCACGACCGGCTCGCCGCACTGGGCGGGCGCATGATCGTCGAGGCGCTGGAGCTGGCGGCCTGCGGCGGCCTGCGCCCCGAGCCGCAGCCGGCCGAGGGCGTGACCTACGCGCACAAGATCGAGAAGGCCGAGAGCGCCATCGACTGGACGCTGCCGGCCGAGGCCATCGGCCGCCGCATCCGCGCCTTCGACCCCTTCCCCGGCGCCAGCACCCCGGCCCAGGGCGAGGTGGTCAAGCTGTGGAGCTGCGAAATCGATAGCACGCAGCCCCCACTGGATGCGCGCCCGGGGCAGATTCTTGCCATCGACCCGGCCGGCATCGCCGTGGCCTGCGGCCAGGGCGCGCTGCGCCTGACGGTGCTGCAGCGCGCGGGCGGCAAGCGCCTGCCGGCGGCCGACTTCCTGCGCGGCTTCCCGCTCGCGCCGGGCCAGATGCTGGGCGCCGCAGCGGAAGCGGCCGCCGCCTCGCCGGAGCGCGCATGAGCCGCCTGCAGGCGCTGCGTGCCACCGTGCGCGACCCGGCTTTCCGCACGGGCGTGACGGACATGATGGCGACCTGCGTGGGCATCGCCGCCTGGGGCCTGGTGACCGGCGTCGCCATGGTCAAGACGGGCATGTCCGCGCCCATGGCCATCTTCATGTCGCTCGTCGTCTATGCCGGCAGCGCCCAGCTGGCCGTGCTGCCGCTGATGGCGGTAGGCGCGCCGCTCTGGGTGGTGTGGCTCACGGCCATGTGCGTGAACCTGCGCTTCGTCATCTTCAGCAGCATGTGGCGCAGCTACTTCCAGCCGCTGCCGCGCCGCCACCGGCTGGCGCTGGGCTATTTCAGCGGCGACGTGATCTTCGTGGCCTTCATGAAGCGCTTTCCCCGGCCCGAGCCGCAGCCCGAGCAGGTGCCCTACTTCTGGGGCGCGGCGACGATCAACTGGTTCTCGTGGCAGGTGCCGGCCATCGCGGGCATCCTGCTGGCCAACGCGGTGCCGCTGTCCTGGGGCCTGGGCTTCGCAGGCGTGCTGGCGCTGATGGGCGTGCTGCTGTCCATGCTGTTCGACCGCGCCACCTGGCTGGCCACGCTGGTCGCCGCCACGGCGGCCATCGCCGCGTTCGCGCTGCCGCTGAAACTCAACATCCTGGTGGCGATCGCCGCCGCCGTCACGGCCGGCCTGCTGATCGAGGCGGCCGACCACCACCTGCGCCGCAAGCCCAAGGTGCTGCTGGTGCCGGCGGACGAGCCCCTGCCGCCCGCCGATCGACGGCAGGTGCAGGACGGCGACGTGCCGCTGCGCGAGGAGCGCCACCCATGAGCGCGATCGGCCAATGGTTCGCGGGCTGGAACTGGTCCTGGGTGGAGCCCACCATCGCCATCCTGGGCCTGGCGGCGATCACCGTGGTGTCGCGCGCCTTCTTCATGCTCCCCGAGCGCGAGCTGCCCCTGCCCGACTGGCTCAAGCGCGGCCTGAAATACGCGCCGCTGGCGGCCCTCACCGCTGTGATCGCGCCCGAGCTGCTGATGACGCAGGGCGAGCTGATCCACACCCTGCGCGATGCGCGCCTGCCGGCCGTGCTGTGCGCGGCGGGCTACTACTTCTGGCGGCGCGGCATCCTGGGCACCATCGTGGCGGGCATGCTGGTCTATCTGCCGCTGCACATCGGCTGGGGCTGGTAGGCGCGGGCCGGGGCCGGCTGCGCCCATCGGTTACCAAGCGGTTACCAAAGCGCTGCCGGGGCCGCGCACGGCCCTAAAATGCGGCGCAACCTCAACCCAGCCGACTCCATGCACATCCTTCGCTTCTCCGATCTCTGCGCCCAGGGCCAGGCCCGCGGCCAACGCGTTTTCATCCGTGCCGACCTGAACGTGCCGCAGGACGACGGCGGCCGCATCACCGAAGACACGCGCATCCGCGCCTCCGTGCCCTGCATCCGGATGGCGCTGGACGCCGGCGCCGCCGTGATGGTCACCAGCCACCTGGGCCGCCCGACCGAAGGCACGCTGACGCCGGCCGATTCGCTGGCGCCCGTCGCCCGGCGCCTGGGCGAGCTGCTGGGCCACCCTTACAAGAATGGGGTGCCCCTGGTGGCCGACTGGGTGGACGGCGTGCAGGTGCAGCCCGGCCAGGTGGTCATGCTGGAGAACTGCCGCGTGAACCCCGGCGAGAAGAAGAACAAGCCCGAGCTGGCGCAGAAGCTGGCCCAGCTGTGCGACATCTACGTCAACGACGCCTTCGGCACCGCGCACCGCGCCGAGGGCACGACCTACGGCATCGCCGAATACGCCAAGGTGGCGTGCGCCGGCCCGCTGCTGTCGGCCGAGATCGACGCCATCACCCAGGCCCTGGCAGCGCCCAAGCGGCCGCTGGTCGCCATCGTGGCAGGCAGCAAGGTGAGCACCAAGCTGACCATCCTGCAAAGCCTGGCCAAAAACGTCGATGGCCTGATCGTGGGAGGCGGCATCGCCAACACCTTCATGCTGGCCGCGGGCCTTTCGATCGGCAAGAGCCTGGCCGAGCCCGACCTGGTGGGCGAGGCCACCGCCGTGATCGAAGCCATGAAGGCGCGCGGCGCCGAGGTGCCGATCCCCACCGACGTGGTGGTCGCCAAGACCTTCTCCGCCGATGCGCCCGCCACCGTCAAGGCCGCCACCGACGTGGCCGATGACGACCTGATCCTGGACATCGGCCCCGAGACCGCGAAGAAGCTCGCCGCCCAGCTCAAGGCCGCCGGCACCATCGTCTGGAACGGCCCGGTGGGCGTGTTCGAGTTCGCCGCGTTCGAGAACGGCACCAAGGCCATCGCCCAGGCGATCGCCGAATCGCCGGCCTTCAGCATCGCCGGCGGCGGCGACACGCTGGCCGCCATCGCCAAGTACGGCATCGAGAAGGACGTGGGCTACATCTCCACCGGCGGCGGCGCCTTCCTGGAAGTGCTGGAAGGCAAGACCCTGCCGGCCTTCGAGATCCTGCAAAAGCGCGCCAACGGCTGATCCCGCAGGGTTCGATGCCTGTGGGGCCCCCAGCGCTTGTCCCGCAAGCGCTGGCAGCTATCAAAAGATGAGCCCGCTGGCACCCTGCCAGCGGGCTTTTTCACATCGGCGCGACCGGCCGTGCGGCCCGCGCCTGCGCGCTCATGCCAGGGCGACGGCCGGGTTGAGCGTGTAGAGGCCGGTCAGGCGGGCCTGGGCCAGCACGGGCGCCTTCTCCAGCGCGGCGCGCACGTTGGCGCCGGTGAGCGGCCCCTCGACCTGCAGCGTGGGCGTGCCCAGCGCATACACGGTGAAGACGTAGTGGTGGACGATGGCATCGTTCCAGGGCGGGCAGGGGCCGTCGTAGCCGTAGTAGTCGCCGTGCATGTCCGCATCGCCGGCGAACCAGCCGGTGTAGTCGTTGATACCGTGGCGCAGGCCCTCGGGCGCGGCGGGGCCGGGTTTGCCGCGCGGCGTGACGGCGCTGGAATGGGCGCCCGCGGCGATCTCGGTGCGGTCGGCGGGAATGTCGAGCAGCAGCCAGTGGAAGAAATCCACGCGCGGCAGGGTGGCCGGCACGGTGCGGCCTTCCTGGTTCACGTCGTCGCCCCGGCTGGGCACGTCCGGGTCGTGGCAGACGATGGCGAACGACTGCGTGCCGGCGGGCGCGCCGCTCCAGGCCAGATGCGGATTGCGGTTGGCGGACAGCGCGACGTGCGCGGCCGCATCCGGCACTGCGAAGGCGAATTCGCCGGGAATGGCCTGGCCGTCCTGGAAGCTGTGGCTGGTGAGTTGCATGCGTGAAAGCTCCTGTGCGGTGGGTGAACGAAACGGCAGCCCCGGCAGAGCCGGGCGGCTTCGGCATTCTAGGAATCCCCTCCGGGCCGAAGCCCCCGACCCGATCAACCCCTGACTGAATCCCGCCCATCCGGCAGGCTGCGCGCCGCAGAGCGGCAGGGCATGGTTGGCAACGAGGCGGGCGGCCCGGCGCCACGGCCACGCAGCGGCGCCACCACCGGGGCGCCTTCTACAATCCCGGCCATGACTTTCACCGACATGCTGCGCGGCGCGACCACGCAGAACGACTCCCTGCTGTGCGTGGGCCTGGACCCCGAACCCCAGCGCTTTCCCGAACACTTGCGGGGCGACGCCGGCAAGATCTACGACTTCTGCGCCGCCATCGTCGATGCCACGGCCGGCCTGGTCAACGCCTTCAAGCCGCAGATCGCGTACTTCGCCGCGCACGGCGCCGAGGCGCAGCTCGAACGCCTGATCCGCCACATCCGCGCCACCGCGCCGCAAGTACCCGTCATCCTCGACGCCAAGCGCGGCGACATCGGCTCCACCGCCGAGCAATACGCCAAGGAAGCCTTCGAGCGCTACGGCGCCGACGCGGTCACGCTCTCGCCCTTCATGGGCTTCGACTCGCTCGCACCCTATCTCGCCTACCACGGCAAGGGCGCGATCCTGCTGTGCCGCACTTCCAACCCCGGCGGCGACGACCTGCAGGCCCAGCGCCTGGCGAGCGTGGAAGGCCAGCCGCTGCTGTACGAGCACATCGCCCGGCAGGCGCAGGGCCCCTGGAACACCAACGGCCAGGTCGGCCTGGTGGTGGGCGCCACCTACCCGGCGGAGATCGAACGCGTGCGCGCCCTGGCGCCCACCGTGCCGCTCCTGATCCCCGGCGTGGGCGCCCAGGGCGGCGACGCCGCCGCCACGGTGCGCGCCGGGCTGCGCGCCAACGGGCCGATCATCGTCAGCTCCTCGCGCGCCGTGCTCTATGCATCGGCCGGCGCCGACTTCGCCACCGCCGCGCACCAGGCGGCCGAGGCCACCCGCACCGCGCTGAACGCCGCCCGGCACTGATCGCCGGGCTGCCCGCCGTGCAGCTCAAGTGGCTGGAAGACTTCCTCCTGCTCGCGCAGGAGCGCAGCTTCACGCGGGCGGCGGAGCTGCGCCACGTCACGCACCCGGCGTTCGGCCGGCGCATCCGCGCGCTGGAGGCCTGGGCCGGCACGCCGCTGGTCGAGCGCGGCGGCGGGCCGGTGCGCCTTACGCCCGCCGGGCAGGTGCTGCTCGATGGCGCCGAGCAGATGACGCGCAACCTCGCGCAGTCGCACGAGGAGATGCAGGCCGTCGCCGGCCGGCAGGCGCGCACCGTCACGCTGGCCACGGGCCGCACGCTGGCGCGCACCCTGGTGGCCGACCTGCTGGTGCGCCTGCGCCCCGTATTGGCCGATGGCGAGCTGCGCATCGTCACGCGCACCCTGGCCGAGGCCGTGGGGGAGATGCAGCGCGGCGAGTCCGACTTCTGCCTCATCTACCACCATCCCACGCTGGTCGTGCCGCTGGACGCGCGCCAGTTCTCGCACCTCACGCTGGCCTCCGACCGGCTGGTGCCCATGTCGCGTGCGGACGCGGGCGGCGCGCCCCTGTTCCGCTTCGCGTCGCAGGCCGATCCCGTGCCGTACGTGGCCTATGCCCGCACGCTGGCGCTGGGGCGGCTGGTGGAGGATCACCTGGCCAACCACCGCGCGGCGCCGCGCCTGCAGCGCCTGATCGAATGCGATTCGCCGGACGCGCACTACGAATACGTGCTCAAGGGCCTGGGCGTGTCGTGGCTGCCGTGGTCGCTGGTGCATGCCGACGTGAAGGCCGGCCGCCTGGCGGCCGCGGGCGACAAGCGCATGGAGATCCGCTTCGACGTGCGCCTCTACCGCCCCAAGCGCCGCCTGGGCGCGATGGCGGAAACGCTGTGGACGCTGATGAGCCGGCGCTGAAGCGCTCCGCCCCGGCCCACGCTCTACGGGTTTCCCCTCCACCCTCGCCGAAACAGCACCGGCCCGTGCCGTTTCGGCACCATGCTGCCGCGCACGCCTTCCACAATCGGCTCCATTCCCTCACGGAGCCCTGCATGAACACCACCTCTTTCCTGCCGCGCCGCGGCGCGCTGGCCGCCGCGCTCGCGGCTGCCGCCCTGCTCGCGGGCGCGCCCGCCGCCTTCGCCCAGGCCTACCCGGCCAAGCCCATCACCATCGTCGTCGGCTACCCGGCCGGCGGCAGCACCGACCTGGTGGGCCGCATGGTGGGCACCGAGCTGGCCAGCCGCCTCGGCCAGCCTGTGGTGATCGAGAACCTGGGCGGTGCCGGCGGCGCCATCGGCGCGCAGAAGGTGGCCAATGCCCCGCCCGACGGCTACACGCTGCTGGTGGGCGCGAGCAACGAGCTGGCCATCACCAAGCTGGTCAACAGGAAGATCAAGTACGACGTGAAGGACTTCACGGCCATCGGCCTGGTGGCCTCGCAGCCCCTGGTGCTGGTGGCATCCGCCGGTGCGGGCGTGAAGAACGCCAACGAGTTCACGCAGCTCGTCACCAAGAACCCCGGCAAGTTCAGCTACGGCAGCTCCGGCGTGGGCACCGCGCTGCATCTGGCCGGCGAGATGGTCAAGGAACAGGGCAAGCTGTTCATGACGCACATCCCCTACCGCGGCGTGGCGCCGCTGACCAGCGACCTGATGGGCAACAACCTGGAGTTCGGCGTGTTCGTGCTCTCCAGCGGCCTGCCGCACATCAGGAGCGGCAAGGTCGTGGCGCTGGGCACCACCGAGGCCAGGCGCTCGGCCATCACGCCCGACATTCCGGCGCTGGCCGAGTACCCGCAGTTCAAGAACGTGGACATCGGCATCTGGTTCGCGCTGATGGGCCCGGCCAACCTGCCCAAGCCGGTGTTCGACAAGCTCAAGAAGGCGCTCGACGACACGCTGCAGTCGCCCGAGTTCCGCAAGAAGATGGAAGCCACCGGCTCCGTCGTGGCCTCGCCCACGGTGGACCTGAACAAGTACTGGGCCAGCGAAGTCGCCAAGTACCAGAAGATCGTGCAGTTCGCCAAGATCGAGGAATGATGAGCACAGAAATGAGCGCAGACGCCCCTTCCACCCCCGCCCCCCTCGCGTTCACCCTGCCCGCGCCGGACATCGCCGCCTGGCGCGCCGGCAACACCGGCACCGAAGGCGTGTGGCGTTTCGACAGCGGCCAGCCGGGCCGCCACGTGATGATCAGCGCGCTGGTGCACGGCAACGAGCTGTGCGGCGCCTGGGCCCTCCAGGGCCTGCTGGAGGCCGGCGTGCGCCCGCAGCGCGGCTCGCTCACGCTGGCGTTCTGCAACCTGGAGGCCTTCGACCGCTTCGACCCGCAGCACCACGACGCCTCGCGCTTCATCGACCAGGACATGAACCGCCAGTGGATCGACGAACGCCTGCAGGCGGCCGACAGCCGCGAGCGCCGCCGCGCCGCCGCGCTGCGCCCCTTCGTCGCCCAGGCGGACTGGCTGCTGGACCTGCACTCCATGCACGAGCGTGCCGCACCGCTGCTGCTCACCGGCGTGCAGCCGCGCAATCTGCAGCTGGCCCAGGCCATGGGCGCACCCGAGCACATCGTGGTCGATGCCGGCCACCAGGACGGCGTGCGCATGCGCGACTACGGCCGCTTCGGCCTGCCCGACGCCGAGGACGGCACCACGGTGCAGGACACCCGCTCGCTGCTCATCGAGTGCGGCTTCCACGGCGACCCGGGCAGCCGCGACGTGGCGCGCGACCAGTGCGTGCGTTTCCTCGAAGCCGCCGGCACGCTGGACGCCGCCGAGCTCGCCCGCCGGCTGCCCGGCTGGCGCCAGGCGGACGCCC
>Ga0207686_10001333_pt1 | contig 14053 bp, 23 predicted proteins | sample KBSM24metaG_FD_184396 | JGI IMG/M metagenome (GOLD analysis project Ga0207686, IMG submission 184396) | Miscanthus rhizosphere microbial communities from Kellogg Biological Station, Michigan, USA - KBS M2-4 metaG (SPAdes) (version 2) | ecosystem: Host-associated > Plants > Roots > Rhizosphere >...
GGCCGGTGGTCCAGGCGGTCACCATTACGTTATACCTAACCGATTGCCGAATCATTTGACGGTAGGCGTATGAGACCGCCATTCTGTCAATTTCATTGTCGGTTGGGAAGTCGTCAGGAGCGTCGTTTTCGGGAATGTGACGCAGCATTGGCGTCGTCGAGGCACCGGGGTTACAGAAATGTGTGATACCCCTCCATCCGGGACCATTGTGAGAAATCCAACCGCCGGTTTCGCATGGCCCCCAATTGTAGCGGTCGATATCACACGGGAAGATTTCCACCTTGCACCTTATGCATCTCATTTCGGTGTCCCTTTCGGTGAGGGGGTTTCGGTATCTAGAGTATAGCAGAAAACGGCCGGAGGGGCCGATCAAAGCGAGTCGGCAAGACTCGAAACTTTGACCGAACCCCTCCGGCGTGGGTGGCCCAAGGGCAGAACCGTCACAGGTGGGGCCCGAGCGGGAGCCCTGCGACGGAAGGGCCACCGAACCTACTTGACCTGCGCCCGGTCGAAAACGACCATCGTGTCGTCGTCAAGCGTGCGGGAACCGACACGGATGCCCGCCTCGTCGCCAAGCGAACGCACCTGGCGAATCACCTTGTCCCGGTCGGCACCCTTCACCGTGACGATGGTACCGGCCCGCACGGCGTCGAAAGCCTGCACCGCCTCGGGGAGCCGGTTGGGGGTGCGACCGGCCCGGCTCTTGGGCAGGCTCGAAACCTGACCCAACTCCACCGAACCCGTCTTAACTGCCGCCTTGGTCTCGGCCATTGTGGCCCCTTTCGTTTCGGGAGGGGCACGGACTGCCCCGGTTGGAACCCGACAACCGCAAGGGTAGCAGATTGGATTTCGTGCGTCAAGCGTTTTCTAGGGGGCGAGTCCAGAAAATTCGGTGACCTGAATCGCTATCGTATCCGTAGCCTGTGTATGGGTAACGTAGAAGGTAGACCCGGACGGGACATAGAGCGGTGGATTGTATGCGAACTTAGGAATCTGTCCGCCGTCATCGTCATTGACGATTCCACGGAACCACGCATTACCAGTATTTTGATTGTCGGTTTCAATCAGGCTTCCGTCCACATATCCGGGTGGCGCTACCCAAGTGTAAAAGTCATAGTTATTAAAGATGCCGCCGACGCAATCAATTGTCCATGCAAACGTGCGAGAGCCGACAACGGGCGGGGTAAAAGCGATGAGCGGATTGCCCGTATCAATGCTAGCCTGCGTCGGAGAAGCCGAATACAGCACCTTGCGCCGAGTGATAAGACTCAACAGAAATTGAGCCGTTGCACCCGGAGCCTGCTGTTCTAGCCACGCCAACAGCCCCTGCGGGTCAGAAGTATTGGCGATAGATGCCGCAGAGGGGAAACTCGTCCCGTCGGGAAGAATTGAAATATAGGGCGGTTCGCCAACCGTTTGGTGCCCGAAAATGTTGGGCAGATTCGGCCTATCCTTCGGCATTCGAAAATCTCCAATACAAAAGAGGGGGCGGTAACCGTCCGCACTGACCCCCACCGAAAAGAGGTTTAGCGGACGGAAACCGCCCCCAATTACCGGAGCAGACCCCCGAAACTAAGTCTGCTTTATCCGGCGAGCCTGGCAAATGTTTCGGGGCCTGCGATGCCATCAACCTGAATGCCCTGCGCAATCTGGAACGCAATAACCTTTTGCGTAGTCTCCGGGCCATAAACGCCGTCAACCGCAGCGCCAAGATGCGCCTGCACAAGCGCCGTCCAAGTATGTGGACCGACAACGCCATCCACAGAGACTCCGGCCGACTGTTGGAAATTGCGTACGGCCTGTGCAGTATCCGGACCAAAAATTCCATCCGGATCGGCCCCGGTTAAGTGCTGCACAATTGACACGGGCTCGCCACGAGAACCTTGGCGAATCGTTAGCATCTCGACGTGCCCGACCGGAGGGGGGGCCGGTCCAGGGTCGGGGGCGGGAGGGTTGTCGCTTGCTGCATCATTGGAAATCAGAAACGCAGCATCCCGCAGCACGTCCGCCTCCACCGTGTCTACGATGGCGTCTGAGGGATGAGAACCCCAAACGCTCGCAGCGATGGCTGCGCAAGTTTCGTGCGGGTCCGCACCACGGGAAAGGCAGTCACGGATTTCGGCGTAACCGCCGTGATCCTCTGAGAGCGTGGCGACGTTCGCATGAACCCCCGAATTAAAATCGGGATAGTTGCGGACACCTGCGGAATTCCAAAGCGTGGTCCCGGCCATATCGTAGGTTGTCGCCATCGGATTGTTTCGGGCGCAGTTAGGGAATTCCTGTCCACCAAATTCGGAGCGAGCCCACGACAACATCGACACGATGTTATTCTTGTCGTCGGGATTGTAGCCGAGTCGGCGGAGAAATTCCTTAGCGAACTCAATTCGGTTAGCCATTACTATTCCCTTTCGTTTCGGGTTATGGGGTTACTAGATTCCATGAACGCATGGCGGCTAAAAGTGCATTGAGGGCGGCTCTAGCCTCTGCGTCGATAACTACGCCACCGGCGGCATCCGGAATTGCGGCGGCAATTCCGGCTCCGCCCGGCGGGTGGAAGAATCCTAATGTGTTATCGGCAAATGCTTGGATGACGGCGTTTCCGGTCGTATCGCTTATGACGATAGAACCGGGGTCGCCGGTAACGCCATCCTCTACGGCTCCGGGGGTCAGGATGATCGATCCGGCGACTTGGTCGGTCGCCCCGCCAATAAGGATGCGGGCTCCGAGAAGTGAATTCGGTCCACCGCTTACGGGCGATGCGGGACCGCTGGCGAGACTTATGTCTCCCGCGTTGCAAGAATAAGCATCATCGCCCGTTGCATCAGAAATTATAGCGGCACCCGATTGGATTTCTATTGAACCGCCCCGGAGTACGGCCAAGCCGTGTGTTCCGGAAATGGTGACGGGTCCACCAAAAATTTGTGTTTTGCCGCCATACAGGTAGAGGTAATCATCTCCAGGCAAATCTGTTGCAGTTAGGGCTCCGCCCTGTTCGTGAAAACTTCCGGCGTAAAAGTGTTGTCCGCTATCGGTGGACCCTCCGTACGCCTTGGCCTGGCTCCCGTCCATCGTGATATTGCCGCTAACAATCGTTGCACCGGCAATTTCGTCACCGCCGCCACCGCCGCTTGCTCCCGGCTTCCACTGCTGAAATGCCGCATCCCAAATAGGAACGTCGCCATCCGAGGGGGCATCGGGCGATACCTGCTGCGATTGCCAGTATTCTCTACCCTCCGACATTACGGCTCCCGAATCGGCGCATCCGCCACCGGGCTTCCCGGCCTGGGAATGCGCATAAACCGATATTGAATCCGAACCGAATACGGCTTATTGCCGCTCACCGCCTGCACGCCAACCGTAGACCCCGCACCAATGCGAATTGGTGGGGAGTAAGAAAACTGGTAACAAGCGATAGCACCTGTTCCGTCCGCAACCTCCGAGGAATCCAAAAGGTTGCTAACGATTCCGTCGTAAATCTTCCAAACGAAAGGATCGGAACACTGGATAACCGTGCGCTCGATTTCCCAAATCTCGCCGGGAGGAACGGGGTTAAACTTTATGTCGGTTCCGTTCGGTGACGCTCCAAGTAGCGGTCCCCGGAATTCCCAGGGCATCGGGCGAGGATCACGGAAGGAGTTAAGCATCCGAGCGAATTCCTCATACGGGGAGAATGGGGAATCGCCATCTACGTCGGGGAATAGATCGACACCTAAGCCGGGTGCGGTGGGCTTAATTGTTTCCGGGTGCGGCAAATCTAGCGTGTGTGCCGCACCGGGGGCACCGTGGCGAACGTCGTAAACCGCATCGTCAAGCGAGGCCGCATGCCCCGATTGATCGACGGCGGGAAGCGGCGGGAGAGTGTGTGGCGCTTGCGTTTCGTCACTCATGCCGCCACCAATGCCGCAACCTCTGCGCCCTTTTTCGCCGTATTAATCGTGCCGCTCACAAGACCATCCTTATAGATTCCCCACGCCATCGCTACCAATGCCGCTCCGGCCAGTAGCATTCCGAAACGCACCCAGGTATGCACGTTGGTCAAAAACTTTAGTGCCGAATCGGCAAAGCCGAACGTTTTGGCGAACACTTGATAAATTCCAGCGAGTGCGCCAAGCGGATTTTTGGCTGCATTCCCCAGAATATTGAACGGGTCAATATTGATTCCAGGGATCGGCGTCGGGAGGCTTAACCCGGTACTTTCAGCGGATGCACCGCTGCCACCTGGATTCCCGCTATCAGACGCACCAATAGGTAACCCCGTATAGTATCCGAGATTTCCCCGAGTCGAATCTACTAACGATAATACGGCGACTCCGCCGCTCCCCCAGGTGTTTAAATCCTGCGCAGCATCCGACACAATTTGATTTGCGTTTTCCTGATTCCCTGCACGCAAACCGGCAATATAGTTATCGTAATATCCGTTCATTAGGGTTTGAACGGTGGCAGAAACGCCAGTATTAAAATCCGGATAATTCTTGACTCCGACGGAATTGGCGTTGGTCGCTCCGGGTGCCCCTTGGGTTGTTGCCATCGGATTGAATGCCGACGACGTATTTTCGACTCGCATTTGTGCCATTAGCACCGTCATTGTTTCTGTGTTGACGGGAGCGCCGATCCCGGCGAGCACCGCCGTAGCGAATGATCCCCGGCTATTTGCCCCCCCATAGATTGTGGAGGGAGATGCCGGTTCGGGTGCTCCGATGACGACCATCCGTTTATGCCTTTGGACCGAACATTCCGGAAAGCATTTTGCCGATGCCGTTTTGCCCGAACGCAGCAAACCCTGCGGCAAGTGCGTCAGTGCGAGCGATAAGCATAAGCAGAAACACGGAATTAAAGTCGGCATGAATACCGTATTGCTCTGCGATGTAGTCGTGAATCTTAATCGCATTATCCATCACGTCACGGACTGGCGCAAAATCAATTTGCGAGGCATCTGCGTTAACGGAGGGCGCAACGACAGTAGCGGCGGTAGACGTTTCGGTTTTAGTATCCATAGTTTCGGGTTTCTCCCTGCTGATTAATCGGTGTTGCGTCCGGGTGAGGGTTGCGGATTGCGTATTCATACATACAAAGCATAATGCCGAGAGTCACAAAGGTGCCGATGGCGGGAAGCGGATCGTTTGCAATTAGTGATGCGCCGATGCCTACCATTCCGGCGAGCGCAGCACCGGCGATTTCCCCTTGCCGCAGCGCTTGCCGGTCCATTTCGTCAGCGCCGAACCGGCGAATGGTCATAAGTGACGGAAGCATTCCTGCCAAGAAGTTCGGAACTTCGGAAACCGCCAAAAGCGTTAATCCGACCGTCCCCGCCGTTGCTCGTGCGTCAGCCATTGTTGTGCCCAACGTACGCCGCAATATCGTTGTATTCCTGCAACGTTGCGCACGTCCAGCCCGTAGAACCGGCCACGGGAACCCGTCCGGATGGGCATTGCCCATACGTCCCCGGACCATTCGGGTTCGGGTAGAATGTCGGGTAAATTGGCGGGGTCTGCGGGGTGGTCACCGGGGCCGGTGTCGGTGCTGGCACAAGTGTCGGCGGATACGGCGGAGGGCCGACCACCTTAAGCGCAGTGGAGACCACCGCTTGCTCCGACGACGAAAGAGCAACGCCGTTCAGGTAATCCGACAACGCTTGCACTACTAGTGTGGAATCATACCCCCGAGCGATCATTTCCGTAATTGCTCCACGTTGCCAAGCGATATTGTCCAGATACGTCGTCGGTTGCGTGGTGGAGGATGACGGTAGCCCTGTGTTGATGGAACCACCCGGAAGCGCAACCGCACCGGAACCCGTGGCGGTCGAAAGGAATCCGGAAGAATCCTGCGCCGTAGCGTCCGCTGATGCTGCCTTGCTTTTGCGGTTCTGGAAATACGCAAGCGTTAGGCCGCCCGCTCCGGCGAGTAGCCAAACGCCGAGAGGCAGCGGGCCGATCTGTTCCGAATACCACTTGTCAGCCATTGTAGTAACCCTCATCCCAGGGCTGCGGAAGCGGACGGAATACAGCACGGCGAGTGTAGACCGGGGCCTGCACGCCGACCGGAGCACCGCTCACCCTAGAAACCTCGCCGTGATAGCCGGTAAGATTCCGTGCCGCCCAAGTGTCAAACGGGCGCAGCGTAAACGCACGAGGCATTACCGACACCGCTGCGCTCCCCTCGGCGGGGAAAGGGTCATACCCCTCCGCTGGCATTCCCGAAAGTGCGGGAAGCGGGAAAGCGGGCTCGTCAACAAGAGTTAACCCGTCAGGGATCATCTGAATTGGCGGAGCCTGGCCTCGTGCGTCCGCTGCGCTGTTGGCCCATGTAATGGGCATGATTAACTCGCTCGCCCCTGCGCCGTAGCGATGGAGTGTGAAAACGAATTCCCGAGCGCATTAATGACCTGCGCCGCCTGCGAACCGTTTTGGAGAACGGTTGCCACAAGCGCAACGGTCACGATCGCCCCGAGGATATTCGCCACCTTGTCGAAATTCATGACCCGTTATCCTCCGGTCAACTTGGAAAGACTGTTAGCAACAAATGTTAGGGGAGATTGTCCGCCGCCGGGTGCCGCCACTGCTGTTCCCACGAGAATTAGAACCGCAAATCCTCCCGCAATTTCGGGGAAGAATTGCGCTATAATAGAAAGCACGACACCGGCGATTACGGCTCCAAACAGTATCCGCAATCTCGGAATATTTCCGTGTGCAATTTCAGCCAGGGCACTGATTCCCGCTGCGAGACCAATTCCGAAAATCACGAACTGTTGTGCCGTTGCGGAATTCATGCCGTTACCGTTGCCGATCTCGTGGCGGTTGACTTTCCCGTCGGGCTCTTGAACCCCTTACTCTTTGTCGTGCTTTTCCCCGCTAATGCAACCTGCAATTCGGAAAGTGGATTCCGATTTGTGACCGCACCCCACAATAGGGCCACGCCCACCGTGCCGACGATTAGGGCCATTGCCCCCTTCACAATTTCACCGCCAGTAGCGTGGTGAGGGAACCGATCATCATGAATGCGCACGACAGAATCATAGTATACGGCCACGGCGGACGGGCATGATACAAGCGAAAAAGTGCGTCACGTTCCGTGGCGCATGTTTTGTTTTCGTCCGCCATAGACCGCATTTGCGTTTCTAACACGGCGACCCTAACTACCAGTCCCGCCGACGCTTCCGTCACTGTTGTTGTCCGCCTTATTCGTGATGCCGAAAACGCCAGCGACAGTAAGCCAAGCGGCGGTTACTGCCTCGGGGGAAACGTTCCCGCCCGCAATCATGGCGACGGTAAGTGCCGTCGCCACAATTGCGGCGAAAATTGCTTTACGGTAACCGCTCACTTGGCGATAACCGCACGGACCTGATTCACGAGACGCCCGAGAAGAAGCCACCCGAGAATGAGGCCAACCCAAAACGGAAGCCCGAAAAAGTCACTCACTTTTACTCACTCTCCAATCTGAATGACGAGGCCACGGAATCCGTAGCGCACCGCAAAGAGCAATAGAAGTGCTGCGAAAACGACAATCCCAACCGTAATGTTTGTACTCATGGTCAGTGGACCTGAATATCGCCGGTCGGAGCAATGTCGTTTGTGATGACGTCAAGCGAGGACGAGGACGAACCGAAAACGCCCTGCAATTCCAGCCTCGTGGCCTGCGTCGTCGGGAGGTACTGGTCACGCAATTCCTCGCCCGCCTTGCCCGTAAGGTCGTGGGCAAAGTCGATAACGAAAACGCCGTTATCAAGTGACGAGGACCCGAGACCGTATCCGTACCAATTGAACATCCATTCCTTAAACACGGCCTGCGATGCCTGCAAAAGAATGCGGGTATCCCAAAGGAACGTAGCCGGGTCAGGGAATCCGTTACTAGAAAGACGCACGCCGGAAGAATCACGGGAAACGAAAATCAAGCGACGGATAAGGTTACCGACACGGGGAAGCAGAATAGTCTGCTGCCCGCTAGCGGCGGGGCTGTTGAACATGCTCCAATACTGCGTCGTGCCAAGCGCCGGAGGAACGGTAGCCTGCGGCATTCCCTGCGGGGTTGTGGGCAGCGGCTGCGACCACGCTTCCAGGTACATACGGACCCGCACGATAGGAAGCGTGTCGGGCGGCGTGCTGTAGATGGACGACGATGCCGCCACGGTGTACTGAATCTTGTAGGTGCTGGCGGCATTCTGATTGGGGAGTGCGCCGAGTGCGTCACGGCTCACAATCTCGGCCGGAATGCGAATCAGGAACGAGAAATTCCCGCTTGCATTACTGCCGACCGCAACCGCCGAAAATGACGGGGAAAGGTTGGGATCGGCCGACCACTGGTAACCGCCGTACTTGTTAATCAGGTAGAGCGCATAGGCCGACGTGAACGGGCCGACAATCGGAGCGCCGTTAACGTCCGTAAACTGAATGTTCTGCAATGCGCACCACGGAGCATCACCAACCGCAGCGACAGTTTCCCCGCTATCAGCGCCACCAGTGGCGGCGACGTGAAGGATAATGTCTCGCAGATAACCGTAGGCGGGAACGCTCACCGGACCTACGGCGACGGCGGACGCACCGATCTGCGTACTCACGTCAGAGAACGGACCTTCGACGTGCTCGTGCGCACCGGACGTGAACGGGGCGAGGGGCGGCGGGGCCGCATTCCCGCCCTTGGCGTGGCCTGGCTGCGGGGCGACGGCCGTGCCGGACCCGGCGGTTCCCGATGTGGCAGTAGGGTTGGGCATTTACCTATTTCTCCTGTTTCTAGTAAATGAAAGCAAGGGCCTTGCCGACTGCGGAATCGGGGTAACGGGTCTCGACCCATCGCAGAATAAAGCCGATAACCAAGAGGTAAGCGGCAAAAATGATGGCGTCCAAAACGCCCGCATGAACGTGCATTTTACGGAATTCCTCCTAACAAGGTACCGTCGTTCGGAGTAGCGTAGCACTCCGGGTGTCAACATAGAGGGATTGGTGCCGGGGGAGTGAGGAAACAATCCGGGCGATTGCCCTCCCGTCGAAACTCCCCCCTTCTTGTCCTGCAATACCACCCAAGCGGGTTAGGTTAACCCTGTCGTTTTCCCTCCAAATAAATAAATGCGTGGCGGCATCATACAATTCCAGCGGCATATATGCTGGCCGTTGCGTCGTAGTCACCAGCGAAATTCCAAGGCTGCGCCCCTGATACCAATACAGCCGTAGATATGGTGCCAGTTTTAGTACGTCTACGAAATACCTGGCCTCGTCAACGTAAACGCACCATCCGCCTTCTGTGAAGATTTTTCCGAGCGCATCGGCAAAAACTCTCTGCTGATTCGCCATATCGGAGGGCTTTTCAAACTTCGGCCATAATACAATTCGGCGCTCGCCGGGGCGGGGGTTCCACGTTTCCAGCCTGCGCCAACCCCGCTGTAACAGTTTTTCGAGCGTTGCATCCTTCGGCTTAGTCCCGAAAGCGACGGCGTACTCCCGCTGGGGGAGCACGGAAAGCGCAAGCGTTGTTTTTCCGCATCCGGTAGGGCCGATGAGAGAAATGTGTTCCCCCTGGCTCCAATTGAATCGGTCGTTAATAAATTCCGACCAATCAATTTTCGGAGGCATTGACAAGCGTAACCGCTCCGGGGGTCGCCCCCCCGTCCGGCTCCGTGTCAATCTTGCCGTCACTCCCATTATTTCCCCTGATTCCACCGACGATTGTAGAAAGGTCCACGTTGTGATTTGCGGCGATCTTAAGTCCGGTGCTGCTAATGGCAAGAATAAATCCGATCATTGCCGAACCGGATAGTCCGCCCTCAATGATGCGGCGTACCTTCGGGTTGGATTCGGCCCATGCGGCGAGGGCTTTACCGTTCTTTTCGGCATCCTCTATGATTACCATTCCGTCGGCAGGATTTACTGCACAAACGAAAAGCCCAACGGTACCGAACCATTCTACGCATTGCTTTTCTAGGTTGGCCGTAGACATTTTACGGCTAGATGCAGAGGGCCTAGACGGAGCCTTTCGCCCGGTGCGGCGAGATTTCGGAACTTCTTTTTCGGGTTCGCCATCCGCCCCCAACAACGGCCTAATTTCTACGTCTCCCACCATAGCGGACGCTTCCGCAAGATTCTTGGGGATAGGATCGTTATCGGTGGGCATTTTGCGTTTCCTTCGTAGGGATTGATCCGCCGTCATTCATAGACAACGAAACATAAGCGATTTCAGTCCAATCCATTTCCATCGTGGAAAGGTTATGGTATCTCCAACCGCCGTCGATTCCGTCGAATCCAGCACGGACGATAACGCATTCTGCGTCGTGACGATAAAATGTCATTGCTCGCCAATGGCAAACGTAGTTAGCGTAACGTCTGGCCCGGTTGCATTCCCTGCGGGTTGCTTCCCGTATGGCCCTTGGCATGTTGTCTTGCGGCATGAAAAACCCTTCGGGTGAGGTTTTTTATTTGACAGAATAGACAGGGATACATTCCCTATCCCCGGAGGCTTACGCTTCCGCCGAACAGGGTGCGCCCCGCAGAGCGGCCAGCACCGGGGCCGAACGGGAGTGACTGGTCAACCGCTGCTGTCACGACGACGGGCGATGCAATCCGTTGCGCCGTCGTCGGCCCCAGGGGATTCGGTGCAGCGGGAGCGTAGATCGTTGCTCCGGTCGGCGTGGGGTTGACAATGTCGTTAGCGCCGACTCCAACTCCGGTACCACCAATGACTCGTGCGAGGGGCCGTGTCGGGCTGGACTGAATCAGGAACGGGATCGGGGGCATCAATATTCCCCGGCTCGTTTCCGTCCTCAGATTCTCCGGGGGAAGATACGGCGTCGTCGGCATCTCCGGCTGCGTCGACGGCTTCTTGAACAGACTCCATAAGTCCTTCATGGTCTCCCATTTCTGCGGCTTCTTCTGCCGCTTCTTCGGCCGCTTCCGCCTCTAAGGCTGCGTCCGTCGCCTCGTGATACTCCGCCTCTGTTTCGGCTTCCTCCACGGATTCTCTGGCTTCTTCCGCTGCAACTTCTGCGATTTCTACCAGTTCCTCATCCGTAAATGTGGCGAGAACTTCCGCAAGTTGACCGTTAAGAGCGTCGGCTTCCTCCGGAGTTAAACCCATAAATTCCTCCCAATGGTGATGCTCTAGCCTAGCACGGAAGCGGGGTCCTCTTGGTGGATGGTGCGAGGGCTGCGCCGAAACGCACGCCGTAAAGAATCCTGATTCTTTGCTCCCGCCACCGAATAATGCCACTCAGCATGAAGGGTCCCGCAATCATTACAACGATAGCGATAAGAGTTAGGGCTTTTAACCTCAATGTATGGGATATCCTTAACCCTACGCCATGAACCCAGGCCGACGATATCTGTCGGCAAATCCTCAGATTGCCCCCCGATAAACCCGTCCGTATCGCAATGAATTACCGTTCTGCGTTCTCGCCCACCGGGGGCGAGGGCTTCACGGTGCAAACGAGTCCGGACCCTTGAAGCGATAAGCGCCGGTAAATATACCTCACCACGACGAAAATCTGGCCCCGCCTTTTGCATCTTAATTAAGATGGGCTTCCTGTTTTCGTCGTATCTTTTCCAGTAAATCGGGGAGGGGCCTGCGCCGAAAGATGACCACAATAGATTAGCGTGATGTTTAGCGAGTTTTGCTCCAAGCCCAAGCGCTCGCCCCTGCTGCACAACCTCAAACCACCGTGCGAAATCATCGTGATAGAGATACCCCTCATACGAGGAATGCACGGTTAATTTAACACCCAAAGTCATAGCATGACGCAATTCCCCGAAGGAATGCCACCCGGTAATTTCCCCGGTTTTCCATCGGAGTGCTGCCACGGAATGCCTATCCGCTCGCTCCGGCAACGGAGGAAATGCCATCTCTGGAACCGTGGCTGTTACAAATGCAAACCCGTCCCCCGATCCGACGCACGCCCTTTTCATCTGACGTAATGCTCGTGGCATTGGCGCAGTACCCAACGAGTGTGCGTAGGCTGCACTTATATCGTATTTGGCGGCCCGGCTGTACGCCATCGGCCAGGGGGCAGACTTGCGCCCACCGTAGAAAATCTGACGTCCGCCAGGGACTAATCCAAAGAATCGCACCGGACGAGTTAGCGTCGATTGATACAGGTGCCGCCCCAGGGTATTCCATCCGGTGCGAGCCGTAACGAATACGTCGTTCTCCCTCAGCCACTCCATGTATTGCTGTATGGCGAGGAAGCGGTCAAGTCCGCTAAAGTCGTCCAAGAGTCCAGCGGGTAGGATATTTACTTTAGAGTCGGAGTCATGGCGCATCTCCAACACCCTATGGCGACGTTGTTTTGCCGTCCATGTTGTCGGCATTGTTGCCGCCAATAATGACTTGTGATTCTCGGTAAATCCGATGCCAGGAGTTTTAGCGATTAAATCGTTGGCTTCCGTTCCGGGGTCGGCGTGAAAGAGGTCTCCGAATTCCGTAATTAACCGCACGCCCTCGCCGTCAATAAGCACGAAATACCAGGACTGTCGCCGCCTGCGGGAATCAGACAGGGGCTTTAAAATTCCCCTCGTCTTATTCATACTGGATATACCATTCCCAATCGTGGATATCGGCCAGGTAGTATAATTCATCCCATACCCAGTCCGGTAAGTCTGACCCGAAATCTACTGCGTAACCGTCGTCCCCAGCGTTTAACGTTAATTCCCAACTATCCGAACGCTCGTTGTAGTCCAGAAATATTCCGTCGATATCATCAAAACCGATATCATATTCCTCAAAGATTCCAGACAGGAATTCGTTTGCCTCGGGGAATTCATATCCCCCGACACCGCCTAGCGTCATGTAGTCCGCTCCCGCCTAAGTACCCGCTAATGGGGTACTCCGATAGCCTTCAAGCGCCGGAGTACCCTATTAGCGGCAGGGGGCCGAAACCCCCTGCCGTCTATTAACGGTTACAGCGGTTCGGAATCGGGGTCAAATGGGTCGGATTCTTCCGCATCCACAATTTCTACGGCCGCCTTCCAGAGCCCAAAGGCCAATTGCGCCCGCTCCATTTCCTCCGGCGTCGGTGCGTCCAAACGCCAAGCACGGCTCCCCCTTACCAGTTTCCCAACAACCCAAGGAATTTCCGGGGTAGCCTGCTCCCGCAGTTGCGTTTGCACAAATGTCCAGAATACAGGGGTCTTGTCACCAAGATCAACGAACGTCCCATCGCTCTTGGCCCAAATCCCCTGGCAAATAGTCGCCTCAGACATTGTGTCTTGACCATTAATTACCGTCGGAACTTCGTCGTCATAAAGCGGGCGGAGGATAACAATTTCACCCCCAAGCGAACTCAAGAGCGGGCCAAACTCCGTCGTAACCGCACCCAATTCGCCGCCAAGAATGTTCGGGTCAATTGTCATCGTTCGGTGTCTCCATTCCGAATAATGCAAACGAAAGTTGTCCGCCTGCATACTGTAAGCGACTACGGCCGTAGAACGCTTCCGCAGTTTGGATATCGCCCAATACCTGCGTATTCAAACGGGTTCGGTGGTCGTTATCGTGACAACAGACATAGAGCGTACTGTTATCGCTGTAAACAATGCGGACTGCGAATCCGTGTCTTTTTTGATTTGCCTGCGTACAGCATCGCCATAGGTTGACGTTTCGGGACGTGCGTTTAAAGAAGCCGCCCAATACTGCCCCTTCCCGCTTTATGTGTTTCTGCCTACGACTGATCGGGTACGGTTTTCTCTCCGGGTGGTATCCCGACCACCGACACCCTATCACGCCAGGGGCCCACCGGGGGTGAGAACCATTCTCATCTCAAGTGAGAATCATTCTCATTATGCGAAAATCCTTGACAAGCCAACCCCCGTACTATATGCTGAATCCGTTAACAAAAATTCCACCGAAAGGATCGCAATGCAATTAGAATCGAGCGAACAATACGCCCCATATCCGTTATCACAACGTCAAATTGCCATACTTCAAAGACTATTAATAGACCAAGAAAACCGGACTCTAAAATCCAAGGCCAAAAATTGGAGCCCTAGCGCCAAGGCGATATGTGTTGCCGACCTGAGGCGTATTGCCAGAACATTAGCCGACTCCACTCCAAGCGACAGGCGATGCATATTCCATGAAACCG
>Ga0207686_10001335_pt1 | contig 14040 bp, 14 predicted proteins | sample KBSM24metaG_FD_184396 | JGI IMG/M metagenome (GOLD analysis project Ga0207686, IMG submission 184396) | Miscanthus rhizosphere microbial communities from Kellogg Biological Station, Michigan, USA - KBS M2-4 metaG (SPAdes) (version 2) | ecosystem: Host-associated > Plants > Roots > Rhizosphere >...
TCAGCGACAAGTTTTTTATCTACAAGCCGAAAAACCGGAGAAGCGACCAACTTGATAAAACTCTTCAAGAAGTCGCCCGCAACCTCAAGGCGGATCAATATCGCGACCCCGCCTTCCTGAGGACGATCGACAGCATGAAGTTAGTCAAAAGCACCAACTCCCTTCTTTTTACAGGCGATGCGGGCTCAATCAAGAAACTCGAAGATCTGATTGCGACATTCGATCTGCCGACAGGTCAAAAACCGGGAAAAATCATTTGGATTTTTCAGCCTAAAGTCGTCTCGAGGGAAAAGACCGAAATGTATCTCAAGCAGCTTTCGGGCAACCTAGACAAGGACAGCGAATCGGAGTTGATTGACGCAATCCGTTCGATGAAATGGATCGACGCTTCCCAATCATTCATATTCCAAGGCACTCCGAATGCGATCGACCGACTCAAAGATCTCGTCCAAACCTTCGACCAGCAGTCTCAAGGCCAGAAAAACTTTTTCCTTTATCCCCTGCAGCATGCCCCTCTTGACAAGACGAACCAATATCTCGATCAGCTCGCTGACAACCTGAGCAAAAAAGGCGGGAATCAGGATCTCGTCGATGCCATCCATTCAAGAAAATGGATTTCCGATTCCCACTCTTTCATGTTCCAAGGCCCTGAAGCTTCACTTGCCCGCGTCAAAGATGTTCTCCAAAGCTTCGATGTCGTGTCCGCATCGGCCAGGAACTTTTTCCTCTATCCTCTCCAATATGCTCCCGAGGATAAGGCAGCCCAATACCTCGACCAGCTCGCGAACAATATGAGTAAGGAAGGACACAACAAAGATCTCGTAGAAACCATCCGATCGAAAAAATGGATCGCCGATTCCCGCTCCTTCATGTTCAACGGCCCCCCTGCAGCGCTCGACCGGGTCAAAGAGCTTCTCGCCAATTTCGACAAGCCGGAAACTCGAAATATAAAACCGGGATATTTCATTTACAAGCTTCAATCCAGTTCAGGAGACGTTGTCGAAGAAGAATTAGATAATTTGGCGAAAGATCTAAAACAAAGCGGTCTCAAAGATGACAAGGTTTTAAGCGTCATTGAAAACATCCGTTATGTGAAAGAGACCAATTCTCTGCTCCTGACCGGCGATCCGTCGGCGATCGAAGAGGTCAAGATCCTGATCGCCGAATACGATTACCCTCGAGTTAACGTCAATCAGATCAGCAGCAATTTTTTCTTGTACAAGCCGCAGCATCAAACGGCCGCGCAGATCGAGAAATCGCTGCAGGAGGTCGCGGCGAACTTGAAAAAAGCAGGGCTTGCCGATCCTCCTCTTCTCCAGGCGATCAATTCAGCTAAATATGTCGAGACGACCAATTCTCTGATCTTTACAGGCAATGCGGAGTCGATTCAAAAGATCCAAACGCTTTTAAAAGATATCGATACGCCGCCCAAAGAACATGTGCAGATCCAGCACATCGGTAAAACGACATTTCTCCTTTATAAGCTCAAGGTAGCCGGAGGCGCTCAAATCACAACCTCGATCAAAACGATGATGGCCGACCTCAAGAAATCGGGCGGAGCCGATCCAGACATGCTTCAAGCTTTGAACTCGATGAAATATGTGAAAGAGACAAACTCTCTCTTTTTCACCGGCACTGAAGACGCCCTTAAGAAAGTCCAGACGCTTATAGAACAATTCGATGTCACGTCGCTTGCCGCTCCCGCCTCTCTTCCTGAAAAACCCCCGCAGCCCGGCCAGACAAACTTCTACCTCTATAAACCGGTCTCCCTTCCTATGCCCGACCTCGAGAAACTCATGCATGATTTTGCTGAAAATCTCCGCTCCAGCGGATTGACCGATCCCGACCTCTTCTCCGCGATTTCCTCAATGCGCACCATCGATCAAACCCAGTCTCTTGTATTCACCGGAACCCCAAAAGCTCTCGACCAAATCAAGGATCTCCTCAAAGCATTCGATATTCCCTCGAATTTGCCGAATAAGCCCCCCACCGCTCCTCTCGAACCTTCGATTCAAGCCATCGAAAATACAAGCTTCCTGGTCTATAAACTCCAATTCCACAAAGGCGACGAGATCCAGAACGCACTAAGGCAAATCGCAAAGGATTTGATTGGAAATAACGCTCCGGTCAACCAAAACCTTCTTAACTCGATCAATTCGATCCAATGGCTCGATGTAACCAACTCGCTCCTTTGCTCCGGAGATCAGGAGACTTTGACCCGGCTGAAAGAATTGATCAAAAACCTCGACATCCCCTTGAAGCAAGTCTTCATCGAGATCCTCGTGATCGAAACATCCTTGACGAACGCACTGCTCTTCGGCCTTGAATGGGGCGGCAACTACAAGTTCAACGAAAAATTCGGCGTGAGTTCCTTCAATACCCTCCCGCCGCCGAATGCTCAAGCTGCTTTTCCCGATACCTTCGTAAGCAAGCTCTCCGGCCTTACACCCCCTCAGCCCCCGACCCCTATCGGCAATATCCCCCCTGTTGCCGGATTCGATCTCGGCGTCATCGGGGAAGTGATCAAACATAACGGCAATACCTTCTTGACTCTTGGTTCTTTGCTCAGCGCACTCCAGTCGGATACCGAGACCACGATCATCACTGCTCCCAAGCTTCTGGGCCAAGATGGCCGCACATCAAGCATCTTCTCCGGAGCGAACATCCCATTCACCGGCTCGTTCGTCAACAACACCACGAACGGCGCCACGATCCTCACATCGAACATCGAATACCGCGATATCGGCCTGAACCTGACGATCACCCCCGTTCTGGGCAACTCCGACATCGTAACTCTCGATATCAATTTGGACCGATCACAGACCGCCACCGATATCACCGGCCAATCACAGCTCAATTTCCAAACTCAGACCGCAAACGGGATCGTCACCAGTAAAACGACCATGCAGACGACTGTCCACGTCCCCGACCGCAATTTCCTTGTCTTGAGCGGATTTGTGAATAATTCGAATACAAAGACCAAACAAGGGATCCCGTGTCGTGGGGGGCTGCCCATGATCGGCGCCGCCTTTTCTCAGCAAAACGACACGATATCCAACCAAAACGTGGTCATCTTCCTGCGCCCCTTCATCATCAATTCGATCGACGATATGCGGCGCGTAACCTCCGAGCAGGAGATCTTCTTCCGCGACTTGTCGAATACCCCATTCCTCGAACATAATTATGACGAAGCAGTGGAACTCATCAAATCGATTGACGATGACTAGTGGTCCTTTTCAAAAACTTTTGAAAAAGAGCACTCGTCACGCCATATTTAGGCTGTTCTTTATCGGGGCTCTTGCCCTGATGGCGTCCTGCTATCGCGTTTCCGACAGCATCGACCCGCATGTAAACTGGCCGCTTCAAGACCGGCACCTCCAAGGGCTTCAAAGCGCATTCCGTCCTTTTACCCCTGAAGAGAAAGCCGCCGACTGGACCAAGGAATGCGTCATCGCCTCCAGTTTTGCGCAGCAGCTCGACTTATACCGCGCAATCTCCACTTATAAAAGAGCGGAGATCCTCATTCCCCCGACAGAACACCAAAGACAGCTCGAGATCCAGTACGACATCCTCTTTTGCTACTTTCTCGGTAAGAAATACGATGAAGCGATCGAAGCTTTTGAAAAAAGTCGCTTGGCCCACGTAGACAAGACCTTCCCTGCTTACCGCGATCTCTTGCTCGTCCTTTACGAATGCTACCGAGAAATGGACAACCCCGAAAAGCAGGAACGCATTTTTGAAATGATGACCAACACCTATCCCGACACCGCTGAGCAATTGAAATTATCGCGAGCGATCCGCGAAGGAGAGATTGCTCAAGTCGACCTCTTCGCGGATGGTTTCAACGGTCCTTCCTATCTCAGCAACCTTCTCGAATCCTACGATTCAGGAAAAAAATCGGTCGCACTCGCCCAAACTCTCAATGCGCTCTTTCCCGGAGCAGGCTATCTGTACATCGGTCAAAAGAAATCGGCCTTTACCGCCTTTTTCCTCAATGCGCTTTTCATCGCCGCGGCCTATGAATTTTTCCACCACGGCCACACTGCGGGCGGCATCATCACGCTCGGTTTCGAAACCGGTTGGTACTTTGGCGGCATCTATGGCGCAGGCGAAGAGGCAAAATATTATAACGAGCGGCTATACGAACGGACCGCCAGCGCGTCCCTCAACGACCACAAGCTATTTCCTGTTCTCATGCTGGAGCATTCTTTCTGATGATTAGAATCATCCTCTGCTGCAGTCTTTCCTTCTCGCTCTTCTCTTACCCAGGCTATTTCGAACCCTGGGGGAGAGATGCCGATCTCAAACATCAGGCCGACCAAGATCAAACGGCCCAAACCTTTTCGATTGCCACGCAAATTGCGGATGCGATCATCCGCTTCCACCAAGAAGTGATCTCGCCTGTCGACGGACCGCGGAGCCATTACCGTCCCACCTCTTCCCGCTATATGCAGCTCGCAATGCAGCGCTACGGATTTCTGAAAGGCTATATCATGGGATGCGACCGGCTGCTTCGCGAAAACGATGAAGAATGGGTCTATCGCACCGTAGAAATCGACGGCCAGATCTTCAAATTCGACCCAGCCAAAGTCGATAAATATCGATGAAGAACCTATCCGAATAAAACGTTTCACGGATAGGTGTAAGAGAACTCTTATTTACAGGATTTTGGAACGGGCTGATGGAAAAACAATTCGAAGTTGGCAGGACCGCAGATATGGCGCTCTGGAGGAAGACGGTGTACATCGACTCGCAATTCGTGTAATTCAGTCGCGACTACGTAACCGCCTTCGACTTTATGGATCTCGAGAATCGGTTCGTTCCCCAATAATTGGGTCAATCTCGGGTCATTCTTGATCGCTTCTCTTTCGCGGGCTTCCTGATGTTGCGGCGGCAGAGCTTGGACCTTAGCAGATCGGCAATGATAAGCTGAAAGAATTTTTGATAATTCCACAAACTAACTCCTTGTTGTTAGTTAATTATCACGGATATCCAAAATTAAATCAATTCAAACAATTTTTATCAAAAAATAATAATTATTATAACACACAGACAATCTGAAAAATCGGGAATTTGACAAGGAAAGGCTCTGAAATTGCGAATGTCTACAAAGTCAGCTTCAAGTTATTGAATGTGAAGCCATCCTCCCATAGCAATCTTCCAGGCGAACGATATCGTCTTCCCCCAAGTACTCGCCTACTTGGGTTTCGATGATTTCGAGGGCGACTTTGCCGGGGTTGGAGACTCGATGGACTGCAGCTTTCGGCACATAAATACTTTCATTTTCATGGACGAGGGCTTCCTTGCCCTGGATAGTCACTTTTGCGGTTCCTTTGACTACGACCCAATGCTCGCTCCTATGGAAGTGCATCTGCAGGCTCAACGTCTGTCCAGGCAGAACGAGGATTTTTTTGATCTTATATCTTTCTCCTGCGTCAAGAATCGTAAAATGGCCCCAAGGACGATTTGTCGTAAGATGTTCTTTTATTTCCTTGCGCCCCATAAACTTAAGCTTTGCAACGATCTCCTTGACCTTCTGCGACTCTTTTTTCTTGGCGACGAGCACGACATCGGGCGTTTCAACGATCAGCATGTCTTCCAGTCCGATTGCGGCCACTAGCCGCCTATCTCCCAGTATAAGACACTTTTCCGTATCGACTTCGACTACGGACCCTACCGCGGCGTTGCCGTTTTTGTCTTTTGGAAGAAGATCGAAAACGCTGTCCCAGGAACCGACATCTGACCAGCAAAGGTCGATCGGTAAAACGACAGTTTTTTTCGACTTTTCCATGACAGCGTAATCGATCGAAAGATTCGGCATATTTTGAAAATTGCGCTCGAACTCATCGAAACTCCCTTCGAAGCACTGGAAGATCTCAGGACTGAAAGCTCTCAACTCTTCCAGCATCGTCTCGATCTTGAATGCGAACATGCCGGAGTTCCAATAAAAATTGCCGGCTTCGATATATCTTTTCGCAGTATCGAAATCGGGTTTTTCGACAAAGCGGTCGGCGATGTATGCATCATCGCCAAACGGGGCCCCCGCTTGAATGTAGCCGTATCCGGTTTCAGGATGCCCAGGGCAAATGCCGAACGTCGCGATCCGGTTGGACTCGGCGATCGACAAGGCTCGAGCTGCATACACGCAAAATCGATCATTCGGTTCGATCATTTGGTCAGATGGAGATACGAAAACAACCTCATCGAGTGGACAGCCGCATTTTCCCACGAGGTATTTCAAAGCGAAAGCGATCGCAGGAGCCGTATTTTTCTGGCATGGCTCGAATAAGATATTCTTTTCGAGGTCGAGGTGCATGCCGCCGAGCTGCTCCTTCATCGCATAGATATAGAGGCGGCTCGTCAGAACGAAAACATCCTCAGGAGCGAAATGGTTCAAAATCCTCAAGACTGATTTTTGAAGAAGCGATTTATCGGCGCCGATTTTTAGGAATTGCTTGGGATATTCGGTCCTGGAAACCGGCCAAAGGCGCGTGCCGCTTCCGCCAGCCAAAATAAGGGCTTTCATCAATGGACCTCAATTAGATAGATAGCGGACGATGAGACTCGAACTCACGACATTCAGCTTGGGAAGCTGACGCTCTACCAACTGAGCTACACCCGCAAAAAGAAAAAGGAATATAGCCAAATCAGCATCCCCTGTAAACAGAAATGGATGGACTGGAAAGCGCTTGCAGGCTTTTGTTAATTTTTCTCATCTTCAAGCAGAGGATCATCCACCACAAGCCCAACCCCTGAGTTATGATTGCATAAGCCCCGTAGTAAGGGATATAAGCGGGCGGATGCAGTTTGCCTTTTAGATAAAAAATCAGCGTACTTAATAAACTGAGCGTTGTTAGGAGGAGACAAAAGACGAGAAATTTAGTCCCAGGTTTCTTGTAGGCGCAATAATAGGCGGAATAAGCAAATGCTAGAGCTCCCGCCATAGAAAAAGCAGCGAATCCATAGCGAGCTAAAGGGAAGAAATCAAGGGAATGATCGAATCTAAACCGCATGACAGCATTGAAAGCGGCAATCAATAAAGAGAGAAACACCACAGTCAGCCACTGTCTTCTCACCTTGCTGTCTTTCTCGCGCATACCCACTCACAATGTGTTTGAATATATACTGCGCCCGGTCATCCTGTGTGAATTTTGTTGAGCATCTTTTGCGCCCCAGCGCATTGCTCGATCTCGTTAACATTGTGCAAGTTGAACTCGATCTCCGCAATGCTACTGGGGCACAAAATCTTCTGTCAAAATTCACACAACCTAACCGGGCGCAGTATAGGTTAAAAGATGTTGGCATTATCCGGACAAATCCACCATTTTGTCAATGCTCGGCCTCGCTTAATGGAATTCAGCCCTCAGAGAGCGGCTCTTTTATGGCCTATTTCGTAGACGGGATAGATATCGATCACCGTTTCTTCATAGGGATGAGCTTTCTTGATTTCTTCAAGCACATGCTCAAGAACTTCTTTTGAACAGACAGTTTCAATCCGTTCCTCTACAACTTCCTCTAGGACATTTTCTTTGCCAAGATAAGGATGCGATCCCTGATTAGGCATGAATCGACCTATGCCTTTACTTGAATAGCTGCAATATGAGTAATTCCCGATTTTTCCTGCTCCTGCGCGGCCCATAGCTTTTCTTACAGCATCGGCGTGGCTTTCAGGAACAGTGAATACGATCGTTACATAATTCGATTGCTTCAATCGGCCGATCTCCTCTTTTTTAGGTTGATTCCTGCATCAGCTTGAATCTGGGCCGCGATACACCCTCTATCAAGATATTTTCTAAAAACATAGAAACGGGGCGCACCCAAATGTCGCGCTCTCCGTACAATGCTTGATAAACGACCATCTCCTCGAGCGATTCGGTATGGAGAGCTACAACCAAAACTTTATAAGGCAGCCTCTTGTAATGTTCATAGATCCCTCCAAGAACAATAGAAAGGGCTTCCTTGGATAACCGAGGCGAGCAAACTTTTTCCATGAGGGATACTGTACACTCTCTATTTATTAACCCGCTGACCAAAAAAAAGACAACCTGCTGGCTGCGGCGTTGCCAAAACGATCGTCCTCGTCGCCCTTGCGGCAATGGCGCTCCTCGGTCAGACCGGAAGCTTCTCTCCCCTTCGATTTTGCTGTGCCTCGCTGGCGCATCTTGTCTCTTTTTTGACCAGCGGGTTAATAACCAAAAAAGCATCCAATTTAATATAAGCTGAAACCGGCAGAATGCGCTCGGTAGACGCAGCTGGCTTCAGTGCGATAAAATATTCATCCACATTGCTGATTTCAAGCACATCATCCACATCATAACTTTGGCTAACGCAATCGAGTACTACGACATCGTCTTTGTGGATCGTCTCCAAACCTTGGCATAATTCGGATTTAGCTCTTCGAACTGCTTCTAGAGCGCTCTCGGCTACATAGAAAGCACTTTGATGGTATTCCGCAAACTCATTGGGTTTATAAGCGCCGAGATTGATAAAGTAGAGTTTATTTAATGAATTGACTTTGGAAGGATCTTTGACTAGCTCAATCTCATACCCATCGACTTGTTTCAAATGAAGATAGGAATCAATATGGAACCCGTTTAAATTCCCAAACCACTTTTTAGCAAGCAATGGATACGTCTCTTCTATAGAAGAGCCAATGGCAAATACGACATCGTGCAACTCAATGTTGCATCGATCTGCGCGTCCGCCCAGGTAGACTGCGAATAGTTTTTGTTTTAGCATACGACACCATTTTCTATATTACATATACCCGTTCCACTTGAAACCTCTTGCTTTTGCGGCATCGGACAGCCGCTGAATTTAAATCCGCTTGCACCCCACCCCAAAAACAATGCGTTTTTGAGGACCCCGGGCATCTCTAAATATTTTATATTTAGCTGCTTCAGCGCCGCTAGCGCTGATTCAAATTCAGGGCGCCTCTTTGCAAAATCCGAGAGCTTTCAAGTGGAACGAATATATACACAATCTCGACTTTGTACAATTTCAGTCGATCCATTTTTTCGCAACAATCTGCATAAACTTTTCATCTTCTGAAATTGAAACTAATTCAAAGCCCGTCAATTTAAGGAGAGATTGGATCTTATCTGATGTCCAAAAGCAAAAATAACGGGGCTGACCCAACTTGGCCGTTGTCCATTGTTCTCCCTCTCCCTTCTTCACGGAAAATGCAAGAATTCCCTGATCGTTTAAGCTAACTCTAATTTTATCGAGAGTTTTTTGCAGCTCTTGCGGCGTAAAATGTAAAAATACGGCATTTGCAAAAACCAGATCGTAAGTTGCAGTAAAATCATCAATTAAAACATTGAATCTTCGAGCAGTATACCCCATTTGCTGCAACAAGGCTACGAATCCTTTTGTCGCATCGGTGCGCTCAACCGTACGTCCAAAAGATTCTAAGTATCGAGCATCTCTTCCGAAAGCAGAACCAATTTCAATGATACGGGCATTCGAGGACAAAAGCCCAAGAATTGCATGGATCCATGCTTGAAAATTGCCGCCCACTTCATGTACTTCATGAGCAGTCCCTGCGATGTATTCCTTCACTCCGAGTTCATAAGACTGAATGGTCACATCATTCGACGACATATCTGCGCCTCTTATCTTTTACGCCGATCGGCAGACGCGAGAAAGCCGTCATAACGCTTTCTCGAAACAGGAAAGGAACTCTAAGAAAAACTCATCAGGACTCTTGTGCATATAAGCGCTCTTAAAAGCTGCAGCTTCAGCGTCCGATAAGGCTCTCCCCTCGAAAAATAGCTTTTCCAATTGGATATAGGCGGTCAATGAGTCGAATGTGCGGTACTTGTCAATATGACTGTAATGGAAACAAACCGATGGAATCTTAAGCTTTTCAAAAGCATTGTGAACAGAAAAGACGTTGTCCTTTTTATCATCGACAAAAACGGCCTTAGGCGGCCGAAGATCGGTCCTGGCAAACAGCTCTAAAATGAGATCTCCTTTATCTTCGATTGGGTATGCAAAGAAAATCCCTCGAGCGTAGCTGGGATGTGAAAAAATCGGGTCGTTTTCAACAATGTTCAAAGAACTAAAATCGAATCCCGCTTGTTTAAGATGCAACACGGTCAATTCTTCGCTATCCGCAGCAGCCATGTCGTGCCAATGCTCTTTTCCGCGAGCTGTCAGACAAAAAATGGACATATTCTTCTCTTGAAAAGACTGCAAGCATGCCTGAGCATTTTTTTCGATGGGGACACAGGGGACTCGTTTCGCAATGAAGTAGCTGAGTTTCGCTTGGACTTGCGCTGCCTGCTCCGGCGACATTGTTTTTTCCAAAACATGGCTAGCATATTGCCTCCATGCCTTGCCGCCAAGCATGATCGGCATTTCGATAAGCGTTTCATCAATGTCAATAAAAACAATAGTCTTTTGGTCGCTTACTTCTTGAATAAGCGAATCAAACTGATCGATTTCTCGAATATCTGCAGATAATATAGACTGAAAAAACACAACCGAAAAACAGAAAAATCGAAAGAAGCTCATTTTGAAAACACTCTCTTATCTCTAATTGGTAATTGTTTGAACAATCCTCTCGGTTTGTTTTAAAGTAGTTTTACCCTCGGGATGGGCGACTTTAGAAATGGCTTGAGGAAGAAGAAACCATTCTCCATGAGAGATCTCTTCCTTTTGCAAGCAAATATCCCCTTCCACTTCGGCAATGAAAAAGAGAACCCGTTTGAGTCGACGTTCGCCCTTTTTCATCCAATAAAATTCTTCGAGAATGGGATCTTTTTGTAGAAAGCGTTTAATCTCAAGCCCGGTCTCCTCTTTCAGTTCACGCCGAGCTGCTTCTTCAGGCGTTTCAATGGATTCCAAATGCCCTTTGGGACAAGTCCAATACTGCTCGTAGCCCTGATGCTGGATTAAAAAAACTTTCCATTCACCGCTTGTTTTGGAAAGCGGGATGATTCCGCAAGAACCATTCCAAACAATTTGCGTCATAGAATTCCTCGTCGTTTGAGAGGGCGCCTCAGCACATTTCCGGCTGACAGATGCTGTGCTGTGCAGGGAACCAAGCAGGAGAGCATGGAAGAACGATGGTCATATTTCCTTCCCAGTAATATTTTTCGCCTGCGGGAATCAACACAACATCGCCTGCGGATAGAAAAACATTTTGCGTTTCTGTGATCAGCTTTCCAGATCCTTGCACAATGTAGCCCATTTCAGTGCACTCATGATTGATTGCATATCCTTCATCAGGATACCTCCGAGTGATTTCTGCCACACCGATATTCATCTTCGAATTTCTCATCGGATATTCATAAACCACACAATGAGAAGAATTCTTATGTTTTACAGCATCCTGCTTCTTGACATGCTCCACTGCTCGCCCCCTTTTGAATATATTAACCCGCTGGTCAAAAAAGAGACACCCTGCTGGCTGCGGCTTTGCCAAATCGATCTTCCGTGTCGCACTTGCTTTTTGGGCAATGGTGCTCCTCGGTCAGACCGGAGGCTTCGCTCCTTTGATTTGGCTGTGCCTCGCTGGCGCATCTTGTCTCCTTTTTGAACAGCGGGTTAATAATGCATCTGCTGACAGTCTCAAAGGTGCATCTTTAAAAAGAAAGAAATCATAGTATCCGATCGCCCTTTTTGATACCATCCCATGCCCATGCAAGCCTCTTCTAAGAAAGCCTTTGCCGTTGCGGGAATCGGGCTCGGCCTTGTTGTCCTAGGGATGATTTGGTCCCTCGTGAATACAGCTCTCGCCTCCATCCAAAAAGATCTCTTTGCTTCTGTATTGCAATTGCAGTGGATGATGAACTGTTTCGGCATCTTCCTATGCGTACCTCTTTTGACGATGGGCAAGCTAGGGGACGCCTATGGCAGGAAAAAGCTCTATCTTTGGGGCCTAGCTACAGCTTTTCTCGCTTCTGCGATCGGTGGCTTCGCCACTCGGATCGAGTTGCTCATACCTTGCATGGGTCTCTTTGGATTAGCCGGATCGATGATCTTGCCCCTTTCCCAAGCTCTTCTCGTCCATCAATTTCCTGAACATCAAAAAGGGAAAGCCATTGCCATTTGGTCGATCTTTGCATCGCTCTCTCTGGCCTGCGGTCCTATCGTAAGCGGTCTGATTCTCAATTGGCTGACTTGGCATTGGATTTATTGGATCGACCTCCCTCTTGTAGCTGTTGCTATCGCTATCGTCTATTTTTTCGTCGAAAGAGAAACCGAATTGCATAAACCCCATTGCGACTGGATCGGCGTGGGTTTGCTAGCTCTCATTGTTGGATCTCTCATTATGGGCATCATGCAAGGTCCCACTTGGGGCTGGACCTCGCCGTTGATCCTAGTCCTTTTCGCTCTCTTTTTGGTCAGCCTTACCCTGTTTGTATTATTGGAACGGACAACCAAAATGCCCCTCTTCCGGCCCGATCTCTTTTCAAATCGTTCTTTCCTCTTCAGCGCCATTCCAAACGGATGCACCATCGGTTTTCTTTGGGTGTCAGTCTTCACCATTCCCCTCTACTTACAAAACATGCTTCGATTTTCTCCCCTAGAAACAGGATTTTGCCTCCTTCTGATCACATTGCCCGTCTTTTTCTTCTCAGTCACCGTCGGAAAATGGTATCACAAGTGGGGAGCGAAGCCTCTCATGCTCACAGGCTACGCTCTCTTTCTCATCGGATTTCTTCTCCAAGCTTTCATCACTCCCAACTATTGGACCCTCGGCATCGGCTGCCTTGCGATAGGACTCGGCTGGGTCTTGACTTGGGGGCCCTCGATCTCGAGTTCCCTTTCCTCAATCCCTCATCGCATCGCCGGCATCGCTTCCGGGATGTTTACCACCCTCCAGGAGCTTGGGGCCATCCTCTCTCTTGCTCTTGCCGGCGTTTTTTTCCAAACCGCCCAGCAAAAGCACCTACAGCCTCACATGGATCTCATCCGCTCTAACCTCAATGGCCCCAAAACAAGCCTCGATTCACTCCTCTCTAACCCCGCCGCCGTCGAACAGCTACTGGGACCGGACGCTCCGATTCTTCCTTGGATTAACGAGGCATTTACAGCCGGCTATGAAGCCACCTTCCAGTTTCTTTTGGGCAGCTGCGTTATTGCATTGCTTATAACCAATTTACTCCCCAAACACAAAAATTCGTAGACGATATGCCAAGGCTATTCTTCTAGTAGCCCATGTTCCCGTAAAGCGGTAATAAAACCCTCACTTTGGATTTTATCTAATGGAACCAAGGGAGGACGTATGGAATGCCAAATTTCTCCTTTCTTTTTTTCCATCAGAGCTTTGGCAGCAGGAATAAAAGGAAGCCCATTCAAAGCTTTGAAAATTGCGTTGATACGATCGGGGTTCGGAGAATTTGCTTTTTTACCTTTACTATAGAGGGAACAAATCAATTCGGGATAAAGATTCGCAATTCCACAGATTGCACCTGCTCCTCCTAAATGAACGGACTCAATGATATGTTTCTCATTTCCAACAAACACTTTAAAATCAGGGAATGTTTCCAATATCGTTTTTGTAAATGGCAAATTTCCTTCACTTTCTTTAATCCCAACCACAATTTCAGGAAATTCCTTGCGAAGAGTTTCAATAACCCTCAGGGAGATCGGAACGCCGCTTAGCTGAGGAATGTGATATAAAAGAATGCGTAAATTTGGGTTTTCTATCTTTTGGATGATTGCGCGATAAAAAGCCAAAACGCCTTCATCGGCGATATTTTTGTAAAAACTCGGAGGCGCGACTAATAAAGCTGCGCACCCGTGCTTTAAAGCCTCGCGGCCAAGCTCCACTGTATCCCAAATTCCCGAGCTTCCGTTTGCTAGAATAATTTTTTTAGGGTCAAATCCTTCAACAATCAATCTTTGCAATGTCTCGATACGCTCAGCAAGGGAAAAAGAAGGCCCTTCCCCTGTCGTTCCAAATAGAGCAACTCCGCAGCATCCATGCTGAATCAATTCAAAACAATGAGAAGCAAGTTGTTTGTGATCGCAGCTGCAATCTGAATGCATGGGTGTGAGCACTGCCGCATAGATGCCCTCCACTAG
>Ga0207686_10001336_pt1 | contig 14040 bp, 7 predicted proteins | sample KBSM24metaG_FD_184396 | JGI IMG/M metagenome (GOLD analysis project Ga0207686, IMG submission 184396) | Miscanthus rhizosphere microbial communities from Kellogg Biological Station, Michigan, USA - KBS M2-4 metaG (SPAdes) (version 2) | ecosystem: Host-associated > Plants > Roots > Rhizosphere >...
CGCTTTCATGGCGAGGCCGGCGCGATGAACGCGCTCGTGTTGCCGCGTCTCCGCGAAGCCGTTCAACCGTACATCGACGCCGGCGTGATCAGTCGATTCGAACTTGGTACATACGACCGGGAGGTGGAGCGCTACGGAGGCTGGCCCGGTATCGAGCTCGCGGAGGCGGTATTCCATGCCGATAGCGAATTCGTCGTACGGGCTCTATCAATGATCAACGACGACGACGAACGCTGGCGTTGTGCAGTGCGCGGTGTCGACGCGCTCCTCGACGACCTCGGCTGCGACGCCGGCTCGAAACGAACGATCGTGCAGAGTCTGCGGCAACAGCATGCCCGCCACTTGAAGACGGACAAGCAATTTGCGCGACAACTGGGCGCCCGCTTTCGCAGCCTGCGCCGCGACGTCGAGTCCGCGCTCGACGGCACTTCCTTCGACGGTGCGCTGGCCGCGCTCTTTCAAGACCGTTCCGAACGTCTGGCGCCGCTCGTGCGCGAGCTGCACGCTCGCGAGGCGGACGGACGGCTGAATGCGCCCGTCGCCGCGATCGCCGGCAGTTTCATTCACATGTTTCTGAACCGGCTCATCCGCGCGTCGCATCGGCAGCACGAGCTCGTGATCTGCGATTTTCTCGATCGGGCCTACGAGAGCAGGATCATGCGGTCTCGTGGTGTCCTTCACCGTTGATCGCCGTCATGTTTCAATGGTTACAGTGATGGAACGGCGCGTACCGTACATTCCGCAAGTCGGCGCGGACGACTGTGGAGCGGCCTCACTGGCAATGGTCATGGCGTACTACGGCCGTCATGTCCCACTGGCCGAGGTCCGTCAGGCTTTCGGAGTGGCGAGCGAGGCCACCAGCGCTCTCGCGGTCATCAAGGTGGCGCGCGCGAACGGGTTCAACGCGGAGGGTTTCTGGGCGGATCTCGACCATCTCGGCGATTTTCCGGTTCCGGCGATTCTGCACTGGAAGTCGGGGCACTTTGTCGTCCTCGAACGCGTGACGCCGTCAGGCGTTGCTTTAGTGGACCCTGCCTGTGGCCCCCGGTTCGTCAGCAACGAACTGCTCCAGACGGCGTTCACCGGCGTCGCACTCACGTTCGAGCCCAGCTCAACGTTCGAGCCGCGCGGGCGGTGGCGACGGATCCGGTCATTCTGTTCCTCGATCATTCGACGGATGAAGAGGACCGGTGAAACGTGAAACGCCGCTTTCGTCTTGCTGATGGTGGGAGGCGGATGGTAGACCCCAGCGGACTCGAACCGCTGACCTCCACCGTGTCAAGGTGGCGCTCTAACCAGCTGAGCTAGGGGTCTGTAGGTCTTCGGCGGCCGAAGATAACGCAGGCCGTCAGTTGGTGCAAGAACTTGCGGGGCGGCCGGGACATTCCGGGCAAGCAGAACGGCCGCCCGGAGGCGGCCGTCGGAATCCCAGGGATCGTGGCGCGGCTTACGCGCGGGCCATGCGACGAACCGTCGCCTGCACATCGTCGACCTTCTCCTCGACCTTCTCGATGAGGTTCTCGGTGACGTTGGCGATTTTCTTCTGCATCTTCTTGCCGGTCAGCGGGGCATAGAGGAGAGCGAGCACGGCGCCGGTAATCGCGCCGATGCCGAACCCAACTGCCACCTTGCCGATCGGAAACTTCTGCTTGAGAGAGAACATGTATGTGACTCCTTTCAGGGTGGTAAGACTCGCGAACCGTGAAAAGGTTCTGTGCGGGGCCTGTAAGCCCCTCGTGTAAGCGCTCCGTAAGCCGCCCTCCGTATGGTTGAGTGAAATGTCTTTACGCACGCTCGGAGTCCTCTTCTCCACGCTGATCGCAACGTCCCTCTTCGGAGGCCAGGTCACCTCAGGCCGGTTCACGGAGAATTTCGTCTGGAGCGGCGCGCACGCTGCCACGACGAAGGACCATCACGGGACGACCGTCTGGTGGGATGCCGACTCGTGGGACGTCCGCGGCGACAGCACTTTCCTCGCCGTCGCGAGCCTCGGCAACGGATTTCACACCGACATTCACCGCGCGGCTTCGGGTAACCCGGCCGACGGACGATTGGACAACGGACACGTCGTGGGCGGGGACGGCGGCCCGGGCATCGGGATCATGCACACCGACTTTCAAGGCATCGTCAGCGCGCGGCTGCGCAATCCGATGATCATTTCCCCGCTGCGCCCAGCCGTCGTGTCGTTCTGGGCCTCCCGCTTTCAGACCACGGCCCACTGGTGGGAGATCGCCATCACCCCGGCGAACGGACCGGTCGCCGGCGCCGAATACACACCGGTTCCTTCCGTCGAAGATCCGCTCGCTGATCCGCTCCCGTTCTCGGAAGGCACGCCGGGGCCCGGGCACCGGCCGAGTGAAGACGCGATCAATGTCATCGCCACCGGCTTTCCCGACATCCCCTGCGATCCCTCTCTCGGCTGGCGGATTCGCTTCGGCGTGAAGGCCAGCATCGGCGGCAATGTCACCGACTATGTGAAGAAGTACCAGTCGATCTCCGAACTGATGAGCACCGATCCGGAGGAGATCGACAAGCTCTATCACTGGCGCATTGAATATCGCCCCGATCGCATCGATCTGTACGTCGCATTGGGAGAGAACGATGAAATGACGCTGGTCGACAGTTTCAACGTGACGATCCCCTGGAGTGAGGTTTACGTGCACTTCATGGCCGTCGCTTATGAGGCCGACCATCATCCGCAGGCTCCCTGTTATCTCGGCCCGGTGCGCGAGTTCGCGTGGCGGAACATTTCCGTCGAACCGGTGAAGTATGCGGCGACCGTGGCAACGCCGAAGGAGCAGACGGCACGCGAGAGTGGATGGATGTCGTTCGATCTGCGCGACACGCAGCGTTTCGGCCCGCACGTCGACGGCGCGCCGCAGCCGAACCCCGTCGCCTACGACTTGTACGCGTCGCTCGCGTACTGCTCGTCGCCACAATTCTTCTGCCCATCGCCAACGAAGTCCGTTGCTCTTCATTTCGATCAGCCGCTCCTCGGCAATCCCGCACGAGCTCAATTCGTCTACGACATCCGATCGCTGGGAGGACCGGGTACGGCCCGTCTCTCGGTCAATGGAGTCGATGCCGGCGAGCTTCGCTCCGCCGCGAGCGTCGCGGCAGCAGCCGGCGCGGAGTGGGTGCATCGCTCGATCGACGTCGATCCCTCGCTGTTGCGCGCCGGAATCAACGACCTCCGCATCGACCTCGCGGGGATCGTGCAACTCGACCGAATGCAGATCGAGTTGTCCTACGCCGCTCCGCGCCGGCGCCGGGCCGCTCGATGAGTCAGCCGGCGGCGGCTTCCATCTCGATGCGGTTCCTGCCGCTCTCTTTCGCGCGATAGAGCAGAGAGTCGGCGGCGGCAATCGCGGCGCTGGAGTTGGTTTCGCTCCCCGCCCAGACGCCGAGGCTGATGGTGACGCGGAGGTCGGGAGCGATCGAGGAGAGGTCGAGGCGCTCGACGGCCATGCGGAGACGCTCGGCAATCTCGCGGGCCTGTTGTCCGGTGGCGGAATGGAGGACGACGAGAAACTCCTCGCCGCCGATTCGTCCGATCTGGTCGCCGGTGCGGAGCTCGACACGACAAGTGCGGGCGATGCTCTGCAGGACGGCGTCGCCGGCAGCGTGACCCCAGGTATCGTTGATTCGTTTGAAGTGATCGATGTCGAGCACGATGACGGCCGCGGCGCGCCCATCGTGTTTCGCCGCGGCGAATGCGATATCGGCGGTGGCGAGGATGTGCCGGCGGTTGGGCAGGCGAGTGAGCTCGTCGCTCAAGGCCATGGCGCGCATCCGGCGCGTGTTCACGACCTGCCGCCAGAAGAGGATGGCCAGGGCCATGGCCAGGAGCGCGGTCAATGCACTGACGACGATCTGCAGCTTCCGGCTGCGGTCGGCCTCGCGCAGCGCGACCGCCCGCAGCGCGTTCTCGCGCGTGAGTGCGCGATTCTCCTGATCTTTTTTCTCGGTGTCGAACGCCACGCGCAGCCGGGACGAGAGCTCGTCGCGCCGCGTCGCGGCGAGCGTTTGCCCCAGCGTCGCGTGGCGCGCCGCCGCGTCGTAAGCCTTCCGCCAATCGCCGAGTTGGGCGTAGACGAGGGCCACTTCCTCCGCATTCTTCTCCAGGAAACGGGCGTTGTTGTCCCGCTCGAAGAATCGTCGCGCCGAGTCGAGGTCGCCCAGCGCTTCGGCGTGCCGTCCGAGTCTGCGGCGGGTCATGCCCCGGTACTGCCTGGCTATCGCGGCGTTCTGCTCGTCATGCGCGCGATCGAAGAACTCCACGGCCTCATCGAGCAGACGCAAAGCCTCGGCGGCCCGTCCCTGCTTCATCAGCGCCAAGCCGAGCGAGCGCTTTGTGTAAGCAACGTCGTGGGGCCGTCCCAACTTCTGAAACATCGCCACAGCGCGGCGGTAGTAGAGCTCCGCGGCCGCGAAGTCGCCTTTCGTTTCGAAGGTACTGCCGATGTTGAACAGCATGTCGGCCAGATCGCTCGGCTGTCCACGTTTCTCGTACTCGCCCATGAGCTGGCGGTAGTACTCGATGGCACGGTCGTACTGCGCCACGTGGGCGTCGGCATAAACGTTGGCGATGCTGGAGAGTGCATCGAGGCGGCCCTTCTCGTCGCCGAGCCGCGCGCTGAGCCGGTACGCGGCCTGGAGATTCGTGAGCGCGTCGGCCATCGCGCCGCGGATGTACTGGAGGTAGCCGAGCTCGCCCAGCGCTTCCGCCTCCAGCGACAGGTCGTGGGTCTGCCTCGCGAGAGCGACGACGGTGCCGTACTCCTTCTCCGCCGCGACGGCTTTCCCTTCCACCATCAGCACTGTGGCGCGGCAGCCCAGCAGCTTCGCGCGAAGGGCGGCGCTCTTCGCTCGTTCCGCCGCCGGGAGGCCGATCGCCAGGGCCCGATAGGCCTCCGGCGGAGTGTCCGCCCATCGGCACTCGAGCAACTGCATGCGCGCGACGAGCAGGGGATCGGCCTGCGCCTCCTTGTCGCGCTCCACGTCGCGCTCCACCTCGTCGAGCAACTGGCGCGCTTTCGGCTTGTCACTCGCGCGAATGCGCTCCGCCTCGTCGAGAAGCCGCTGCAGCCGCGTGACATCCGCGGCGCCGGCGCGCACACCTGCGACCAGGCACACGAGCGTGTACGCCACGAGCCGGCGAGAGGTCATCTGCGGGTAGTGTCTCACGCGCGGCGCGGTTCCAATATTGAGGGTAGGGAAGCCGCCCGCGAGGGGCACTCCTTTCCCAAAGACCGGGAGGTGCGAGATGCGTCGATTGCTCCGCGTTTGGGCCGTGATTTCGATGATCGCTGTGGTCCTGGCCTGCTCGAAGTCCAAGGAAGACTCGGGCTATGGCTCGAGTGCCGAGGGCACGGCGCCGAAGGAAGTCGTCAAGCAGCTGGCTCCCGCGAGTTGCGACAATCTGGTCCCGCCGCCCATTGCGCAGTTTCCGGCGGGCTTCGATTATCCGCAAACCGCGAGCACGCTCCAGGGCTGGGTGCAGCCGGGCGGCGGCGACCGCATGCGTTACCACGCTTATTGCCTGTTCGCGGGGTTGAACCAGTTATCCAATTCGACGCCGACCTGGCGGACGTGGGGCACGTCGACCCAGGCATTTCCCTATCAGTACAACCCGTGGAAGCCGTCGGCGTCGGCGGCAGCGGACAGTGGGCCGCAGACCCCGCGGCCGGTGACTCTGAACGCGAAGAACCAGGCCAACGCGACGGTCGGAGCCGGCGCGATCAACAATCCCGCGCCCATCTATAGCGTCAATCAGGCGATCATCAACAATCCCAGATACAAACCCTGCCTGCAACAAGTCCCCAACACGAATTACTACAACCTCAAGGACGGCGTCCACTTCGAGAGTAACGGCGACATCATGATCGCGGCGGTCAGCTACAACAAGGCCGCAATCGACAACATCCTCGGCACGAACCTATTCAATGCCGTGAACCTCGACGCGAAACTCCCTCCTTCCGCGACGAGCCCGTCCACGACCATTCCGCCATTTCCGTCCAGTTCCATCGTTCTCAAGGTGATGCTCTGGCCGGTCAACGGCGGCGGCTCGACGTGGACCGCGGTCACGGCTCTGCCGATCTGGGATTGGGAGGCGAACAAGCCGGGATCCTCGTCCGACAACCAGTATGCCGGCTACGAGATGCAGAACTTCTGGCGCCGCGCGGTCGCGATCTCCAGCGGCCCCGTGACCACTGCTGAACAGAAGAGGGTGCAGTTCCTTTACGGCGTCCTCGATAGCAACGGCAAGCCGATGGGACCGAACACCTACAATGACGCGCAACTCGTCGGCCTCGATCGCTTCTACAGCAAGAAATACACGGACATCGATCTCGCCGCACTGTCGGATTGCGACCGGGCCATTCTCGACGCGTCGGCGTATTGGACGTACAACCGCGCATTTCAAGCGGGCGATTCGCTGGCATTGGTGGCCATGCACATCATCACGAAGGAGCAGCCGAACTGGACGTTCCAGTCGGCGTGGTGGCATCCCGACGCGCTCGCGTGCGCGTCCGGCGTTCCCGGCAACCGCTTCTGCGGCGACCGTCCCAATTCGGTCCCCGGCGGCGCGACGGCCTACAAGAACTACATGATCACCACGACCTACGGCACGACGCAGCAGAGCGGCCACCGCAATTACTACGCCCCACCCGGAACCCAGGGACCGATCTGGCCGGTCGCCTACAACCCGTACATCGAGCTCGCGGCCTCGCACCCGATCACGACGAACTGCATGAACTGCCACCACCGCGCGGCCTGGCCGCCCACGACGCCGAACACGAAGCCGGACAAGGGCCGTTTTTCGACCTATCTCCAAACGACCCCCCCGAATCCGAACGCGCTGGAAGTCTTTCAATGGAACAACGCCGTGTTCAACGGACTGCTGATGGTCGATTCGATGTGGGCGGTCTCCGATCGCGCGGGGTATCCCGCTCCCGGAGAGGTGGAGCGCGCGAAGGCGCCGTAGGGAGAATTTCGGCGAGCACGCTCGATTGCGCGCCCACCCAACGTCACGAACCGGCAGGAGTTGACGACAGCGGACGCGCTGCGCAACTGCTTGGCTGATTCGTTTTCCGGGCGCGCTGACCCCCCAGAGCCCGACCCCGCGAACACTCCGCGAATGGCCGTGTATCAAAAGCGCGTCGAGACGGACTAAGACTGTGTGACGAGCGCGGTTTCGAAAACGGTGAAGGCGGTCATCACATCATCGCTGGACGGCGGTCAGATTCAATGAATGTCGGGAGATCTCAATGCATGTAACGCAATCGCAGTGGACCCGCGCGACGGGGTTAGGGCCGGACCCATCTCATACGGCGACTGGAGCCCAGCTCGCACTGATTTTCGGGTCGCGTACCTCGCTTCAGGACTCGGAATCGATCGCCTCGATCCGCCGCCGCTTCCCTGTGGCGACCCTTTTCGGGTGTTCCACGGCCGGCGAGATTCAGGACAGCCGGATCTACGACGACACCATCAGCGTGACGGCCGTTCACTTCGACGCCACTCGCATTGCCGGTGCCTCGGTGCCGATTGGCACGGCCGCCGACAGTCGCGCCGCGGGGGCGGCGCTGGCGGAGTCTCTCGTCGCGGACGACCTCGTCCATGTCTTCGTTCTCAGCGATGGACTTCATGTGAACGGCAGTGAGCTCGTCAAGGGCCTCAGCGAGAAGCTCTCCTCGCACGTCACTCTATCCGGCGGCCTCTCCGGCGACGGTACAGCCTTCGGGGAGACCGTGATCCTTTTCGGCGAGACCGTCACCAGCAGAACGGTCGCCGCAGTCGGCTTCTATGGAGATCGACTGCGAGTCGGCTGCGCCTCTCTGGGGGGATGGGACAGCTTTGGCGCCGAGCGGCTGGTCACCCGCAGCGAGGGGAACGTTCTGCACGAGCTCGATGGCTTTTCCGCCCTCGATCTTTACAAGCGCTACCTCGGTGATCACGCGAAGGCGCTGCCCGGCTCGGGCCTGCTCTTTCCATTGAGCGTCCGTAATCCCGAGGATGATTCGTCGGTCGTCCGAACCATCCTGTCGATCGATGAGGAGACTCAGAGCCTGACGTTCGCCGGTGACATTCCGGTCGGATGCTATGCGCGGCTGATGAAGGCGAACTTCGACCGGCTCATCGACGGGGCGGTCGGCGCGGCGAGGGCCAGCTTCCGGAGCGGTTCGGAACAGCAGCCCGATCTGGCCATACTGATCAGTTGCGTGGGCCGCCGCATGGTCCTGAAGCAGCGTACGGAGGAAGAGCTAGAGGGTGTGCGCGACGTCATCGGGCCGAAGGCCTGCGTCACCGGCTTCTATTCGTACGGTGAGATCTCGCCGTTCACCCCCGGCCCGAGGTGCGCGCTCCACAACCAAACGATGACCATTACCTCGTTCAAGGAGTTTTGATGGCGGAAGGCATTTTGAACGCGGCGGCCGGCGTCGTCGACAAGGGAGTGAGGCACTCCCTTCTGAACCGGCAGATTCGGCGGCACCTGGGCGCGAGCCCTTCGATTCCGGAACCGTGGCTCAGTCTTCTGGAGGCCGTCGATGATGCCTACAGACAGAGCGACGAGGATCGCGCCATGCTGGAGCGGGCGCTCGATCTCAGCTCGCAGGAACTGCTGCAGGCGAACTCGCAGACGCGGGCGATGTTGCAAGCGACGCCTTATCTCTTTCTCAGGGTCGCATTCGACGGCACGCTGCTCGAGTACAAGCCCAGCCCCCTGGTCGACTTGTTCTGTTCGAATGCCCACGTAGGAGACATGGGCCGCCGCCTCGTTCTCCGGCCGGACTTCCTGGCGCGCTTCAAGTCGGCCGCGGCACTGCTGATGGGCGGTGAGCCGATGGTCACCTTCGAGGTCGAACCGGATGGAGCGCAGGGCCGTCTCTTCGAGGCTCGAATCGTCACGCCGTCGGTGAGCCAGACTGTCGTTGTCATCCGCGACATCACCGAGCAAAAAGCCGCGGAGGCCGCCTTGCGAGAGAGCGAGGCTCGATTCCGGATGCTCGCGGAGACGATGCCGCAACTCGTCTTTATCACGTTGCCCGACGGCCGCCCCTGCTACTTCAACCAGAGGTGGATTGACTATACCGGCATGACCTCCGAAGAAAGCCAGGGGCATGGATGGAAACGTGCCATTCACCAGGACGACCTCCCGCGCACGTTGCAACGGTGGCAACAATCGACTTCCAGTGGCGAGGCCTACGAGATCGAATACCGCATTCGACAAGTCGACGGCACGTATCACTGGATGCTCGGAAGAGCGATGCCCTTACGGGACGATGCCGGCGAAATCGTCAGTTGGCTGGGGACGTGTACCGATATTGACGAGCTCCGCCAGGCTCTGGAGGCTGCCAGCTCCAGCGAGGAGCGTCTGAGAGTGTTTGCGCGCGTGAGCAACGACGCCATTTGGGACCTGGACTTCGCCGCGCAACGGTTGCGGTGGAACGAAGGCCTGACCACTCTGTTCGGCTATCTGCCTCACGAGGTCGAGACTTTTGAATCGTGGTGCAATCGGATCGATGGTGAAGACCGCCAGCGCGTAGTGGACGGCGTCCGCTTGGTTCTCGAGCAGGGCCGTAACAGTTGGTCAGATGAGTACCACTTTCGCCGAAAGGACGGCTCGCTCGCCTACATCCTCGACCGCGGGCACGTCATCCGGGATGCCGCCGGCAATCCCTTGCGCGTGATCAGCGGTATGACCGACCTCACCCAACGGCGTGCGGCTGAAGAGAAACTCGCACATCAGGCGGCACTCATCGACGAGGCCCGTGATGCCATCTTCGTGCGCGATCTCAGCCACCGAGTCACGTTCTGGAGCAAGGGTGCGGAACGGATCTATGGCTGGACCGCCGCCGATGCATTGGGACGTTTTTGCTATGAGCTGCTCCACGTCGACGAGGCTCAGTTCGAGGCCGCGGTGGAGGTTGTGCTCCGGGAAGGCCAGTGGAATGGTGAGATGGTGAGGAAGGCGGCTTCCGGTGCCGCGTTGACGGTGAATAGCAGATGGACTCTGATGCGTGACGGACAGGGCGTTCCGAAGTCGATCCTCAGCATCGAGACGGATATTACGGAGCCAAAGAGACTCGAACAGCAATTCCTGCGCGCACAACGGATGGAGAGTATCGGCACGCTCTCGGGCGGTATCGCACATGACTTGAATAACCTGCTCATGCCGATCGTCATGGGAGTCGACATGCTCAAGCGGCTCGATCCCGACGAGCGGAACCTGCGGGTGATCAAGAACATCGAGCGCAGTGCGAAACGCGGCGCCAACCTCGTCAAACAGATGGTCTCGTTCGCCCGTGGTGCCGACGGCTCGCGCGTGGCGGTGAACCTCGGCGATGTCATCGCCGAGGTTCAGTCGATCGCGGAGAGCACGTTTCCCAAGAGTGTTCGCTTCGAGACCGACATATCGCCGGACCTCCCGTTGATCCTCGGCGACGCCACTCAGATTCATCAGGTGCTCTTGAACCTCTGCGTCAACGCCCGCGACGCGATGCCGGGCGGTGGCTGGCTATCTCTGACCGCCAGGAGCGCGGATCTCGATGCGCAGTTTGCGGCGATGCACGGCGGCGCGACCGCCGGGAGGTATGTCGTGCTCAGCGTGGCCGACAATGGCGCCGGCATGACCAAAGAGGTTCTCGATCGGATTTTCGAGCCCTTCTTCACCACCAAGGATGTCGGCAAGGGTACAGGACTGGGGCTTTCCACGGCGCTGGGGATCGTGCGCGGTCACGGTGGTTTCGTGGAGGTTTCGAGCGAGCCCGGCCAGGGGACGGTGCTGGAGGTTTATTTGCCCGCCAATGCGGACAGCGCCGTCGCAACCGACCCGGAACGCAAGAGTGAATTGCTGCCCATTGGGGATGGCGAAATGATCATGCTCGTCGACGACGAGACTTCGATTCTCGATGTCACCAAGCAGACGCTGGAGTCGTTCGGGTACAACGTCATCACCGCCACCGACGGCGCGGAAGCGATTGCCCATTATGCCCTGCGGCACTCGGAGATCGCGGCTGTCCTAACCGACATCATGATGCCGATCATGGATGGTCCAGCGCTCATTGCAGCGATGCGAAGGATTGAACCCAACGTCAAGGTCATCACGGCGAGCGGACGGAATTTCAAAGCCAGTGGCTTGAATCCATCAAACGCCGACGGCCAGCGTTTCCTGGCCAAGCCCTATAGCGCCAAGGATTTGCTCTGTACTCTCAGCCATGTCCTGGGCAAGAAGATTGTCGGCGGCTCCGCCGCCCCAACGCGGATCGTGTCGGTGTCGGCGTGAGGTGAGACCTCTCGTCTCAGGCGACGATGTCTCTTCTCCCTGACTCCCATCCCTCTCGGTCGTCGAACTCACTCAGTCTGACAAGCTTGTGCGTCCACTATTGCGCGACCGCGCGGCGCTTCCCCTTTACGATCGCCACGACCTCCTCCCGGCTTCCGGTGGCGTTGTGGTGATGAAGCAGGAGGATTCCCGCTGATGCCCCCTTCGCAAATGCGGCGGCGTCGTACTTCACCGTGATCGTGTTCCCCGGCGCGTCGAAAAAGCCGAAGGGCGCCGGCGACGATGACGAAAAAGAGAGGCCCGGCGTGGCGATGTCGTACGTGTGTCTCACGGTCTGAGATAGCGAGGAGACTCGGATGCGGTAACTGAACGTTGACGCGGCGTCGCTCAGACCGAGGTCGGCGGCACGGACGGGGAGAACCATGACGTTCGTGTTGAACAGCACAGTGTCGGCAGTCGACGCATCGATGTTGTTCACGAATTGCCGAGTGCAGCTCGTTCCGTCCGCGGAGCATGCGGTGGCGATGAACACGTCGGACGGCCATGCCGACGCGGTTGAAAACGTTGCCAGGTCTCCGAGCGAGACCCGTTTGTCATCGGTCCCGTCGTTGTTGGTGTCGATGTCGATGCGCACCGGTGTCTGTGCCGGCGTGCTCCATGGTCCCTTTGTGACGATGGCAAAGTAAATCGTCGCCCCGGATAAGGGTTTCCCGGCGGCTTTCACCGCCGCCGCGTCGGTCGCGATTCCCGCGTATGTCAGTTGCAAGTGCGGTGAGGCCGTCAGATCGGCATTGCTCGTCGGAGCGCGATCGGCGAGCTCGAACGCACTGACGATCGCATTCTCATCCTCGAGAGCGGATCCGGTGGCGATGGTGTTTCCCGCGAGGTGCAGGGTCATCGTTTCCGCGGCGGGAATCGACTTCTCGACGGCGTGCATGGCCGCTGTTGCGCGCACGATCGCGAGCAGCGGGACGCGCAGCGTTTCTTGCGGAGTGCTCAGTATCACGTATCCCGACGCCTCGGCCATCCAATGCCGCGTCACCTCGTTCTGTCGCGCGGTGAGCGCGCCCTCCCGGCGGTGGCGAATCGCGGAAGCATCGATCGTCAGGCGCACGACGAAAGCCGCGCTGCCGTTGGGCGGCACAGTCAGCGAGTTGCCGTTCGGAAACGAGAACGACACGCCCGGTTGATCGACGACCGCGTCGTAGCTCACGACGAACGTTGCCGGATCGGCGCTCTTGTTCTCGACGACGATGTTCTTCTCGCGCGTTGTCGCTGCCGACACGTCGGTTACGCCGAACGACACTCCGACCATTCCCGGGTCATCCGCGTTGAAGGCGACCGCGGTGGCGCGCGAGGCGCTGAGGACATCGAGCCGGCCTGCTCCGATCCGGCTGATGCCGTAACGCCAGCCGCCATGCGCCGGCTCGGTAAAGAGATCGTGAGAGGCGGTGTTCATCACCAGCGCTTTCAGCTCCTCGACGGTCCATGTCGGATGGATTTGCTTGAGCAGCGCGAACGAGCCGGCGACGATCGGCGTCGCCATCGACGTGCCGCTCATGGAAACGCCGCGTGAGCCGCCGCGCGAGAGCACCGAGTAGATCGATTGTCCGGGTGCCGTGATTTCAGGCTTGATCGCGCTGTCGCCGCCGCGCGGGCCACGCGATGTGAAACCGGAAAGGGTATCGGTGGCGGGGGAGATGATCCCTTCCCAGTCTCGCAGCTCGGCGGAGAGTGTCGCGCTGACGCCGCTGCTGAGGTTGGCGATGATCAGATTGCCGGTATCGAGCGATACGAGCGTCGACGGAATCGTGGTCGAGCCGGCGATGTAGTTGTCGAGACTCGATTTCGTATAACGCACGATGACGCCGATTGCGCCGGCGGCTTGTGCGTTATTTACGCGCTGCCCGGAGCCGCATTCGTTATCCGTCCAGTCGAGCAACGCGATCTTTCCCTGAATCGCCGCGGCATTCGCCGGAGTGAAGGCGACGCAGCCGGAGCGCTGAGCGAGTGGATAGGCGACGGTTCCGGTGACCGGATTCGTGAGTTTTGACCAGTCGTAGTTCACCGCGTGTCGCGCGAAATGAGTGCCGGCGATTGTGGTGGGACCATTGATGAGGAGCGCATCGCCCGGCTCGCGCTCGTCCACCGACGACGCCACGCTGATCGCGCCGCTGGCGATTCCGGGTGAAGACACGATGTAGTACGTGTCGCCGGCATTGAGAGCCGCCGCCACGACGATCGTTCCGGCGCGGGCCACTTTCTCAGCCGCTGCGGTCGTCGGACTGGTCAACGTTCCGAACGTGCTTCCGAGCGACAAGTTGACGATGTCCATCCGATCGGAGAAGTCGCCGTCCTGGTTCGGGTCCAGCGCCCACTCCAACCCGGCGGTGGTCAGCGAGCTCGGTCCCGCGCAGCCAAAAATGCGAATCGCGTACAACTGCGCTTCCGGCGCGACGCCGGGGCCGATGGAGAACTTGGACTCGTCGATCGCGTCATAGGATCCGGTATAGGTCGCGCCGTCCTTGAGCACACCGTAGCCGGCGAGCGTCCCCGCGACATGCGAGCCGTGGCCCCAGCAATCCATCGGATCAGGGTCTGGTACCGGCGTGCGTTTTTTCGCATCCGGCGAGGAGGCATCGTATTCGTCACCGGCCAGGTCCGTACCACCGGCGACTTTCGCGTGGAACGTTACGGCGGGTCCGGCAAACGTGCGGCCGGACCGTTTTGAACCCCACTGCCAGCAGGTAATCCGC
>Ga0207686_10001338_pt1 | contig 14031 bp, 11 predicted proteins | sample KBSM24metaG_FD_184396 | JGI IMG/M metagenome (GOLD analysis project Ga0207686, IMG submission 184396) | Miscanthus rhizosphere microbial communities from Kellogg Biological Station, Michigan, USA - KBS M2-4 metaG (SPAdes) (version 2) | ecosystem: Host-associated > Plants > Roots > Rhizosphere >...
GATACCGAGACGATGGGGGCCGCCAAGTCCCGTTCGTCGCGGTCCTGGTGCAGCGACAGGCGCGTGCCGGGCGCGTAGCGGTTGATGAGGCAGGCGTCCGGCTCGAAGGCTTCGAACCCTGCTTGCTCCGCCGCCGCCCGCGCCACATCCAGAAACGCAGCCGGCATGGGCGGCCACGGCTGCCCCGTCATCGGGTCGCGGTCCACATAGCGATAGCCGCGCCGGTCGCTGATCCAGCCGAGCGCTCCGCAACAGGTCGTCGCTACCGACATGGCACGGCCGCCGGGCGTTTCCATGTGGCGCCAGGGCGCGTGGCGCGTGATCGCCTGCACCGCGGCCCACAGCGCAGGCGCCTGCACCAGTGCCGCTCCATGCAGCAGCACGGCCTGCCGGCCCAGCGCGAGGTGCAGAGGCGATGCGCCGGCAGCAGCGAAAAGATCGGCAGTCATGATGGCCCCCGCATGGTAGGGCAACCCGACGAGGCCCTGCACTTGCTGCCTGGCCCCTGGGGGCCGCCATGCCTTCCGCCCGCTGCGCCCTGTGCCGTGAAGTCTCCGCCCTGCATGCCGAAACCATCATGGCTGGCTGCGCCGGCGGGGGCCACGTGCATGCTGCTGCCTGCCCCAGGGCAAGGTGACGAGCCGCGGCTTCGATGCGGAGATCGGCGGGGAGCTCCGTCCCGGCTGGCAGATCGCAGCGGGCTATACCTTCGCGCAGACCAAGGACAAGAGCACCGGCGGCCCGTCTAGCAGCATCACGCCCAAGCACCTGCTCAAGCTGCCCACGGCCTACGCGCTGCCCGGCTCGTCAGGGGCATGGAAGATCGGCGATAGCGCCCACCTCCAGAGCCGCCATCCGGTGGAAGGCACGCTGTACGACGCCGGAGGGAACGAAGCGGGCCGCTACCACTTCGCGCAAGGTGCCCACGCCGTGTGGAATGCCATGGTGCAGTACCGCATCGACCCGCGCTGGACGCTGCAGCTCAACGTCGACAACGTGTTCGACCGGGTCCACTACCAAGCCGTGGGATATGCCACGGGCGGCAACTTCCACGGCACGCCCCGCAACGCTGTGCGGGCCCTGCGCGCAACGTTCCGAGCACCTGCAGCGAGGCGCCCGCTGTCCTGCCCGCTGCGCGGGCATTGCGGCGGGCCTACCATGGCGGCTTTCGCCTCTGCAGGAGCCTGTCGCATGAACGCCGCCACACCCCAGACCTTGACCATCGACTTCGTCTCCGACGTGTCCTGCCCGTGGTGCGCCATCGGCCTGCATGCGCTGGAGCAGGCCGCGGGCCGGCTGCAGGGGGAGGTGGCGCTGGACCTGCGTTTCCAGCCGTTCGAACTGAACCCGCAGATGGGCCCCGCAGGCCAGGACATCGGCGAGCATCTGATGGAAAAGTACGGCGCCACGCCCGAGCAGTCGCAGCAGACCCGTGCCGCCATCACCCAGCGCGGAGCGGAGCTGGGCTTCACCTTCAACATGGGCCAGCGCAGCCGCATCTACAACACCTTCGATGCGCACCGGCTGCTGCACTGGGCCGGGGAGGAGGGCGCGCCCGGCAGCCAGGCGGCGCTCAAGCACGCGCTGTTCCGCGCCTACTTCACCGAAGGTCTGAACCCCGGCGATCACGCCGTGCTGCTGCATCTGGCGGGCGAAGTGGGCCTGGACGTGGAACGCGCCCGGGCGGTGCTGGCTTCGGACGAATTCGCCGACGCGGTGCGCGAGCGCGAGGCGTTCTTCCAGCAGCACGGCATCCATTCGGTGCCGGCCGTCATCGTGAACCAGCGCCACCTCATCCAGGGCGGCCAACCGGTGGAGGTGTTCGAGCAGGCGCTGCGGCAGATCGCGGCGCAGGGGTGAGCGCGGCCCCCGGGCTCGGGCTCGCTCGTGCCTGAGAGGGGCGTGCGTCGCGCGAGCAATCAGCGGTTCGGTCTCCACTGGCGCTTCCCCCTTCTGCCGCCCTTTACGGGCGTCCTGACCGGTTTGCGGCGTCGGGAAGGCGCGCTACCATCGTTGCTCTACAGCGCACACCCTTGTCGGCCGGGCCGGTGCGGGATGTTCGCGGTTTTCAATTCATGGGGGTCTGCCCGTGCCAGATGTGGGGAGCGCCGTTTTTCCATTGACGGAGATGCTTGCAATGAGTGCAACACGTACCGAAGAGCCGGGGCAATGTCTTTGCGGCGCCGTCCGATTCCGCGCGACGCTCGGCGCCCGCGAAATGGGGGCCTGCCATTGTTCGATGTGCCGCCGCTGGTCCGGAGGTGTGTTCTTGGCGGTGGAGGCCGAGGCCGTCTGCCTGGAGGACTCGAAGTACCTCGGCGTCTATTCGTCCTCCGGATGGGGTGAGCGGTGCTTCTGCAAGCAGTGCGGCAGCACGCTCATGTGGCGGTCGAAGGACGGGGCGCACCATGCCGTCTCCGTGCAGGCCTTCGACGACCCCTCGACCTTCGCACTGGCATCGCAGATTTTCGTGGACGAGAAGCCGACCAGCTATTCCTTTGCCGAAGCGACGAAGAACATGACCGGTCCTGAGTTCATGGCGATGATTGCGCCAGCCAGCCCCTAGGCGCTGCGCGGTACTGCAACTCCAGTTTTCGCCATCATGAACCCTGTTTCGTACTTCGAGATCCCGGTGGACGATATGGACCGGGCGATCGCCTTCTACAGCGCGGTGTTCGGTTGCTCATTCACGCGGGATCACGTGGACGGCAACGACATGGCCTTTTTTCCGCACGACGAGGAGCATCCAGGCGCGAGCGGCGCGCTGGCGAAGGGCGAGAGCTATGTTCCAGGAACATCCGGTGCACGAATCTATTTTGATGTGCATGACCTTCAGGCCGCTTTGCTCCGCGCCGTTCGGGCGGGCGGCCGAGTGATCTATCCTGAAACCCAGGTCGGCTCGTTCGGGGCCGTGGCCGAAATCGAGGATACGGAAGGCAACTGCGTCGGCCTGCACGCCCCGCCTGGGTAAGACCGCTGGTCGCCAGGCGGTCAGTCCATCACTTGCTCAGCGGGATCCGCATCGCCCGGTCCACCGGCACGGCGGTGACGCTGTTCTGCGGCGAGCCGTCGATCAGCCGGTCGGAATAGCTCAGATAGACCAGCGTGTTGCGCTGGGGATCGACCATGCGCACCACGCGCAGCCGCTTGAACAGGATGGAGGTGCGTTCGCTGAACACCTCTTCCTGCTTCTTGAGCGGTGCCTTGGCGAAGCTCAGCGGCCCGGTCTGGCGGCAGGCGATGGAGGCTTCGGACTTGTCCTCCGCCAGGCCCAGCGAGCCCTTGATGCCGCCGGTGCGGGCGCGCGAGACGTAGCAGGTCACGCCCTGCACGGCCGGATCGTCGTAGGCCTCCACGATGATGTCGTGGTCGCGGCCCAGGAGCTTGAAGGCCGTGTCCACGGTGCCGATGGTGTCCGCTCCGGCCTGGGCCGAGAGGGCGGCGCCGGCCAGGGCCAGTGCCAGGGCGACGGCACGCGGGGTGGTGGTGCGGGGCATGTTCTGCATCTCCTCGTCAGGCGGCGGGGGCCGACTCGGCGCAGCGGCGCGCCAGATGGGCCAGGGCTTCTTCCACCTGGTCCACCAGCACCAGGCACAGGTCGCCCGGCTGCAGGCGGTCCAGCGCGGTGTCGATGGCGATGAATTCGCCGCGGATCTCTTCGACATGCTGGGTGCGCGCGGCTTCGCCCAGGCCTTCGCGCAGCAGCGCCATCACTTCGCCGTCGGCGCGGCCGCGCTGGGCCGCGTCCTGATAGAGGATCACGTCGTCGAACGCGGCGCCCAGGATGGCGGTCTGCTCGCGGATGTCCTCGTCGCGCCGGTCGCCCGCACCGCTGATGACCACGCTGCGGCGCTTGGCGGGCATGGCGTCCACCGCCTGCACCAGCGCGCGCATGGCGTCGGGGTTGTGGCCGTAGTCGGCGATCACGGTGGCGCCGCCGAAGTCCATCACGTTGAAGCGGCCGGGCGCGTTGTCGCTGTCGTTCACGAAGCCCGACAGGCCCCGGCGGATGGTCTGCCACGGCAGGCCCACGCCCCAGGCGGCGGCCACGGCGGCCATCACGTTCTCGACCTGGAAGCCGATCTTGCCGCCCTGGGTGATCGGCACGTCGCGCAGGTGGATGGTCTCGCGCCAGGAGCCTTCGGCCGCGACGATGGATTCTCCGTCGCCATCGATATAGACCGAGCGGTGGCCCTGGGCGCGGTGCGTGGCCATGACCGGGTGGTGCCGGTCGCTGGCGAAGTAGATCACCTTGGCGGTGGTGGCCGAGGCCATGGCCGCGACGATGGGGTCGGCAGCATTCAGCACCGCATAGCCGTCGGGCGAGACGTTCTGCACGATCACTCGCTTGAGCACCGCCAGGTCCTCGACCGTGTTGATGTAGTTCATGCCCAGGTGGTCGCCCGCGCCGATGTTGGTCACCACGGCGACCGAGCAGCGGTCGAAGCCCAGGCCTTCGCGCAGGATGCCGCCGCGCGCGGTCTCGAACACGGCCGCGTCCACCTCGGGGTGCAGCAGCACGTTGCGGGCGCTCTTGGGGCCGGAGCAGTCGCCGCTGTCGATCTGGTGGCCGTTCACATAGACGCCGTCGGTGTTGGTCATGCCCACGCGCAGTCCCTGGGCCGAGAACAGGTGGGCGATCAGGCGCGCCGTGGTGGTCTTGCCGTTGGTGCCGGTGACGGCCACGGTGGGGATGCGCCCGTCCTGGCCGTGGGCGAAGAGCTTGTCCACCATGGCCTGGCCGACGTTGCGCGGCTTGCCGTAGCTGGGCGTGAGGTGCATGCGCAGGCCGGGCGCGGCGTTGACTTCCACGAAGCCGCCGCCTTGCTCTTCGAGCGGGCGCAGCACGGTTTCGGCCACCATGTCCACGCCGCAGATGTGCAGGCCCACCATCTGCGCGGCGGCCACGGCGCGCGCGGCCACGTCGGGGTGGACGTCGTCGGTCACGTCGGTGGCGGTGCCGCCGGTCGAGAGGTTGGCGTTGTTGCGCAGGATGACGCGCTGGCCCTTGGCGGGCACGGAATCGGGCGTGAGGCCCTGCAGCGCCAGGCGGGCGACGGCGATGTCGTCCAGCCGGATCTTGGTGAGCGAGGTGGCATGGCCTTCGCCCCGGCGAGGGTCGAGGTTGACCAGATGCACCAGGTCGCGCACCGTGCGCTCGCCGTCGCCCAGCACCTGGGGCGGGTCGCGCCGGGCGGCGGCGACCAGCTGGTCGCCCACCACCAGCAGGCGGAAGTCGTGGCCGGGCAGGAAGCGCTCGACCATCACCGTGCCGTATTCGGCGGCGGTGCGGAAGGCCTCGTCCAGCTGCGCGCGGTCGGTGATGTTCACCGTCACGCCCTTGCCCTGGTTGCCGTCCTGCGGCTTGACCACCACCGGCAGGCCCACCTTCTGGGCCACGGCCCAGGCTTCGTCCACGGTGGCGACGGGCGCGCCCAGCGGCACGGGCACGCCGGCGGCGTGCAGCAGGCGCTTGGTCAGGTCCTTGTCCTGCGCGATGGATTCGGCCACGGCGCTGGTGGAGTCGAGCTCGGCCGCCTGGATGCGGCGCTGCTTGGAGCCCCAGCCCAGCTGCACCAGGCTGCCGCGCGTGAGGCGGCGGTACGGAATGCCGCGCGCCACGGCCGCATCGACGATGGAACCGGTGCTCGGGCCCAGGCGCTCGTCCTCGTCCAGCTCGCGCAGGCGGGCGATGGAGGCGTCGGCGTCGAAATGGCTGCCCTCGAACGCGGCCTTGACCAGCGCCTGGGCGTCTTCGAAGGCCTGGCGGCCCACGGCCTCTTCGCTGTACTCCACGATCACCTGGTAGATGCCCGCGTCCGGCGTGGCCGCGGTGCGGCTGAAGCTCACCGGGCAGCCGGCCTGGGCCTGCAGCGCCAGCGCGGCGGCCTGCAGCACGTGGGCCAGGGAGATGTCGGTGTCGGTGTTCTCGGCATGCAGCACGCCGATGGCGGGGAACAGCGCTCGCAGGCGGCTCTCGAAGCCAGCGATCTGGTGCATGGCTCGTTCATGTTCGGCGCATTTGACGATGGCCTCGATGGCGGTGTGCCGGCTCCAGAGATTGGGGCCGCGCAGGGCCCGGGTGCGGGATACGTCCATGACGAATCGTTCTTTCTTGTCGTGATCGTGCGGTCGGGGGGCGATGGGGCGGGCAGGGCGCTGCAGGGTCAGCGCACGCCGCCGGCGTTGGCGGCCAGGCCCGTGGCGGGGGCCGCGGGAGGCGTGACCGGCAGCGCTTCGGGCTCGAAAGTCTTGATGCCGGCGCCGATCAGGTCGGGCGCGATGTCCAGCGCCCAGGCGGTGGCGACGATGGCCAGCAGGGTGTCGGTATCGGTGGGCACGGCGTTGCGGCCGAAGGTCAGCTCGGAGACCGGGCCCAGCACGTGTTCGGCCGAGCCGGTGGCCAGCACCACGCGGCCGTTCTTGACCAGCACGGCGCGGCCGTTGTCCTGGGCGCGGTGCTCGGCGATGGCCGGCAGGCTGCCGTCCTGCGCGTAGAGCACCACGCTGCCGTCGCACAGCGGCGCCAGTTCCAGCACCTGCGGCTCGGCGGCGTTCAGCACGGCGGCGCCTTCGGGCAGCACCACGTCCACCTGGGTGCGCATGACCTTGTACATCTGGTCCTGCTCCAGCACGTCGAACTCGGCCAGCGAGGCGAGGCCGTCCATGTCGGTGACCACGCCCACCTGGCAGCGGTCGTAGGCCAGGCCGTCGCGCAGGATGGTGCGCGCGTCGTTCTCGATCACGGCGGCCTGCACCATGCGGTTCATCAGCAGGCGGTGGGCGGCTTCCCAGTGGGCGCTGTCGGTGGTGTCCACGCAGCGGCGGTCGAGGTAGAGGCCCTCGCGGCAGGCCAGGCCGGTGTGATGGCCGCCCAGGTGCATGAGCCAGCCCACCACGCGGGCGATGGTGCTGGTGCCGCGCGTGCCGGCCACGCCCACCAGGGGGATGCGGCCTGCGCCGCCCTCGTCGGAGGGGAAGAGGTGGTCGGCGATGGCCTGGCCCACCGGGCGCGGCGCGCCCACGGCGGGCTTCAGGTGCATCAGCAGGCCGGGGCCGGCGTTCACCTCGACGATGGCGCCGCCTTGCTCCTGCAGCGGGCGGGAGATGTCCTGCGCGACCAGGTCGATGCCGGCGATGTCCAGGCCCACCACGCGGGCGGCGAGCTGGGCGATGTAGGCGACTTCGGGGTGGACGTCGTCCGTGCAGTCCACGGCCACATTGCCGTTGCGCTGCACCACGATCTGGCGGCCCGCGGCGGGCACGGAGTCGGCGGCGAGGTCCTGGCGCTTGAGTTCGAGCTGGACCTTGGCGTCGGTCGCCACGTCGATGATCTCCAGCGGGTACTCTTCCTCGTAGCCGCGGCGCGGGTCGGAGTTGAGCTGGCCGTCGATCAGTTCGCGCACGGTGGAGCGGCCGTTGCCGGTGATGCTGACCACCTCGCCGCGGGCGGCGGCCACCACCTTGCCGCCCACGACCAGCACGCGGTGCTCGTTGCCGGGAATGAAGCGCTCGACCATCACGTCGCTGCCCTCGGGGTAGGCCACGTGGTAGGCGCCTTCGATGTCTTCCTGGCGGCGCAGGTCCAGCGTCACGCCCCGGCCGTGGTTGCCGTCAGAGGGCTTGACCACCACCGGCAGGCCGATGTCCTGCGCGGCCTCCCAGGCCTCAGCGGGGCTGTTGACGACCTGGCCTTCGGGCACCGGAACGCCGCAGGACTTGAGCAGGCTCTTGGTCAAGTCCTTGTCGCTGGCGATGCCTTCGGCGATGGCGCCGGTCAGCTCGCTCTCGGCCGTCCAGATGCGGCGCTGCGAGGCGCCGTAGCCCAGCTGCACCAGGTTGCCGTCGTTCAGGCGGATGTGCGGGATGCCGCGGTCGGTGGCCGCGGCCACGATGCAGGCGGTGCTGGGGCCGAGGTACTGGTCGTCCACCTCGGTGCGCACCCGCGCCACGGCGGCCGGCACGTCGAAGGGCTGGTCGTTGATGGCGGCCATGATGAGGGCGTGGCCCTGCTCCAGCGCCACGCGGGCCACGCGTTCGTCACGCGCCCGGAACACCATGCGGTAGACGCCGCGCTGGCTGGTCGAGCGCGTCTGGCCGAAGCCCGTGGGCATGCCCGAGAGGTTCAGCAGCTCGATCACGATGTGCTCGAGCACGTGGCCGCACCAGGTGCCGTTCTCCAGCCGCTCCAGGAAGCCACCGCGCTCGCCCACGCCGCAGTGGTGCTCGATCAGCGCGGGCAGCCAGGCCGTCAGGCGCTGGTTGAAGCCGGGCAGGACGTTGGAGGGGTGCTCTTCCAGCTCTCCCAGGTCCAGCCAGACCTCCAGCACGGGGCGGTAGGTCCAGATATTGGGGCCGCGCAGGTAATTGATGCGCAGCAGTTGGATGTCGTTGAAGGTCGCCATGGGATGCAGCGGGTAGGAGTGCAGGGAGCCCTGCGGCAGGGCGGGCGGCGGGACGGGCCGCCGGATGTGCGAATTGTGCGCCGACTTCGGAGGGCTGTTGCCCACTGTCAGCCTGGGGTGATGCGCAGGCGTTATTCCACCATGCCGTTGCCGCGGAGAGGGTGTCGGAGACAATGCGGCTTCGCCGGGGCGTTCGTCCCGCCGCGCCCTGCAGGGGGCAAGAACCAAACACAATGCAGCAAACTCATCATTCTGTGGACGCCTCGGGTGTCTTGACGGGCCCTCTGGGGGCCGAATTGCGAGCCAGGCTCGCACCTGCAGAGAACGTGCTGGCGACGCTGGAGGTTGACCTGAGCCCCGCCTTGCGCTTCGTGGCGGGCCTGCTGGTGCTGACCGATTCCCGCCTGCTGTCCCTCGATGCCGAAGGCGCGGAGGGCAGCTTCCAGGCCTGGGCGCTCGCGCCTGGCATGTCCCTGCGCCTGATCGACCATGCCGGCGTCGGCACGCTCGAACTACACACCCCCGCCGGCCGCCTGGCGCTCTGGCGTTTCACCCTGGGTGCGCACAACGACGCGCTGCGCTTCGTGCAGCGCTTCGATCGCCAGCTCGCCCGCCTGGACATTCCCGCCCACGCCACCGTGGCGGCCGAAGCCGTCGAAGAGACGCTGTGCCAGGACTGCGGCACCCCCTTGCCGCCCGACACCGAGGAATGCCCCGCCTGCGCCCGCGTGCAGGCCCCGCAGACCTCCACCTGGGTGCTGCTGCGCCTCTGGCGCTTCGCCCGGCCTTACCGCAAGCAGCTGGCGGCGGGCTTCGCGCTCACGGTGGCCTCCACGGCGGCCACGCTGGTGCCGCCCTACATGACCATCCCGCTGATGGACGACATCCTGATCCCCTACCAGAACGGTCAGGCCATTCCGGTGACCCTGGTGGCCATGTACCTGGGCGGGCTGCTGCTGGCCGCGCTGCTGGCCTGGGGGCTGGGCTGGGCGCGCACCTACACGCTGGCGCTGGTGTCCGAGCGCATCGGCGCCGACCTGCGCACGTCCACCTACGAACACCTGCTCAAGCTGTCGCTCGACTACTTCGGGGGCAAGCGCACGGGCGACCTGATGGCGCGCATCGGCTCCGAAACCGACCGCATCAACGTCTTTCTGTCGCTACATGCGCTCGATTTCATCAACGACGTGCTGATGATCCTGATGACGGCGGGCATCCTGTTCTCCATCAACCCCTGGCTGGCCCTGGTCACGCTGGTCCCGCTGCCCTTCATCGCCTGGCTGATCCACAACGTGCGCGACCGGCTGCGCACCGGCTTCGAGAAGATCGACCGCGTCTGGTCCGAGGTGACCAACGTGCTGGCCGACACCATCCCCGGCATCCGCGTGGTCAAGGCCTTCGCCCAGGAAAAGCGCGAGGCCCAGCGCTTCCGCGACGCCAACCAGCACAACCTGGAGGTCAACGACCGCCTGAACCGCACCTGGTCCCTCTTCACCCCTACCGTGTCGCTGATGACCGAGATCGGCCTGCTGGTGGTCTGGGGCTTCGGCATCTGGCTGGTGGCGCACAACCAGATCACCGTGGGTGTGCTGGCCGCCTTCATCGCCTACATCGGGCGCTTCTACACCCGGCTCGACTCCATGAGCCGCATCGTGTCCGTCACGCAGAAGGCGGCGGCGGGCGCCAAGCGCATCTTCGATATCCTCGACCACGTGAGCAACGTGCCCGACCCGGTCCAGCCCGCGCAGCTGGACCGCGTGGAAGGCGCGCTCACCCTGCGCAACGTGGGCTTCCGCTACGGCAGCCGGGCCGTCATCAAGGGGCTGAACCTGGACATCCGCCCCGGCGAGATGATCGGGCTGGTGGGCCACAGCGGCTCGGGCAAGAGCACGCTGGTCAACCTCATCAGCCGCTTCTACGACGTGAGCGAGGGCTCCATCCAGGTCGATGGCGTGGACGTGCGCCGCCTGCGGGTGGCCGACTACCGCAGCCACATTGGCCTGGTGCTGCAGGAGCCCTTCCTCTTCTTCGGCACCATCGCCGAGAACATCGCCTACGGCAAGCCCAACGCCTCGCGCGCCGACATCGTCGCCGCCGCCCGGGCCGCCCATGCGCATGAATTCATCCTGCGCCTGCCGCACGGTTACGACTCGCTGGTGGGCGAGCGCGGCCAGGGCCTCTCGGGCGGAGAGCGCCAGCGCATCAGCATCGCCCGTGCGCTGCTGATCGACCCGCGCATCCTGATCCTGGACGAAGCCACCTCGGCCGTGGACACCGAGACGGAAAAGGAGATCCAGAAAGCGCTGGACAACCTGGTGCAGGGCCGCACCACCATCGCCATCGCCCACCGGCTGTCCACATTGCGCAAGGCCGACCGCCTGGTGGTGATGGACCGGGGCGAGGTGGTGGAAGTCGGCCCGCACGACGAGCTGATGGCCCAGCAGGGCGCCTACTGGCGTCTCTACGAAGCCCAGGCGCGCCGCGCCGAAGAAGACGCGCAGGCCGCCGGCGTGGTCATCGTGGAAAGCGGGCTGCTGCACTCCGCCCACCCGGCAGGGCAGTCGTGATGCAAGCCCGGAGCACCGACCCGAGGAACCTCCCGATATGACGACTCCCCCGAACTTCACCCTGGCTGCGCCGTCCTTCACGCTGCAGCGCAACGCCCACGGCCGGCTGGTGCTGCGCCTGCCGGATGGCGCGGAACACATCGGCATCGTTCCCGTGCGTGCCTTTCCGATCGGCGCGCCCGACGAGGGTGTCTCCCTGGTCGGCCAGGACGGGCACGAGCGCGTCTGGATCGAACGCCTGAGCGCGCTGCCGGCCGAGCAGCGCCACCTGATCGACGAAGAACTGGCCGCGCGCGAGTTCGTCCCCGTGATCGAGCGGATCACCACCGTCTCCAGCTTTTCCACTCCCAGCACCTGGTCCGTCCAGACCGACCGGGGGCCGGCCCAGTTGGTCTTGAAGGGCGAGGAAGACATCCGCCGGCTGGGCTCACGCACCTCGCTGTTGATCGCGGCGGGCGACGGCGTGCAGTTCCGCGTGCCCGATGTGGGCGCGCTCGACCGGCATTCACGCAAGTTGCTCGAAAGATTTTTGTAGCAGCAACCCCAGGCCCAGTGCGGCCTGCGGGGCTCGGCGGGCTCCTGAGTGCGGGTGGCGGATAAGTAGAAACCCGTATTTTTGGAAATAAAGCCGAAAAAGGCCTCAATTTGCCTCTCTTTTTGTCGTTATAGAGTACGACAAGGGGGTCGTTCCGCCTTGTCGAAGCCGCTCTTGCAAGGAACCCGCCATGTCCATCCCATCTGTCGACCGTTCGCCGAGTTGGCGCCCCCAGGGCGCCGAGCTGTATCCCACGGGCGCCGCTCCTGCCATTCCGGCGACGCGCGCGGGGGGCGGTGGCGCGCCTGCGCCCGTCGAATCCATGGATCGGCTGGGAGAGGGGGCGAAGCTGGGACAGCCCGACAAGCCCTCGTCGCCGGCAGACACCGTCAACAAGGACTGGACCGAGCGCAAGAAGCAGGAAGCCGCCAAGGAAGCCGAGGAGCCGCCCAAGGAACCCATCTACAAGATGCTGCTGGAATTCATCCAGTCGATGTGGCGGGCGAGCGGCAGTGCGGTGGACATGGCTCAGCAGGTGAACGAGACGGCGATGAAGGACCGGCTGGCGCAGGGGCAGCAGCTGCAGGACCCCGAGCAGCAGCAGCGGCTCACCTATTCCGAACTGAAGGTCAAGCGCACCCCCAGCACGCTGCCCTGAGCGGGCTGGCAATTTCCCGCCCGCTGCTGGTGGAAGTTTTTGCTATGGTTTTGGTAGCTTGGTGCGCCCGAACTGCAAGCGCTGGCTCCTGATTTCACTCTTTTTCCTTCGGCGTGCCGGCCGCATCTGCCGCTGAAGGCTGCGCCGGTGCTTGCGGCTGCGCCTGGTCCTGCGGTGGCTGGGCACCTGCCGCCTTGGCACGATCACGCTCCGCGCGGTACTTGATGGTGAAGGCGCGCACCTCTTCCAGCGTCACGAAGCCGTCGTGATTGGTGTCGGCCTCGTCGAAGGCGGCGGCCAGGCGCGGCACGATCGCCACCTCGTTGCGGCTGAGCTTGCCGTCGCCGTTGAAGTCCAGCAGGTTGAATTCGCGGATCGCCTTGATCTCGCCCTTGCTCATGGGGGCGCTGGCGGCGGGCGCGGCGGGCTGTGCGGCGTCATCCGCGGCCAGGGCCGTGGCTGCTGCGGGCAGGGCGAGGCACATCGTCAGGGCCTGGGCGGCGCGGGCCGCTGCAAGCGGCAGGTTCTGCAGGTAGGAGTCGAAGCGCATCAGCGTGGGATCGCTGCGGGCGCCAGGGGTTCCGCTCCGGCCTGTGCCATGGCCTCGTTGGAGATACCCGAGCGCACGTGGCCTGCCGGCACATGGCGGGCGGCCGAGTCCACATGGCCGGTCTGGTCGTCGAAGAAGAAGTCGGGCTCGAACTCGCGCAGGAACGGCCCTTTTTCCAGCCCGCCCAGGAACATCGCCTCGTCCACCGCCAGGTTCCACTCCATCAGCGTGTTGATGGCGCGCTCGTGCGCCGGCGCGCTGCGTGCCGTGACCAGCGCCGTGCGCAGCCGCATGCCCGCGACATCGGCCTGCTGCTGCAGCTGGTGCAGTGCGGCCAGCAGCGGCTTGAAGGGGCCACCAGAAAGCGGCAGCGCGGCCTTGCTCGTCTCGTGCGACTGGAAAGCGGCCAGGCCCCCGGCCTGATAGACACGCTCGGCCTCGTCGGAGAACAGCACCGCGTCGCCGTCGAAGGCGATGCGCAGCTCGCCGGGGTAGTTGTCGCCGGCTGCCGCAGAGTGCGTGAGCACCCGCGCGGCCGGAAAGCCCAGTGCCAGCGCCTCGCTCACGTCATGCTCGTTGGCCGACAGGAACAGGTGCGCGCCCAGCGGCCGCAGGTACTTGAAAGGGTCGCGCCCCTGGGTGAACACGCCGCGCTCCAGCGGCAGGCCGGCGTTCTGCGCCGAATGGAAGATGCGCAGCGCGCTGACCGGGTCGTTGCGCGAGAGGATCACCACCTCCACCCGCCGCGTCTGTGCGGTGTTGAACGCCAGCAGCTTGCGCACCAGCGCGAAGGCCACGCCCGGCTTGGCCGGCACATGCAGGCGTTCCTGCTGCAGCTTCATGTAGGGCAGCGGGTTCTTCGCGTCGAAGATGCGGTTCTCTTCCTCGAAGTCGAACAGCGCGCGGGACGAGATGGCGACGACGAGCTTGTCGTCCAGGGTGAGGGCCATGGCGGTGTGCTGCAGCTGCAGGGTTGGTGGTTTGAGCGGCGCTTATTTCACGAACTGGTTGAGCTGGATGATGGGCATCAGCACGGCCAGCACGATCAGCATCACCACCAGCCCCATCACCACGATCAGCAGCGGCTCCAGGATGGTCGCCAGCTGCATGGAGCGGCGCTGCACCTCGGCCGACAGCTGGATGGCGGCGCGCTGCAGCATCACCGGCAGCTGGCCCGTCTGCTCGCCCAGCCGCGCGAACATCGACACCAGGCCGGGAAAGCGCTTCTTCTGCGCCAGCGCGGAAGCCAGCGGTGCGCCCTCGCGCACCAGCACCAGCGCCTCCATGGCGTCGGCCCGCAGTGCGCGGTTGTTCAG
>Ga0207686_10001339_pt1 | contig 14019 bp, 14 predicted proteins | sample KBSM24metaG_FD_184396 | JGI IMG/M metagenome (GOLD analysis project Ga0207686, IMG submission 184396) | Miscanthus rhizosphere microbial communities from Kellogg Biological Station, Michigan, USA - KBS M2-4 metaG (SPAdes) (version 2) | ecosystem: Host-associated > Plants > Roots > Rhizosphere >...
CGCCAACGGGCGCCGAGCCGTCCGCGCAGTATGCGGACAACATCAAGTACCTGAACCTCGTTTCCGCTGAGGAGTTCGGCGGCACTATCGAGGCATTCACGTACCCGGAGGAGTTCGCCCAGTGTGACGGTACAGAGCTTCCGGCGCCTGGCGTGGCTCTTGGACAGCAGATCCGAAAGATGTTCGGTATGAGCTACCGGACGAAGGTTGGTAACGACATCGACGGGATGGACTACGGTTACAAGCTGCATCTGCTCTATGGTGCTCTGGCCGCTCCGTCGGAGAAGGCCTACGCCACGGTCAATGATTCACCGGAGGCAATCTCATTTAGCTGGGACATCTCGACTACTCCGGTTCCGGTTACCGACTACAAGCCGACTTCTCTGATCGTGGTCGATTCGACTGTTGTAGATCCAGGCGATCTTTCGTCGCTCGAGGATCTTCTTTACGGTGCGGGTGCTACTGAAGCAGCGCTTCCAACTCCGGATGCTGTTATCGCACTGTTTGGTCCGTGATCTTAAGATAGGGAGGCCAAGGAATGCTCACTATTGTAGTCCTAGGTGTCGAGATGTTCGACGACGAGTCACAAGAGTTCATCACAAAGGACGACGTGACTTTAGAGTTAGAGCATTCTTTGGTCTCACTGTCAAAATGGGAGTCAAAACACGAAAAGCCTTTTCTGGGTAAGGCTGAGAAAACAACTGATGAAGTTCTTGACTACGTCAAATGCATGGTGTTGACTCCTAACGTCCCAGATCAAGTCTTCTCTAAGTTTTCGGAAGAGAATTTTACCGAGATAAATGATTACATCGAGGCCAGGATGACGGCTACTTGGTTCAACGAAGTTCCAGGAGCTCCAAAAAGCCGAGATGTTATCACAGCCGAACTTGTTTACTATTGGATGGTGGTCTTTCAGATCCCATTCGAATGTGAGACCTGGCATCTTAATCGGTTGTTCACCTTGATCCGAATCTGCAATGTCAAGCAGTCGAAGCCTAAGAAGATGAGTCGTTCGGAGATTGCAGCTCGGAATCGAGAACTCAACGCTCAACGTAGAGCGCAATTGGGTACTTCAGGTTAGAAAGGGGGTGACAATGACAGCTCTTGCTTGGGATGAAATTGGTGAACGAATCTATCAGACGGGTATCGATCGAGGAGTTCTCTATCTCAACGACGGAACGGCGGTTCCTTGGAATGGTCTTACTTCCGTGGAAGAAGATTCTACTTCCGAAGTGAAATCATACTATCTTGAAGGTGTGAAGTTTCTCGAGAACTTTGTTCCGGGTGATTTCGAAGGGAAAATCAAGGCACTTACGTATCCGGAAGAATTCGATGAGATCAATGGGCTCTCTAGCATCTCTCCTGGCCTTGACATTTACGATCAGCCAGCCAGTAGCTTTAACCTGGTATACAGAACAAAGATTGGTAACGATCTATCACCAGAGTTCGGCTATAAGATTCATATTCTCTATAATGTCATTGCCAATCCTGATGCTATTTCGTTCGATACTCTTGAAGATTCTGGAGTTCAAGCCACAGAATTTGCTTGGGCTCTGAGTGGTACCCCTACGAAACTGGTAGGTTTTAGACCAACAGTTCATATTTCCATCGATTCAACACAGACACCTCCTGACGTCATGCGAGTTTTGGAAGATCAGCTGTTTGGAACCGAGACAACCAATCCACGTCTTCCTTCGATGGCTGAAATTGCTGGATATTTCGGTTATCTTCAGGAGCTTATCATCGTGGATCATGGAGATGGTACTTGGACAGCTATCGATGCAGCTGACAACTACATTACGATGCTTGACGAGACTACTTTCCAAATTGATAACGCAGATGCGACATATTTGAATCCAGATACGTACACAATCTCATCTACGAGTCCTGGCTAGGAGGTGAAATGGCTACCGTTACTGGTCTTACCGCCGATCGTATGCTGGAGATCGAAGCTGCGTCGGTTGTTGACGGTGATGTTATCGATGGTGAATTGATCCTTACGAAGCATGATGGATCAACTATCGATGCAGGTAGTGTAATCGGTCCGCCTGGTCCTCAAGGACCTCTTGGATCAGATCTTTCTGTTCTTGTTCAACAGGCTATTCTCGATATCGGTATGCCTAATCAAATTCGTGCAGGTCGAGTGCTGACACTGACTGACTTCACGAATATTGGTCTATCGGCACCCGAAGCATTGTGGAATTTCTCGAATGTTCTGACGGATGCAAGCGGTAATAATCACACGCTTACCGACAGAGGATCTGTTACGTTCATTCGCGGAATTGATGGTCAAAACAGCAGTTGTGTGCAGTTCAACGGATCGAACGCCCTGTATATTAGCGATATAGGATCGGGCGATGCATTCCGGCTCAGGGTGGGAACATTTGCAGCTTGGGTTCGGACGTCAAAGCAGGCTACATTCCAGAACATCATCTCAAAACGAGGTCCAGGTAGTCAGATCGGCTATGTGCTGAGAATTCGAGACACTAACGTGGCAAGTTTCGGAGTCAGTTCTTCTGGTACTGCTCTGCTTGAGGTCAACGGCCTTTCGAAAATTTGTGATGATCGTTGGCATTTCGTCGTCGGCGTATTCGACGGCATTCTTCAAAGTCTTTATGTTGATGGAATTCTAGAAGCAAGCGCATTGCGTGGTTCAAGTGGTGCAGAATTTATATTTGGCTCGAATGAGCCGTTCAATATCGGCGGTTTCAATGCTGATCTGAGCACTGTACCCGCTGAGCCACATTTCGGACGAATCGACGAAGCATTTGTGACCTCTGAGATTCTTTCGGCGGATAATATTTTCAATCTTTTCTGTGCCAAAATCCCCCATACTCTTGCCGCTACTCCTTCGGGAGCGTCTCTGACTGTGGTTCGCGGGTCTAAAGGTGCATCACTTCTTCCCGGCGATTTTCCTACTACACCACTTCGTCTGTACAATTTCTCTGCAGGATCACTCGGAAACGATGGGTCCAATTCTGGCGCTGGTCTAGCTGTCGTCGGAACTCCTGTATCTGTTGCTGGAGTTGATGGCACTAAGGGTAATGCGTACAATCTCAATGGCGCTCAGAGATTTACCGCAACAGATACGGGTCTTCCTGGAGGAACTTCATCGGTTTCTTATGGGTGTTGGGTCAAGTGTTCGAACGGAACTTCTTCGGCGCTCTATCTTATCACCTGGGGAACGACCAACGGCACCAACGATACTCGTCTCTATATTTCAGCAGGTAACATCACCTTTGCGCAAGGCGCAGGCACTCCCGTAACCGGCCCATTCATCTCAGATGGACAGTGGCATTTCGTCGTAGTCGTCGAAGAGAATTCTCCAGTCGATGGTTTGAAGCGAAAGTTCTATGTGGATGGACGCCTTATCGCTTCTTCTACAGCTTTGAGCTCTATTGCTCCTGGTGGAGCTAACAAGTTTGTCATCGGTTCCTCTCTCGCGAGTGCAAGCAACTTCATCGGTGAGATCGATACCGTATTTGTCGTGGATCAGGTATTGATGGTGACCGATATTAATAAGCTTTATATCAAGAGTCTATACGATCATCTTCCTTCCCCAAAGAATGCAGGAGATCATGTCCAGGGAATGGCGGACGACATGCTTCTTGTCAATTTCGATACGTTGAATATCGAAGACAAGGTCAGTCTGAAGGTAATGGCATGAGAACCCGACAGAAAGATATTCAGCGTACAACTGTTTTGACCACGATGAATCCGGTTACCGACGTTACCGCTGGTAATGGTATATGGTCTGATGGAACACCATGGCATATGGTTCGAACAGCTACTGGTGAGTATACAATGTATTTTGATTCTCGTATATTTGTAATCAGTGGTGCTGTGGGTCCACTTGCTTCCGGTCGACAGTATTATAAGTTCGAAGCTCCTGCTGCAGGATCAGTGAGAGTACAGGTTCTCGATTCTACTGGTGCAGCAGTCAACACTGCAAACTTCGATGTAACTATTAACTGTCTAGACACTCGTACCTAGGGGCTTCCGATGAGACTTGAACTCGCCGGAAGTATCGTTCGTGCAAACCCAGTAACTAAGGTTCTCGAGAATGGAGTTCCTTTCATTCCCCAGGACTGGATCGATCTAGGGTACACCCACTTTGATGTTATTTGCATCGGTGGAGGTGGAGGACACGGTGGTGGTGTTGATACTGCGAACACCGGAACTCTGGTTAGAAATTACGGCGGAGAAGGTGGAGGCGGAGGATACCAACGAGTCCAAGGAATGCTGTCTGCGCTACCGAGTTCCTGTCCAATTGTTGTTGGTGCTTCTGGAGCTGCTGGAACCACCGTAGCCGTCGGTACAGCTACAAGTGACGGTACTGATGGTGGATATTCGTCGTTCAATGGCACTACTTGCCGAGCATCAGGTGGTAAGGGCGGAAAGAGAGCTCAGACCAATGCAATAACTGGTACATCTCAGGCTCATGGTGGTGCTGGTGGAATAGGTAACACCACTGCGGCTGGAGGTGGAGGTCTAGGCGGAGTATGTGGAACCATCGGAAGCACATTAAGCACAGATGGCGAAGACGGTCCCATCATCGACGATATTGGCCATGGCGGTGGAGGTGGCGCAGGAGGAATCGCAAAATATGGCGTAGCTACTTCATATCTCGATGGTAGTGTTGGAGGTAATGGCTCTTGGAATCCGGACGACGTCTTGGTTTCAGGAGATGGGGAAGATGTTCAGCCAGATCCAGGAACCGGAGTGTTGGTTAAGCCTGGACGAGGTGGCGGCGCTAATGCTTCTCCTTTGAACGGGTTACCGTATAACTTTGGTCAGGCAGGCACCCCAGGTACTGTTGTTATTCGTCTTACGTCTAGGTAATCATGATCACATTTACCGAGAGTGGCGATTTCAAGAATACTGAACGATATTTAGAGCATTTGTCAAGAGACAACTTGGCTTCTGTTCTAAATAAGTACGGATCTTTGGGTGTAAACGCTCTAGCCAATGCTACCCCAGTAGATTCTGGTCTGACTTCGGAGTCGTGGTATTACACGATCGAGTCAAGACGAGGATACTACTCCATTCGTTGGCATAATAGAAACGAAAATGAAGGCGAGAACATTGCCGTTCTGATCCAGTATGGTCACGGCACTGGAACCGGTGGATACGTTCAAGGTAGAGACTATATCATGCCTGCTATTCGACCTATATTTGATCAGATAGCAGCCGAAGCATGGAGGGAGGTGACCCAAGTTTAATGGCGACCATTGATGACAAAGTCGTCTCAATGAGTTTCGAATCGAGTAAGTTCGAACAAGGCGTTAGTCGAAGTATTGATGCGCTTAATCGACTCAAAGCATCACTCAAGCTCGATGGCGCTACCCAAGGAATGGCCGATATTGATAAGGCTGCTTCGGGTGTTCAGACGGGTCTCCTTGCCAAAATCGGTGGCGCTCTCGATAACCTTATTCCAAAGTTCGATGCGCTAAGACTTGTCGCGATTGGTGTGATGTCACAGATCGCCACTCGAGCAGTATTTGCTGGTTCGCAGTTGGTCAAGTCGCTTACTTTGGATCCTATCATCCAGGGATTTCACGAGTATACGACTAACCTGAATGCTGTCCAGACGATCATGGCCAACACCCAGGCCGCTGGCACTACGCTGAAGGACGTCAACAGAGCTCTGAATGAGCTGAATCATTATTCAGACAAGACGATCTATAACTTCAGCCAGATGGCCAAGAACATTGGTACTTTCACGGCTGCTGGTGTTGATCTGGATACAGCAACTGGAGCAATCAAGGGTATCGCCAACCTGGCGGCACTCTCGGGTTCGAACGCCGATCAGGCTTCAACGGCAATGTATCAGTTGTCGCAGGCTCTAGCTGCAGGCCGAGTCACGTTGATGGACTGGAACTCAGTTGTCAACGCAGGTATGGGTGGTACCGTCTTCCAGCGTGCTCTTGCACAGACAGCTGTGAAGATGGGAACGCTGAACGAGGGAGCAGTCACACTTACCGGTAAGATGAAGAACGTCTCGATTGCCGGTCAGAGTTTCCGAAACTCTCTCTCGACTACTACACCTGGCGGGAAGTCCTGGCTCACTTCCAAGGTTCTGACGAATACACTTCAGCAGTTTACGGGTGATTTGACAAATGCTCAGCTGAAAGCCCAGGGATTCAACGATGCCCAGATCAAGGCGATTCAGCAGACGGCGAAGACTGCTCAGGAAGCTGCGACTCAGGTTAAGACTCTTGGCCAGCTGCTCGACACAACAAAGGAAGCGATCGGATCCGGTTGGGCTCAAACCTGGCAGCTAGTCTTTGGTAATTTCAACCAGGCCAAGACGCTGTTCACGGATGTCTCCAATGCAGTCAACGGATTTATTCAGACAAGCTCAAACGCCAGGAACAAAGTACTAAAAGATTGGCAAGCCCTAGGTGGCCGAACGGCCCTAATCAACTCCATCAAGAACATCTTCCTAGCACTAGGCGCCGTACTTGCACCAATCAAAGATGCCTTCCGCGACATCTTCCCGGCAACAACTGGAAAAGATCTTGCCGATCTAACAAAGAAGTTGGAGGCGTTTACCAAAACGCTTAAACCAAGTCCTCAGACTGTTGAGGATTTGAGACGAACATTCAGAGGGCTGTTCGCAGTTCTGGACATCGGCAAACAGATTCTAGGTGGAATCTTCGATGTGTTTAAGCGAGTGCTCGGTGCTATCGCTGGTGGTACTGGAAGTTTCCTTGGTATTACTGGCAGCATCGGTGATTTTCTGGTCAAGGTAGACGAGGCTCTGAAGAAGGGTAAGGGCCTCGGCAACTTCTTCAACGGGCTTGGCGACATTCTTGTTGCGCCCGTCAAAATGATAGGAATGTTGAAAGATGCTATTGCATCCTTCTTTGACGCAATTTCCCCCGGGGGAGTTGGTGGGAAAGGAAGCGGACTTGCCGGGGTATTTGGTGCAATTGGGACCGCTTTCGGCAACATGCTCGAGGCGTTCTCACATTCCGATCGACTTATCAACGGCGTGCTTGATGCGTTGTCCCAGTTGGGGAAAGCAGTTGGTCCGGCTATTCAGTCAGCATTCGAGAACATCAACTTCGAGGCAATCCTTGCAGTCATTCGAACAGGACTACTCTTTGCTCTTACAGTCATGTTCAAGAAGTTTCTCGGTAGCGGGAGTCTTTTGCAGCAGCTCGGATTTAAGGGAGCGGGTGGTGGACTTCTTTCGAATCTTACCTCCCCGTTCAATGCTCTTACCGGATCGCTAAAGGCTATGACCGCTGAGATCAAGTCGAAAGCGCTGATGAACATCGCTATTGCAGTTGCGCTCTTGGCTGCTTCAGTGGTTGCACTTTCGATGGCTGATCCAAAGAAGTTGAGTGGTGCTCTAGGCGCAATGACTGTTGCGTTTGGTGAGCTTCTGGGCGCCATGGCAATCATCGACAAGATCTCAACATCAACAGGCTTTCTCAAGCTTCCTATCGTCTCTGCAGGTTTGATCTTGCTGGCTGGAGCTATTGTCATCCTTACGGCAGCGGTAGTTATCCTTGCCCAGCTTGACTGGGGTCAGTTGCTGAAGGGTCTTACTGGTGTTGGTGTTCTTCTTGGCATCATCTCTGTGGCGGTCATTCCACTGTCGGCAAATTCGGCCGGAATGGTTAGGGCGGGAGCTGGCATTGCTGCAATTGGTGTAGGTCTGCTTCTCCTAGCCCTAGCTGTCAAGACGTTCGCCACCATGAGCTGGGGAGAGATGGCTCAAGGTCTTATCGGCATAGGCGTTGGTCTTACTGTCCTTCTTGGGGCAATGAAACTGATGCCAAGCGGTGGGATGGTAGCTACAGGTGCGGGTTTGATCCTCGTAGCTGCATCACTCAAGATTCTAGCGGGTGTAGTCAAGACCTTCGGCAACATGGATTGGTCCACAATGGGCAAGGGAATGCTCGGTATTGCCGGTGGACTCATCATCATTGGTCTTGCGTTGCGACTTATGCCAGGAAATATGATCGTCCTAGGCGCAGGACTTGCAATAGTTTCATTTGCACTGGGTCAGATTGCTGAAGTTATATCTGGCTTTGGTGGCATGTCAATTTCTGAGATTGCTAAGGGTCTGGGCACTCTTGCGGGAGCTTTGATCATTCTGGGTGTCGCCTTGTATGCGATGTCTGGGACACTAGCTGGTGCAGCCGCATTGACAGTTGCCGCAGCTGGTATATCTGTCCTGGCCGGAGCCCTCGAGACGATTGGAAACATGTCGTGGCAGCAGATCGTAACGAGCTTGATCGCCCTAGCAGCAGCGTTTGCCATTATCGGCGTCGCTGGAGCACTCATTACTCCTGCGATTCCGGGCCTTCTGGGTCTTGGCGCCGCAATGCTGCTCATCGGTGCGGGCCTAGCATTGGCCGGAGTAGGTATTTCTCTGATCGCGGCTGGGCTTAGTGCTCTAATCGTAGCGCTTCCCACTGGTGTCGGGATTCTAGTCGCAGCTCTTGCTGAGCTCTTGAAGGGACTCATCGATAACGCAAAGCTCTTGATCCTTGGTGTTCTGGAGATTGCTGATCAGCTCGCTAAGACCGCTCCAAAGTTTGTGGACGCGATTATCAAGATTCTCAATAGTGTTATCGATGCCATAATCAAGATTACTCCAAAACTCACGGAGCTTTGGCAAACAGAGATCGACGCTGTTCTGAAGGTTCTGGACGACAATCAAGACAAGATCATCCAGGCAGGTATCGATTTACTCCTAGCTCTTCTTAACGGAATAAACCAGAATATTGGAAAGCTTCTAGACGCGGCAATTAAGATCGTTACCAATTTCCTGGATGGTATAGCGAACAATGCCGAGAAGATCGTACGTGCCGGTCTGGGCATCGTCCTCAAGATTCTTGAAGGCATCGCTAGTAACATTCAGCGAATTGTTAACGCTGGTGGTCGGATCATCACCAACTTCATCAAGGGTATTGGTAATAACTACTCGAAGATTCTAGCTGCGGCGACGGGTGTCATTACGCAGTTTATCAGAGGCATGGCCAACAATGCGAATAGGATTGTTACCGCCGGTGTAAATGCGGTACTCAGTTTCATCCAAGGACTCGGAAAGAATGCCGTCAAGCTTGCTAATGGTGCAGGCAAGGTCATTCTTGATTTCCTGAAAGGTTTGCATAAGGCCATTGACAAGTACATGCCTCAAATTACCGAAGAAAGTATCGGTATTGGTGAGGCAATCATTGCTGGAATCATCAAGGGTATCGGAAATAAGGGCGGAGACCTCAAAGACGCTGTAGTTAAAACAGTTGAGGATAATGTTCCCGGTCCGGTAAAGAGTCTTCTGGGCCTGAATTCACCGTCAAAGGTCTTCATGGACATTGGCGAGAATGTCATGCTCGGCTTTGCCAAGGGTATCCAAGATAATTCGGGCGTCGTAAAGAGTTCCATTGAGGATTCTGCAAATACAGCCGTAAAGACTATGCAGAATACCTTGGGTGCTCTTGATATGGTGATTGATACTAATCCAACAATCACTCCAATTCTCGATCTGACGCAAGTTCGGAAACAGGCTGGAGAATTGACGGATCTGACTGCAAATCCAAAAATTACCGCGGGGGTATCTTCCGCTCAAGCTTCCAATATCGCACTAGCAACACCCGATGACAAGACTCTAGCTGCATTGGGTGGAACCGCGGTTCACTTCGAACAGAACATCAATTCGCCTAAGGCTCTGAGTGAAATCGAGATCTATAGGCATACGAGGAACCAGTTGTCCCAGTTTAAAACTGCGCTTGCTCTAAGATAGGAGGGAGCTGTGCTAACTGTAGTTAAGGCGTATAGCGCATGGCAGTCAGCTCCTACCCTACCGTTGGACGAAGCTGGGAGAGCTGAATCAGATCTAATTCAAATCCGTAACATCGATGGGCTTGACCCGGTCACGGCCTCAATCGGCGTACAGCCGTATGGCTCAATAGACGGAGAAGCCTATGTAGGAAGCAGTGTACTGAGTCGGAACATCGTCCTTACACTGCATCCGAATCCCGACTGGAACCTTTGGTCGCCCGAGGCTCTCCGCAGACTCCTGTATTCATATTTCATGCCAAAGCAGGCGGCTCGACTCGAGCTGTATAGTGATGACATGGAAGATCTTGAGATTACGGGCGTCGTGGAGAGTCTTACGGCCAACATGTTCTCCAATGATCCAGAAATCCAGGTCTCAATCATTTGTCCTGATCCATATTTCAGTGCAATAGATCCCCAAATTATCAGCGGGGACACTACGGACACCCCATTAGATATTGAGTATCTCGGGAGCGTTCCGGCAGGAATTCAGGTCAAGGTTGAGCAGGTATCCGGCACCAATCCTAATGAGATCAATATTCAGATCGGAAATCCTGATCTCACATTTTTCAAAGCATCTCTGGCCAATCTCATAACGTCTACGAAGTATTTTCATATGAGCTCCCTTCCGCTGAATAAGTACTCCGAAACAGTGAACGAGAGCAATGGTGTAAGTACGAGTCTTCTGTCGAATCTTGTTACCGAGGAAGGCTCCGAATGGCCGATGCTCTTACCGGGAACAAACCAATTCCAGGTTACTTCCGATAATGGAGTACAGAACTGGGAGCTCACGTACTACGAGAGATTCGGTGGAATCTGATGGAGCTCTATACTCTGGATAGGAACTATTCTCGGGTCGATGTCATTGAAGAGTTCTATTCAGTTATCTGGACAGAGCGATTTTACGGTGATGGCGAGTGCGAGGTAGTTGTTCCCTTAAGAGCAGATCTCTTTGACAAATTGGCGGAAGGAACTTTGGTCATAATAGACAAAAGTACCGAACCTATGATTATCGAAACCAGAACTATTGAAGATGGAAGGATCAAAGTTCTCGGTATTTCTGTTTTATCCTGGCTTAATAATCGATTTGTTCGGAATAGCGTGCAGCATCAGAAAACCCAATGGAAGATCTCGAATCTCCATGCCGGTGAAGTTCTGTGGAGAATTGTCCGGGACATGTGTACTGATAAAAGCGCAATCATTGGTACCAACAAAATGGGTCTGGGTAATTCTAACAGAGAAAAAGAGCTCATAATACCTGATCTGGAACTCGGTTCTCAGGATACAACTGGCAAAAAGCTTACTAAGGTTCTGGTTCCATATGGACCGGTGTACGACGCTTTGCGAACGATAGCAGAGCAGTACAAGGTCGGAATGAGAATCACGCTCAGAGATAGCGATAAGACACTTAGATTCCGAAGTTACAAAGGAACGAATCGTACAAGTAAAAAGGATGCAAATCCAAACAATCCGATTGTTCGATTTTCTCCTCAAATGGACTCTTTGGCCAGTATCAATGAGCTGCGATCCGTCGCCGACTTCAAAACACTGGTATATTCATATGCATCGAGCCTCGCAAAGATCGATACGGCTGACAATCCTAGTTTACCGAACGTATGGCTGCAGCAAGACAATAAACCTGGTATATCCCGCCGAACCACGCAGGAAGGTAAGTATACCGGGTTTGATTTGCGTGCGAAGATTCTCCTAGCAACTGATATTCAGATTAAGAACGATCTCGATGAGGATGACAAGAATGGTCCAGAAGATACTGTACCTAAAAAGCAGGCAGAGCTTCTTGATATTCTCAACAATCGGGCCGACAAAGAACTAAAGCAAAATGAGTATATTCGGACTGTTGATGGTGAGGTAGCTCCAAATAATCTATATCAATACGGTAGAGACTATGACCTCGGAGACATTATCGAGGTTCAGGGAAATACCAAACTTGTTGAAATTTCACGGGTTACTGAATACATTCGTACACAGAGTTCCGAAGGCGAGAAAGCATATCCTACTGTGGTAGCGATTGATCCTTAGGAGACGAATGTCAGTTCTTTACTATGGGATAGCATTAGCAGGAGGATTAATTCTTGGATATATGATGCACGTATGGTTGATATCCATGCAGACGTATAGCGGTACCCTTCGTATTCGTAAGGGCGAAGATAAGACGGTATTTTCCCTTGAACTTGATGAGTCACCCGATATGCTTGCTTATAAGCCTCTGGTGATCTTCAAAGTGGACACGGATCTGAGCGAAAACTCGGGTCGCGAGTGAAACTTTGCCTTTAATGAGGGAATCTACCAGAGGAGCTGGAATGTTTTGGGGAAAGAGCTATCTATTTACGCCGCTCGAAGATGCTGTAAACAGAGCGCTTCTAGACTTGAAGAATCATGCTGTCGGTTCCGAGGAGTACCAGAAGTCACTCGACGCGCTAACCAAGCTACATAAGATGAAGAAAGAAGAAAGCCCTTCGTCTGTGAGCCGGGATACGCTCGTTGTAGTAGCCGCCAACCTTGTCGGACTGGCCATGGTCATCAAGCATGAGCGTTTCAACACTATCACGTCAAGAGCGTTCGGAATGTTGCTCAGACCGAAATGAAAGCCCAGGGAGAAATCTCGAAGGAGGGCCCCAAACGGGGCTTTCCTTTTTGAATTCCCAAAAAACCCCGGGGGGAGATTTCCTCAAAAGGTTCAGATATTGTCTCGTAAAGGAGCGCCTTACGAACATCTGAAGCTGACATAGTGTATTGACCCATTTAAACAAAAGGAGAAATAACGAAATGAAGCGTCTGATCGCTCTTGTTTCTGTACTCGCCTCGCTTGCCTTTGCGGGTACGGCCCAGGCCAGCACCACCGATTCTTGCGTGGATTTCGGTTCTGGACAGAACAACTGCTTCGCCACGACTTCTGAGGATAATGTTGATTTCGCTCAGGTGACTATGGGCAAGTACAGCTTCGGTACCTTTACGCTCGTTTGCCAGGATCACTGGGGAAACCGATACGTGAAGCAGGGCAATATTCTCAAGGGCGGGCGTCGTTCGTTCTTCCCCGAGGCTCTGTTCGGTCTTCGTAGTCCTGATTGTGTGCTGAGCGCCCACGCCAATACGGTCAATAGTAGGACAGCAAGAGTTACAGTTACTCTTATCGACTAATTAGAGTACGGTCGGTGCTAGGTTTAGGTTACGTAACGATGGTTCGACTCCATCCACCGGCCATTCGCAGAAAAAACATAGTTTATAATAGAAAGAAGTAATCGCTTGTCTAAAGCGAGAAATTGTCCTACGACTGTCTAAGTCCTTCGACAGCTTCTTTCTATCTTTTTTCTCTTTTCGCACATCAATCTTTTCATATAATGAAAGTAACCTAATGCTCTTGAAAGGAGCACATTATGCAAGAAGATGTGGAAATTGAGGAAGTAGAGGTAATACTATCAAAAGTTGAAAAGGTTAAGGTTCACCTAAAAAAGAACCAGAAGTACTATATCGGCGCTGCCGCCGGTATTGGAACTGGCGTCATTCTTGGCGCAGTTTCCGTAGCAGTTCGTCGCCCAATCGTGATCAATTACGTCATGATCAAGTTGAACCCGCACATGGCATTCGTTGGCGGGCGCACACAGAAGATTGTTCGCCAGGAGTCCACTGGACTGCTCTACGAGTCTGTTGCAGATGCATCTAGACTGACTGGTGTACACCGTCAGGGCATCACCAACTGTCTAAACGGTCGTGCAGCCACCGCTGGTGGTAGTAAATGGACCGTTGTTGGAGTCTGGTCCCCATGGTGGGGAAGGACGAAATAACTGAAGGCTAAAGTCTCAAACCGAGGCTTTAGCTTTTTGGTGGGTTGGAGGGAATGGATGGCCTCGTTTCTTCAGGGATGACAAAAGGTACTAGGTACCGCTGACCCTAGGCCTCAAATCATCCGCCTTGGCGGGGGAGAGCGGAGACAATTCGCCGGGGTTCGTCCATTCCCTCGAGCTCATCTCAATCTAGGAGGAAAAATGTCTGAAGAGAAGTCCTTGGCGAAGCTGTGCATGGAATACTTCGGGGATTCGAGGAAGCTCACGACCATTGAGTACAAGGAGCTTACCCGTGAGGATCGCGAGGAGCTCAGAAAGGAGTTCATTAAGATGGGGGTGAACGTGGCGCCGCTCCCTGTGCCGAAAACTGAGTGAAGACCATCGTGTTCAAAAGACAGATGCTGGGTAAGTGGCGTCG
>Ga0207686_10001346_pt1 | contig 13987 bp, 9 predicted proteins | sample KBSM24metaG_FD_184396 | JGI IMG/M metagenome (GOLD analysis project Ga0207686, IMG submission 184396) | Miscanthus rhizosphere microbial communities from Kellogg Biological Station, Michigan, USA - KBS M2-4 metaG (SPAdes) (version 2) | ecosystem: Host-associated > Plants > Roots > Rhizosphere >...
GCTTGATCCCGACGCGATCGCCTTTGACGATCCCGAAACGCGCGAGCGCGGCGGCCAGCGCGTCGGCCCGCGTCTTCAGCTCGAGGAACGTCAGCTGCGCGCCCAGGAACTGGGTCGCCGGACGATCCGGCCGTTCGATCGCCGTGAGGTTCAGGATGTCGCTCAGGGATCGGCCCGGGTACGAGAGGTTCGAGCGGACCCAATAGTCGTAGTGGCGCCGCCAGGGGCGCGCGGCGTAGGGTGATTCAGGTTTCACGCGATTGTGCGTCCCCCGTCCACGACGATCGTCTGGCCGGTAATGTAGTTGGAGGCGTCGGCGGCAAGGAAGACCGCGACGCCCTTGAGCTCGCCGGCATCGCCGACGCGCGGGATCGGACTCGAGGCTTTGATCGACGCTTCGTTCATGGCGATCGCGCCGTCGGCCAGGCGCGAGTGGAAGAAGCCCGGCGCAATCGCGTTCACCCGGATGCCTTTGCGCGCCCACGAGACCGCCAGCTCGCGGGTCAGGCCGATCAGGCCGGCCTTGGTCGCCGCGTACGGCGCGTAGTGCGGCCCCTGCACCGAGGCGTGCATGCCGGCGATCGACGCGATGTTGATGATCCGTCCCCATTGACGCGTCAGCATGTCCCGGCCCGCGGCCTGCGCGAAGAGAAAGGCACCCGTCAGGTTGATATCGACGACTTTTTGCCACTGCGCGAGCGTCATGTCCTCGGGTTCGGCCGCCCACGTCACGCCGGCGTTGTTGATCAGGATGTCCACCCGGCCGTACGCCGCGATCGTCCGGTCCACCACCGACTGAACGTCCGCGGCCTTGGACACGTCGCACAGTGCGCCCTCGACCTTGAATCCCTGCTGCCGCATTTTGGCCACGGTCGGCGTCAACCACTCTTCGCGCCGGGCGCAGAGCATGAGGGACGCGCCGGCTTCGGCGAGTCCTTCGGCCATCTCTTGTCCGATGCCGCGCGATCCGCCCGTGACGATCGCAATGCGTCCGTCCAGTCTGAACAATTCGTTGATGGTTGGCACGTTGTCAGGCTTATACTTCCCAGCCGCTACACACGTCAACAACCTGGAGGGCGAGCCGTTCAGGCGAGCCGCACGCTCGGCTGAACGCCTCGCGTTCCGTTCGTAGAGTATCGACATGGCACAGACACAGGCACCGGCCGCAGGCGGACAGTTTCTCACCTCCACGGCCGTGCCCGCGGAGGTGTTCGTCAGGGAAGATTTGAGCGACGAGCAGCGGCTGTTTGGACAGACCGCCTCCGAGTTCATGCACAAGGAAGTGCTGCCGGTCGTCGAGCAGCTGTATCACCACGACTGGGCGCTCACCCGCCGGCTGCTGAAGAAGGCGAGCGATCTCGATCTCCTGCGGCTGGAGATTCCGCCCGCCTACGGCGGCCTCGGGCTCGATCTGATCAGCGCCTCGTATGTCGGCGAGCAGATCGCGGTCAATCCGTCGTTCGGCGGTTCGCTCGGCGCCCACACGTCGATCGGCACGCTCCCGCTCGTCTACTTCGGCACCGAAGCGCAGAAGGCGCGCTACCTGCCGCGGCTGGCGAGCGGCGAGCTGATCGGCGCGTATGCGCTCACCGAGCCGCAGTCGGGATCCGACGCGCTCGCGGCGCGCACCACCGCGACGCTGACCGCCGACGGCCGGCACTACGAGCTGAACGGCCAGAAGATGTGGATCACGAACGGCGGCTTCGCCGATCTGTTCACCATCTTCGCGAAGGTCGGCGGCGACAAGTTCACCGCGTTCCTCGTCGAGCGCGGGATGGGCGTCGTCAGCGGCCGCGACGAGATCAAGCTGGGACTCGACGGCTCCTCGACCACCGCGCTGATGCTCGACAACGTGAAGGTGCCGATCGAGAACGTCCTCGGCACGATCGGGCAGGGGCACAAGGTCGCGTTCAACGTCCTGAACTTCGGCCGCGTCAAGCTCGGCGCGCGCAACATGTCCGGCGTCCGCATGGCGCTCAACCACTCGGTGAAGTACGCCAAGGAACGCCGTCAGTTCGGCAAGGCGATCGCCGAGTTCGGCCTGATCAAGCAGAAGCTCGCCGGGATGGCGATCCGCGGCTTCGTCGGCGATGCGATGTCCTACCGCACGCTCGGCGACGTCGATCGCGCGATCGACGCCGGCGACCGCGCCGACGGACCGCTGGTCCTGAAAACGATCGAAGGCTTCTCGGTCGAGTGCTCGATCAACAAGGTGTGGACCAGCGAAGCGCTGGCGTGGGCGGTGGACGAAGGCGTGCAGGTGTTCGGCGGCAACGGCTACTCGCGCGAGTTTCCGCTGGAGCGGATGTATCGCGACGCCCGCATCACCCGCATTTACGAGGGCACCAACGAGATCAACCGGATGCTCGTGCCGACGCGCCTGCTCAAGCAGCAGCCGCAGCTGTTCAACGCGGACGGCGCGCGTGCGGCGCTGGCGGCGGCGTCCCAGCCCCCAGCCCCCAGCTCCCAGACCCCGTTGAGCGGCGAGCGTGAATATGTGAGCCGCCTCAAGCGCCTGTCCATTGCGCTGTTGGGCAGCGCGTCGGCGGCATACGGCGAGACGCTGAAGGACGAGCAGGAAGTGCTCGCGCAGATCGCCGACGTCATCATCGAGACCTACGCGACCGAGAGCGCGATCGCGCGCGCGCAGAAAATGGCAGCGAGCGGCGACGCCCGCGCCGGCCTCGCCGCCGACATTGCGGCGGTCTACACCAACGACGCGGCGGACAAGGTCGCGGCTGCGTCGCGGCAGGTGGTCGCCGCGCTCGGCGCGCGACGCGGCGACGAGGGGCTGGCCGCGGGCGTCCTCCGTCTCGTGCCCCACGCCGGGATCGACGCGATTGCCGCACGCCGGCGCATCGCGGACGCGGTGATCGAGGCCGGACGCTATCCGCTGTAGTAGGTCAGGTGGGGCCAGTGGGGCGGGTAGGGCTGTCGGTGGGAGCGCGAAGGCTTTAGCCGAGCGTGTGCGCGTAAACGGATAGGAGACGGCGATGTCTGGTTCCGGGTACGCGCTCGCAGTCCTGTTCGCCATCAACCTGATGAACTTCTTCGACCGCCAGCTGCTCGGCGGGGTCGGGGAGGGCATTCGCCGCGAGTGGGCGCTCAGCGACACCGCGCTCGGGCTGCTCGGCACCGTCTTCACCCTCCTTTACGCCGTCGTCGGGCTGCCGCTAGGCCGGTTGTCGGACAAGATGGCCCGGCGAAAAATCCTCGCGGCCGGCGTGTTCGTCTGGAGCCTGCTGACCGCGATGTCGGGTATGGCGCGCAGCTTCTCGCAGCTGATCGTCGCCCGCCTCGGCGTCGGCGTGGGCGAGGCGACTTGCTCACCCGCATCGACCTCGCTGATCGGCGACATCGTCGGGCCGACGATGCGTGCCCGGGCGGTAGCGATCTGGATGCTGGGGCTTCCGCTCGGCCTCGGGCTCGCCAACGGCGCCGGCGGCTGGATCCTGCAGAACTGGGGCTGGCGCAACGCCTTCTACATCGCCGCCGTGCCGGGTATCCTGTGCGCGATCGCGGCGTGGAGCATGCACGAACCGGCGCGCGGGACGCTCGAGGGGCATGCCGTCGGCGAGCGGCGCCGGCCCGGCAATCCGTACCGGCTCGTGCTCTCGATTCCGACGATGCTGTGGATCATCGTGTCGGGAGCGCTGCACAACTTCAACATGTACGCGCTCGGCGCGTTCGTGTCGCCGTTCCTGGCGCGATTTCACCATATGAGCTTCGTCAACGCCGGCTGGGTCGCGGCGTGCGTCTACGGGTTCTCCGGGATCGGCGGCCTCACGATCGGCGGGTGGCTGGCCGACCGTCTCTACGCCAGGCGGGTCGACGGCCGGCTGATTGTCGGGACCGCCGCGATTGCGATCTGCACGCCGCTGATGTTCCTCGGTCTTGGGCGGCCCGCCGGGGACGTGCTCGGCTTTGCGCTGCTGATGGGCCTGGGCGTCGGCGTGATGTTCGCGTATTACTCGACCGTCTACTCGACGATCCACGACGTCGTCGAGCCGTCGCTGCGGGGGACGGCGATGGCGCTGTACTTCTTCGCGATGTACGTGCTGGGCGCGTCGATGGGCCCGGTCGGCACGGGACTCGCGAGCGACTACTTCACGTTCCAGAAGGCGAGCGCCGCCGGCGCGGTCGCGCCGCTGCCGTTCGGCGAGATCATGATGGCGGAGTTCCGCAGCCTGGTGGGCGAGTCGAAGGGCTTCGATCTGAAGGCGCTCGAGCCGTTCCGCGCCGCCGGCCTTCACCAGGCGATGTACATCGTCCCGATCCTCGCGGCGCTGCTCGCAGTGGTCCTGTTCGCAGCGTCGCGAACGGTGAAGAAGGACGTCGAGCGGCTCCAGAGCTGGATGAAAAACTCAGAACTTGGAACTTAGAACTAAGAACCCTGACGCCCGATGAACCTGACAGGAAAAGTCATCGTCGTTACCGGCGGCGGCAACGGAATCGGCCGCGCGCTGTGCCGGCGGTTTGCCGCGGAGAAGGCGAAGGCGATCGTCGTCGCCGACATGAACGCCGCGACGGCGGCGGCGGTGGCGGCGGAGATCGGCGGGACCGCGATCACCGCGGACGTCTCTCGCGAAGCTGACGTCGTCCGCCTGGTAACGCAGACGATCGCGGCGCACGGTGGGATCGATCTGTTCTGCTCGAACGCGGGCATCGCGGTCAACGGCGACGAGCACACCCCTGACGCCGAATGGGCGCGCTGCTGGGACGTCAACGTGATGGCGCACGTCTATGCGGCACGGGCGGTGGTGCCGCACATGCTCGAGCGCGGCGGCGGCTACCTGCTGCAGACCGTGTCCGCGGCCGGCCTGCTGACGCATCCGCAGTCGGCGACCTACGCGGTCACCAAGCACGCGTCGCTGGCGTTCGCCGAGTGGCTCTCGATGACCTACGGCGATCGCGGCATCAAGGTCTCCGCGCTCTGTCCGCAGGGCGTGCGGACCGACATGCTGCGTCGCGCGGAAGCCGAGGGGACGAAGCGATCCTTCCTGCTGGACTCCGCGCTCGAGCCGGAACAGGTGGCGGAGGACGTCGTGAAAGGCCTCGAGGCCGAGCGCTTTCTCATCCTGCCGCACGGGGAAGTGGCGGAGTTCGTGCGTCGAAGAGCCGCCGACCACGACCGCTGGCTGAAAGGCATGCGTCGCCTGGCGTCGAACGTGACGTAGGTCATCGCGCACCTGTCTGATTGACGGGCCACAGAGACACCGAGACACGGAGCCCGAACGCGCCGCGCGCCGCGAAGCGAGTGCCTGTTCGGCCGGCTCCGCCGGCCGGCGCGGCGCGTTGGGATCTGCAGCGTGCGCTCCGTCTCCGTGACTCGGTTGCCTCTGTGGTCGAAACTCTCTGTGTCTTTGTGTCTCGGTGGCAGACTTCCATTCTGGAATCTGAAATCTGAAATCTCGCAGCGCTGTGGCACTATAGGCGAGCGCTGAACGAATCCATGCACATTCATGCCGCGATCCTGTGGGAGCAGGGCCAACCGCTGTCCGTCGAGCCGGCCGAGCTCGACACGCCGGGCCCGGGCGAAGTCCTCATCGAACTGAAGGCCGCGGGCGTCTGTCACAGCGACCTGCACCCGGCGCGCGGCGACTGGCCCGCGAAGACGCCGCTGGTGCTCGGCCACGAGGGCGCGGGCATCGTGCGCGAGGTCGGGCCGTCGGTCACGACCGTGAAGGTCGACGACCACGTCGTGCTCTGCTGGGCGCCGGCGTGCGGCGTCTGCGCGCCGTGTCTGGAAGGCCGCGCGGCGTTGTGCGACCGCGTGGAGAAGGTGACGTTCCGCAACAAGCTGCCGTCCGGCGCCTCCCGGCTGCACGCACGCGGGCAGGACGTCGCGCCGTTCCTCGGCACCGCCTGTTTTTCGGACTTCGTCATCGTGCCCGAAGCGGGCGCAATCCCGGTGGCGCGCGATATACCGTTCGACGCGCTGGCGACGATCGGCTGCGCCGTGATCACCGGCGTCGGCGCCGTGACCAACGCAGGACAGGTGCCGAAGGGATCGCGCGTGGCGGTGATCGGCGCCGGCGGCGTCGGCCTGAATGTCGTGCAGGGCGCGGCGATCTCGGGCTGCGATCGGATCATCGCGATCGATCTGCGGCCCAAACCTCTCGAGATTGCGCGGCAGTTCGGCGCTACCGACACCATCGGCGGCACGTCCGATGCGCCGCCGGACGTCGCGGCGTCCGTCCGCGCGCTGACCGGCGGCCGCGGCGCCGATTTCGTGTTCGACACGGTCGGCAGTCCGGCGACGCTGGCGCTGGCGCTCGCCGCCACCAGGAAGGGCGGCGCCGTCGTCCTCACCGGGCTGTCGCGCATGGACGCCCAGGGAACGATCGCGATGTTTCCGTTCGTGATGCAGGAGAAACGGCTGCTCGGATCGGTGTACGGATCGGGCCAGCCCTCGCGTGACATCCCGCGGCTCGTGTCGCTCTACCAGGACGGGCGCTTGAAGCTCGGCGAGCTCGTGTCGCGAACCTACACCCTCGACAAGGTCAACGACGCGCTGTCGGCGCTTGCCGCCAGCGACGGTGCCCGCGGAGTCATTCGATGGTAGTCCCCAGTCCCAGTCCCCAGTCCCCGGTCGACCCGCGAGTGGTTCCTCGCCACGATGGAGGCTCTCGATGTTGCGTCATGTCATCGGCTGCGTCGGAATTGCGCTCGCCTGCGCCACGCTGACCGCGGCGCCCGAGTCGATCGCCGTCGACGGTGGTCAGATCGCGGGAACGTCCTCCGACGGCGTTCGTGCCTACAAGGGGATTCCGTTCGCCGCTCCACCGATGGGCGACCTGCGGTGGAAGCCTCCCGCGGCGGTGATCGCTTGGACCGGCGTAAAAAAAGCCGACACGTTCGGGCCGCCGTGCATACAGCAGCCATATCCCGCCACCTCGCCCTATGCGACGGCGCTCGCGCCGACCAGTGAGGACTGCCTGTACCTGAACGTCTGGTCGGCCGCCGGCGCCGGCGACAAGCGGCCGGTGATGGTCTGGATTCATGGCGGCGCGTGGACGCGCGGCTCCGGCGCGACGCCCACCTACGACGGCGCCGCACTCGCGAAGAAAGGGGTCGTCGTCGTGACGACCAACTACCGGCTCGGCCCGTTCGGCTTTCTCGCGCATCCCGAGCTGACGGCCGAGTCCGCGCAGCACTCGTCCGGCAACTACGCCATCCTCGACCACATCGCGGCGCTCAAGTGGGTGCAGAAGAACATCGCCGCGTTCGGCGGGAACCCCGCCAACGTCACGATCTTCGGCGAGTCGGCCGGCTCCTGGAGTGTGAATGTCGTCCAGGCGACGCCGCTTGCGGCCGGCCTGTTCCATCGCGCGATCGGCGAGAGCGGCGCGCAGTTCGCCCGAAGCCCTCGCCTTGCCGACGCGGAACAGAACGGGGTCGCACTCGCGAAGGCCGTCGGCGCCGACTCGCTCAAGGCGCTCCGAGCAGTGCCGGCGGAGACGATTCTCGGGGTGCAGGCGTTCCGGCCCGGCGCCAACGTCGACGCGTGGGTGCTGCCCGCGGATGTGCGGAGCATCTTCGCGCAGAAGAAGCAGAACGACGTGGCGGTCCTCATCGGATCGAACGCGGACGAATGGACGACGCTCTCGAGTCCGGCGCAGTTTCCGAAGACGCTGGAAGACTTCCACCTGCGGATGGCGGCGCAATTCCCCGGGCTCGGCGCGGAGCTCAACGCGGCGTACCCCGTAAGGAGCGCGGCGGACATCGCCGGCGCGATGCTGGCCCTCGGCCGCGATCAGACCTTCTCGCTCGAAATGCGGACGTGGGCGCGCATGGTCACGGCGGGCGGGCGCAAGGCGTTCCTCTACCAGTTCACGCGCGTGCCGCCCGGGCCGGACCCGAAGCTCGGCGCCTACCACGCGTCGGAGATCGTCTATGCGTTCAACAACGTCGCCGCCCGCCCGTGGGCGACCGACGCGGACCGGCGTCTCGCCGACCAGATGTCGAGCTACTGGGTGAACTTCGCCGCGACCGGCGATCCCAACGGCAAGGGGCTGCCGGCGTGGACGCCGTACGATCCGGCGGCCGAACCGTACCTCGAGCTCGGCGACGCCGTGCAGGTCAGGCACCATCTGCTGAAAGCCCAGCTCGATTTCCTCGAGCAGGCGCAGCAGCGCCGGCAGGGCTCGCAGTGACTCCTTACTCGCGCTGAAAAATCTCGATCGTCGGGTTGATGTTCCGCAGCGTGCTGAACACCACGGTTTCATCCCGCGCTCCGACCAGATCCGGGTGCCCTGACGGCAGCCACGGCCACGGCGCCCGGTGGCGGAACAGGCCGACGCGGCGATAGCCGGCGGTGTGGTGCTGGAGGGCCGCGATCATCTGCCCCCATGGTGTCTCCACCGGCACCGCGCGCGCGTAGTCGGCGTTGAGCACCACGTATTCGGGATGCTCCTGCCGGAGCTCCGCGATCGTGGCGATCTCCTCGAGATGGAAGTCGTCCAGCCTCGGCAGGTATTCGTGCAGCCCGCTGACCCCAATCAGATCCTCGCGGCCGACGTGCGCGCGCATCCAGCGCTCGGCGGTGTAGCGCGAGTCCTCGATCATCAGGAAATCCACGGTGCCGGCGTAGAGCGCGGTGTACGCGAACGCCGCGGTGACCGCAGCCACGCCCCATCTCCGCGCGCGCGCACTCGACAGCAGGCGATCGACGGCGATCCCGCCGAAGATCGCGAGCACGAAGCACATCGGCAGCACGAAGCGGTCGTAGTTGTAGAGGACGACGTTGATGAACCCGAAGTAGTACGACACGACCGGCACCACGAGCCAGATCGCCGTTCGCCGCCACGCCGGAGCTGCGATCGCGAGCGCCAGCCCGGCGAGACCGGCGACGAAGAGCGGCCAGCCCATCGAGACCTCGATCAGCCGGATCGTCGTGCGCAGCAGTTCCAGGTGTCCGGCGAGCGTCGGCGGATAGACCCGATATGCCTGGCTGCCCGGTCCGGTGATGAACCGCACGTGGTCCATGAAGCCGCCGGAGTTGAAGAGCACGTTGTGGCAGATCGCGAAGAGCGCCAGCGAGGCGGCCGCGGCCGCCCAGATGCGGCGATCGACCACGGCTCGGAGCAGCGCGCGCGGCATGCCCGTCCGGCGGTTCTCCCGCCAAATCTGCGAGACGATGACCAGCGGCGCGAGCAGGTAGAGGCCGTACGCCTGATCCTTGGTGCAGACCGAGAGCGTCGCCGCCACCGCGAAGAGGAGGTAGTCGCGCATGCGTCCCGACTCGAGGAGCTCGAGGTAGAACACCATCGACAGCGCCCACCAGAACAGGTACGGGACGTCGACGTTGGCGGTCTTGGCGTAGTAGAGAAACGGGGCGGTCACGGCGACGATCGCGGCCGTCGTCAATCCCACGCGCGGTCCGAACGCTCGCGTCGCGCAGGCGCACGCCGCCGCCACGATGCCGGCGGCCATCGCCAGGCTCACGACCCGCGAGATGACGACCAGCGCGGTGTAGGCCGCGGCGCTGTCGAAGGTGAGGCGGTCCAGCGCGGAAAGAAGGAGGAGCGGACTCCATGCGGCCGTCAGCAGGTAGAAATGCACCGGCGGATACGCGTCGTACCACCCGTGCGAGAAATGCTGCGACAGCGCCTCGAGGATGTACTGGGGCTTGAGCTCGATCGCCACCCAGCTGCCCGGCAATCCCCACCAGATTCCGGCGACGTTCAGAACGAGGGATGCGAGGAGGATCCACTTGAGCCTGGGCCAGACGCCGATTCGCTCGAGCGACCGGCCCACCGGATTGAGACCCGCCCGCGCCAGCGACGCCGCAGCCAGGACGAGCAATCCCACCCAGACCCATTCGCTCAGCTCGAGTGCGCGGTCCAAAGCGGCCCGCGCGGCCAGCCGCGGAACGCTCTTGATCCTGCGCGGTCGCAGCGCCCAGGACGGCACCGGCGCGAGCGACTCGTGATCACGAGCCCAGAGGAGTTTGAAGCGGATCGGGCCGCCGCGGTGCCGGTAGCGCATGAGCAGCTGGTGCGCGCCGGCCTCGAGGCGCACCGGCCCCCGGATCGGTTGTCCGTCGATGAGGATGTCGGGCGGGGTGTCCGCTTCGCTGCTGACCACGTACGTGCCCGAGCGCAACGGGCACAACGCGCCGGACCAGCGCTCGCTGAATGCCTCCGGCGGCGATCCGTTCCATGCCGCGATCAGGTGGCTGGTCGACGGATTCGTGTCGATCGTCGTGCCGGCAGGGCTGCCGTCTTCGGCCGGGTTCGCGAAGTACTCCGCGGAGAGACCCAGCGGCACCGGATCGAGACGAGTCGCTGCGCCGAGGGCCACCACCGCCAGCGTCGAGAAGACGACGGCGTTCACGAGCCACGCTGGGATGCCGAAATCTCGCCGGCTGATCATGCCAACCAGGGACGTCCTACGGCAGTTGACAGCTGAAGCTTGCTGCCTCGTCCGGGTTGCCGGCGCCGTTCCATTTCGCGACCTGCGGGTAGACGCAGATCGGCCGCGTGCGTTTCGTCTCGCCCTGGACGACCTGCGCGGCAATCATCTTCTCGGGCGCGGTCCCTTTCTCGACCCAGGGTTCGAGCGCGGCCAGCGCATCGAAACGGGTCGGCGCGTTGCCGCCGGCACAGTGGCCCATGCCAGGGACCATGAACAGCCGTGCGAACTGCGCCGTCGCCTGCGCGCCGCCCATCTTCTTCTGCACGCCTTCGTAGTAGTTGAGCGTATCGGCGGCGGGAATCAGCGGATCGGCCCAGCCGGTGTAGATCAGCAGCCTGCCGCCGCGCGCCTTGAACGCGCTCAGATCGGGATCGGCATCGTCGAGCACCGGCGACAGCTCGCTGATCACCATCGATGCGTCCTTGTCCCAGTCGTAGCCGGGGCCTTTCCAGTTGGTCCAGTAGGCGAGCCCCGCGGGGGGACGCGGCCGGCCGGAGTCGGGGGCGTTGGCGAGCGTGCGGTCGAGGCCGAGCGGGTTGATCTCGCTGCCGACGTACATCCCCGGGAAGATCAGCTCGCCGGTGCGCGGGTTCTTCGGCCCCTGATAGATCTTTTTCATCGCCGTGACCTGTGGCGCGGTGAGGCAATCGGGCCCGTCGTTTGCCTGCCCTGAGCCTGCCGAAGGGCAGGTGAGGCTCGCCGGATCGAACGCGCACTTGCGTGGGTCGTCGATGATGCCGTCGGCGAGGCCGTCATTCTTGTCGCACGCGGCGAGCACCGCCTTGTTGATCATCGGCAGCTTGCCCGGCGGGATGTAGCTCGCCGGATCGTCGTGCGTCGCCTCGTAGGCCCAGTAGCCGTTCATGTGCAGGCGCACGCGGTTGTTCGCCGGATCGCCGGCGACGATGCCGTTGTAGTCGCCGGGGTAGCGGCGCGCTTCGGTGATCGCCTGGTGGCCGCCGGTCGAGCAGCCCATGAAGTAGGCCTGCTGCGCGTCGCGGGTGTAGTAGGTTTTCGCGATCTGCTTGCCGACGACGGTCATCAGATGAGTGGCGCGGTAGCCCCAGTCGACGACCATCTCGCGATGGCCGACGCCGAACGAGAAGTCGAGCCCGGTGGTCGAGGTCCCCATGTCGGTGTTGGTCGTGGCGTAGCCCTTCTGCAGGCCGGCGGCGAGCGCCGGATAACTGATGATGCCGGCGGCGCCGCCGTTGCCGGTGCCGAGGAACTTGCCGTTCCACGCCGCGGTGGGCGGCATCCAGACTTCGATCTTGATGTGCGACTCCGGCGTCGGCGTCAGCGTCGCCGCGACCCGGCAGAACGCCGGCGTGTTCATGCCCGGCGCGGTGGCGCTGGCGCCGGGCGCACGGAAGGTGCCGGCCTCGACCGGTACTGCGGCGGTGATGGTCACGTCCTGCAGCTTCAGCGCGCCGAGCGCGTCGCACGCGGTTGGCGGCGTTGAGGGGCTCTGCGCGGCGAACGGAACAACCGTGCAGACCGCGATCGTCAGCGCGATCATCCAACGCATCAACGCTGTCCTCCGGTCCCGGTCGTCGACTTCGTGGCCGGCGTCGTCGCGGGCGCGGCGACGCAGGCGAAGTTCGCCGCTTCGTCGGAGCTGCCGGTGCCTTTCCAGCGCGCGACCAGCGGGTAGACGCACAGCGGCCGCGTCCGGTCCACTTTTCCGGCCGTGCTGTGCGTGGCGATCATCTTTTCAGGCGCGACCCCCTTCTCGATCCACTGCTCGAGCGCGGTGAGGTGATCGAACTGGTTCGGGCCGGGGCCGCCCGAGCAGTGGCCCATGCCGGGCGCGAGGAAGAAGCGGTAGAACTCCCGGGTCTTCTCGAGGCCGCCCATCGTCTTCACCACCGCGTCGTAGTAGGCGACGGTGTCCTGCGGCGGCACGACTGGATCCGACCAGCCGGTGTACATCAGCAGCTTGCCGCCGCGCTTCTTGAACGGCGTCATGTCCTTGTCGACCGCGGCCATGAACGGCATCTTCTGCTCGGCATAGGCGAGATCGCGTTCCCAGTCGATCGAGTGGTAGTCCCAGTTCGGATCGTGGAAGAGGAAGTACTTGAAGAAGCCGACCCGCATCGGCTCCAGCGGGTCCATGATGTAGGCGCGCCAGCTCTGTCCCGGCGCCTCGCCGAAGCCTTCACTGCCACGCGGCCAGCCGGTGAAGATCTGCTCTCCGGTGCGCGGGTTCTTCACGCCGTCATACGTCTTTTTCGCCGAGTCCACCTGCGCGGCGGTCAGGCAGGTCGGCTCGTCGGCGCCTTTGCACAGCAGCCTGGCCGGATCGAAATGGCAGCGGCGGGGATCGTCGATGAGGCCGTCCTTGAGGCCGTCGATCCCATCGCACGCTTCGACCGCGGCCTTCGTCAGCAGCGGCAGCTTGGTCTGCGGAATGATCGGCTTGCCTTCCTTGTCGTGCGTGGCGATCCAGGAATGGAGGAACGCGAACGTCTGCCGGATCCGGTTGTTCGCCGGATCGCCGGCGATGATCCCGTCGTAGTCCTCCGGGTACCGCTGCGCCTCGGTGAGCGCCTGATGACCGCCCGACGAGCAGCCGACGAAGTAGGAGTGCTCGGCAAAACGGCCCTGCGCGATGCGGACGATCAGCTTCGACGTCTCGGTCATGACGTGCACCGAGCGGTAGGCCCAGTCGATCACTTTTTCCGGATGCCCCTGTCCGAACTTCATGTCGTCGCCGCTGTGTCCGGTGTCGGTGCTGGCGACGGCGTAGCCGCGCCGCAAGCCGATCGCCATCGCGGCATAGCCGATGGCGCCCGAATAGCCGCCGTTGCCCACGCCTTCGAACTTGCCGTTCCATGCCTCGGCGGGCGGAATCCAGACCTCGAACTTGATCTCGGAGTCGCTCGTCGGCCGCGCGGTCGCCTCGACCCGGCAGAACGCCGGCAGCGTGATCGGCGTGCCGGCGCCCGGCGCCGTGAACGGGCCCGCGGCGACGGCGGTGGCCGACTTGATCGTGACGCTCGGGATCGTCAGGGCGGCGAGGTTGGCGCACGCGGTCCCGGCCGACGCCGCGGGCGTCGCGACCTGCGCGAGCACCGGAACGAGCGTGACGGCGAAAGCAAGGGCAAGGGCAAGGCGACGGGACATGTGGAGCTCCTCCTGGGCACGCGTATTATACGAGGCCCGATGCGGAGCCGCGCGGCCCTTTCGGGATGTTTACGCGCCGGCCTTCCCGTTTGCCCTCGTCAGCGTCCGACGTTCGAATCGGCCGCGGCCTTGTGTGCGGCGTCGGCTTCCGGTTTCAGCAGGTAGCCCTGGGTCACCAGCGCGTCGACCGCGGCGCCGAAGGCCTTTACGAAGACGTCATGCGTCGGGTAGCGCGCCTTCAGCGTCGCGGCGTCGAGCGGCTTGGTCCGCCCGAAGAGGAAGCAGAAATTGCGTGGCGCGCCGGCCGCGGCTTCCTGGGCGCCGGTGTTCGCGCCGCCATCCAGTGTCGCCGTCGGCGCTTCCAGTTCGGGAAGACGGATGCCGCCCTTCGCGTTGCCCAATGCATCGCGCGCGATCGGATCCGCGGCGGCCGGATCGGGCC